>Ga0335072_10002670_pt1 | contig 27458 bp, 25 predicted proteins | sample Lox_Sample_21_FD_206725 | JGI IMG/M metagenome (GOLD analysis project Ga0335072, IMG submission 206725) | Soil microbial communities from Loxahatchee National Wildlife Refuge, Florida, United States - Lox_Sample_2.1 | ecosystem: Environmental > Terrestrial > Soil > Wetlands | place: USA...
GTGCCGAAGCACTCGACGAACAGTCCGACCGGCTTGGCCTTGCCGATCGCATAGGCGACCTGCGCCTCGCACCGGTCCGCCAGCCCGGACGCGACCACGTTCTTGGCGACCCAGCGCATGGCGTACGCAGCGCTTCGGTCCACCTTGGACGGGTCCTTGCCGGAGAACGCGCCGCCACCGTGCCGGGCCATGCCGCCGTAAGTATCGATGATGATCTTGCGCCCGGTGAGGCCCGCGTCGCCCATCGGACCGCCGATCTCGAACCGCCCCGTGGGGTTCACCAGCAGCCGGTAACCCTCGGTGTCCAGATCAAGCCCTTCGAGAACGGGCGCGACGACATGCTCGCGGATGTCGGGGGTCAGTAGCCCGGCAAGGTCGATCGCCGGGGCGTGCTGAGTGGAGACGACCACGGTGTCGAGCCGCACGGGCTGATCACCCGAGTACTCGATGGTGACCTGAGTCTTCCCGTCCGGGCGGATGTAGGGCACGTCGCCGTCGCGCCGTACCTGCGACAGCCGGCGAGCCAGCCGGTGCGCCAGCATGATCGGCAGCGGCATCAACTCCGGCGTGTCGCGGCACGCGTACCCGAACATCAGTCCCTGGTCCCCGGCGCCCTGACGGTCCAGCTCGTCGGAGCCTTCACCCTCACGGTGCTCGACAGCGTCTCCCACGCCGAGCGCGATGTCGGGAGACTGCGATCCGATCGACACCTGCACGCCGCAGGTGGACCCGTCGAACCCCTTGGCCGACGAGTCGTAGCCGATCTCCAGGATCTTCTCGCGGATGATGCCGGGAATGTCCACATAGGTGTCTGTGGTCACCTCGCCCGCTACGTGTACCTGGCCGGTCGTGATGAGAGTTTCCACAGCCACCCTGCTGCGGTGGTCACCCTTAAGCATCGAGTCCAGGATGGCATCGCTGATCTGGTCCGCCATCTTGTCCGGGTGGCCCTCGGTGACAGACTCCGACGTAAACAGACGACGAGCCACGCGACACCTTTTCTTCTGGTTGATTCTGAGCAGCGGCTCAGCAACGACTCGCCGCCGTGGATCTCCGTGATCCCCGCCGAATTGTACCGGTCAACGGCCGGCGGCCGCCGGAGACCAGCATGTTTGCCTCAGCCGAACCGCCCCGCGACGACATCCCAGATCGCGTCCGCAATCTCGTCCTTAGGCGCCATGGGCAGTTTGACCTCGGCGCCGTCAGCACTCAGAACCGTCACCTCGTTGTCTGGAGTACCGAAGGCGAGCCCGTTTCCTACCCGGTTGAGCACGAGCAGGTCACAGCCCTTCCGCGCCAGCTTGGCGCGGCCGTTCTCCAGGACGTCGGAGGTCTCGGCGCCGAAGGCGACGATCAGCTGTCCTGGCCGGCGGCGGGCGGCCACCAGGTCGCGCACGACGTCCGGGTTCTCCGTCAGCACGATCGGATCAGGCGCAGCGCCCGTCTTCTTGATCTTGACGTCGCTGCGGGCGGCGGGCCGGAAGTCGGCGACCGCCGCCGCCATCACGATCGCGTCCGCCGCCGGTGCCTCGCGCAGCATCGCCTCGCGCAGCTGCTCGGCCGAGGTGACGCGGATCATGCGGACGCCGGCGGGGTCGGTCAGGCTGGTGTTCGCCGCTACCAGGATTACCCGGGCGCCGCGGGCCGCCGCGGTCCGGGCGAGCGCGTAGCCCTGCTGCCCGGACGACCAGTTGCCGAGGAAGCGCACCGGGTCGAGTTCCTCGCGCGTGCCGCCAGCGGATACCAGGACGGTCCGGCCGGTGAGGTCGGCGTCCAGCGCGCGCGGGCCGCGGGCCAGGATCCGCTGGGCTACGGCGAACAGCTCGGCAGGCTCAGGCAGCCGGCCAGGACCTGTATCCGCGCCGGTCAGCCTTCCCGACGCCGGGTCGAGGACGATGCTGCCCCGGCCGCGGAGCGTCTCGACGTTCGCGCGGGTCGCCGGGTGCTCCCACATCTCGGTGTGCATCGCCGGGGCAAACACGACCGGGCAGCGGGCCGTCAGCAGCACGCCTGTCAGCAGGTCGTCGGACATCCCGGCGGCCGCACGGGCCAGCAGGTCTGCTGTGGCCGGCGCCACGAAGACAAGGTCGGCGTTCTGGCCGAGCCGGACGTGCGGAACCTCATGGACTGACTCCCACGGGGTGACGTCGGCCGGCTGGCCGGACAGCGCCGCCCAGGTGGCAGCGCCGACGAAGTGGAGTGCCGCCGGGGTCGGCACCACGCGGACCTGGTGCCCGGACTCAGTGAGCAGCCGCAGAAGCTCGCACGCCTTGTAGGCCGCGATCCCAGCGGAAACGCCGAGGACGATTCGCACAGCTGGCCGGGCCGCGAAGCAGGGCTCAGGCCTGCTCTGCGCTCTCCGCGGTCAGCAGCCGGTCGCTAATCTCGCGCAGTGCGATGGACAGCGGCTTCTCCTGCACCCTGGTCTCGACCAGCGGGCCGACATACTCCAGGAGGCCCTCGCCGAGCTGGGCGTAGTAGGCGTTGATCTGCCTGGCGCGCTTGGACGCCATGATGACCAGGCCGTACTTAGAGTCGACGACCTGAAGCAGATCGTCGATCGGCGGATTGATGATGCCTTCTACGGCCGGAGTCGCTGCCAACTTGTGCCTTCCAGATCTCAGTCAGTGGCGCCAGATCTCCGTCAGTGGCGATTGCCAGGCTGGCGGGCTCGGTCCTGGCGGGCTAGATCACGCCCGGCACTGCCGTACTGCGCCGACATCAAGGCTACCAGCTGCTCGCAGACATCCTCGACAGACGTGTTTACCAGCGTGATGTCGAACTCGACACTGGCGGCGAGCTCGCTACGCGCCGCCTCGAGCCGGCGGCCGATTGCCTCCGGGGACTCGGTGTTCCGGCCGACCAGGCGCCGCTCGAGCTCCTCCCACGAGGGCGGGGCCAGGAAGATCAGCAGCGAGTCCGGGACGGCCGTCCGGATCTGCCGGGCGCCCGCGACGTCGATCTCCAGCAGTGCCGGGACTCCCGCCTCGATCCGCTGCTCGACGGGTGCCCGCGGCGTGCCGTAGCGATTGCCTGCGAAGCGCGCCGACTCGAGCAGCTCGCCAGCCTCGGCCATCGCCTCGAACTCGGCTTCGCCCACGAAGAAGTATTCGCGCCCGTTCTCCTCGCCCGGCCGCGGCGCCCGGGTAGTAAGCGAGACCGACTGCCAGATCCACGGGCACTCGGCGCGCAGCCGGGCAGCCACTGTGCTCTTCCCTACCGCCGACGGCCCGGACAGGACCGTCAGCCCGGCCTGGATACTGCCAGGCCCGCAGACCGGGACTGTGGTCACCGGAGCCGGGCTGGCCAGGATGGGGGCGCCGCGGCGCAGCCCGCGCGGCTCGGCTGCGAGCATGCTTCCCGCGGCCCCCTCCCTGGCTCGATCGTCGTGCGTCAGATATCTCCGCCGAACTCGCCCTCCAGCGCACTGCGCTGGTTGGCGCCCAGGCCGCGGACGCGCCGCGACTCCGCGATGCCCAGCCGCTCCATGATCTGCTTCGCCCGCACCTTGCCGACGCCCGGCATGGACTCCAGCAGTGCGGACACCTTCATCTTGCCTATCACATCATCGGTCTGCCCCTCCTTGAGGACCTGGGGCAGAGAGGTCGAGCCGTGCTTCAGCCTGTTTTTCACCTCGGCACGATCCTTGCGAGCCTGGGCAGCCTTCTCAAGTGCTGCCGCCCGCTGCTCGGGAGTAAGTGGAGGAAGAGCCACGCGAGGTCACCTCGGGTTTCGTATCGAAAAAGTCTTTCCGCGAGGGGAAACTAGCGAGTTATGCCCGACTCGGCAACGCAAACCGGCGTTTGCGCCGGCGCAAATCATCCAATATGACGCCCTGTACAAGTCCGTGCACCCAGCGTAGTTGTATTTTCGCAGGTCGCGCAAGGTTTTTCGCTTTCTGCGACACATCGCAACCTCGTGTCAGACGCCGTTAGCAAGCACTATCGATCCGCTAATGAACCGGGATTAACGTAATCTCACTCACCTGACGGCGCTGGCGCCCGGGCGCGGCAGGCGCCCGCCCGCTGGCCTGCGGCGGGTGGCGTCCGCACCCGGCGATCTTCGGCTGCCGCGCTCGTGCGCTCGTGCAGCTGCCGGCTGCCCGCCGAGGACTCCCCGGCGGCGAGGGAACGGCATTTGACGGATAATGCGCCGGGCCCGCCCCGGCATTGACGAGAACTCGTTCTAGCAATAACCGGATAGGGCGCCATCACCCGCCATTGTCACGCGTTATCGTCAGCTGCAGCCGACAGGTGGCCGGCCAATCTGCGGCCGGCCAGCGGCCACCCCTAGCGCCCCGCGACCTCTGCGCGCCGTAGCGAGGCCCCGATCGCCGCCGCAGCCGCTCCCGGGTCTGCCGCGCCGGTGATGGGCCGGCCAATCACGAGCAGGTCCGCGCCTGCGCGCAGTGCCTCCTCGGGCGTGGCCACCCTCGCCTGGTCATTCAGTGCAGCGCCGGCGGGCCGTACGCCCGGCGTGACCAGCATGATGTCATCGCCCACCTCGGCGCGCACCGCGGCGACCTCCTGCGGCGAGCAGACCAGGCCGCGGGCACCGGACTCGACAGCCAGGACCGCGAGCCGCCGGGCAGCCTCACTGACCGGCCCGGCCAGCCCAATGCGGGTCAGGTCCGCCTCACCGAGCGAGGTCAGCACGGTGACGGCGACGATGCGCGCGTCCGGAGCAGCCTCGGCAGCGGCGCGGATGGCTGCCGGACCAGCGGCCGCGTGCACGGTGAGCAGCGCGGGCCGCAGCCGGGCGACCGCCCGGGCAGCGCCGGCCACGGTTGCCGGGATGTCGTGCAGCTTCAGGTCGAGGAAGATCTGTACGCCGCTGGCGCCTCGCACCGAGGCGACGACGTCCGGCCCATACCGCAGGTAGAGCTCTAGCCCGATCTTCAGAGTGCTCACGTGCGGCGCGACCAGGGCTGCCCAGCGGGCAGCGGTATCCAGGTCCGGGGCATCAAGCGCGACGGCGATCGGTGCGCAGCTGGCCATCAGCTCCTCCTTACTCGGGCGTTCGGGCTGAGCGCACGCCCGGTCATGGCGTGCGCCTGATGGGCGAGGCCGACTACATCGGCCAGCCGGTCGATACCGCGGTCGGCGAGTTCCTCCTCGAGCTCCCGGAGGATCCGGGCGCAGGCGGCCGGATCGTGGAAGATCGTCGTGCCGACGGCGACCATCGAGGCACCAGCCAGGATCAGCTCGAGAGCGTCACGCCCGGTCCGGACTCCGCCCATCCCGATGATCGGCACGCCGGGGAGCGCCTCGCGGACCTGCCAGATGCAGCGGACCGCAACCGGCCTGATCGCCGGGCCGGACAGGCCTCCCGTCTGACCCGCCAGGTGCGGCTTCATGGTGTCGGTGTCGATCACCATGCCGAGCAGAGTGTTGATCATCGACAGGCCGTCCGCCCCGGCCGACACGCACGCCCTGGCGATGCTGACGATGTCCGTCACGTCCGGCGACAGCTTCGCGAACACCGGGATGTCGTAGCGCGCGCGGCTCCGGACGGCCTCGACGACTGCTGCCGACGAGTCGGGAGCGCAGGCGAAGACCTGGCCGCGATGCTCGACATTGGGGCAGGAGATGTTGACCTCGATCGCGGTGATGCCCGCGGCATCCGACAGGCGGCTGGCCAGGTCGGCGTACTCGCTGACTGAGCCGCCGGCGATCGAGACCACCGCCCGCGCGCCGCGCGAGAGCAGCCAGGGCAGGTCGCGCTGGAGGAAGGCGTCGATGCCCGGACCCTGGAGCCCGATCGAGTTCAGCATGCCGCTCGGCGTCTCGGCCATCCTCGGCGTCGGGCGGCCGGACCGCGGTCCGACCATCACCGACTTGGTCACGATCGCGCCGATCTTCGACACATCCATGAACTGCGCCAGCTCGCGTCCCGCCCCGGCGCAGCCGGACGCCGTCATGATGGGATTGGGCAGCTCGACGTGCCCGAGCCTGGCCCGCAGGTCAACCGCCATGGCCGTGCTTCCCGCCGCCGGCACCCGGCCGCTCGCCCTCGCTGCGCCCGCGCCCTGGCTTACCGCCCTTGGGATCGGCGGAGCTGCCCTGGCCGTTCTGCAGCTGCGATGCCCGCCGGGACCGTGGTTCCCAGCCGGGCGCGCCAAACGCGTCGAACGGAATGGTGCCGACGTCGTCCCAGCGCACCGACTCCCCGCGAAATACCGGGCCGTCCACGCACGATCGCGACATCCGGGTGATCCCGTCGGAGCCGATCACCGGCAGCACGCAGGTCATGCACACTCCGACGCCACAGGCCATGGCCTCCTCGACCGCCACCTGGACCGGGATGTCGTACCGCCGGGCCAGGAGCGTGATCTGCCGCAGCATCGGCATCGGCCCGCAGGCGTAGATCACGTCAGTGCGGCCGTCGTGGATGACCTGGTCAAGCATGTCCGTTACCAGACCGCGGCTGCCGAGCGATCCGTCCTCGGTCGTGACAGTCGCCGTGCGGCCGGTCCGGCGGGCCGTCAGCGCGCCGAACACGCGGTCACCCGACCCCGCGCCGAGGAGGAAGTCCACCTCGCAGCGGCGCTCGCGCAGCTTGGCGGCCAGCGAGAACAGCGGCGCGCTGCCGTAGCCTCCGCCGACGAGCAGGCAGTTGACCGGATCGCGCGGCAGCGGGAAGGCCTTGCCGAGTGGCCCGGTGACGTCCAGGACGTCCCTAGACCGGCGCTCAGCCAGCCACTGCGTGCCCCTGCCGTGGACCGCGAACACGAACTCGACCGTGCCGCCGTGATCGGGCCGCACGTCGTGGATGCAGAACGCCCTGCTCAGCAGCATCGAAGAGTCGGGGCCGCCGACGGCGAGCGTGATGAACTGCCCTGGCTTGAACCGGGCCGCGATGGCCGGCGCGACCAGTGTCATGGCGTAGTAGGCATCCACCCGCCGGACGGTCAGGACGGTCCCGCGCACCTGCACGGGGCCTGCCTGGGCGTCTATCTCGCTTTGTGTCATCTCGCCCTGTGTCACCGCTCGTCTGTCACTACTCGTGGGTGCGCGCCGCGCAGGCGCAGCGCATGCTCCTGGAGCGAGCGCACGCCTACCTCGTCCCTGTCGATAGCCTCGATACCCTGAACGGCCGCCCACAGGCCCTGCACCGTGGTGATGCACGGAATCGCGCGCCGGACTGCTGCCGTCCGGATCTCATACCCGTCCCGGCGGAAGCCGGACTGGCCGGGCCCGCCGAACGGGGTGTTCACGATCAGGTCTACCTGGCCGTCGAGGATCCGCTCCACGATCGTCGGCTCGCCGCCCTGGCCGGGACCGTCGCTGTGCTTGCGCACGATCGTGGCATGAACGCCGTTCCGGCGCAGTACCTCGCCAGTTCCGCTGGTCGCCCAGATCTCGAAGCCGAGCTCAGCCAGCCGCTTGACCGGGAAGATCATCGACCGCTTGTCCTTGCCGGCGACCGACACGAAGGCGCGGCCCTTCACCGGCAGCGACCCGTAGGCGGCCGCCTGGGACTTGGCGTACGCCGTGCCGAAGCCCTGGTCGATCCCCATGACCTCGCCGGTCGAGCGCATCTCGGGACCGAGCACCGTGTCGACGCCCTCACCGCGGGCATCGGCGAAGCGCGAGAACGGCAGCACTGCCTCCTTGACCGCGATCGGCGCATCCAGCGGCAGCGTCCCGCCGTCGCCGGCGGCCGGCAGCATGCCCCCGGCCCGCAGCTCCGCGATCGTGGCGCCGAGCATCACCCGGGCGGCTGCCTTGGCCAGCGGCACAGCAGTCGCCTTGGACACGAACGGCACCGTCCGGGACGCCCGCGGATTGGCTTCCAGCACGTACAGGACCCCGGCCGCGAGCGCGTACTGGACGTTGAGCAGCCCGCGGACGCCGACGCCGCGGGCGATGCCTTCCGTGGAGTCGCGGATCAGCGAGATGTACTCCTGGCCGAGCGTGATCGGCGGCAGCGCGCAGGCGGAGTCGCCAGAGTGGATGCCCGCCTCCTCGATGTGCTCCATCACTCCGCCGAGATACAGCTCGGTGCCATCGAAGAGCGCGTCCACGTCGATCTCGATCGCGTCGTCCAGGAAGCGGTCGATGAGCACCGGATGCTCCGGAGATGCCTCGGTAGCGCGGCGCACATAATCCGCCAGCGCAGCGTCGTCGTAGACGATCTCCATGCCGCGGCCGCCGAGAACGTACGACGGGCGCACCAGGACCGGGTAGCCGATCTCGTGCGCGACCTCCTCCGCCTCCGGTACCGACGTCGCCGTGCCGTGCCGCGGCGCGAGCAGCCCGGCCTCCGCCAGCACCCGGCCGAACTCACCGCGGTCCTCGGCCAGGTGAATGGCCGACGGCGACGTCCCGACGACCGGGACTCCCCCGGCCTCAAGAGCCCGTGCCAGGCCGAGCGGCGTCTGCCCGCCCAGCTGCACGATCACTCCGGCCACGTGCCCGGTCGCCTGCTCGGCGTGGACGACCTCCAGGACGTCCTCCAGCGTCAGCGGCTCGAAGTACAGCCGGCCGGAGGTGTCGTAATCCGTCGAGACCGTCTCCGGGTTGCAGTTGACCATCACGGTCTCGTAGCCCGCGTCAGTCAGCGCGAACGACGCATGCACACAGGCGTAGTCGAACTCGATACCCTGGCCGATCCGGTTGGGACCGCTGCCCAGGATGATCACCTTCGGCCGGTCGCCCGCGGGGACCTCGGACTCCAGGTCGTAGGTCGAGTACAGGTACGGCGTTCTGGCCGCGAACTCCGCGGCGCAGGTGTCGACCGTATGGTAGGCCGGCCGCACGCCCAGCGACGCGCGCAGCGCCCGGACCTCGGCCTCCGTCTTGCCGGTGAGCTGGCCAAGCTGGCTGTCGGAGAAGCCGCGGGACTTCGCGGCCGCGAGGGCGCGTGCTGTCGCAGGACCGCCCATCCCGATGCCGTCGTCCTGAATCTGGCGGGCATGCTCCTCGATCGCCGCGATCTGATCGACAAACCAGGGGTCGATCGCGCTGGCCGCCGACACCTCGCTGACGGTCGCGCCAGCCCGCAGCGCCTGGTGAACCGTCGCCAATCGCCCGTCGTGCGGCGAGGCGCACGCGGCCAGCAGCGCCGTCTTGTCCCCCGGCGGCGCTGCCCAGCTGAACGGGGCTTTGCGGTCCTCCAGCGACCGCAGGGCCTTCTGCAGCGCCTCGCTGAACGTGCCGCCGATCGCCATCGCCTCGCCCACGGACTTCATGTGCGTGGTCAGGACCGGGTCCGCGCCGGGGAACTTCTCGAACGCGAATCGCGGCACCTTGACCACGACGTAGTCCAGTGACGGCTCGAAGCTGGCGGGAGTCTCCCCCGTGATGTCGTTCCTGATCTCGTCGAGCGTGTAGCCGATCGCGAGCCGGGCCGCGATCTTCGCGATCGGGAAGCCCGTCGCCTTAGACGCCAGCGCGCTCGACCGGGACACGCGCGGGTTCATCTCGATGACCACCATCCGACCCGTCTGCGGATGGACCGCGAACTGGATGTTGCAGCCGCCGGTGTCGACCCCGACCGCCCGTGCGGTGGCGATCGCCACGTCGCGCATGTGCTGGTACTCACGGTCGGTCAGCGTCATGATGGGCGCGACCGTGACGGAGTCACCGGTGTGCACGCCCATCGGGTCGATGTTCTCGATCGAGCAGACGATCACGACGTTGTCGTTCTTGTCGCGCATCAGCTCGAGCTCGTACTCTTTCCAGCCCAGTACGGACTCCTCGAGCAGGACCTCGGTCACCGGGCTGGCGTCGAGCCCCGCGGCTGCCATCCGGTCGAGATCGGCCAGGCTGCGGGCGACACCCGATCCGGTCCCGCCGAGTGTGAACGACGGCCGCACCACCACCGGGAAGCCCAGGTTCGCGGCCGCTGCCCGGCACTCGTCCAGCGTGTGGCAGATCTGGCTGATCGGCACCTCGGCGCCGATGCCGGTGACGATCTCCTTGAACTGACTGCGGTCCTCCCCCGCCCGGATCGCGGCGATCCGCGCTCCGATCAGCTCGACGTCGTACTTGGCCAGCGTGCCGTTGTCGTGCAGCGCGACCGCCGCGTTCAGGGCCGTCTGGCCGCCCAGCGTCGGCAGGATCGCGTCCGGCCGCTCCCGGGCGATGACCTTCTCCAGCACGTCCGGTGTGATCGGCTCGACGTAGGTCGCATCGGCGAACTCGGGGTCGGTCATGATCGTCGCCGGGTTCGAGTTCACCAGGCTGACCCGGATGCCCTCAGCCCGCAGCACACGGCAGGCCTGCGTGCCGGAGTAGTCGAACTCGCACGCCTGCCCGATGATGATCGGGCCCGAGCCGATCACCAGCACCGACCGCAGGTCATCGCGCTTAGGCACGGCTTGCCTCCATCAGCTGGCAGAACTCGGCGAACAGGCCCGCGGCGTCATGCGGGCCGGGGGCCGCCTCGGGGTGATACTGCACGCTGAAGGCGGGCGCCTCAACGAGCCGAAGGCCCTCCACGACGCCATCGTTCAGGTTCAGGTGGGTGATCTCCGCCGGGCCGAATGCGGTGTCGAACCGGCCGCCCGCCTGATCGCGCGCAGACGTGCCGGGCACCCAGTCGCCGGGCCCGTCGGTGCCGGGCAGCGCCACCGCGAAGCCATGATTGTGGCTGGTGATCTGCACCCGGCCGGTGCGGAGGTCGGCCACCGGCTGGTTCACCCCGCGGTGGCCGAAGCGCAGCTTGTAGGTCTCCAGGCCGAGTGCGCGCCCGAGCACCTGGCTCCCCAGGCAGATGCCGAAGACTGGCACGCCGGCGGCCAGCACACCGCGCATCGCGTCGATCGCGTAGCCGATCGCGGCGGGGTCGCCGGGGCCATTGGAGAAGAACACCCCGTCCGGGCTGCCGCCCAGGATCTGCGGGGCGGTTGCCGTCGCCGGCAGCACCCGGACCTCGCAGCCGAGCGCCGCCATCGACCGCGGCGTCGCGGCCTTGATGCCGAGGTCCACGGCCGTGACCCGGTAGCGGACCGGCGTGCCCCCCGTCGGGCTGACGGTGTAGGGCTCGGGGGTGGTGACGTGACCGGCCAGGTCCGCGCCGATCATCTGCGGGCTGGCAAGGACGCGCTCGAGTAGCTCAGCCGGATCGGCAGTCCGCGCGCTGATCCCCGCGCGCATCGCGCCCCGGTCGCGCAGGTGGCGGGTGAGCGCCCGGGTGCCGGGCATCGCGATGCCAGTGATCTCCTGCGCCGCGAGCTCGGCGGGCAAGCTGCGCTGCGACCGCCAGCTCGACGCGATCCGGGCAGGCTCCCGGACGACATAGCCGCTGACCCAGATGCGGCGTGACTCCGGGTCCGTGTCGTTGACACCGGTGTTGCCGATCTGCGGTGCGGTCATCGCGACGATCTGCCGGGCATAGGACGGGTCGGTCAGCGTCTCCTGGTAACCGGTCATGCCGGTGTTGAAGACCATCTCCCCGAATGTCTCGCCGGCCGCGCCGAAGTTAGAGCCGCGGAAGGTGGTGCCATCCTCGAGCACGAGGATCGCCGGACCGGGGGTCGCCAGGCTCATCGGGCCAGCTTCCCGTCGAGCACGGTCGGCTCGCCGCGCAGGAACGTGGCGACGACCTGACCCGGCAGCTCCATCCCGGCGAACGGCGAGTTTCGGCTGCGCGAGGCGTGCTGCGCCGGCTCGACTACGCTGCGCGCGGCCGGATCGTAGAGCACCAGGCTGGCGGGCGCACCTGGCCCGATGCCGCGGCCGTGCAGTGGCGCCCCGTCCCCGTCGAGCTGGCCGATGGCAGCCGGGCGCACGGACATCCGGTCCGCCACCCCCGCCCAGTCCAGCAGGCCGGTGTCAACCATGGCGGCGTGAACGACGCGCAGCGCGGTCTCCAGCCCGGTCATTCCGAAGGCGGCCACTGGCCACTCAGTCTCCTTGTCCTCCACCGGATGCGGGGCGTGGTCGGTAGCCACGCAGTCGATCGTCCCGTCGGCGAGCGCCGCGCGCAGCGCCTCGACGTCGGCCGCGGTGCGCAATGGCGGATTCACCTTGTAGACCGGGTCGTAGCTAGCCGCAAGCGTGTCGGTCAGCAGCAGATGATGCGGCGTGACCTCCGCGGTGACCAGCCAGCCCTTTGCCTTCGCCCAGCGGATAAGCTCCACCGAGCCCGCAGTCGAAACGTGGCAGATGTGCACGGCAGAGCCGACGTGCGCGGCGAGGAGGCAGTCGCGGGCGATGATCGCCTCCTCGGCGGCGGCCGGCCACCCGGTCAGCCCGAGCAGTCCCGACATCTCACCCTCGTTCAGCTGCGCGCCCTCGGTCAGCCGGGGCTCCTGGGCATGCTGGGCGATCACGCCGCCGAAGGCCTTGACGTATTCGAGCGCGCGCCGCATGAGAGCTGCGTCGGACACGCAGCGCCCGTCATCGGAGAAGATGCGCACGCGCGCGGCCGAGTCGGCCATCGCGCCGAGTTCGGCGAGCTTGGCACCGTTCAGCCCGGAGGTGACGGCGCCCACCGGCCGCACGTCACACAGTCCGGCCTCGCGGCCGAGCCGCCAGATCTGCTCGACCACTCCGGCTGTGTCGGCCACCGGATCGGTGTTGGCCATCGTGTGGACCGCGGTGAAACCTCCGAGCGCCGCTGCCTGCGTGCCAGTCTGCACGGTCTCCGCGTCCTCGCGGCCCGGCTCGCGCAGGTGCGCGTGGAGGTCAACCAGGCCCGGCAGCGCGATCAGCCCGCCGCCGTCAAGTACCTGCGCTCCGGCCGAGGTGAGACCGGCCCCGGCCGCCGTGATCTGGCCGTCGGCGAGAAGCAGGTCGGCGGGCTGCCCGCCGACTGGCCGCACGCCCTTGATCAGCCATCGCTGGCTGGCCGTCACCTCGCCACCTCCGCCGCCTGGGTCATTGGCTGCACTATGTCCTCGCCGTCAGGGTCAGCCCCGCCGAGCAGCAGGTAGAGCACGGCCATCCGGACGCTGACGCCGTTCGCCACCTGCTCGACGATCGTCGACCGGGGCGAGTCGGCCACCTCGGCCGCGATCTCCACCCCCCGGTTCATCGGGCCGGGGTGCATCACGATCGCGTGCTCAGGCAGCAGCGCTGCCCGCGCCGTGTCCAGGCCGTAGCGCCGGCTGTACTCACGCACTGTAGGGAAGTAGGCCGCGTTCATCCGCTCCGCCTGCACCCGCAGCATCATCACGACGTCGGACTTGGGGATCTCGGCCGAAAAATCGTAGGACACCTCGCAGGGCCAGCTGCCGACCGCGACCGGCAGTAGCGTGGGCGGCGCGACAAGCGTGACGTCCGCGCCCAGCGTGTGCAGCAGCAGCACATTCGAGCGGGCGACCCGGCTGTGCAGTACATCACCGACGATCGTCACGCGCAGCCCCTCCAGGCGGCCGAGGCGCTGCCGCATGGTGAAGGCGTCCAGCAGTGCCTGCGTCGGGTGCTCGTGCGTGCCGTCGCCAGCGTTAATGACACTTCCGTGGACCCAGCCCGCCAGCCGGTGCGGGGCGCCGGAGGCCTGGTGCCGGATGACGACAGCGTCGGCTCCCATGGCCTCCAGCGTGAGCGCGGTGTCCTTGAGGCTCTCGCCCTTGGCGACGCTCGAGCCCTTGGCCGAGAAGTTGATGACGTCGGCAGACAGCCGCTTGGCAGCGGCCTCGAACGAGATCCGGGTGCGGGTGGAGTCCTCGTAGAAGAGGTTCACCACAGTCCGGCCGCGCAGCGTCGGGAGCTTGCGGATCGGCCGGTCGGCCATCTGGGCGAGTTCTCCGGCCGTGTCGAGGATGCGCAGCGCATCGGCGCGATTCAGGTCCCCGGCGGAGATCAGGTGGCGCTTCACTGGCTCGCCTCCGTCCAGGTACCGGCGGACCGTCCCGGTCCGAGTACGACGGCGTCGTGCCCGTCCGTCTCGGTCAGGAGCACCTGGACAACCTCACGCTGCGAGGTCGGCAGGTTCTTCCCGACGTAGTCGGCGCGGATCGGCAGCTCGCGGTGGCCGCGGTCGACGAGCACGGCAAGCTGCACGGCACGTGGCCGGCCAATGTCGCCGAGTGCGTCCAGGGCTGCCCGCACAGTGCGGCCCGAGTACAGCACGTCGTCGACCAGGATCACGGTCTTGCCGTCGATGCCGGCCGCGGGAACGTCGGTGTGCCCGAGCGTCCTCGCTGGCCGGAGGCGCAGGTCGTCGCGATACATGGTGATGTCGAGCGAGCCCGCCGGAGCCGGGCGCCCCTCAGCCTGTGCCAGGCGGGCGGCGAGCCGACGGGCGAGCGGAACTCCCCTGGTCGGGATGCCGAGGAGGACGACGTCAGCGCCGCCGCTGGTGCGCTCGAGAATCTCGTGAGCGACTCGGGTGAGAGCCCGGCCGATCTCCTCGGCACCGAGAACTGTCTTGCCGTCCGGCAACGGGACGGACCGGCCAGCCGGTCCGGCTGGGTCAAGCGCACGCGTCACGTGGACCCCCTTTCCCGCCTCACAGGACGGGGCTTAAAGGACGTCTGTCCGCACAACCGTACCAGGCGGCCGTTGGTGTCCCAGGCAGGCGCACCGCCGCCAGCGCGTTGCTTACAGAAAGTGATCACCTGACGACGCCCTGCGGTCAGTGAGATGAGTCACACCATAGCTGTCTTAATCAGGCATTACCGGCGCCCGAACCGCCGCCGGCCCAGATGCGGCCAAGTCGCAATCCCCGGCTGGATAGGCGATGCAGCGCGGCCCGGATGCCGCGAGGCCGAAACCGCCGGGCCCGACCGGGGATGCGTCGAGGAGTGCATGTTCATCCGCTTTTTGGCATTCGGCTTGACCTTGCGGTCCGGGGGGCCTACCGTCACTGTCCGTAACCGTCACTTTCAGCTATCACAGGCCAGGGGGCCGTAACTATGGCATCTGACTACGCCAAGACCCTCGGCGCACGACTGCGCGCCATTCGCACTCAGCAGGGTCTCTCGCTACACGGCGTTGAGGAAAAGTCCAGAGGCCGCTGGAAGGCCGTCGTGGTTGGCTCCTACGAGCGCGGCGACCGCTCTGTCACCGTGCAGAAGCTGGCCGAGCTCGCCGAGTTCTACGGCGTGCCCGTATCCGAGCTGCTCCCTGGCGACGTGCTGCCAACTCTCATCGCTCCGGCACCCAAGCTCGTCATTGACCTCGAGCGGATGGCCTCGCTGCCCAAGGACAAGGCGGGCCCGTTGTCGCGCTACGTTGCCACGATCCAGAGCCAGCGCGGTGATTACAACGGCAGGGTGCTGTCCATTCGCCAGGAGGACCTCCGGTCGCTGGCCGTGATTTATGACAAGACGCCGGCTGACCTCACCGAGGAACTCATCAGCTGGGGCATTCTTGATTCGGACGCTCGCGGGGCGATCGACACCTTCTGAGCTCAGCCGGCCGCCGGACTGACTTCAGCCGGCGGTCGGCAGCGGCAGCAGCGGCTGCGCTGCGTAGATGCCGAGCGCTCCCTCGGCCAGCGAGACGAAAGTCCCGGCGTCGTGCAGCAGGTCATCGGCCTCGTCCGCGGAAACTGCGCGCGGCAGGCCAGCCTCCGCGGCCGCCCGCTTCGCTGCGCCCGCAGCGAAGAACGCCGCCCACTCGCGCAGAGCCGGCTCGACCTTCGGCAGCAGCTCCCAGACGCTCTGCGGGCGCCTGCGTCGCCCGGCCGGCGGCTCGGCGCGGGCAGCCACCACGGCCGCCGCCGCCCGCAACGCGGCCAGATGCGCTCCGACGTACCGCGCGCTCGCGGATCCCTCGTCCTCGGCCGCGACCAGCCCGTGCCGGGCTGACTCCATCAGCGCCAGCGCAGACGGCGCCACCCGGCACTGCTGCCACTGGCGTCCTGGCCTCGCCGAAACGATCGGGCTCATCGGTACTCCTCACCTAGCGGTTGTCCGGCCGGTCGGGGCGCTTCCCCACGCCGCGCCCGGCCGGACAAGCAACCGAGGGGGCCCGGCTGCGCACTCGCACACCAGCATTCGAACATATATTCGTGCCGGTGTCTAGCTCCTGCATCTGCGTTCGAAGTTAGCGGGAGCGTCTGACAAAATCGCCGCCAGCACCATCTCCGGTCCCGCCGGGAATGGCACAACTCCGGCATCGCCGTGGTCAGCGGCCGACGGCCGCCGCGGCTAGGCTGGGCTGGTGCCGGAACCCGCGGAGGTGTGGGAAGCAAGCAGGCCCGACTTCCTGGCCGCTATCGGGGACCTGCTCGCTATTTATGCCGCCGCTATGGGGGCGCTGCCCGAGGAGCTACCAACTCGGCGGGCGATCATGGAGCGGCACGCCGGGCTTCCCGGCTTCCGCGCACTGGTCGTCACGAGCGGCCCGCCCCGGCACATCGTCGCTTTCACCTACGGCTTCCGCGGTGTGCCCGGCCAGTGGTGGCATGACGTGGTCCGCGCCGGGATCGTGACGCGCAGCGGCCCCAAGACCGCCGCCCGGTGGCTCGACTACGTGCTGGAGGTCGCGGAAGTCCACGTGCACCCCGACTTCCAGGCCCGCGGGATCGGGCGCCGCATGGTGCAGACGCTCACGGCCGGCCGCGGCGAGCGGACGGCAGTGCTGTCCACCCGCGACGCGGCGACGCCAGCGCGAAGGCTCTACCGCAGCCTCGGATTCAGCGACCTGCTGACCGACTTCCTGTTTCCCGGCGGCGGCCCGCCGTACGCGGTCATGGGCGCGGATCTACCGCTGGCCGGGCAGCGCGAGGCTGCCAGCTAGACGACCGCGCCGAGGCCGAGCAGCTGGTAGATCTCGCGCGTCGCCCTCGATCCGTTCAGCGTGTAGAAGTGCAGGCCCGGCGCGCCCTCGGCGAGCAGCCGCTCGCACAGCGCGGCGGCGAACTCTACGCCGATCTGCCGCACGGCCGGCTTGTCGTCCGCATGCGCCCGCAGATCGGCAGCGAGCCCGGCGGGGAACCTGCAGCCGGACAGCAGCACCGCCCGCTCGATGCCGGGCACACTGATGATCGGCATCACGCCAGGGATGATCGGCACGGCACAGCCCCGGGCTGCGGCGGAGTCGCGCAGGCGCAGGTAATCTTCGGGATAGAAGAACATCTGCGTGATCGCGAAGTCCGCGCCGGTGTCCACCTTGCGGACGAAGTTGTCGACATCGGTGTCCCAGTCCGGGGACCGGGGATGCCCCTCGGGGAACGCGGCGACTCCGACGCAGAAGTCACCGGATGCCCGGATCAGCCGGACGAGCTCGTCGGCGTGCTTCAGTCCGTCCGGCCGGGCGACCCACGCCGCACCAGGATCGCCGGGCGGGTCACCGCGCAGCGCGAGCATGTTCCGGACGCCGACATCGGCGTAAGCGCCGATGACGTGACGCAGCTCGGCCACGGAATGGTTCACAGCAGTCAGGTGCCCGAGCGGGGTGAGCGTGGTCTGCGCGGCAATCCGGCCGGTGACCCGCACGGTGCGATCCCGGGTCGAGCCCCCTGCGCCGTAAGTGACCGACACGAAGGTCGGCCGCAGCGGCTCAAGCTGGCGGATCGCGGTCCAGAGCCGCTGCTCCTCTGCCTCCGTCTTGGGCGGCATGAACTCGAAGGAAAACGACCGCCCGCCAGCGGCAAGCAGGTCTCTGATCGCGGGGGCAGCGGCGACAGCCATGAGTCACAGGCTAGTCCAGGCAGGCAGCCCGGCTAGCCCCGAGCAGGCCGAGCCCGGCTAATGTGCGGAGCCATGACACCTCACGCCGTGAGCACCGACGCCGCGCAGCTCGCCGAGATCCGGCGCGAGGTCACCGCTGCGCTGACGAAGTTCCTGGCCCGGCAGCGAGCAGCCTTCGCCGAGATCGGTGACGACATGCTGGCGCCCCTGGACGCAGCGGCCGGCCTGCTCGCGGGCGGGAAGCGGCTGCGCCCGGCGTTCTGCTACTGGGGCTGGCGCGCGGCCGGCGGAGCGGACTGCCCGGAGATCTATACCGCCGCGGCCGCGCTTGAGCTGCTCCAGGCGAGCGCGCTCATCCACGACGACGTCATGGATGCCAGCGACACCCGCCGGGGTCAGCCGGCCGTGCACCGCCAGTTCGCGCGCCGGCAGGAGCTGACGGGCGGTCCCGGCGCCGCCCAGTTCGGCGACGGCGCGGCGATCGTGATCGGCGACATGCTGCTGTCCTGGACCAATCAGCTGTATCACGCCTCTGGCTTCCCGGCCGGCATCCTCGCACGCGGGCTGCCGGCGTTCGATGCCATGCAGACCGAGGTCGCGGCAGGCCAGTACCTCGACATCCTCAGCCAGGCGCGCGTGGCCACTTCGGTCGCCGAAGCGCTCCGGGTGATTACCTTCAAGACCACGAAGTACACGATCGAGCGGCCACTGCAGCTCGGCGCCTCGCTCGCCGCGGAGCAGTACCCGTCACTGAGCAGCTACGCGAGACCGCTGGGCGTTGCCTTCCAGCTCCGCGACGACGTGCTCGGCGTGTTCGGCGACCCGGAACAGACCGGCAAGCCGGTCACCGGCGACATCTCCGAGGGCAAGCGCACTGTCCTGATCGCGCTGGCCCGGCAGAGCGCCAGTACGAGCCAGCAGGCCGTCCTTGACCGCTATCTCGGCGACCGGTCGCTCACCCCCGCCGGAGCCGGCGAAGTCAGGGCCGTCATCGCGCAGACGGGCGCCCTGGCGCAGTGCGAGGCGATGATCGCCGCGAGCGTGACGGACGCCCTGGCCGCGCTGACGGAGGCCAGGATCACCGCCGAGGCCCGGGACGCCCTGGCCGCGCTCGCCGTCACCGCGACCGACCGCTCCGGCTAACCGCTGGCTCAGGCGGACTCGCAGCCGGGCGGCAGCGCTGCCGGGGTCGGCGGCCTCGGTGAGTGCCCGCACCACCACGATCCGCGTCGCGCCCGCTTCCAGCACCTGGCTGACGCTGGCCTCGTCGATGCCGCCGATCGCGAACCAGGGCCGCGACGTTTCCAGAGCCGCCGCATACCGCACCAGTGCGAGGCCAGGGGCAGGCCGGCCCGGCTTCGTCGGGGTCGGCCAGACCGGGCCCGTGCAGAAGTAATCCGCCGCCGGGTCGGCACTCGCCGCCCTGGTCTCCGTCTCCCGGTGCGACGACAGCCCGATGATCGGCTCCGGACCGAGAATCTCCCGCGCCACGCCGGCCGGCAGGTCGTCCTGTCCGAGGTGCAGCACGTCGGCGCCACAGGCATATGCGACATCCGCGCGGTCGTTGACCGCGAGAAGGGCACCATGCGCCTCGCACGCGCGGCGGAATATCTCCAGGTAGCGCAGCTCCGCGCCGGCCTCAAGCCCCTTCTGCCGGAGCTGCACGATGTCCACGCCACCGCCCAGCACACGGTCAAGGAAACGCGGCAGATCGCCCTGGCGCTCGCGGGCATCCGTGCACAGATACAGACGGCACTGGCCCAGCCGGGCGCGAAGGTCGGAAGGCACGCTCAGAAGGCTAGTGCCTGCGCCCGCCTGTTCACCTCGGTGCGCCGGTGCTCGGCCAGGGCCTGGACCGGTGTGCCGGGCAGCGTCTCGTCTGCCGTGAACAGCCAGCTCAGCGCCTCGGTCTCGGAGAAGCCGCAGTCGAACAGCAGCGTCAGCGTGCCACTGAGGCCGTGGATCACCTGGTCGCCGTCCAGGAACTGCGCCGGAACAGCGAACTCGCCGCCCGGCCGCTGCACCCCGAGGAGCTTGCGATCGCGCAGGAGCTGCTTGACGCGGCTCAGCGGGAGGCCGAGACGATCGGCCACGGCGGGAAGGGACAGCCAGTCGCCGACGATGGCGTCGGTCGGGGGGTCGATCTGTGCCACGTGACGAGCTTCCCACATCTTGCGGCCGGTGAAACCTACCCCTTCTCCGTCAAGTCCGGCAGGCACGGCCATCTCCCGGTCACCTGCAGGCATGCGGCCGGCAACGAGCCGGTCAGGCGGCCAGCGCCGCAGCCCGGACCGGAATGCCCGGATCGGCAAGTTTGCCCGGATCGGCGAGCCCGCCAGCCTCGATCAGTCGCCGCGCCTGGAGCAGATCCCGCGGCAGGCCGACGGTCAGGGCAGCGACGAGCCTGTCGCCGGCCAGCCAGCACACCGCCCACCGAGGCCCGGCCGGATCGCCGCGCCAGATCAGCCGGTCACCCGTACCATGCCAGCCGACGTACTGCAGCATGCGGCCGAACTGCTCCGACCAGAAGTAGGGAACGGGGTCGTACGCCGCATCTCCCCCGAGGATGTTCGCGGCCGCGACCTCAGGCGCGTGCAGCGCCACGTCCCAGTGCTCGAATCGCAGCTGCCGCTGATAGCGGCCAGACCAGAACGACGCGCAGTCGCCGACTGCGAAGACGCCGGGAACGCTCGTGCGCAGCTGCGCGTCGACGGCGACTCCGTTGTCAAGCCGGATGGCCGAGTTGGCCAGCCACGACACCGCCGGGCGGACGCCGACGGCGGTGACCACGAGGTCCGCCGGGAGCAGTTCGCCGGCTGACGGCTCGCCCTCAGAGTGCTCGCCCGCAGACCGGTCGGCCGCTGACAGGCGGACTCCGTCCGGCTCGATCGCGGCGACGCCCTGCCGCACGCGCAGATCCACTCCGGCCTCGGCGTACCAGCGCGCGGTCGCCTGGCCGACCTGCGCGCCGACAGCGCCTGCCAGCGGCTGCTCGGCCGCCTCGAGCACGGTGACCCGGCAGCCGCGTGCGGCAGCCGCGGTCGCGAGCTCAGCGCCAATCCAGCCAGCTCCCACGACCGCGAGGCGCGTACCGGGCGTCAGCTGAGCGCGGAGCCGGAGTGCGTCGTCGGCAGTGCGCAGCACCTGCTGCGGACCGTTTCCGGGCAGGCGCACCGGACTCGCACCGGTCGCCAGCACCAGCGCATCCCACGCGTAGTCGGCCACGTCGGTGCGAACACTGTGCTCGCCCAGCGAGGTCGCGCTCTCCCCGAGCCGGAGCACTACTCCGAGGGCGTCCAGGTCCGGACGCAGGCTCGTGTCGTCAATCTCGCCGGTCATCAGCTTCTTCGATAGCGGCGGCCGGTCGTAAGGCTGCCGGTTCTCCGCACCGATCAGGGTCAGATCGCCGTCGTACCCGAGCTGCCGCAGTTCCTCCGCCACCCGGAGCCCGGCCAGTCCGGCGCCCACCACCACGACGCGCGCCAGCTTGCTCATCCGCACCGTCCTCTCCTCCGCACCGGCCTGCCGGGTCCATGGTGCCGCATGCCCTAGGCTGGACAGACATCGCGCGGGAGTCTGGTGCTGACCGGGCTGAGAGGGCGGCTGGCGAGCCGCCGACCGCAGGAACCTGATCCGGGTCATGCCGGCGAAGGGAGCCGAGCTTGGACGCTCACACAGCCGACGTCCTGGTTATCGGCGGCGGCGTCATCGGCCTCAGCATTGCCTGGCGCGCCGCGCGGCAGGGCATGTCCGTTGTCGTGGCTGACCCGCAGCCTGGTGCGGGGGCAACGCACGCGGCCGCCGGGATGCTTACCCCGATCGCCGAGGCCGCCTACGCCGAGCGGGAGATCTTCGCGCTCGGCCAGGAGTCGCTGCGGCGCTACCCGGATTTCGTCAGCGAGCTTGAGGAAGCGACCGGGCTGTCGACAGGCTTCCGCCAGGCCGGCACGCTCCAGGTCGCCTACGACGCCGACGACCTTGAGCTGCTGGGCGAGACGCGAATTCTGCAGGAGTCGTTCGGGGTGCACCTGCAGCAGCTGACCGCACGGGAGTGCCGCGAGGCCGAGCCGATGCTGCACCCGTCGGTGCGCGGCGGTCTGCTGGCACCCGGCGACGGCTCGGTCGACCCGCGTCAGCTCGCCGTTGCCCTGCTCAGGGCCGCGCAGGGCGCGGGAGCGCGGCTCATCCGCTCGCCTGCTGCCGAGGTCTGCTCGGTCGGCGGCCGGGCGACCGGCGGCCGGCTCGCCGACGGCAGCGCGATCACCGCCCGCTGGACCGTGCTGGCCGCGGGCTGGCAGTCGGCCGCGCTGCCGGGTCTGCCACCGGGCACGGCGCCGCCGGTACGGCCGGTCAAGGGCCAGATTCTGAGGCTGCGCACGAGCGCGGCCGACGAGGCATCCGGGCTGCCGCCCGGGCTGCTGCGCCGGACCGTCCGCGGCGTCGTCCGCGGCTCGAGCGTCTACCTGGTCCCGCGGGAGAGCGGCGAGCTCGTCGTCGGCGCGACGCAGGAGGAACTAGGAACCGACACCCGCGTCACCGCGGGCGGCGTCTGGGAACTGCTGCGAGATGCTCGTAACCTCGTTCCTGGCATTACTGAGCTCGAGGTGGCTGACGTCGTCGCGGGGCTGCGGCCCGGCACCCCGGACAACGCGCCGGTCCTCGGCCCGTGCGCGCTGGCCGGCCTCGTGCTGGCGACGGGTCACTTCCGGGCCGGGGTGCTGCTGGCCCCGGTGACCGCCGACACAGTGACCGCCTACCTCCACGACGGGGTACCCGATCCGCTGTGGCGGACGTTCGGCGCCGAGCGGTTCGCGGCGAAGGAGGCAGCGGCGTGCACGTGACCATCAACGGGGAGCGGCGGCAGCTGGCCGGCGGCATGTCGCTGACTCAGGCCGTGACTCTGCTGACCAGCGCCAGCACCGGAGTCGCGGCGGCCCTGAACGGCGACGTCATCCGGCGGACGGCCTGGGACTCGACTCAGCTCGCCGACGGAGACGAGGTCGAGGTGCTGACCGCGGTGCAGGGAGGCTGACGTGGACGACCCACTGCTGATCGGCGGAGAGACGTTCAGCTCCCGGCTCATCATGGGCACCGGCGGCGCGCCCAGCCTTGACGTCCTCGACCGGGCACTCCTCGCGTCCGCAACGGAGCTGACCACCGTAGCGATGCGCCGGGTCGACCCCGCCGCGGCCGGATCGGTACTCGACCTGCTCACCGAGCGGGGGATCCGGGTGCTGCCGAACACCGCCGGGTGCTTCACCGCTTCCGAGGCAGTGCGCGTGGCCAGGCTCGCCCGCGAGGCTCTGCAGACCAGCTGGGTCAAGCTGGAGGTCATCGCCGACGAGCGCACGCTGCTGCCCGATCCGGTGGAGCTTCTCACGGCGGCCGAGGAACTCGTCGCCGACGGGTTCACGGTGCTGCCGTACACCAGCGACGATCCGGTGCTGGCACGGCGTCTCGAGCAAGCCGGCTGCGCGGCCGTCATGCCACTGGGCTCGCCGATCGGCTCCGGGCTCGGCATCCGCAACCCGCACAACATCGAGCTGATCGTCGACTCGGCTGGCGTGCCCGTGATCCTCGACGCCGGGATCGGCACGGCCAGCGATGCGGCCATCGCGATGGAGCTTGGCTGCGCAGCGGTGCTGCTGGCGACCTCCGTCACCCGCGCCCGCAGCCCCGAGCTGATGGCCGAGGCGATGCGCCACGCGGTCACCGGCGGGCGGCTCGCGTTCCTGGCCGGCCGGGTCCCGCGCCGCCGCTACGCGCTCGCCTCGTCGCCGCCGGCCGGGTAGCCGCCGATGGCACGCCACCTTCCGGAGCACGGTTGTCAGCAGCTGACTGGCGGCCGGGCCGCTCGTTAGCGGGCGCGCAACCGCGCGCGCACCCTACAATTCTCCCGATGGATACGACGTTGTCGGCGCCGATCGGGCAGCTGCTGGACGGCCGTTACCTGGTCCAGTCGCAGATTGCCCGTGGCGGCATGGCGACGGTCTATCACGCCACGGACGTGCGGCTCGAGCGCAGTGTCGCCCTGAAGATCGCGCATCCCGAGCTTGCGCACGACCGCGAGTTCGTCGCCCGGTTCATCAGCGAGGCCCGGTCCGTTGCGCAGCTGTCAAGCCCGAATGTCGTCGCCGTCTTCGACCAGGGCTCGACTGGTGATCTGCATTACATTGCCATGGAGTACGTGCCGGGCCCGACGCTGCGCGAGCTCCTGGCGGCCCGGGGGCGGCTCAGCCCCCGGGAGGCTCTCGACATCCTCGAGCGAGTGCTCACCGGACTGGCCGCGGCGCACGATGCGGGGATCATCCACCGCGACGTCAAGCCGGAGAACGTCCTGCTCGGCAACGGAACCCTGGTCAAGGTTGCCGACTTCGGGCTGGCCCGCGCCGCCGCGGGCGTCAGCCACACGAAGACCGGACTGCTGATCGGCACGGCCGCCTACCTGGCGCCCGAGCAGGTCGCCAGCAACACCTCCGACGAGCGTACGGACGTCTACGCCACCGGGGTCATGCTGTTCGAGATGCTGACGGGCGTCCAGCCGCACACCGGCTCCTCGCCACTCGCCGTCGCCTACAAACACGTCAACGGTGTTGTCCCGGCGCCCTCCAGTCTCGTGCCCGAGCTGCCAGCGGCCCTGGACACGCTCGTCGCGCTCGGTACGTCGAAGGACCCTGACCTGCGCCCGGCCGACGCGCGGAACTACCTGAGGGCCATCACCGAGGTGCGGCGAGGCATGCCGCTGCCGCCTGCCGGACCACGTCGCAACGCAGCCGGGTCAGGCGGCCTGGCCGCAGGCTCACCGACCTCCGGGCCGGACACTGACCCCGCGCTTGGCCCCGCCGCGGCGCTGGCTGGCGCCGGTGCCCTGGCCGATGGTGGCGACCTGGCGGGCGCGAGCGATCTGCGCCGTGGCAACGGGACAGCGCCGGGCTACGAACGCTCGCTGTTCTCTGCGCCTGGCACCGACAGCCAGCCGCCCGGTAGCCGCCAGCACGCCACCAACCACACGATGATCGTCCCGGCCGGCGCCGGGGACTTCGGCGATGACGGCGGTTATCCCGGCCGACGCGCATCTCGCCGCTCGCGCCGCACAGACGAGCCCTGGCTGCAGCGCTGGCTGTTCAGCCGCCGGATCCTCATTGTGCTTGCCGCCGTCCTCGTCGCGATCGGTGCCTGGTGGCTCACCGACGGGCAGTACTTCTCCGTGCCGTCCGTCAGCGGGATGTCCGTCAGCACCGCCCGCGGTGATCTGACCAACGCCGGCCTGCACGTCGTCACGGGAGCCGGACGGCATAGTGACACGGTTCCCGCCGGTCAGGTCATCTCAACGGACCCGTCGGCCGGGGCACGGATCACCCACGGCGGCTCGGTAACCATCATCCCGTCGCTGGGCCCAGTCCTGGTGACGGTCCCGTCTGTGACCGGCATGACACTTGCCCAGGCGGAGCAGAAGCTCAAGGCCGTCGGCCTGACGTACGCCCAGCCGACAAGCCAGACGTCGACCAGCATTCCGTCCGGCGTGGTGATCTCCACCAGCCCGGTCGCCTATCAGCACTGGCCGATGAACAAGCCCGTTTCCATCTTCGTGAGCGTCGGCCCGCCGCTTCCCAACTTCGTCGGCCAGCAGTTCAGCGCGGCGCAGACGGCGGCGGCGGCAGGCGGCTACAGCCTCAACGAGGTGACCGTCAGCAACAGCTCTCAGCCGGCCGGCACGATCATCCGGCAGTCCCCCGCGGCCAACACGCAGATCGCGTCGCCTGAGGTCGTCACCGTGTGGGTCTCCGCCGGCCCGCCCGAGGTCGCGGTCCCCGATGTCCAGGGCATGAGCGTCAGCCAGGCCGAAGCTGCGCTGTCGGCAGCCGGATTCCAGGTGTCCGAGAACCAGGTCACCCCCGGCAGCAGGGTGATCAGCTACTCGCCCACCGGCCAGGCTCCGCAGGGCTCGACCATCACGATCGTCGTCGGCTTCTTCTAGCCACGGCGCCGGCCCTGAGGTTCAGAGCGGCGGGCCCTCGCCCTCCAGTTCCTGATAGGAGTACCGCTGCTCCTTCCACGGGTCCGCGGTGTTGTGATAGCCACGTTCCTCCCAGAAGCCGCGGCGGTCCGCAGTCAGGTACTCCAGCGCCCGGATCCACTTCACGCTCTTCCACGCGTACAGCCCCGGCACCACCAGGCGCAGCGGGTAGCCATGCTCCGGGCTGAGCCTCGCACCGTCTCGGTGGGTCGCCAGGAGCGTGTCGTCGGCCGCGAAGTCGTTGATCCGGATGTTGGCGCTGTAGCCGAAGTCGGCCCAGATCATGATGTGCGTCACAGCCGACGCCGGCGGGTACCGGCGCAGGATTTCCGCCGCTGGGATGCCCGCCCAGCGCACGCCGGGCACAGTGAACTTGGTCACGCAGTGGAAATCGGCGGTCACCTCGGTGACGGGCAGCGCAGCAACGTCATCCCAGCACAAGTGGGTCTCGGCGCCAGATTCCGTTGCTCCGAGGACGCGCAGGTCCCAGGTTCCGGGCTTGAAAGCGGGCACCGGCCCGTAGTGCAGGACCGGCAGCGTGCGCGGGACGTACTGGCCCGGTGGCAGGACGTGCGGTTCGACGTCCGATTCCCGGACCCGATTGCCAGGCGGATCGCCGGCATCCACCGGAAGCTTCGGCAGGTCCGGCTCAGCGCCCAGCAAGCCCTGGCTGCGCTCGCCCTGCTCGCGCGCATCAGTATCGGGCTGTGCCATGTCCGGCTGACCTGCCCCTTCCCGCTCTCGCGCTCCCGGCGGCCGCGACCAGCGACCGGTGTCCGCCCGCAAGTGCAGCCATCTTGCCACCCCCGAGGAGGTGCCTGATGCACCACCGCCGCGCACCGCGGAGCAAATCGGTGCGCTAGGCTGGCGATCGTGCAGCGCGAGTATTGGTTTGCTTTTGGCTACCGGCCCGGCCCTGGGACGGTCGCCCGTCAGACTCTGCGCTGACGCAAGGCGACACTCGCGACAAGCCCCGGGCCGCAACGGTCCGGGGCTTTCGTCATGATGGAACCAGGAGGACGCGATGGTGGTGGTGATGGCCCCCGAGGCCACCGACAGTGATGTTGAAGCAATAGTCGAGCTCGTCGGGACCGCCGGCGGCGAGGCGTTCGTCAGTCGCGGGGTCTCCCGCACGATCATCGGCCTGGTCGGCGACGTCGAGCAGTTCAGCGCGCTGAACCTGCGCAGCTACTCGGGCGTGACCGACGTGGTGCGCATCTCGGTGCCCTACAAGCTCGTGAGCCGGGAAAACCATCCGAGCCGCTCGGTGATCACAGTCGGCGGCGTGCCGATCGGGCCAGGCCACCTGACCGTCATCGCCGGACCCTGCACCGTGGAGTCAGCTGAGCAGACGCTCACTGCTGCCCAGATGGCCAAGGCTGCGGGCGCGTCACTGCTGCGGGGCGGCGCCTACAAGCCGCGGACGTCGCCCTACGCCTTCCAGGGCCTCGGCGAGGCCGGGCTGCGCATCCTTGCCGACGTTCGTGCGCAGACCGGTCTGCCCGTGGTGACGGAGGTCATCGACCCGTCGACGGTGGACCTGGTCTGCTCCTACGCCGACATGCTGCAGGTCGGGACGCGGAGCATGCAGAACTTCGCGCTGCTGCAGGCCGTCGGCTCGGCAGGCAAGCCCGTCCTGCTCAAGCGCGGCATGAACGCCACCATCGAGGAGTGGCTGATGGCTGCCGAGTACATCGCGCAGCGCGGCAACCTGGACATCGTGCTGTGCGAGCGCGGCATCCGCACGTTCGAGACTGCCACCAGGAACACTCTGGACATCAGCGCCGTGCCCGTCGCCCAGCGGCTTTCGCACCTGCCGGTGATCATCGACCCCTCGCACTCCGGCGGGCGGCGCGATCTTGTTCTGCCCCTGAGCCGGGCCGCCATCGCGGTCGGCGCCGATGGCCT
>Ga0335072_10002671_pt1 | contig 27452 bp, 16 predicted proteins | sample Lox_Sample_21_FD_206725 | JGI IMG/M metagenome (GOLD analysis project Ga0335072, IMG submission 206725) | Soil microbial communities from Loxahatchee National Wildlife Refuge, Florida, United States - Lox_Sample_2.1 | ecosystem: Environmental > Terrestrial > Soil > Wetlands | place: USA...
TCCTGGCCCCGACGGCTCGCCGACGCGCTGCTGGGCAAGGTGACGACGCTGGTGCTGACCGGCATTGCGCTGGCGGTGGGGCTCTCCTCCTTCCTGATCATCGCACGCGGTGCCTCGCCGAACGGTGTCGCCCCGGTCGGCCTCGTGCTCGCCAATCTCACGAGCATGCTGTTGCTGGGCGCGGTGTTGGCCGGCCGGCTGACCCGTGTCTGGGCGGAGCGCCGACGCGGCTACGCCGGCTCCCGCCTGCACGTGCGGATGGTCATGTTATTCTCCGGCATTGCGGTGGCGCCCACCATCGTCGTCGCCTGCTTTGCCGTCGCGTTCTTCCATGTCAGCATCCAAACCTGGTTCAATGATCCGGTCCGCGAGGCCGTGACCGACTCATTGCAGGTATCGCGCGGCTACCTCGAGGAGCATCGCGACAACATCCGCGCCGTCGCCCTGGAGATGGCGGCCGACATCAACCGCGCCGGCGTCTTGCTCGCGACGGCGCCGGGGGCGTTCGGCGACGTGCTCGCCACGCAGACCACGTTGCGCGGCCTGACCGAGGCGGTGATCTACGACCCGTACAGCAACCAGGTGATCGCCTCAGCCGGCCTTTTCTCGGGACTGGGCGTTTCGCCGCCGCCGCAATCCGATACCGACGCCGCACTGAAAGGCGATGTGGTGGTGATGAACGGCGGCGACGGCACCAGCGTGCGCGCGATTGTGGAACTCGATTCCACGCCGCCGTTGATGCTGATGATCGGCCGTCCGGTCGATCCCTCGATTCTCGCCTACATGAAGCGCACCGAAGCCGCTGTCGCGCAGTATAAACGGCTGGACGACAACCGTTCCTGGTTGCAGGTCGCATTCGTCTGGATCTTTGCCATCGTCGCGCTGCTTGTCTTGCTTGCCGCCGCCCTGATCGGCCTGGTGATCGCCAACCAGATCGCGCGCCCGATCGGCTCCCTGATCAATGCCGCGGAGCGCGTGCGCGGCGGCGAACTGGGGACACGCGTCGCCGAGATTGCCACCGGCGACGAAGTCGCCGGCCTGTCGCGCGCGTTCAACCGCATGACCGGCCAGCTTGCAGCGCAGCGTGCGGAACTGATGGACGCCTACCGCCAGATCGATGAGCGCCGGCGCTTCACCGAGACCGTGCTGTCCGGCGTGTCCGCCGGCGTGATCGGATTGGATGCGCAAGGCCGCATCGAACTGCCCAATCGCGCCGCTGACGAATTGCTGGGTCGCGACCTGGTTGCCGCGATCGGCCGGCCGCTCGCCGAGGAAGTACCGGAATTCGCACCGCTGATCGCCGAAGTCGCCGCCGCCCCGGAACGCGCCCGCACCGCCGAAGTGCAGATCGGCTCCCCGAACCGCCGCCGCACGCTGCTCACGCGTATCGGCGCCGATCTGTCCGGTGGCCGCACCGACGGCTTCGTGCTCACCTTCGACGACATCACCGAACTGCAGGCAGCGCAGCGCAAGGCCGCCTGGGCCGACGTGGCGCGTCGCATCGCGCACGAGATCAAGAACCCGCTGACTCCGATCCAACTCGCCGCCGAGCGCCTGAAGCGCCGCTTCGCCAAGGAAATTCAGTCCGACCCTGACACGTTCGGCCAGTGTGCCGACACGATCATCCGCCATGTCGGCGATATCGGCCGCATGGTCGACGAGTTCTCGGCTTTCGCCCGCATGCCACAGCCGGTGATCAAGCCGGAGGATGTCGGCCAGATCGCGCGCGAGGCGCTGGTGTTGCAGAAGACCGCCCGCCCGCATATTACCTGGCACAGCGACATCCCGCAGCGCGGGCCGCTGGCGCCGTGCGATCGCCGGCTGATCCGTCAGGCGCTGGTGAATCTGTTGCAGAATGCGGCGGATGCGGTATCGATGCGCGAAGGCGCCGGAACGATCGATCTCACCGTGCAGCAGGACGGTGACGATGTGCGCATCAGCGTCACGGATGACGGTATCGGCTTGCCGCCCGACCGCGTGCGCCTCACCGAACCCTATGTGACCCACAAGCCGAAGGGCACCGGGCTCGGCCTCGCAATCGTGAAGAAGATCCTGGAAGACCATCATGGCAGTTTAGCCTTGGATGATCGCTCCGGCGGCCCTTCCACGAATCCGGGCGCGGTTGCCACATTGATCCTTCCCTTGCTCTCTCCGGATCGAGGCCCAGGCCAAACGGCCGATCGCGGTCCGGGTCAGACCCCAGAGCAAGACCAGTCGCCGGGACTAAGTCCGGCGCAGGCAACTTTCTGAGCGTGGTGCGGATGGCGTATGACATCTTGATCGTCGACGACGAACCCGACATCAGGCTGCTGATCGACGGCATCCTCGCCGACGAAGGCTATGAGACGCGCGGCGCCGCCGATTCCGACGGCGCCATCGCCGCGTTTCGCATGCGGCGGCCGTCACTGGTGATTCTCGACGTCTGGCTACAGGGATCCAACCTCGACGGGCTTGGCCTGCTGGAATTGTTTCATAGCGAGGAGCCGCAGGTCCCCGTCGTGATGATCTCCGGTCACGGCACGATCGAAATGGCGGTCACCGCGATCCAGCAAGGCGCCTACGATTTCATCGAGAAGCCGTTCCAGTCCGATCGCCTGCTGTTGTCGGTCCGGCGTGCGCTGGAAGCCGCGGCGCTGGCACGCGAGAACGCAGAACTGCGCCTGCGCGTCGGTCCGGAAAGCCGCCTGACCGGCGACAGTAACGCGATCTCCATCGTCCGTGCCGGCGTAGAGAAGGTGGCGCCGACCGGCTCGCGCGTCCTGATCCACGGACCCGCCGGCAGCGGCAAGGAAGTGGTCGCCCGCATGATCCACGCGCGCTCGCGCCGTTCGGATGGTCCGTTTGTGGCCCTCAACTGCGCCACGCTGAACCCCTCGCGTTTCGAGGAAGAATTGTTCGGCGTGGAGGCTGGCGCGGATCCGGTATCGCTGCCGCGCCGCGCCGGCGTGCTGGAACGCGCCCATGGCGGTACGCTGCTGTTGGATGAAGTTTCCGATATGCCGCTGGAAACGCAGGGCAAGATCGTACGCGCATTGCAGGATTCGACATTCGAGCGGGTCGGCGGCTCATCGCGTATCAAGGTGGACGTGCGGGTGCTGTCCACGACCAACAAGGACCTGCATTCCGAGATCTCTGCCGGACGGTTCCGCGAGGATTTGTACTACCGCCTGGCCGTCGTGCCGGTGAAAGTGCCTGCCCTGAAGGACCGGCGCGAGGACGTGCCGATGCTTGCCGAATTTTTTCTGGGACGCTCGGCGGAAAGTTCCGGCATGCCCGCACGCGAGCTGTCCGCCGATGCGATCGCTGCCCTTCAGGCTTACGACTGGCCAGGCAATGTGCGGCAATTGCGTAACCTGATGGACTGGCTGCTGATCATGGCGCCCGGCGGCCCTAACGATGCGATCCGGGCGGACATGCTGCCGCCGGAAATCGGCGCCGGCGCACCGGCCTTGCTGACGATCGATCCCACCGCCGACATCATGGGTCTGCCCCTGCGCGAAGCCCGCGATTTGTTCGAAACGCAATACCTGCAGGCGCAACTGATGCGGTTCGGCGGCAACATTTCGCGCACGGCGCAGTTCGTCGGCATGGAACGCAGCGCATTGCACCGTAAGCTGAAGCAGTTGGGGGTGAACTCGGACGAGAAGGTGAGCGGGTAGCACCCGCGTCGGTACGCGTCCCTGTCATTGCATGTTCTGTCATTGCGCGTTCTGTCATTGCGCGCTCTGTCATTGCGCGCTCTGTCATTGCGCGCTCTGTCATTGCGCGCTCTGTCATTGCGCGCTCTGTCATTGCGCGCTCTGTCATTGCGCGCTCTGTCATTGCGCGCTCTGTCATTGCGGGGAGCGAAGCGACGAAGCAACCTCGATCAGGCAGACGCACGAACGTTCGATCAGTTTGCTTCGTCGCCACGCGCCCCGTAACGATAGCCGTCGCAGAGACAACAAGAGGAAACCATGTCCACTCAAATCGGCCCCAACCACGCCAGGCAAAAACTCGCGGCCAACGAACTGGTGCTGTGCCTCGGCGTCAACCAGCTCCGCACGCCGAACATTGCGATGATCGCCGCGGCCTGCGGCTTCGACGCGATCTACATCGACCTCGAGCACAATCCCACATCTCTGGAAACCGCGGCATCCCTCTGCATCGCGGCACTCGGCATGGGCATTACACCCATCGCCCGCGTCACCTCCCACGATCCGCATGACGCAACCCGCATCCTGGATTGCGGCGCGCAGGGCGTGATGGTCCCGCACATCCAGGATGCCGCCGAGGCGCGCGCTGTCGTCGCAGCCTGTCGTTTCCCCCCACACGGCCATCGTTCTGCGGCCGGCAGCGTTCCTGCGCTCGGCTACGCCGCGCTGAAGCAGCCCGAAATAAACCGTATGCTCAACGAAAACACCCTGCTGATCGCCATGCTGGAAACGCCCGAGGCGATCGAGAATGTCGACGCCATTGCCGCCGTGGACGGCATCGACACGCTGCATATCGGCTCGACCGATCTCTCCACCGAAATGGGCATCGCCGGCGACTACCAGCACCCGCGCATGCGCGCCGCATTCGAATCGGTCGCCAAGGCGGCCAAAACCCACAGCAAGTCCATGGGCGTCGGCGGCGTCCGCGAAGACTTGCCGTTCCAGACCTGGCTGCTGCAACTCGGCGTGCGTTACCTCACCGGCGGATCGGATGTCGGTTACATCCTCAGCGCCGGGCGCCGCGACGTGCGGCAGTTGCGCGACGTGAAGCTGACATAGCCGCAAACTGCGCCCAGCAAACCCTTACGGCCGCCCGCATCAGAAATGCTGCGTGACCCCGGCCAGGATCGTCCGCCGCAGCCCGTACTGCGGCGCGCCGACACCCACCCCCGTGCCGTTGCGGATCTCATAGATCGTGTCGCCGACATTCAGCACATCCAGCCGCAGCTCGGTGCCGCTCCGCAGTTTCTGCACCACCGACAGGTTCACCACCCCATACATCGGCGTTGACGTGCCGTTCGGAATCGTCGGCGTGCTGGCGCGCAGCCCGCTTTGCAGCAGCGCATCCACCGAGAACCGCGTCGGATGGTCCGACGTCCTGTTCAGCGTATAGGCAATGCCCGCCGAGCCGTTCCAGGCCTGGTCGTGATCCAGATGAATCCAGTTGTCGGAGATGAACGCCAACTCCTGCGGCGTGAAATTATACTGCGCAGAAACGATGTCCTTCCCCATCGCCCGCGACCGCGTCAGGTTGCCGTAGATCGACCACGGCCCGCGATCGTAGCTCGCCGACAATTCGACGCCCTCCTGCAGCCCCTGCGCATAGTTGAACACCTCCAGGATGATCGGCGCGCCGAACTGCCCTTCATCGATCAGGTCGTGCGAGATCTTGTAATACCCGTCCACCCCCACCGTCAGCCCCGGAATCACCACCTGGTCCACGCCCGCATCGAAATAGTGCGACCGCTCGGGCTCCACCGGATCGTCCTTCGTCACGCTGGGTGCCGCGGTGGTATTGGCCACGCTGGACAGCACGTTGGACCCCACCAGCTCGAACGGCGGCGGCACGAAATACCGGGCATAACCCGCATGCACCGTGGTATCGGGCGTCGCCTTCCACACCACGTTCACCCGCGGGCTGATCTGGTGCGCCTGCACGAACTCATCCACGTCGTCGAAGCGCAGCCCGCCGTTGATCGTCACCGTCGGCGAGATGCGCCACTCATCCTGCACATACATGCCGTACAACTGGCCGCTGTCGTCGGAGCTGAACGGAATGGTCAGCGGCACGTCGGACGTCTGCGCGCCCTCGGCATTCACCGGCAGGACGTCCGAAACGGTGTCCGCCGTGGTGCTCTCCTGCTGCACCATGAAGCCGAACCGCAGCGTGTGCCGGTCATCGATCCGCCAGCTTCCGTCGGTCTGCACGCCGGACGCCACATCCGTCCGGCTCGCCTGCTGTGCGATGCCATTGAACAACAGATCGCCGATCCAGTCGGGCGAGTAGTCCAACGTGCTGTAACGGCTGAACGCCGAGATCTCCAGATCCACGTCATTGACATCCTTCTGCAGCGTCAGGATGCCGAAGCTGGTCGTCTCGCGCTGCGTCTCGTTCAGTTGCGCGCTGTTGAAATTGCTGATGCCGTTCACCACGTAGCCAAGCGTCGGCTGTCCCGGGTTGTCCGGAATCTGGAAGAACCCGTCGAACCCGCCAACGATCAGGCTCAGCCGCGTATTCGGATCCAGGATCGCACCGACATAGCCCAGGCCGTGGAACTGGTTGGTGGTGTCGTGGATCGCGTTGAACGACGACGTGGGATTCTCGATGCCGCGATTGTCGTGCAGATAGTCGCCGGTGAAGAACCAGTTCACCGCCCCGCTGCTGCCGCCGTATTCGAAGCTCGGCTGCGCCCAGTTCCAGCTTCCGCCATACGTCGAGAGTGTCAGCCCGGGGCTGGTCAGGCCGGTCTTGGTCTGGATATCGACCACGCCCGCGGTTTCGAATCCGTACTGCGCCGGCAGGGCGCCGGTAATCAGGGACATGCTATCGGCGAACCGCGATTCCAGGGCCTGGCCGAACACCGACAGCCCTTCCGGCAGTTCCACGCCGTTCAGGCGGTACTGCACGTTGGCATGCTCGCCGCGCAGGTGGATCTGGCCGAAACTGTCCTGCGCCACGCCAGGCGCCTGTAACAGCACCTGGTTCAGCGGTGCGTTGTCGCCTTGCGGGATGGCCTGTAATGCCTGCGGCGAGAAATCGTAGACACTGGCGCCCAGGTTCGGCTGAATCTGCTGCCGGGCCACATCCAGCCGGTGGGCGATCACGTCGATGTCGAGCGACAGGTCCAGAGGTTGGGGGGCAGTCTGGGCCCGGCTTCGAGTGGCGGGGAGGCATAAGAGCAAAGACGTGCTGCAAAAGGCGGCCAGGGACAGGACGCGGCGTGAACGCATGGCGGGGTCTCTTCCAAAGCGGACGGCAGGGACCGATAATCGGCCTGTGACGATATGTTATAACATAACACTTCGCGCAACAAGACAGCCCGCCGAACCGACCGACGGCGCTGCGTTGCGCACCCGGGCCACACGCGCCCCGGTCGATTGGAGCGATGCGCCAGCTCCCCTCCGGCCGACACGAGAGCAAGCTTTTCCTGGGGTCCAACACGGGGCGACGCCCGTGCCGCACGGCGAGCCCAATCCACCGCTGCAACTGGACGTGCAGAATCCGCCGCTGCACCTGGACGTGCACGAGGAGCGAGTCATCCCTGCGCTGGGCCGGGCAGGCTCCGCCCGGGGGCCTCTGACCGCCTCAGTATTGGTTCACGCCGCCATCCTGGCGGCGATTCTCATTATTATCCCGGTGGTCGTTCCGGCCCCCCCTCCGGAGGTCGCGGTGACACTGGTGGTGGCGCCGGAGCAAGCGCCGGCACCGGCACCGAAGCCGCAGCCTCAAGCGCACCCGGCGCCACCGCCCCAGCCGGTGCCACCGCCACCTCCTCCGAAACCGGTGCAGCCGCCTCCTCCGAAACCGGTACAGCCGCCGCCGCTGCCGATTCAGCCGCCACCGCAGCCGGTTCAGCCGCCACCGCGGCCGGTGCAGCCTCCCCCGCCGCAACCGGTCCAACCGCCGCCGCCCGAGGTAACCGCCGAGCCACTGCCGCTGCCACCACCCGAGGCGCCGCCTCCGCCGCCTCGTCCTCGGCCAGCGCTCCGGCCGCCGCAGCGGCCGATCGTTCGGCAACCATTGTCACCGCCTGCGGAGCCGACCCCGGCGGCGCCTGCCCCGACGCCAGCCCCAGCCCCGGCGAGCACACCCGCCTCACAGGCCGCGCCCGCGCCCCACATCAGCGTGTCCTGGGAGCGAGCGCTCTCGGCGTGGCTGGCTTCGCACAAGGTCTATCCGGAGGAGGCCCGCCGCCGCGACGAACAAGGCAACGTCACCGTCCGTTTCACGGTGGAACCATCCGGCCGAGTCACCGATGTGGCGGTGGTAGGCAGTTCCGGCGCGCCCCGGTTGGACGCCGCAGCCGCGGCGTTGCTGCGCAATGCCACATTGCCGCCGTTCGATCCGTCCATGCCGCAGCGGCCGATCTCGGCCACCGTGCAGATACGATACCATTTGGAGGATTGAGCCGGCCCAGCGCCGGGAGAGACCCCGCCGAGCCCAAGTGCGGATCGGGGAGGGGCTGTCCCCTCCCGCTATCACAGTGTCCTGCTCACCAGGCGACGCGTTGCTCGACACCAGGCACCGGCCGCACGGGCACCGCAGGACGCGTTTCAGTGGCCGTGATAACTCGTCGGACCAGTGCGATCATTTCGTGATCTGTCACGCCGTCGCTGTCCATCACCATCCGGATCATCGGATCGCGCAACAATTCGCGCAGCGAAGCGGCCTTGGTCTGCTCACAGCACATCGCACTGTCCCTCGTCCCTTTGCGCAGGACTAATGTAGCCCGTGCGCAAACCAATGGGTGCAAAGAATCGTGTCAGAATATTGCCCATGTTCCGCCAGTCCGGCGATTTTAATATCGCCAGCGTGAATTGCTGTTCACACGCGTCCGGAGGGCGGGTTACGCTTCGATACGGTGGACAATGCGGGTGGGCGAATTATGAATGCCAAGCAATCGCAAGGTACCGCTACCGGCATTTCTGAACACATGCGGCGTGCACGCCGGTAGCGCGATCATGTCCCCGGCGGATAGTCGGGTCGGTCGGTCTTCCTGCCCTTCCAGCCACGCCTCCATCGTGCCTTCCAATACAAACAGGCATTCGACGTACGGGTGCCAGTGCAACGGCGTGGCGTAACCCGGCTGGCAGGTCTGCACGCCGGTGAACACCGGCAGACCGTCCTCACCGGTCAGGCGCTGGTATTCCGAAAGAGGGCCGAACGAGACGGACGGCGCTTCGGCAAGACGGGCAATTTTCGCTACGGCATGCGGTCGCATGATAGAGCCTCCGCACAGACTGGAACCGGGCAACGATGACTCTGCGATGAAGTCGCCACCATCGAAATCGCCCACGATCCTTAATGTTGTCTCAAATGCCAGTTTGAACGCAATGAAACTGCGTCGCGCCTACCAGACAAAACGCGGCAATGTCGCAACCGGAGCCAGGCCCGCATCGGCCGCCTCGCGTTCGGCTGCCTCGGTGTCGAACCCGCCGTCCCGCCGCCGCAGCGACGCCCCGTGAATCCCGTCCAGCACCCAGCACGCATCCAGATCGACGCCCGCCGCCCCGGCGACGTCGGTGCGCAACGCATCCCCCACCGCGAGAACATGCTCTGGCGGCAGACCCAGCACTTCCAGCACCGGCTGGTAGATCGCTGCGTCCGGCTTTCCCAGCGAGCGCACGTCGCCCCCCAGTTCCCGATAGCGCACGGCAAGCGCCCCCGCGCACAGCACGCGCACGCCGCCGCGGATCACCTCCAGGTCCGGATTGGCGCAGATCATCGGCAGGTTGTGCCGCGCGCACTCGGCCAGCACGTCCTCGAATTCGCCCAAATCGGACGGGTTGCGATGGTCGTCCGGGCCGGTGTTCAGCACGAAACTGCCCTCGCCGGGCGAGGCGACACGCAGCAGCGGCAGCCCCTCCAACACTGGCAGGTCGCGCGCCGGACCAAGATGGAAGACTTTTCCCCCCAATTCCGCCCACCACAGATCCGGCGGCGAGATCAGCGCGCGCCGCACCGCCTCGCCCGAGGTCAGGACGTCGGTGTACAACGCGTCCTCGATCCCCATTCCCCGCATCATGGTCCGCACGGCGTCGTTCGGCCGCGGCACATTGGACAGCAGCAGCGTGCGCTTGCCGGCATCGCGCAGCCGGCGCAGGCAGTCCACCGCGTGGGGAAAGGCGTTGACCCCGTCATGAATCACGCCCCACAGGTCCAGCACGAACCCGTCGTAACGCGCGGCAAGCGGGGCAAATCCGGAGAGATGTTGCATTCAGCGGGGTCCTGCGAGTTGCGTGGCGTCGGCGCCGATGGCGTCCTGGATGGTGGCGAACCCCGCCCGGCGCAAGTCGTCGGCGAGTTCCCGCTTGATCCGCGGAATCAGCGCAGGGCCGGCATAAGCAAAAGCGGTGTAAAGCTGCACCAGCGAGGCCCCGGCCCGGATCTTTTCCAGCGCATCGGCGCCGCTCGCCACCCCGCCGACGCCGATCAGGGTCAGCCGCCCGCGCGCCAGCAATGAAGTGCGGGCGAGCATCCGCGTCGATAACGCGAGCAGGGGTGCGCCCGATAGCCCGCCAGCCTCTTTGGCACCTGGCGAGCGCAAGCCCGGCGGCCGCGTCACCGTTGTGTTGGAAACGATCAGGCCTTGCACCCGCTCGGCGACGCAGGTCTCTACGATCGACGCCAGGCCGTCCTCCGAGAGATCCGGCGCGATCTTCACCAGCACCGGTGGGCGGTTCGCCACGGTCGCAACGGCGCGGAGAATCGCGCGAAGCTGCGCCTCGCCCTGCAGATCCCGCAGGCCCGGCGTGTTGGGCGAGGACACATTCACCACCGCATAGTCCACCAACGGCGCGACGGCGGCGATTAACGCAGGGTAATCGCGTTCCGGATCAGCCCCTTCCTTATTGATCCCTAGATTGCCGCCCAGCGGCACGGTTCGCCGTCGTCCCAGGGCCTCGAGGTTGTGGCGAAACGCCTCGATGCCGCCATTGTTGAACCCTAGCCGGTTGATGACGGCGCCATCTTGCTCCAACCGGAACAGCCGCGGCCGCGGATTGCCGGACTGCGCCCGAGGCGTGACGGTGCCCACCTCCACAAAACCGAACCCCAGGCGCATCAGCGGCGCGACGGCAACCGCGTTCTTGTCGAACCCGGCCGCGAGGCCGATCGGGTTGGGAAAGCGTTTGCCCAGCGCGGTGATGCCAAGTGCCGGATCGTCCGGCGTGGTATCCCGCCCCGCCAATCCGCACCGCAAAGCCCGCAGCGCCACCCCATGTGCTTGCTCTGCGTCCAGGCGGCGGAGCAATGGCAGAATCGTGGAGGCGAGGGCGGGCGTCATGCTTTCCCGTCATGCCCGGGCCTGACCCGGCCATCTACGTACCGCCGCTGGTGTACCAGTGGCCCGAAAACACGCCCGCGCCACCCGGGAAGATGGCCGGGGCAAGCTCGGTCACGACAAGGGCAGTACGGCGTCCAGCGCAAGCCAGCGCGTAACGGCGCAGGCCCGCCATCCAAGGCTATGCGGGCGGCAAGAAAACAAGTCGTAGGTGGCCAGCCTGCGACGGCCATCACATTGGGCCAATCTCGTACCATGTCCCGATCCGCTTGTATCCGATCAGGCATTTATAAGGGATTGCCGCGCCGCCCAATGGCCAGAACCGCCAGGAAACACCGTGCCACCTGCGGCTGGCGTCTCTGGGCACCAAAACCCGCGCCCCACAGTCAGGACCAGCGTTTGTCCTCGTTGTGCAGATCTTGCGGCACCTTGCGGATTGCCGCCGCCCGATCGCTACCGGTCCTGCGCATCGCGTCCTCGACCAGCCGTTCCCTCGAATCAGACGACAGGATGGCCGTCCGCAAATGTCGCTCGAGGGCAGCCGTTTGCGAGTCAGTCGGCGCTCGTCGCGACGTGGCCGGCACGGTTCCCGCAAGGGACGCGGCCACCCGGCCGGTTGGGGCTCGTCGCGGCGTCGTGGGCACGCTTCCCGCAACCGGGGCCGCCCATGGCTGCAGCGATGGCGATGCGGTGTTGAGGAACCGCTCCACCGTTCCCCTGCCCTCGGCCTGTTGTTTCCGTCGCGAACGCCGATCCAACAACGCCCACGCTGATAGCATCAGGGAACAAACCCCCAGGCCAAGGCCGGCATAGGCAGCGACTGCTGGATCCAACCCTTGTGCCCGCATCCGATGAACGTTGCACCCGCGCACCGCCATAACGCACAGCGCGCACCACTCAAAGGTGCCAGGACCTTCGTATCAGTGGCGTTACTGCCGGCTGGTCGCGTGACCAACCGGATCGCGACGGGGGCGTATTGCGACTGCGCCCCACTTCACATGTCCTTGCGAGTTTACCATCTTCCGCACGGGCCGACCCGCGGCTGGATGAAGTTGCGGCGCACCACACGCTTTTCGCCATGGCCGGGCTTGACCCGGCCAGCTGTGCACGATTGATCCGGTCGCATAGCCGCGTGCCGCCCGATCAGCGGGGGAAGATAGCCGGGTCGAGGCCGGCCATGACGGGAACTTTCTCGCTGGCGAAGCGAAGCAATCCCCAACGGGCGATCACGCCCTCTCTTGCCACAGATGCCGTCGCCCGCAACAACAGCAGGCGCAATCCATCAGAGTCACAACACCAGCAGGCAGCAGACATCGCCATAACACGCCGGTTGTGCCAAGCTTCTTGCCTCAGTTCGGGACAATCGGGTGCCGCGTATCCTCGGCCCGACAGCGGCCACCAGCCCAACCGCGGAGATCCAGCAGTTGAACCCGGCTTCTCGGTTCCACGCTGATCGGGACGCCACCTTCCAGGTTCTATGGGAGGAGGGTGACAGCATTTTTTGCCGCCGATGGCAGCAGGCCGCCAACGGCGAGCAAGAGAGCGTCCTGAACCTGCTTCCCGCCGCCATGCACCCGACATCTGCCAGCCTGGATCGCCTCAACCACGAATACGCCCTGAGAGACGACCTGGAGGATGCATGGGCCGTGCGGCCCTTGGTCCTCGCCCGCGAGAACGGGCGGACCACGCTTTTCCTTCAGGACCCGGGCGGCGAGCCTCTCGCCCGGCAGCTTGGTACCCCGATGGACGTCGAGAGGTTCCTTCACCTTGCGATCGGCATCGCCGCAGCCCTGGGCAAGCTCCATCAGCATGGCCTTGTCCACAAAGACCTGAAGCCCGCCAACATCCTGGTGGATTGTCCCGACGGTCGCATACGGCTGACCGGGTTCGGCCTGGCGTCCCGCCTGCCGCGCGAGCGCCAGCCCCCCGACCCGCCCGAGTTCATCGCCGGCACAGTCGCCTATATGGCGCCCGAGCAAACCGGGCGGATGAACCGGTCGATCGATTCCCGCAGTGACCTCTATGCGCTTGGAATCGTCTTCTACCAGATGCTCACCGGCACTTTGCCATTTACCGCGACGGATCCGATGGAATGGGTGCACTGCCACGTCGCCAGGCGCCCGGCGTCTCCCGCCGAACGCAGGCCCGGCGTGCCTGCCGTCCTCGCAACGATCATCATGCGATTGCTCGCGAAAGCGGCGGAAGATCGCTACCAAACTGCCCCCGGCCTGGAGCATGATCTCCAGCGCTGCCTTGCCGCATGGCAGGCGGATCGCTGCATCGATGACTTCCCGCTCGCGGAGCATGACACCCCCGACCGTTTGTTCGTCCCTGAGAAACTCTACGGACGCGAACGCGAAATCGCCGCCCTCCTGGCCGCCTTCGACCGTGTTGTCATCGACGGCGCCCCAGAGCTGATGCTGGTCTCCGGCTTTTCTGGCATCGGCAAAACTTCGGTCATTCACGAACTGCACAAGGCGCTCGTTCCCCGTGGCTTGTTCGCGTCGGGCAAATGCGATCGCTACAAGCGCGACATCCCCTATTCGACTCTGGCGCAGGCGTTTCAAAGCCTCGTCCGGACCCTTCTCGGCAAGAGCGATGCCGAACTGAACACCTGGCGCGAAGCACTCATCAATGCGCTGGGCCCGAACGGACGACTTATCGCCGACATCGTCCCCGAACTGAAGCTGATCATCGGCGAGCAATCGCCGGTCCCCGAGCTACCGCTCCAGGACGCCCAGCGGCAGTTCCAACTGGTGTTCCGCCGGTTCATCGGCGTCTTCGCGCAGCCGCACCACCCGCTCGCATTGTTCCTCGACGATCTGCAATGGCTCGACACGGCGACGCTTGATCTGCTGGAGGATTTGTTGACCCAGCCGGAGGTGCGGCACCTGCTGCTGGTCGGTGCCTATCGCAACAACGAGGTCGATGCCGCGCATCCGCTCATGCGGAAGCTCGACGCGATCAAAGCAGCGCAGGGCAGGGCAGGGGAGATCACGCTCGCACCGCTAGCCAAAGATCAACTCGCGCGGTTGATTGCCGATGCTCTCCACTGCGACGCGGACCGTGTCGCACTGCTCGCGCAACTGGTGCATGACAAGGCGGCCGGCAATCCGTTTTTCGCCATTCAATTCCTCGGCGCGCTCGTCGACGAGGGGCTGGTCCGTTTCGACTATACCGCAGCGCAATGGAGCTGGGATCTCGAGCGCATTCGCACCAAGGCATACGCCGATAACGTCGTCGACCTGATGGTGGAGAAGCTCATCCGGCTGCCGGACAAAACGCAGCATGGCTTGCAGCTTCTCGCCTGTCTCGGAAACGGCGCCGAGATCACGATGCTTTCGACCGTTAGCGAAAGCTCGGCGGAGCAAATCCAGACGGCACTATGGGGTGCGGTCGGCCAGGAATTGATCGAACGCCTGGATGGTGCCTATCGGTTCGTTCACGATCGCATCCAGGAAGCCGCCTATTCGCTGATTCCGGAAGCGTCGCGCGCCGCGTCCCATTTGCGGATCGGGCGCTTGCTCGCCGCTCATACGCCGCCAGAGAAGCGAGACGAGGCAGTCTTCGAGATTGTCAACCAGCTCAACCGCGGCGCCGCGCTGATATCCGAACCGGACGAACGCGAGCAACTGGCCGAGCTCAATCTGCAAGCAGGCAAGCGCGCCAAAGCCTCCGCCGCTTATGCCTCGGCGCTGAGTTATCTCATCGCCGGCGCGGAACTGCTGGCGGACGACGCCTGGGTACGCCGCCGCGACCTCGCTTTTCTACTGGAGTTGGAGCGCGCGGAATGCGAATTCCTCACCGGCGAGTTGCTGGCTGCGGAAGGACGCCTGGCGTGCCTTTCCCCCCGCGCCGCGGACACGGCCGAATTGGCCACCATTACGTGTTTGCGCCTGGATCTGTACATGGTGCTCTACGACAACGACCAGGCGTTGGCCGTCTGTCTCGACTACCTGCGACATCTGGGCGTCGAATGGTCACTGCATCCGACAGAGCAAGAGGTGCACCGCGAATATCAGCGGATCTGGTCGCAGCTCGGAAACCGCACGATCGAGGAGCTGATCGAACTGCCGTTGATGAGCAATCCGGCATCCCTCGCGACCCTGGATGTTCTGGCCAAGGGGACGCATCCGGCCCATTTCTGCGACGAGAACCTGGCCTCACTCTTCACATGCCGCATGGTCAACCTCAGCCTTGAACATGGCAACAGCGACGGCTCCTGCCTCGCCTATGTCGGCCTCGCGGTCATTGCCGGTCCGCGCTTCGGCGACTACGCGGAGGCCTCTCGATTTGGCCAGCTTGGCTATGATCTGGTCGAACGACACCGGCTGACGCGTTATCAGGCCCGAACCTACACGTCATTCGGCAGCTTCGTCATACCCTGGACGAAGCATGTCCTGGCCGGCCGCGGCCTGGTGCGCCACGCATTCGATGCCGCGAACCAGGTCGGCGACCTCGCCTATGCAGCGACCAGCCTGAATCACCTGGTCACGAACCTGATCGCGGCCGGAGACCCACTCGCGGAGGTGCAACGAGAAGCCGAGGAGGGTATCGCGTTTGCGCAGCGGTTCCGCTTCGGCATCGTAGTAGACGACATAAGCTCGCAACTCGCACTTGTCCGGGCGCTGCGTGGCCTGACCCCGGCATTGGATTCGTTCAGCCACGAGGGGTTCGACGAGCCCCAATTCGATCGTCATCTGGCGCAAGATGCGGTCGTAACCGAACTCAGATACCTGCATCTGGTCAGGAAGATGCAGGCGCATTTCCTGGCCGGGAACTATCCCTCGGCCGTCCAGGCCTCGCTGGGGTCACGCGACGTACTCATCACGTCCCCATCCGAGTTCGAAACAGCCGAGTTCCACTTCTACAGCGCCCTCTCCCATGCCGCATCCTGGGAGTCAGCACCCCTCGACCAGCAACAGACACATCTGGCAGCCGCAAAGTCCCACCACAGCCAGCTCGACACCTGGGCCAGGAATTGCCCGGAAAACTTCGAGAACCGCGCCGCATTGGTCGGTGCGGAGATCGCGCGCATGCAAGGCCGCGACCGCGACGCCATGGATCTGTACGAACGGGCGATTCGTTCGTCTCAGGCCAACGGCTTTGCGCACAACGAAGCCATCGCCCACGAAACGGCGGCCCGCTTCTATGCGGCGCGCGGGTTCCAGGCCATTGCGCATCTGTATCTGCGCAATGCCCGGCGCGCCTACCTTCGCTGGGGCGCCGACGGGAAGGTGCGGCAGCTCGATCACTCATATCCGCACCTGGCGGAGCAGGAACGGACGCCCAGCCCAACAGGCACCATCGGCGCGCCGGTGGAACACCTGGACCTCGGCACCGTCATCAAAGTCTCGCAAGCCGTTGCCAGCGAGATCGTCCTGGAAAAACTTCTCGAAACGCTCATGCGTACCGCTATCGAGAATGCCGGCGCCGATCGCGGCGTGCTGATCCTGCATCGGGAAACCGAGCTAAGGGTCGCCGCCGACGCGACAATCGCCGGCGACGCCATCTTCGTGCACCGGCGCGATGAACCCGTATCGGCCGCCCGGCTACCCGAGTCGATCGTCCATTACGTCGCGCGCACCCATGAACCCGTGCTTCTCGGCGAAGCCTCGGTCGAAAACCCGTTTTCCCGCGACCCATACATCAGCCACGACCATCCCCGCTCCATCCTCTGCCTGCCTTTGGTGAACGAGGCCAAGCTCACAGGTTTGCTCTACCTCGAGAACCGCGCAACCTCTCGCGTCTTCACGCCAAGCCGGATCGCGGTCCTGAAATTGCTCGCCTCGCAGGCGGCCATCTCGTTGGAGAACGCGCGCCTCCACACCGCGTTGATGAATGAAAACCGCGATCGGCAACAGGCCGAAGACGCATTGCGGGCAAGCGAGGAGCGCTGGCGCAGTTTGTTCGAAAATGTCCCTGTCGGGGTGATGTTGTTGGGGCCGGGCAACCGCTACGTTGCGGCCAATAGAGCATTCCAGGCCATGGTCGGCTTCTCTGAGGCGGAACTTTGTGCCCGTTCGCCCGTCGACATCACCCATGAGGACGACCGAGCCGGCACCGATGCGATCCTGGCCGCGCGTGCCGTCGGCGATGCAACGACTTTTCGCCGGGAGAAACGCTACCTGTGCAAGAACGGACGCATCATTTGGGCCGACGTGAGTTCCTTCATGGTTCCCGTTGCGGGTGGCGAGCCGCTGGAGGCGGTCTTTGCCATTGATATCAGCCACCGGAAACAGGCCGAAGAAGACCTCCGTCGCAGCCAGGCTTTCCTTGTTCAGGCCCAGCAGATCAGCCAGACCGGAAGCTGGTACTGGAACGTTACCACCGGAGAGGTACGCTGGTCGCCAGAGCATTACCGTATCTTCGGGTACGATCCGGCGACAACGAAGCCGTCCTACGAGATATTCACCGAGCAAGTGCACCCCGACGACCGCCCCTTGCTGGATCATACGATCGCCAGGTCCGCGGCAGAGAAGCGGCAGTTCCAACGGGAATACCGCATCGTGTTGCCCGACGGATCGGTGAAGCACCTTCTGAGCATCGGCCGGCCCGGAACGGCGGCATCCGGCGACCTCGAATTTGTCGGCACGGTGATGGACATCTCCGAACGCAAGCGCACCGAGGCCCAGGCGCGCGAAAGCGAGCGGCGTTACCGCACCATGGAGACCGAACTGGCCCACGCCAACCGTCTTGCCACCATGGGACAGCTCACAGCCTCCATTGCCCATGAAATAAACCAGCCAATAGCCGCGAGCGTGACCAACGCGCAGGCGGCTCTGCGCTGGCTCAGTCACCAACCCCCGGATCTGGATGAAGCACGGCAGACGCTCGGTCGTATCGTCGATAACGGAAACCGCGCCGGCAACGTCATCGACCGGATTCGCGCGCTCATCAAAAAGACACCGTCCCTGAAGGACCGTCTGGAGATGAACGGCGCCATCCGCGAGGTGGTCGAACTAACCCGCAGCGAAGCCCTAAAGAACGGCGTCTCGGTGCAGTCCGACCTCGCAGATGGCTTGCCTCTGATCGAAGGCGACCGGGTGCAACTGCAACAAGTGATTCTCAATCTCGTCATCAACGCGATCCAGGCCCTGGCGGCTGACCCGGAGGGCACGCGAGACGTACTCATCACCACCAGACCAGCCGAACCCGGCGGAGTCCTGGTCGCGATCAGGGATTCAGGACCCGGCCTGGCTCCCGCCGATCTCCAGCGTCTCTTCGAGCCCTTCTACACCACCAAGCCCGGCGGTTTGGGAATGGGACTCTCGATCTGCCAGTCAATCATCGCAGCGCATGGCGGGCGACTATGGGCAGACGCGAACCCGCCCCGCGGCGCGATCTTTCAGTTCACGGTGCCCACCCACGCGGCCGACACACGCTAATCGGAACCGTCAGCCGCTCGCCCGCATGCCGCTCAGCTCAGCGCCACCTCGAACCCGCGCTTCGTCCCCGGCCGCGCCATCATCGTATTGTACCAGCGCTGCACATTGGGAAACTGGCCCAGGTCCACCTGGTGCCGCTCATGCCGCCACGCCCAGCCCAGGATGGCGAAATCGGCGATCGAGCAAGTATCCGCCACGTAATCACGTCCGGCCAGCCGCTTGTCCAGGACGTCATACAGCCGCAGCGTCTCCTTCTTGTACCGCTCCAGTCCATACCGCCGATCCTGCTCGTTTTCCACCTGCAAGAAATGATGCACCTGGCCTGGCATCGGACCGAACCCGCCCATCTGCCACATCAGCCACTCCAGCACCGGCACCTGAGCATGCAGATCCGTCGGGTAGAATTTTCCCGTCTTCACGCCGAGATAGATCAGGATCGCGCCCGACTCGAACACGCTGATCGGCGCGCCCCCCGGCCCCTCCGGATCGATGATCGCCGGAATACGGTTGTTCGGGCTGATCTTGAGAAAATCCGGATTGAATTGCTCGCCCTTGCTGATATTCACCGGATGCACGTTGTACGGCAGCCCCATCTCCTCCAGCGCCACGCTGATCTTGCGGCCGTTCGGTGTGTTCCAGGTGTAAAGCTCGATCGCCATCGGTAGCCCTCCCGCTTCTCCGGGTGCCGACTTAGCCCGCCCCCACGACAGTCCTCAAGTCGGGCGCTATCCTGCCCCACCATGAAGATCGCCACCTGGAACGTAAACTCGATCCGCCAGCGCGAGGGCCATGTGCAGCGCTGGCTGCAAGCCTGCCAGCCGGACATCCTGGTTCTGCAGGAAACCAAATGCGAGGCTCCCGCCTTCCCCGCACTGACCTTTCACGGCCTGGGCTATCAGTCGGAAGCGGTCGGCCAGAAAGCCTATAATGGTGTCGCCGTGCTCGGCCGCATCCCGTTCTCCGTCACGCACCGCGCCCTGCCTGGCCTGCCGGACGGCGACGCCCAGGCCCGCTACCTTGAAATCGCCGCCGACGGCATCACCATCGCCGGCATCTACCTGCCCAACGGCAACTCCCGCGGCGACGACGGCTTCGCCTACAAACTGCAGTGGATGGACCGTCTGGCCGATCGCGCCGCCGCACTGTTGGAGTCCGACACGCCGCTGGTGATCACCGGCGATTTCAACGTCGCCCCCACCGATGCGGACTACGCCCCCGGCGCGCTATCCGCCGCTGATGCGCTGGTCCGCCCCGAAAGCCGCGCCCGCTTCCGCCGCTTGCTCTGGCTCGGCCTCACCGACGCGATCCGCGCCGTGCACCCGCACGACACGATCTACACGTTCTGGGATTACCAGGCCGGCGCGTGGCAGCGCGACCTGGGGCTGCGCATCGACCACGCGCTGCTGTCCCCCACCCTGGCCGAGCGCCTGGTCGCCGCCGCACCCGATCGCGAGGAACGCGCCCAGCCGCAACCGTCCGACCACGTCCCGGTGGTGGTGGAACTGCACTGAGTCAGCAGGCCGCGCAAAAGACGCCAGACCAGGCGCAGCGCAGGCGGTGGATCACCACACCTGCGCTATCGCCCGCTCGATCAAACGCAGCCATTCGCCACGCAACGTTCCCAAAACCGCCGCGCCATTCCCCCACGCCGGAGCCGTCGATATCCGGTACGCAACGTCCGGATGGCGGCGCCGGAGGCGCTATAGGGCATGGCGGATTTCCCCTCGTGGTCCGTCGGCGCGTCTCCAATATCGGTGGCGCATCGCCGGGGCTGTGCTGCGTCTCGCAGCCCGCGCTTTTTTTTCGCGCCGCCCATGGGGACATTGCCGCCACGAGCGGCTTTCGGCATGACGTTCGCCTTGTATGAGTGACATCCCCGTCCTGTCTCTCGGTCGCACCGACTCCCGCCGCCCGCTGATCTTCTCATGGGGCGTGTCGAGCTATTTCGGCTGGGGCGTGTACGGGCTGAACCTGTTGCTGCACCTGGCCGACCACCCGCGTTTCGCGCCCTGCTGCGCTACCGAATTCGGCCCAGCCGATGTCGTGCTGGACCCGCTGCGCGAGCAACGGATCGCCGCATTGGCGCGCGGGTCCATGCCGCTCTGGCAGGCGCTCGGCGAATCTGAAGGCGAGTGGGTTAAACTCGATCACCCGCTGCTGGAAGGCCTGGGCAACGACCTGACTCCGGCCAAGGCCGCGCACCAAAAGCGCCTGATCGGCGCCCCGACGATTGGCGTGGTCTTCCTGGAACAAGCGACACTGAGCCCCACCGCAAGCCAGGGCGCACAACGCTTCGCCCAAATCATCGCCGGTTCAAGCTGGAACGAATCCGTGCTGCGCCGCAACGGCGTGACCGCGGTGACGACGGTGCTGCAAGGCGTCGATACGGCCCTCTACCATCCCGCCCCGCGCAGCGGACTGTTTCCCGGCCGGTTCGTCATCTTTTCCGGCGGCAAGCTGGAATACCGCAAGGGCCAGGACCTCGTGCTCGCCGCCTTCCGCGCCTTCCGCCAGCGTCGTCCCGAGGCGTTGCTGGTGGCTGCCTGGCAATCGCCCTGGTCCGACTTCGTCGCGCATGCGGCCGGCCATCCCGGCATTCTGCCGCCGCGGCGCAACGCGGATGGTGTGCCGGATGTGGTCGGTTGGGCCGTCGCGAACGGCATTCCAGCCGATGCGATCATCTCGATCCCGCACATCCCCAACTTCGTCATGCCGCATGTGGTCCGCGAGGCCGATGTCGCTCTGTTCCCCAATCGCTGCGAGGGCGGCACGAACCTGGTCGCGATGGAATGCCTGGCTTGCGGTATTCCGTCGATCCTGTCGGCAAACACCGGCCACCTGGACCTGCTCTGCAATGACATCGCGCTGCCGCTGGAACGGCAGGCGCAGCCACACAGTGTGCATTACGACACGACGGACTGGGGCGAGTGCGATGTGGAGGAGATGGTGGAGAAGCTGGAAACGCTCTGGCACCACCGCTCCGCCGCCGCGGGGCTGGGAGAACGTGCGGCGCGGTTCATGGCGGGGATGACCTGGGCACATCAGCTCCGGCTATTGATCGAGGCGATCGAGCCTTACCTATAAAATTGCGTGCGATGCCGGGGATGTGTGCGCCAGACCCCTCGCGTCATGCCGGCGAGCGACTGACCGATGAAGATCGGGACCGGCATCTGGCGCGATGCCCTTTCGCACGTAGCGCCACCAGCGGCTTGCGTGCCAACGCAATACGTTACTGCCATCGGCACAGGTTCGTTCCGGCGGCAAAGAGATCGATGATGAGCCTGCGTGCACCATGACGAAGCACACACGGTCATTACTCGACGTCTGGCTTTTACAGCGGAACGGGCCTCTATTCGACCGCCATCCCCAGGTCAGCCGCCGCCCTCCGTTCGTAGGTGCGGCGCATTTCGTCGTACGCCTGCCCGATGATCCCGCCCCGCACCGCGCCAGCGGCCACAGACCGATAGCACGGCTTCCAACTCCCCGGCAGGCGCGGCGAATCTGGCGGTGCCAGCCACAATCGGAATAGGGTGCGCTTCAGCACCGGATCGTCGTGGTCGTCGAATTCCGTGCGCGAGTGCAGCGTCACATGATTGTTCAGAATCTGCACGTCGCCTGGTCGCAGATACATCGAATACATCAGCGTCGGCCGCCGCAACACTTCATCCAGATAGGTGGTGGCCTGCTGCTGCAGCTCGGTCAGCGGCGGCACGCCGGGCAGGCGCTGCGCCATGGTCATGCGGTTACGGTTCCATTTGGAAAACAACAGCCCCTCCGCCACATCGAACACCGGGTTCGGATAAAATAGCTCCTCATCCGGCGCTTGCTCTTGCTGGCGGCTGAACCAGAAGTCCTGGTGCAGCACATCGGCCAGATCAGGACGTTCCGCCGCGATCGCCTTATGTGCCGTGACGGAACTCGTGACCATGCTCATGCCGCCGGAGCGCGCGACGTTGTAGCAGCTCAGCAGAACGATGTCCGCGCTGTCGGTGTGGAAATCCAGCTCGGCATTGGACGAATAGCCCCTGCCGCGGCCGGAACGGTACGTCGTGCCGACATCCTTCACTGCGGAAAGGTACTGTGTTGCCTTCCCCTGCGGCCGCGCCACGCCGGAGTGCAGGCCGATCGCCCAGGTCAGCAGTTCGAACTCCTCTGCCGAAAGATCCGCGCGAGGCAACCCGCGAAGCACGGCAAAGCCGCGGCCGGTCTTGATCTCGTCCAGCGCCCGATTGATCGTGGGCCACGCCGATCCGAGACCGAAATCGCCGCGCTGATAATCAAGCAATTGCTTGTCAGGGTCGCGCGCCTGCTTCACCGTCCGTACAAGATCGCGCCGCCCGGCGTCGTCGAGTTCATAGATCCAGCCGCGATCGGCAGTCAGATCGTCCACGGTCCAGGCTGCACTTGTGTCGGCATTGATCGGCTGCATCGGTGGCCTCGGTCGAAGGTGGCGCGGCCATTGTCCACGAAATCCGCCGGAACGCGAGCGCAGCGTCCGTTGCCGCCCTGGCGGTGCCCGCCTATCACTGCGACGATGGTCTCCTGGGAGGCGATGATGCCAGTCAAGCATATCCGCGGCGTCGATCTGGTCTACGAGGTGGTGGGCGATGCCGGTCCATGGGTGGTTGTCACGCCCGGCGGGCGGCGCGGCAAGGAGTCCGAACGTGTGCTGGGCATGTTGATTGCCGAGGCCGGCTTTCGCGTGTTGCTGCACGACCGGCGCAATATCGGCGCGTCAGGCATTTCGCTCTTCGGCGACAACGAAAGCCTGGAGCAAGCCGAGGACATGCAGGCATTGTTGCAGGCGCTGGGTATCGGGCCGGCCTATATCGCCGGGTGCTCCTCGGGGGCGCGCATGTCGCTGCTGCTGGCGCGGCATCATCCTGATGTGGTGCGCGCACTGCTGCTGTGGCGCGTCACTGGCGGGCCGTACGCGGCGAAGCGGCTGGCGTGGAACTACTACGAGCAATTTATCGAAGCCGCCGGCAAGGGCGGCATCGACGCCGTGTGCCGGACGGAGCATTTCGCCGCGATGATTCAGGCTAATCCGGTCAACCGCGAGACATTGCAGGGCATGGGCACCGAAACGTTCGTAGCCGGCATGCAGCGCTGGCTGGCGGGGTTCAACAAGGATTCCGGGCATCCCGTTGCAGGGATCACGCCGGCTGAGATGCGCGCCATGACCGTGCCCGCGCTGATCATTCCGGGCAACGACCGGGTACATCCGCGCGCGCCGGGCCAGGCGGCGCACCGGCTGCTACAGACCAGCCGGTATCTTGAGATCATGAGCAATGATGTCGATGTAGACGTGGATTTTGCGGGTTGGGAGGCGAAGACCGGCACGCTGGCTGCCGCGTTCATCGATTTCCTACGGGCGCGTGAGCAGGCCTAGGCGATTCGGCCGCGTTTTGGCGGTACGCGGGCCGCCGCTTTGCCCCGTTGCCCGGCCCGCGCTATTTGTTCGCCGGAAGCGAGGTCCTGGATGGAAGACGATCAGGAGCAGCGACCGGAGAGTCTGCTACCGTATGAGCAATGGACGGAGACCGCGTTGCGCCAGGTGGTGGCGCAGGCGATCGAGTACGTTGCGGTCAATGGGTTGCCGGGCAATCACCATTTTTATGTGACCTTCCGCACCGATCATCCCGGCGTGGTGATCCCGCCGCGGCTGCGCGCGAAATATCCGCAAGAAATGACCATCGTGCTGCAGCACCAGTTCTGGGACCTGAAGATGGATCGCGAGGCTGCGCTGATCGGCGTCGGTCTTTCATTCGGCGGCGTGCCGGCCACGCTCGCGGTGCCGCTCGACGCGGTCATTGGGTTTGCGGATCCGCATGTGCGCTACGGGCTGCGGTTCCATGTTGCGTTGCCGGAAGTACCTCCGGATAAGCCGCTGACGCTGGTGCCGCCGCCTGACCCGCCTCCGGAGCCGGAGCCGGAGGCGAAGCCGGAAAAGCCCGCGGAGACGCCGCAGGTGGTCAGCCTGGATGCGTTCCGCCGCCGCTCGCCGCCGAAGGAATGAGTCCCGAGGGCGCGAAGCGATATATTCGCACGCGCGTCATTGCGACGCATGTCATTGCGGCGCCTTTCATTGCGAGGAGCGAAGCGACGAAGCAATCTCGTTCACCTGCCCATCATCGACTGACCGAGACTGGTTCGTAGCTTCGCTCCTCGCGGTAACAGGCCAACAGGCCAACACAAGGACATTTCTCCATGAATGCCATGCCGCCGCGGCCGTCCGGCTTCCGCTTCGCGCCGATGTTCCCTCTCGGGCCTGCCAATACGCCATGGAAAAAACTGGCGCTGGACGGCGTGCGCACCGCGGCCTGCGACGGTGAGACCGTGCTGCGCGTGACACCGGACGCGCTATCCGAACTCGCGTTCCAGGCGTTTCACGATGTATCGCACCTGCTGCGCCCCGGCCATCTGGCGCAGTTGCGCGCGATCCTGGACGACCCTGAGGCCAGCGCGAACGATCGCTTCGTTGCGCTGGATCTGCTGAAGAACGCCAACATCGCCGCCGGCGGCGTGTTGCCGATGTGCCAGGATACCGGAACCGCCATCGTGTTCGGCAAGAAGGGCCAGCGCGTCTGGATCGATGGCGACGAAGAAGAGGCGCTGAGCTGGGGCGTGCATCGCACCTATACCGAGACCAACCTGCGCTATTCTCAGATGGCACCGCTGTCGATGTTCGAGGAGGTAAATACCGGCAACAACCTGCCGGTGCAGTTCGACATCATGGCCGCCCCGGCCGGGCATAACGACGACGAATTCCACCTGATGTTTGTCGCCAAGGGCGGCGGTTCCGCCAACAAGTCCTTTCTGTTCCAGGAGACGCGGGCGATTTTGTCGCCGGAGAAGCTGCTGTCGTATATTGAAACGAAGATGAAGACGCTGGGGACCTCTGCCTGCCCGCCGTACCATCTGGCGATCGTGATCGGTGGCACGAGCGCGGAGCTGGCGCTGAAGACAGTGAAGCTGGCGTCATGCCGCTGGCTGGATACGCTGCCGACTGCCGGCAGCCGCGCGGCGCACGCGTTCCGCGACCTGGAGATGGAGCAGAAGGTGCTGGAACTGTCGCGCAAGATCGGTATCGGCGCGCAGTTCGGGGGGAAGTATTTCTGCCACGACGTGCGGGTGATCCGGCTGCCTCGGCACGGTGCGTCGCTGCCGGTTGGCATTGGCGTTTCATGCAGCGCGGATCGGCAGATTTTGGCGAAACTGACGCCGGACGGCGTATTCCTGGAGCAATTGGAAGCGGATCCCGCGAAATATTTGCCAGAGACGACAGACGCTCATCTGGGCGGCGATGCGGTCGCGGTGGATTTGAACCGGTCGATGGAGGAAATCCGCCGGCAGTTGTCGCAGCACCCGGTGAAAACGCGCGTGATGCTGACGGGAACGATGGTGGTGGCGCGCGATATCGCCCATGCGAAGTTGAAAGAACGCCTGGATCGCGGCGAGGGGTTGCCTTCGTATTTGAAAGACCACCCGGTGTATTATGCCGGGCCCGCGAAGACTCCGGCGGGATATGCCACCGGGTCGTTCGGGCCGACGACAGCGGGGCGCATGGATAGCTATGTGGCGGAGTTCCAAAAGGCCGGGGGCTCGCTGGTGATGCTGGCGAAGGGCAACCGCTCGCGTGCGGTGCGGGAGGCTTGCAAGGCGAATCGCGGGTTTTATCTGGGGTCCGTCGGAGGGCCCGCCGCACGGCTGGCGCAGGACTGCATCCGCAAGGTGGAAGTGTTGGAGTATCCCGAGCTTGGCATGGAAGCGGTGTGGCGGATCGAGGTGGAGGATTTCCCGGCGTTCATCGTGATCGATGACAAGGGACACGATTTCTATGAGGGCATCGCTTGACCTCTCCGGCGAAGCGGGAGAGGTCGGCGAGGTCGCAAAGCGGACCAACCGGCACCGCCGAGGGTCAGGGGATCGGGTCAGTATCCGGAGTGCCCGTATACCGACCCGATTACCCTCACCCTCAACGCCAGCTGTAGCCAATCCGCTATGATGAGGGACGATGTGGTGCCCCAGCGCCCCTCAACGTTCCCCTTGCGGCGCGCCCAGTTCGCCCGGTAGGTTAGGACTCGCGGGTAACCCCGGACGAAACCACACAATTTCGTCCTCCCCCGCGTCCCCCTGGCGCCCGAATCGGGCGCTTCGCCCGGCCTTCCTTTCGATGGGAGACCCGCATGTCTGCATCCCTCTCCACCTGTGCCGAAGCCGCCGCTAACCCGCTCGATGTGCTCGAGCAAATCGTCGCCGCCAATGAATGGGCGTTCGACCGCCAAAGCGATTCCGAGATGGCCGCCGAGGCTCCCGGCCGCTGGTGCGACTATGCGCTGTATTTCAACTGGTCACGCGAAATCAGCGCCATGCACTTCACCTGCGCCTTCGACCTGAAGGTGCCGGCGCAGCGCCGAGGCACTCTGTATGAGCTACTGGCGCTGGCCAACGAAAAGCTGTGGATCGGCCATTTCGGCCTGGAGGGCGACGAAGGCATGCCCGTCTTCCGCCACTCCGTGTTGCTCCGCGGCGCGCCGGGTGCTTCGGCAGAAAGCCTGGAGGACATGGTGGACATTGCGCTGACCGAGTGCGAGCGATTCTTCCCAGCCTTCCAGTTCGTGCTGTGGGGCGGCAAGGGTCCCGTGGACGCGCTGGCGGCGGCAATGCTGGAGTGCGCAGGTGAGGCGTAGCTTACCGGCGCACCGCAGCTAAACTCTCGCAAGCTCGCGAGGACTGGGAGCACCGATGCCCGACACACCTCTGATCGTCACGGTTCCGAGTTGCTCCAGCGCCACTGCCGCCCACGCCGGCGCGGTGATCGTTTCCGGCTCTTACGGCGGCAAATACAACGCGTTCAACGCCGCCAAATGGGGCATCCGCGGCGTCATTATGAACGATGCCGGAGTCGGCGCCGACAACGCCGGCATCGTCGGATTGCCGTACCTGGATGCGATCGGCCTGCCCGCCGCCACGGCCGGCGCCGCCTCCTGCCATATCGGCGACGGTGACCATACACTGGCTAACGGCATTATCAGCCACGTCAACCGCACCGCCGCCGCACGCGGTTGCGCACCGGGGCAAAC
>Ga0335072_10002672_pt1 | contig 27444 bp, 34 predicted proteins | sample Lox_Sample_21_FD_206725 | JGI IMG/M metagenome (GOLD analysis project Ga0335072, IMG submission 206725) | Soil microbial communities from Loxahatchee National Wildlife Refuge, Florida, United States - Lox_Sample_2.1 | ecosystem: Environmental > Terrestrial > Soil > Wetlands | place: USA...
GCGCCACTTTGAAGGAGTTGGAATATTGGATTAGTTCATCCCGAAGCTATGTTGCATTCCTTTTTGCTCGCCGCTCTCGGGTTGAGGTAGGTGCTGTCCCGCTTCTGTGCCACTCCACTTGTCACACCTCCTTCTGAGCCCTCATCAGCTGTCAAATAACAAGCTGATATCCACGCCAGCATCTCCAGCAGGGCGAATCCTCTTCACGTCCGCAACACAACAACTGCAACTTGGGGCTATGGCGGTGGCACTAGCAGTTTTGAGGCCAGTACCATTACTGAAACTATCAGCGGCGAGACCTGCGCAACGTTGTCAGCCTCTACTGTCACAATTAGCTCATGCTCCCCGGTTGGAGGAGTGGGCACTTGCTCACCATCCGTCATCACAGCTCCAGCGTCCACTCCCAGATCGACTATCACTCAATGTCCGGAGACCCCAGGTACATGCACGCCCACAACGATCTCGATTACCGGTGCCCCTTCCGTCATTACCTCATGTTCTCAAGATATATGTGAAGCAAGCACGCGGACCGTCACTTCTATCTTGAGCACAAGCTGTACAAATGTAGGCGGAGTTCAGGCATGTTCTCCTTCGATAGTTATGAGTACTCGTACCATAACTACTGGCGGGGGCGTTTCCACGGTATCGGGCAGCTGCCCTTCATGCATACCAAGCACAGTGTCAATTCCTGGAACTTGCACAACATCTACAACAACGACAATTCAAGGGAACTGCCCGTCCTCAAGCTGCACCCCCGTTACATTGCCCCTTCTTCCACCCGTCACTATCACGACGGGAAATACTTGTCCTTCATGCACACCGGCTGGACCAATTGAGACAGTGACGTCTTACCAAACCATCACTGCCGGAAGCACTTGTCCCTCGTCGATCTGTACCCCAGTGACATCCTATAGTACAACGACGGCCTTTTCGACCATCAACGGCAGCGTGAGTACAAAAACGGTATATTTGACAATCCCCGGACCTGCTACCACCGGTTTCGTAACCGTGACTGCGAGCTGCACGCCCGTCCAGCCAGCTCAGACCATAACAAGCATCATTACTTCAATTGGGACGAAGACCATTCCGGCCGGAACTTTTACAATTATTTCCACAGTGACCTCAACTTTGCAAGGCGGAGAGACCACCACTACCCAGACAATTCCAGCCGGAACTTCGACCGTTGTCTCGACTGTGATATCTACAGTGGGCGGGTTGGAAACGACGGTAAGCTGCTCCGTTCAATACATGTATCAGTGTTGCGCGGAGGTCGCTGCAGCATCGGAGGATGATCCATGATGGGTGGCTAGCCCCGAAATATAGCCAATCAAACCTACGAATATGTCAAGACCCACATGTCTCATGCAAATAGATCCTCTCCGGACTTTACCGATCCAAGCCTCCCCAGCCTTCCAAAAACATGCTAACGAAAAGCCAACAGGTGACTGAGTCTGGCACCACCGTGACGGCCTCTTGCACGCCAGTCGGCCCCGCCCAGGCCTTGACAACAACTTTGTATGCCACAACGGTTGTCACGTCTGTTGAAACCAGCGTTTCCATCTCAACAGCTCAAGGAAGTCCGACCATAGTGGTAGAGACGGCATCATGCGAGAGTCATGGAAACGGCTTCACTTTCACTCAGACAGAGACGCATTTCTCGATAACTACTTGCACAGAATTCAGCACCGTCACGGCCGCTTCGACCTCGGGTTCCTGGGGCAAGTGGGCTCGTCGATTCTGAGGTGTAAAGCCGGAGAAAAACGCATGGAAAGGGCGCCTAATGTGGAAGAATGGCAAAGGACGCTTTACATTAGGAGGAACAAGGCGGAATCTGACCCTTAGTCACTCATTTGATAGTGAGGAATGAGACGTGATATGAATTGACGAGACTCCCGTGCAGGATCGGTGACATCGGACTCGCCGTAAAGCCAGTTGACTTAAAGCCGTTGACGCTCAATCTGCACTACCCCCACAGCACACTCGTTTCGGGAGATAGAGAACACGAAGCGTTTCTGAGGTCACAAATGCCCCTCATACTACTTCAAGGTCCATGCTCCCTGCCACAACGAATTGCGGTGCGGATTTGGCCCCAAATCAATATGTGGCTTACCGGAGTTTCGCTAGCGCATCCGAAGCTTGCCAAGTGTCCGAGCCTAATTGGGATGCCGCTAGCATAAGCGTAGTCTGAGGCGGTCTGCATCGCCCGCACAAAAAGGCCCCTCTGCCCCCCTCTGCCCCCCCTCCATCTGTTTCAGTTGGTACCTTCTTCATATATTGGGAGTTCAGAACATAGGCATTTGATCACATAGATTGCACAGTCATGGCGCAAGGCAACATCTCCTTTGATGGTTGGTAACTCGTTCATATGCTTTGAGCATCACGAATTGGAAATACTAATTTCGCTCTCTTTGTTCAGACTTCCTGGGCTGCTCGGCTGCATACTGGGAATGGGCTGAGAGCTACGATAGCAAGGTCAGTCAGTCAGGCACCCTTTTACAGCTTTCAAACGCTCCAGCAAGAGATACTGACGAAGACTTTTGTAACAAAACAGGACTGGGCACGTCTCCGAAAATGCATCGCACCCACCCTCCGTATCGACTACCGCTCCTTCCTCAACAAGCTATGGGAGGCCATGCCTGCCGAAGAATTCGTGGCAATGGTCTCTGACCCCAAGGTTCTCGGAGACCCGAGACTTATGACGCAGCATTTCCAGGGCGCCAGCAAGTGGGAGAAGGTCTCGGACGACGAGATCATCGGCTACCACCAGCTGCGCGTGCCCCATCAAAAGTACACAGACGAGACAAGGTCGGCTGTTGCGCTCAAGGGCCATGCACATAGCTCGAATAAGCGTAAGCATCCTCCGCTCGTCCGTGCCAATCGCGTACTGTAAATGGGCTGCTAATCCGTTCTCTAGATTGGTACAAGAAGGTTGATGGCGAGGTCCGTTTGCACTCACGTCGTATACCCCGAGGTGGTTTGCCACTGACTATGTTTCTGTTTTAGTGGAAGTTCGCTGGCTTGTGTCCCAATATCAGATGGGGTGAGTATGACTTCGACAAAGTCTTCGAGAGCGGAAGAGAAGAGCTCGGAGAGAAAGAGAAAGAATCCGAGGCTGCCAAGGTTGCTCAACAGGCTGGGGGTATCCCGGTGAAGAAGTAAAGAAAGGGACATCTCATGATACCTCTAGATCTAAGCATAAATCTGGTTAGATTGTCAAAAGAGATGCAATAGACAGCCGGACACAAAAGTTTCAATATCGAATGACAGTAATTTCCCACAGCCTGATGCGATTTCGCTATCGTTTACAGAGGCATTTTTCTTGATAAATTCACTAGTTTCAAGGTGACTGGCGTATGCGGCCTAGATTGCGGGCTTCCCATTCCGTACACCCAACTATTGGCAGAAGTCCGGCTTAGTCCAGAGCTAAGCCTCATTGACTTATGGCCGGCGGACAGCAACCCATTATCCCCGATAATATTTGTTGGCACGGCAGCAGCAATGGCAAGGAACTCTCCTGGGTTCCACGTTATCGTTATAGCCTATCAGACTCAATTCTGCAGATTGGGCCTATAAGTGTCATAAACCTCCCTTATTGCCCTCCACTTGATCATTCATGACACTGGTAAAGATCGACAGTTACACTGGCTCTGACATTTGTTGGCGATGTCTCCTACGATATTTGCTTCGGCAGCGCCGCCACCGGCCAGGTTTCCTACGAAGTGGTGATCTGGGCTGGCTACCATCGGCGGCGCTTTCCCGATGTCCTACACAAACAGACAATGGGGACACTCCAGCATTGCCGATACCAGCTTTCGACTTTACAAAGGGCCTTACGGAGGACACGGCGCCTCTACCATCGTCACCTTTGTGGCCAACTCAGAACAGCCCAGTTACAATGGAAACTTGCTGGACTTTCTTCCACTACTTAGGTGCATAATGAAGGCGTGAGCTCCGGCCTCTTTTTGCAAAGCATTGGAACGGGAATGGAGGCTTTTACTGCCAACAACATAAACTTTCCTACTAGCAAGTTACTTATACCATACCTATCAACTAGACTAGGGACAGATTAATGCACTTCGCTCGGCGAAAAGGTGAACGGAAGTTGAGAGGCATGGATGGATCGAATGGTTTGCAAAATGGGAGGTGTCTAGCATTCGTAGCACAGGTTCAAGCCGCTTTCTTAGAATTGCCATCTCAGAAGTGCGTTGACTCAAATGCTAGCACTCTGCTGGCATCAAAGGCGGGTAGCGTGCCACTTCATGAAATGACTCGAAGGGCCTTCATCCTTTCGTCATAGGGCTTGGCGGGGTGTGTGGATAACTATCGGGCAGCCGAAACTTTAAAAATCGGTGGAAAAGTTCTAGGGCCAACGGCCAACGCATTCCTTCGCACGCATTCAGCCCTGTCGATTTGACGCTTTGCACATAATTCAAAGCATCCTCTGGTACATCCTTCGCCAGAGTTCTTGCGCACAGACTCTTTTCTTCGACTCCTCCGATTTCTCGTGACTGCGGCGGTTATCCTTTAAGTAGTATCGATAAGGCAGCTGCCCCACAATTGTTCCGCTAACGAACATTTCCCAAGTGTCGTCCACTGCCCTCTTTCGAATTTCTCGCAAACAGCACCCACCATGCCTGTCTCCGCCTCGAAAGCAGCTCGCCAGGCTAAGCGTGCCGAAGGTGACAAGAAGAAGACAGCAGCCTCGAAGTTGGCCTCGAAACAAAGTTCCAAGAATGCTTCAGCGACCGGCTCCGAAGCCTCGTCCATTAACGGTGATGACACCCCGCCATTGCTTGACGAAGATGAGGAAGACCAACCAGCTACAACAAGCGAGAAGATGACCAAGGTGCAGAAGCTGACGGAACAGCTCGACCGTCATGGCCTTAGCGACCGAGTCACAACGGGCGTCCTATCCTCACTTCAAACGAATCGAGATGTCAAGATCACATCCGTATCGCTTGTGTTCCACGGAAAGGTACTCATCACCGACACAACTTTGGAGCTCAACTTCGGAAGAAGATATGGTCTTCTAGGAGAAAACGGCTGCGGGAAGTCGACACTCTTGAAAGCAATCGACAAGCGAGAATATCCGATTCCAGAGCATGTCGATATTTACCTGCTTAACGAGGGTGCTGCGCCGAGCGATTTGGGAGCCCTGGAATGGGTTGTTAAAGAGGCAGAGAACGAGATGGAGAGACTTGACAAGCTTGCGGAGACTATCCTGGAGAATGATGGCCCTGAAAGCCCTATTTTGGTAGATTTGTACGAGGTTAGTTTTCTTCAAAGATATCTCCTCCGCTGCTTGTACTGACTGTCCAAAGCGTATGGAAAGCATGGATCCGTCCACATTCCAGACGCGAGCCTCTCTGATTCTGACCGGTCTCGGCTTCAACAAGAAGACAATCAACAAGAAGACAAAGGACATGTCTGGTGGATGGAGAATGCGTGTTGCATTAGCAAAAGCGCTCTTTGTCAAACCTTCCCTGCTTCTTCTTGACGATCCCACCGCACATCTTGATCTCGAGGCCTGTGTGTGGCTAGAAGAATACCTCAAGAAATGGACCAACACTCTCATCCTAGTCTCGCATTCCATGGACTTCCTGAACGGTGTCTGCACAAACATGATCGACATGAGACAAAAGAAGCTGATGTACTACGGTGGAAACTACGATTCATACCTGAAAACGCGCTCGGAGCAAGAGACGAATCAGCAGAAAGCATATTTGAAACAGCAAGAAGAAATTCAACATATCAAGAAATTCATTGCCAGCGCTGGTACGTACGCCAATTTGGTCAGGCAAGCAAAATCCCGTCAAAAGATCTTGGATAAGATGGAGGCAGACGGCTTCATCCAGCCTGTGCAGCAAGACCGAGTCTTTACATTCCGTTTTGCCGATGTCGAGAAGCTGCCACCTCCAGTACTGTCGTTTGATGACGTCACTTTTGGATACTCTGGCAAGAAAGAAGATAACCTGTATGAACACCTTGACCTTGGTGTGGACATGGACAGTCGAACAGCTCTTGTGGGACCTAATGGTGTCGGAAAATCCACCCTGCTCCGTCTCATGACTGGCAAACTCTCACCCTTGCAAGGTGTCGTTAACCGACACACGCATCTCAAGCTTGGTCTCTACTCGCAGCACTCGGCTGAGCAGCTCGATCTTACCAAATCGGCCTTGGACTTCGTTAGAGATAAGTATGCAGAGAAGTCTCAGGACTACCAATATTGGCGACAACAACTTGGGCGATACGGCCTTTCCGGAGAATCGCAAACTGCTCTAATGGGTACCCTTTCCGAGGGACAAAAAAGCAGAATCGTTTTTGCTCTTCTCGCCATTGATGGACCAAATATGCTGTTGCTTGATGAACCCACCAACGGCCTCGATATCCCAACTATTGATTCGTTAGCTGACGCCATCAATGCATTTTCGGGCGGTGTTGTCGTGGTCTCGCACGACTTCAGGTAAGTTTACAACGATTTTGACCAAGCTGATAGCTTTTGCTGACATTCCTACAGATTACTCGATAAGATTGCGAAAGATATCTTGGTTTGTGAGAACAAGACAATTAGACGGTGGGATGGTAGCATTGGCGAGTACAAGAACTACTTGCGGAAGAAGATGGTAACCATGGGCCAAGTGTAACGGCCCGTAGCAGACGACAGGATAACGAATTGTATGAGCTTGCCAGAGAAGCTTATGATACGCAAGCGTTGTCTAGGCAGGGTTCCGGAAGCGGATCTTCCACGAGGAGAAGGCACGCATTCACGCATCATGGTCACACAAGGACCGTCATTTGAGAACTTCCTTGGATGTGGCTTGCTCGACGGGATCTCGGCGTGGCATTCAGTGGCGTTTGGGAACATCGATAGATAGAAGCATCCATAAATTGAACCAACCATCGGAAATAAAAGTATTCATTAACTGAGAACGTCAGCAACGTCGTGCCTGTACTCTGCTCAAAATAAACGAACAGAATCCCCTAGAGTACTTCAGACCATCAAAGCTCGACATGTCACCAACCTCCCTCACTTCACCTCTCTCCTTGGTCTTAAACCTCTGCAAACGGACAAGTTCTCACCTGCAACACGACATCTGTCAGAAACAGCGCTCAAGATGGGACCAGCTCAGAAGATAGCCATCAATATCAAAACGGCGTCAGCGTCAGCGTCGCCTCTTGCGCGCGCCTTGATTCTTAGCATGCGAATCCCTGCCGTAGATATCGTTTGCTCATGGCCCGGCTCCCAGTCTATGTAAGTCCAGAACGGAGAGAGGTATCCCGTAAGTAAGTCGGCAGGCGAGCCCTTCAGCTCATCCAAATCTGTAGAGTCCTCTACACATCTGCAATGTTCGTTCCAAGCTATTTCAGCGTCAGAAACTTGCCTAGCAGCTTCCACTTGGTAGTGGGATAGTTCGATAGGGGTCAGGCTAAGGTTCAGACGTTGCAGCGATATCACCTTTGGCGATGGAAGGGGTGGGTGCCTCTTCCTTGTCTTACTATCATTCAGATAGCTTGATGTGAAGGAACATTCATTGTCTTATGGAGGGGCGTATCTGGTGGACGGTGATCCAAATATCGTGGTTTCATGGCACGTCTTCGTTAAATGTTCTTGAATTTCGCTAGCTTTGCCATCGTTGCTTTATTGCTTCCTTTTTAGTCATCATTAGCATCTTCGTCATCGTCATCTTGGTCGTCCTCAATCTCCTCTCTGTCCTCGTCATCCTGTGGATCTTCGTCATCTTCTCCTAGATCGTGATCTTCATCTTGGTCATCATCAAACGCGTCAGGACTAAGCTCCACTTCCCCTTTGACATCCCATCTATCGCCTTTCGCCGCCTGGCTAACATACTTGACAAATCGCAATGTTCCTTTGTCCCTCAGCACAACGGAGAATTGGTTCCAGGATGGTGCATTGGTGAAAAGAATGCCATCATCATCGTCGTCTTCTGCTGATCGGTAGATTGCTGGATCTGCTTTGCGACCGGTTTGCGGTAGTGACTTCGAATGTTCAGACGCCGCATCATCTTCGTCGTCGTCTCCTGCCATGTACACTTCTTCGCCGCCGACTTCAATGTGTTTGGAAGTCTTGATTTTCAGATCTCCATTCTCTGTCTTGGGATGATCATTCGCCTCCTGCTGTAGTCCATCAGCGCCTTCTGCATCATTTTCATCTTCCCATCCACTAGAAGGTGTGATGCCAATGGTGAATTCCAACCGGGGCTGCTCGCCCTGATAAGCATTTGCGAGTGCATAGTCTTTGCCCCTTCTAAACCTGCGGACCATGGCGTTCTGTTTTGGCAGGCTGGACGGCTTCAGTCCAGTGATAAGTGCGAGCCACTTTTTGAAGGCGTGAGAACGGAGAAGGTCGACGAGTAAGCTACTTAGTGGCGACATCACTCGTGCAGGAGGCGTATGTTTCGGACTCTGTAAAAAGAGGAACCGGTGCTTATGCGGAGGTCTGGCGATCTGCCAGTTCTCGGACTGCCAGCTCTCAGTCTGATCTGCTTTTCCGTTGCTTTCGGCGTTGATCGAGTCCCGGTCCTCCAAATGCTCTCGGAGTGGCTTCGCAAACCTGTCGCACAGGAAACGATCGAGCTGCAAGAACGAATTCTCCTCAAAGGACGCAGAGAGTGTCTCGGTCATATCTGGCGTAAGAAAGCTTGGGGTAATGTACTCGAGCAGGAATGTGAGATCTTGCTCGGTGAGAATATCTCCTTCAACATCCTGATCATCGCCGGGATCAACCTCTTTAGACCGAGCATCACTGGCAATTACCTCCCTCGGCTCGTCGAAATGACCGAACTCAAGTTTCGGTAAATCAAACTCGTCCGCATTGCCCTTTAATTGTGCCAAACTCGACTTTTGTGCTTGCGCCTCTTCAGCGCCCTCTTCGTAGCCATCCTCGCCTTTCTGTGGAATGTGGTACCATCCGCTGATTGCCATGCGAATCCTGCTGCCGTCTGGCTCGCTTGATCCCGGAGGTGGATAGTATACCTCCTCGACGTCGTGGAAGCTCTCGCCTGGTCTGACAGCAAAGAAGCTCAGCTGCCCGAATGAAGGTGGTATGTTCAACGAGTGTTCCGGCATTGGCACCTTGACCGCCTCGCCCTTCTCATTTCTCCTCGTTTCTGTCGGGTAGAGACGCAGTCCACCTCCCCACTCAGGCCGCCAGGCCTTGTTTGGATCCGGTTCTGTGAGATATAGTATGTAGCTGACGCGTCGACTCCCAATAACATCGTCGTGGCACAACAGGTAACTCCCGGGCGTATAGACATTTACCGCCATATCAGTCTTCCTACCCGAGAGCTTCCCTGCACCCGTGACATCGGAGAGGTACGCACGGAACTGAGGCGAGTAAAGTGCATCGCGGAGTTTGAGGAGGGACGGAAGGTGTGAGAGCGAGTCGGAGTCGAGATTTGAGAGATTTGCGAGATCGCCAGATTGGTGTATGCGGTATATGTCCGTCTCTTTGAGAGTGAAAGAGATATGGGTCGTGATCTCATGGCGGACGGATTCTAAAAGGGGTGCAGGGATCAACGATGGGATGACCGCATGTGGATACGGCTGAGAGGCTTTGTATGCGGTTTTGTAGAAGGTGAGTGTGGGTGGTGCGAAGAGGTCACTGCGAAAATGGGATTCTATGGGAGAGGTGGAAGTAGAACCATTCAGCTTCTTAACAGGATGGTGTGCGTGTACAGCATCTTCTGTAGGCAGCTTTCGTTTCATTTTGAAAAGCCCAAATGGAGAGCAAGATTTGTCGTTCTCGAGGATGACGGGGATTCCAATGCATGGTCCCCCAAAACTTTCGCTCTAACACGAGTCATGTCCGCTTTTGTTCAGAAGCAAAGCGAGTCATAACTCTCCTTGCAGCTTTGCGGCGTACGAATGGGAGACGAGCGGCGAGAGGAAATTTTGGCACAAAATTCTGGCAAGATTATTTCAGGTTGTCTTCTCAATTAACGTATACTTTATCGTCTTAAGATCTATAAACTGAGCCGCGATCCGAGACGGCAGTAGGTATCAACGGCGCCAGCACATGTATAAAGCCGAGTCATTTATCCATGACTGCCCTGCTGGCTATTTTCCAAGCATCTTGGACACCTTCGATGCACTAAATTGTCCATTACTCCGAAAGTTGGTCGTATAAAGAGATTCGGTGCAGGAGAGGCATTCCCCTATTTTAAGTCGTAAGCCATCTCACAGAGGCCACAGGGCCTGCTCTATCAGACGATAAGGTCTCTCACGCTGGACAAATGAGAAGATCATTCATCGCTCAGCCTTATCCTTGCCAAAAATCCCAAAGCCCTTTGACTTGGACTTCGGACTCGTCGGTATTTTGGGACTGCTGCTTGTAACGTCCCGGGCGCTTGTGTGACCATCCGTGATATTCTCCTGTGACTGCCACGGTAATGTGTCTCCATTCACAATCATGCTAGCCCTTAAGCCTAGTCGTGCTCTAGATGAATCAGGTCGCTTCTCCAGGTCCTGTTGGACTCGGGCTGCGCTTGAGAGCATCGGTGCGGAATCCGTATCAACGAGCATGCTCGCTCTTAAGCCCAGCCGTTCTCTGGATGAATCAGGTCGCTTCTCCAGGTTCTGGTGGAGCCGGGCTAGGTTTGATCGTATTGGTGATGCTGAAGCTGCCAGGCCTTCCCGTGGATGCCCACTTTGAGAATGTTCCGGGTCATCATCCGGAATTTCTAGAGGCCGGGCCTCGCCAGCTAGGAACGCCTTTGTAGGCGGACTAGCCTTCCTCTTTGCCACCGCCGGTCGGCCAAGCACGTTCTTCCCTGAGAATAGCCGGAACACCTCGGGCTTTGGCTGCCAAAATGATGTAATGATGCGATCATCTTCTCCATGGCGCGCACTGTCAGCAGTCCGAATAGGAGCATCAGTGGATACAGGGGTTGCAGGAGATGCCTCAGATGTGGCACTTGGGGGCGGTGTATTGTCCAACAAGGCGTCAGGAGGGGAGCCTGACACGGTAGAGATCTGAGGTCGTGACCTGGCGATGATCTCAGACTTTGGGCGGGTTGGAAGAGCTGCATGGACTTGGGCGTCCGTTTTGGACTTAAGCGGCAGCGCCGGTGGATCCGGAATCTGATCAGGAAAGAAGAATGTAATCGGTGGCAAACTCGATCCAGAAGGCGATCGTAGTGAGTGGGAGTGAGCCGAGTGTGGTCTCGGCATTTTCCCGAGAACGTTGGGGCTGATGGAACCTTTCGCACTAGAATGGGGTGCATTAATGTCAGACGCCGGAGTTCGTGGAGCTGAACACTGGGTAATCGAACTTTCCGCGATTTCTGAAAAGGTCGAACTCGACTGCCATGGCTCTGGACGATCGCCGCGCGAAGAGGCATAGTCATGGTCCGAAGGCTCTGTGCTGCGAGATCGCGCGGATGACCCTGAAGACATAGATTTGGTGCCTGTGGTCCCTCGTCCTCTGCTATCTTTAAGCCGCCTTGATCCTGGTCTTCCGTCCCACTTCGAATTGACCTTGGGCACAGTGGCGGGCATTGTGGCCGATGAAACGCCGGGAATGGCTCTCGCGCTGAGTTCACCATGCTCTGCTATGAGCTTCTGAGCCAGCCGTTCAAGTGCCACACCTGATGGTTCCTTGACGAAAAGTCCAGCCAACAGAGAGGGTCGTTTCTTGTTTGGTGGATTCGAAGCGGTGGAATATCGCACCGTTGACGCCTTGGCGCTGACGGCACTTGCAGGTCGTTTCGCAGATACGGTGTTTGGTGACCTTGCGGGTGGCGTTCTAGCTCTGGGTGGAGGTACTACGGACGTGGCGTCTGGCAAGACTGAGTTCGAGGAAGAGTTCGGGCCATCATGAAGTGACAGACCGTGCGCTGAGGTATCTGCTTCTTCAGTGAGGGATGCTATTCGATAAGAAAGGTGGGGCATGTGCCCCGATGAGCGTCGGGACGAAGAAGCTTCCGTGGAAGGACCGGGAGAAGGATTGGCCAACATGTTGGGGAACAAAAAGAACAGCCTGAGACGCGGGGCCAACCGCTCCTGCTAAGCTCGACCTGGCACGATCTCAAGCCCATGCACTGATGAATAGTCTCAGTCAAGGCCTTGATGACTGCTCTGAGCAGCATTCAAGTACAGTGTTGCCCGGGTTGGCCGCATTTGTTTTGTCTGTAGAGCGTCTGCGCAGCATCGAGTGTGCCGGAGAGCCGAGACTTTCCGCCATGCACAGTCAAAGCCTGGAGGGGCACAATTTCCAAGCCTTTGATGACTAACTCGGGTGAAACTGAGGCAATTGCCCTGCGCTGCCAGTACCATGGGAATGGACCAGAGGGAGGAAGAGATTATAATGAGCCGCTGTACGTAAAGCTAAGAACTGACATTGGCAGAGGATTGGGCGCAGCCTGATCGCCTCCAGGATCATCAGATCGCTTTTCCTACGGCAGATTGATCGGTCAAAAGGCACGAGTGGCACCTAGAGTTCCACTTTCGCCTCCACACTTCACGGGGACTCGAGTACCACAGTACACTGTCCGGCACGTCCGATTGCAAGCGTGCATTAGGTAGAAACCAAAATCTTAACACAGGCGAATCGCTCAAACAAGTTTTATTAACCCGTCTGATCAGTACCTAAATTAGCTAGTATGTGGCGTCTAGAAAGTTGACGCTTGCAATCGGACGGGTTGGACAGGTGTATCTGCACGCGAACTCGCACATGCTTCCCGCAGGGCTATCCCGGGCAAGCCTCATTCAACGTTCGGATCGAAATGATCCAGAACAGAGAGGCATATTTTTAGTCTCGATGCAAAACACAGCTGCATCTAGTGTAATTTCATCACACGTCCAATGACATCTGTAACCGTCTTGTCCACGTTGCATGTCGACTTTTGCCGGATGTGTTGCACAAGGACCTGGCAATGTGTGGGTAATGCAGTGCACGCCGATCCCCAACATCCGCCCCTCCTCATTGGTGCAGGTCCCGCATGTAGGTGACCACAAGTCAGTCCTTCGAACGGGAACAAAAGAGATAACTAACTGCTCTCGGCCTCAGGGCACCCTCCCCACTTCAGTATCAAACACAGGGATATCGAATGACCCTACCCTTCCAGACAAGGGACCGTGGGTAGTGGTGATTCGGTCAATTCAAGTCGCGGCCAAGGAGTTCGTGCTGAATACGAGTTGGCCCCACACAAGTTTGTCCTGGGGTCCAGGACGACCTCCGACGACATGGAGGGCTTTTCCCGGGGAACGGGGAGCCGAGGAGTGATCCAGGTGAATATTCCGAGCAAACAAACTCTGATCATGACGATGCTAACAAAAGTGTAATTAGGAGCTGAAATGTGGTTGCTCCACTAGGTAGTCTCTTCCGTGTGTAAACTCAACAATAAACGTGTCATGTGAATCTACATTTACACGTGCAACAGAGGGGGGGGAAGGGCCAACGGGTGATGTACATTCCTTGCCAAGAGGCGGGCTTGCCTGCCTAGAAAATCGCCCCAATTCGTTGTGCCTGGGGGTAGCGAATTTCAAATACGTAGATCCCGTAGTTTTAAAACCCGACTCCTCTTTATTTTCGCAATCAAGATTCTGCTATTCTCACTCGCTTGCTGGCACCTGCAGAACTACATCATATGCCCGCAGCCACATTTCCGCTTGCGCTGACTGGCCAGCCTCCCGTGAGAAGGCTCAAGTTGATAATGCCGCCACTAGATGGGCAGCAATCTGAAGCGCAAGGATCGGAGCCAGAACAATTACTTCCAGCCAAGGAAGAGCGCTCAACAACGCCACGGCGGCCGTCATTCTCACCTGTCACGCCCACCATTTCTCACACAAGCTTAGTGTCTGCTGATCAGTCTGTAAGACCTACGCCAGAGTGGATCGACGAGCCAGAGCCACTTCCTGTTAGCTTGGAAGATAATCCTGATGCAATAGCATTGCGATCTGCGATATCGATTTTGCAAATGCAACGGCAGCAGAGCTTACAAGACATCAAGATCCTTGACAAAATGAAAGCTGCCGCGTTGAGAGAGCCCGAGAAATTTGTAGAAGATCTCAAGGCAGGAAGGCTGCAAAAGCCAGATCCTCTTGGCATTATCACCATGGATGACTCGGATGATGACATGACAGAAAACCCTCCCAAAGGCGTCGACGGGATTGATACCGCCTCAGCCGCTGCTCCCGACCAGTTTGGAAAGTTCCCAAACCCCCAGAGCATTGTCCGGTCTCCTGCAATCAACTGGGACAAATACCATGTGGTTGGTGAGTCCTTGGACAAACTACATGAGCAGCAACGCAAGCGGCCTGGATCAAATTACATGGCAGAAGACCATGGCAGACAACAGCCCGAAAATGTAATTGCCGCCCCTTATCGCCCTTTTATCGACAAGCTAGAGTCTTCGCCTGGCACGCCCACACAACAGAGTGGTACACGATAAGCTACTACAGCGGAGTCAACCATCATCAGTCGAGCTGTATCCACACGTCAGCATGAAAGTGGTTTGAGTACAATTCCCATTGCAGGATGAGGTCGCTGCCCTCTACCTTTTGCGCCATAAGTGGATTTGCCAGTATGAGCTGGAAAACGCTGAGACCATCCAGCGCCATCATAACCGGCCCGCTTGAGTCCGCTGTGGTTTACGATGGCTTGTAACTCATGTTGACCGCCATTTCTACATCTCTCGAATGAGTTTCTTCAGCCTTTGGGCGTTTGCGCCTGCCTTGGCCGACTCAACCCGGCCTCTCTTATCACAAGAATTGCACCGCGGCCCGTAATCCACCGCCTTCTTGTTCGCCAGCTTCTTCTTCTGAATATCTACATCTCCGTGCCATGGCCCGTTCTCGATTGATGGAATGAATTTAACACAAGAGTAACAAAGCTTCAGTCCAAGTGGCATCCACGCATGAAGTCGTATGAGGACTGCCAGTCGCATCGGCTTTGTTATGGTCGGACGCTTTACCGGTATCTTCCTCCCTCTCTCGATTACTCCCATGTAATATTTGCATGTGAGCGCCAGCGCAACTTTGTCAGCATTCTCGAGAAGCTTCAAGACAATGTGGACTAGTTCGGACGGTAGGCGGGACAAGTTATCTTGTTGTTCGATGCAATGGCCGTGCTGATAGATCTGAGAGTCGGCCATGTGAGTATGCTAGGAGACTTGCTCGAACGGCTTGACTAACCGCGGCAGAGAACTCGCCGAGCTTTGCCGTCATCTTCCTCGGTGTGACAAGCAATTTCAGCTGCCACTTCTTTTTCTTCATGTCTTCAATCTGATTGATTGTGTCCCTGATGTATTTGTTTGTCTTCGCCGTCCTAGCATGGGGTCAGCTGTGGTTTGGGCAGCCCACTCCTGACCCTCAGCTTACTCGGCTTTCGTTGGGGGTGCCTGGTTAGTTTGAGCAGAATACATCCTTCAGCTTTGCAATGATGTTGACTCGTGATCCTTGTGCGACGTTAGGTATTGAAGACTTCCTAGATGGTAGTGCCGGGGAGTTGAGATGACGAAAGGTCCGAGGTGATGACCATACGGGTTGGGCGTAAGGCTTGGCAGGATACCAAGAGTGCAAGTCTCACTGACATACGAACTATGACCGGAGTAGAATTAAGTATTCGAGAATCGAAGAGAGCGTAAAGAGCGCAGGCTTCAAGTGGCCTATTGTATTTCTATAAGAACAAGAGGCGACTGACCCTTGTAGAAAGGCCTGCGTTGCTAGCACGCCGTCTGTCTTTATTTTGATGCTGAACAGTAAAGGACTTTATGCAAGACTTGTCCAACACATAAAACGTATCTGGATCATCTCCAGGCTCTAAAAGGCTGCCAAGCTCTGTACTGGCGGGAGGTTGAGCCTCTGAGTTCTGAGTGATGTCATGGATGCCCCATGGAGCACTTTCACTGACTCTTGTTTCACAATACGGCCACTCTGTATTAGCCGCCATTTTGCGTCCGTAGTAGATTCGGAAATCATTCAAGCTTGACTTAGCCCCCCAAATCCTGCAAATTTAGAGGATAAAGATCCTGTTCGACTGGTCTCAATCATCAGGCGCTGATCATCATTCCCTGCACTTACAGCATTCGCCAGCCTTTTCACCCACCAAAGTCCCCCAGATCCATCTCACCACCACTAAGGACATCACTAACCCCTCCCTAATAATGGACCCATCAGCGCCCTCCCAACCAAACCAGCAAACTAGCCTGGAACAATCCAAGAACCCCGCCTCCAAAACCTCTGAAGAACAGACAAAAGCCCAAGACGTTTCCTCAACCTCCCAAACCCCCATCGACCACCGCAGTCAACACGACATGGCCTCCACCAACGGTGAAGAAGCCACGGGCTCCTCCCTCGGCCACGGCGACACGGGCAGCCTCAAAGAGAAAGACATTCCCGGATCAGACGCCCAGAACTACTCTGATGACCCCAACACGGAGGGTGAGCAGATGCGCGCACCTGGTGAAGGCGATGTCGCGAATGCAGTGATGGGAGGAATGAGCAAGACGGGTGGTGGTGGGGAACAGGCGAGTCTGATGGAGAACATCGATGCGAAGATGGAGGCACACAAGCAGGCGCTCCACGAGAGGGGGGAGAGAACGGGGGCTGAGATTGAGGAGGAGAGGAAAGAGGACTGGACGGGGAAGAAGAACAACGTGGACCTAGGGCGCGCACTGGGTGGCAGGGGAATGGCGGTCGTGGAGGCGCCGGAGAATTAGGGGGACAGCCAGCTTAGAGAGGCCAACTTGTTCTGCTGCCTGGGTGGGTTCTTAAAGCGACATTACTGATCGTAGCGAGTCCTAGACATCATGTCATCGCAGCTTGCTGTGAAGAAGCGCGCCAAGCCGTGGGCATAACACGTTGGGGAAAGGGCTTTGATATTCTGCTTTTGAGCCCGGAGTTCATAGGCAAGCACTTTACCAAGCACGCGCATACGACAGAAAAGCATTCAAGCGAGATATGTCCGAGACCTGAACTTTGAACCGTTCAACAATGCACCTTTTGATACCACTACAATGGTCTTATCTTTGATCTCGGATGTTCACTGCCATGCTTGGCCCAGCGTCTTCGTATTACATGACGTAATATTCGTCTGCAGGATGAGATATACGCGCATCAACCTGATCTTGAAACTTGATGTTGCTGCCGGGGTTTTGGCTAGTCCTTGCCCAGGTCCGCATGCAGGTGACCCAAAATGCTGGTCTCTTTTGTTCAGGAAGTTCATCCTGTAAGCCGAATGCGGGACCTCCCCCCCATCCAAAAATTACCAAAGTCACAGAGATAACGTCGTAGATAGACAATGAATGAAACAAAACAAAGGCACTGCCCGTGGCTGGGCCTAGATTATGACCTAATGGTTATTCATCATGACTTGACTTTAATTGACTACTAGTTGCACATGCCCTATTCGGTACAGGACGCGCACGTGTTGGCAAGGGATTTGTGAACTTCGCCAGAGCCCAGAGTCCAGCCCAAGCCTTGATTGTGTGCAGTATGTGCTATCATACGCTGTACCTCTTCCTCACTTGCGGCCACTGTATTCCGTCCTACAGACCACTTGGCCACTCACCTCCTTGTCCCACGCGTTCATGCCCTACGTTTCGGAAACCCAGCCTCGCCAGTCCGATTATCCCTGGTGATGTTTCTCCGTGGGCGGCTGCGCCAGCGGCGCCGCAAGACATCGCATCAAGTTCGAACTTAGATTCGGAGCCAGATCTCGAGGTGGTGTGTAGAGAGAAACTCTCCCACCCGTTGCACACCTACCGCATCGCGGGCCAGTGTCTGCGGTGTCTGCGCGAGCGCGAGGAGAGGCTTGCGAGGTTCGAGGTAGGGAATATCAGGGACGAAGTGGGGCGGGAGAGTTTGCTAGACGCTGTGAGCAGACAGAGAAGGAAGAATGAGGCGTTGCAGTTGAAAGAGAAGATCACGAGTCCGAGGAGTGGGTATGTGGAGGGACGGGGGAGAGGGTTGGGGTTGATTCTGGAGAGGAATAGGAAGGGGGATTTGGTTGGTGGAATTGGAGAGGGAGAGGATAGCGAAGAGGTAAAGGTGGTAGCAGAGGCAATAGGATGGGATCCGGGAGATATTGCGTTTGCGCGGCGGAGGAGTAGGATCTAGCAGAGCGAAAGCTTGAGGACGGAATAGGCTAGCGTGGATTTGGCTTGGCCTGCAAGCTCCAAACGATGGACTTTCCAATTCGATGATCAGTGACCTCAATTAAAGTCGCACTTGTATTGAGACTTGAAACGCCGCTCTTCCTTCTGCAAGTTTCGATATCCGCACCTAAACAGACTCGAGTGTGGTCTCTAACGAGTCTGATTCTACAGCTTTTGGTGCTCCGTGCCACACCGGGCTGGACGCCCACCCATACCCTACCCACACTCTTTCCTCTCCTTACCTGAAATACACGATGCCGACACCCGAATCCGAAGCCTTTAAGGCGAAGAAGCCGACTGTGCCACCGACTTTCGATGGTGTCGATTTCAGGAACAACCAGCAGGTGTGGGACGCCAGAGACGCGATAATCAGAGAGCAGTGGGTTAAGCAGATGATGGCGCGACTGGTTAGGGAAGAACTAGGTAGGTAATATTCTCTTTTGATGGAGTCATGTATGAGGGTTGTCGTTTTGGAGCTGGTGGGGTGGGCCAAGCAGCAAGTGGGCCTGTTGGCACAGGCGATGAGTGGAGGATTGACTGAGTTGCTAGAAGGGGGCAAGACCGGAAAAGGAGGAAATACTCTGTGCTCCAGCTCTTTTCTGCTGTGGCTGTTGCTGTCGAGTTCAGAGGCTTTGCTGATCTGAATTGCCCATGTTCAGGCAAATGCTACGTCCGTGAAGGAGTCAACCATCTCCAGAACTGTGGAAAGTATAGAGGTACGTCTCAACCACATCCAGTTTCTTGTGGCTTTGGCAGGTCGAGCTTCGAGGGATTCGCGATCACGTCTGTCCGAGCCCCAAACGCATACCTCTTTAGCTGATGGTATACACCCTAGATCGCTACCTACAACTACTCAAAGAGAACCGTGAGAAGGGTTACAGAGGCCAGCAAGAGAACTACATACCAGGCGTCACCGGGCCAGAACTTGGAGGAGCCACAGGTCGGCCAGATATCCCTGGACATTACCCAACTGTACAGCAAGCCATGGGTGAGCAAGGGACGGATAAGAGGAAGGGAGCCACAATTGGCGTGGGCAAAGAGATCTACTGAATGTCGTCCCTGATGACTGCTTGTAAAGTTGAGGCAATTGTACATAAGAACGAAGTTTACTTCGAAGATCAGCATAGCTTCAACGCTTCAACTTACCAGGGCCGTGAATACTAAATCAAGTGGGTTTCTCTGCTCAGTCCGATTTAGTTGGGTGAGGTAGCAAGAAACCGTCGTAAGAGCCTCGTTCCATTTGAAGCAGTCCCTTTGATACGGAGCAGTAGTACATTAGCAGCAAGCGATTTGGAATCGGATGCGGATCACTAGCAGGAGGTCTTGAACTCTCAATAGTGGCTCTTTCCGCAAGCTCCTTCAATCAAACTAAGGATTTCGACAAGCCAGTGTGGACTGGTTAGTGTCAGTCTGTGCGGTATTGCATCGAGGCAACAAGGCCACCATAAAGCATTCATATTAGCTGGAGCTCAACCTCGCTGTGTCTGTGACTACGCACAAGATGGAGGCTATCGCCGTCGACATCAGGGTGTTCCTCACCCACTTTGTGGCGTTTATTCGCGGCACAGCTCGTCTTCCCTGAGGGTGGTAACAGTCCGAGCAGGCACCCACCTTGTAGCTCCTCGGTACTGCAACGGGCTTAAACCTTTCGTTCTCCGTCGACCTGCTCTTGGAGTGCTGATAACGTGATGACTCATTGCTTTTAAAGTCACATCGAAACGTACCCTGAGTTGCCAGGGGCTTCAGAATCAAAATGGCGCGTGCGATGTAACTTTCGGCTTCCGAAGCTTCGGAATCATCGTCATGATATCGGGAGGAAAGGAAAGGACACTTGATGTTTCGCCCTCGAACGCCGTCTGGTCGGTAGCACTGTCACCATTGTTTGAGGTAAAAAGGGCAAAAGTAGTCGCCAAGGCACATCCAGTGATGGCCGAATTCGTGTCTCTGATAGTTGTATGAGGACGGCTTTGGGACCGAAGTAAATCCCAGATTTTCTCAAACATCTGCAAACCATTTATGAGCCAATGCGTCATGCGCAGTTATTCTCTTCTTTGGATCAAAGTTCGTCAACCCAGCAATAAGGTCCTTGAAGTCCGCCTCAACGTCTCCCCACAACGCGAACGGTCTGCGCGGATTCTCCGTACCGAAGCCATCTCGAATGACCTGGAATATGTTGACCCAAGGGCTATCGCCAAGGTGCTCCAAGAATCCGTCGAGGCCTTCTTGATCTGCAAGGTAGGAGATTTGGTGCTCAAGAACGATAGATAGTAGTTCCACTTTCCCTTCTTCCAGTTCTTCTTCAGCGACCGCGAAGATGACGCGTTTGGTGACGGCGTAGATGCACTGGGCGAGAGATTTGGTTAACATGCATTCGATCATCAAGAGAACTTCGTACAAGACTTACTACTATGCCAAAGGAGAATATGTCAGAGTACTTGTGAACTTTCCCTTGCGCGTGTGCTTCTGGGCTACGCCACATGTAATTGCCCATTTGCTTGCCGACGATCGCTTGACGAGGGCCAACGTATGCCGAGTCCTCGATGTCCGTGAGCTGGACTTGTTCAATGACGATTTCGCCACGATCCTCCTTCCACTCAATCATGATGTTATTCGGTTTTATATCTGCGCCTCATTAAACATGGTATGAAGGGGCTGTAGAAGAGACGTGACCTACCAGTATGAACAATATCCTGATCATGGAGCGCCGCAAGCCCTTGAAGCGCGTCTTTGAGGATTCGCTTCGTTGCCTGGAGCTCCAAGTTCTTTTGAGCCAAGCTCAAAAGATGACCATTCAAATACTTGTAGACGAACATTGACTGTTTCGATACTGTATCTTCCAATAATCGAAGGTATGGACTGGTCAAAGCGTTGTACATGTCATGATAATACTTGAATTGATCTTCGACAATGTCCTTGAAGACGAACTTTTGGTTTTCAGACCTGGCCAAAGAGGTAAGTACTGGAAAAAGGAATAGCAGAAATGTGTCATTCAGGTATACTTACGTCGCAAGATACACTCGACATGGATAGCCTTCTTTTTCCTGTAAGGTTTTTTGGATGAAATATTGACGTCCGGAATCTCCCACTACTCGCTCCATGGGCTCAAGAGCCTTCTTTGGTGTTTTACTTTGGACGGGATTCGCTGGCGTTGGTGACATGGTGCTGGTATATCGAGGAGATCGGATGCCGGCGCAGAACTGGGCGGCGGGACGCAATGATAAACCAACTTGAACAAGTCGAACTTGAGCCTCACCTAGGCATGCCTTTAATGAGGGCCTTGTCTGGAACGAGTATAATAAGCGCGATAGAGACATGGTGTTGACCATGTTCTAAGGATCATCGGCGCGCCCAGGGTCGGGTGTCCGAGGAAAAAGATTTGACCGCGTTCGTGAAGCGCCCGGGCCAACGTCACAGGCCTCCCTACCAGGCGCGCATCGTTGCAGTGTGGGGTGATTGGGAGCTGAGTCTAGCAAGGATGCCTGCAGGTCTAATCTAAGGGCTCTCGGCACACCTGCCTACGGGGGCTTACTGATGCCTGCTGTGATCTCAGTTAAGTACATGGTTACCTCTAGGGTGTTATCTGCCTGCTACTGCCTAGAGAGGCACTGTGTGGCTTGTTACATCTGGGTACGATAGAGCAATAAGCAGTGCTCCCACAATAAATTCTATGCATACCTGTCTGCTGCGCGCAACACATGTGACTGTGTATATAAAGCCTGTCCCAGGAACTGGAAACTATGGAGCAAACAGACCACTCAAGCATCTTCAATACCATCACTCTTCTCATCCATCACCAGGTCCTTGAACGCCAGAAAACCTCTCAATATTTTTCCTGACCCCGCTCTATCACACCACCTTCACCACTGTTACTTCCGCCATTCATTCCCCAACTCACTAAAATGTCAAGATATGTCTCGAGCCAATTTATCAAGACCATCACAATTGGTGCCAAGACCATTGCGGTTGAGTACGTGGACAAAACAACGGGCTGGACGCGTCCATCGGGCTTTCCAACCTCAACCGTGAAGGAAGAATTCGCCAAAGTGGCCGAGGACAATGCTGCTTCCCTAAAAACTGAGACAGTAAAAGTTGCTATGAAGTATGACCTAATCCCTTTTACAGAGCAGTACCAGTCCGATCGCTGATCAGTAAATCAGGGAATCTGAGCATCAATCTGACAAGGATAAGCGGATGCATTACACGGTCTTTGAGATGGACAAGGATGATAAGGTGGTGGCCACAACTCATTTGGTTAGGAACGTTTAGAGCCGAACAGTCAGCTCTCGTGGGTGTATGGGAAATCCACTGTGCGGGACGCCGGACATTTCAGTGCGCTTGTTGAATAGATGGTACTGGCTACCTTGAACACGCCTTTGCCGGCCTACATACTACCTGACGTACCATACTCGCTTCTACAAGCCCCATCGCAATACACGCCCATTCATTATTCAATGGGTTTTTCGATGTTCAAAACGAGTCCAATGACTGGGATTTGGCGTGTGAGAAGTACGTTCTTCGTCTAAATCGAGTAGCGGGAAGCAAAAGACGACTGAGCATCAACGGACCACGACCATGGCGACTATTCAGCGCGGAGCCGCGTCTTGCTCACAATCACTTCTCCAATGGAGTGCCATGGTAGAAGCCAGTCCACCTACGCGAAGCACTTCCTCACGCAAGTTGCCCTGCTTCACCGATTCAAGGCGCATTAGCCCGGAATCCTTCTAGACAGCCGCATAATTATTCCAAGGGCTGCGGGAAGAAGTGACTAGGCCTAGAGCTTGGCTCGCATTACTACTTAGGACCTCAAGATGGCCTCGCTCCTCAAATAATTCAGATTAATTTACCAGAGGAGCTGAGGTTGAAAGACCTGAAGTGTCCCCGACAGCCTCGCTCATCAAATACCGAAAAGCATGAATGATGAAAGGGCTGTTCGCGTCCTCGCAGCTGAGTAATCCCGTCATTTGAATGAAAAGATGCTCCCCATCGGAATATGCTTGCAGTAACCGACCACGTCGAGCTGACATGATTGAAAACATCAATACCTTGGTTTGTGTCAGGAATAGCGCGTGTAGTGGCTTTTTGTATGCATTCATAGGACTTACAGGGACAATGGCGTCGTTTTCATGGCCCTCTTCCCCCATGCGGTTGACCATCAGTTGGAGGATTGAAACCAACTCGCCGCGGAGCAATTTTGTCTCTTCTCCTTCAATGCCGTTGATTGTGAAGGCTATTATGTGCGGTGGGGTTGGTACGTCGTCACCATATTCCAAAATATCCAGAGTCTCCCAACGAGTACTAGATGGTGCAAAAGGATAGGGGTGTATTCCTTGATTGTATTCAAGAAGAGCATGAGGAAGGCTGTAAAAAATCCGAATCAGTACTGGTACCGCCAACGCGATTAGCAAGGTAACTCACGAGACAGGGCACCACCTTGAATGATCGCTTAATGTTTCGAAAGGGCCACGGCCAAGATTAGCTCTGGGAACATGAAAATACTGCCCATCGATAAAGTCCTCCACTTGGCGTGCCGGGCTCAAAGAATTTGAAGGGCTAGGAATGGGATCGCCAATCTCTAGCGCTTCGAGCCCGTCTCCTTTCATGGCTTTGGCATCAACAGGGTGATCTTCCAGTTTGCTAACCGACCAGGGTTTGAAAAAAGAGGGTGCAAAGTTGGAAGTCGGTTTGTCGCTGACATCAAATGGCAGCAATTTGACGTGAAGAATGGTAAGTTCCTTATCGTCGAAGGATGACGTTCCGTCAATATTGAGCAGGTATTCGCCGTAAGCGCTGAAGCGTCTGTTAGGATGTTTGAACGCATCGAACAGGTTCTGAACTTGCGTCCTGGCCTTGTCGCGGTCAAGTTCGGCTGCCCTTTTGCGAGGCATCTTTCCAAAGTCAGAGGCGCAAGACAAGTACCAGAGGTCGGAGTTGCAGAGCTTCTTGGTACGCAAGCTAATGCAGACCTTGTGCACTGTCAGGGAAGTCAGCTCAGGAAACACGAAGTTTATTGGAAGGTCTTGATTGCTAAAAAGGCTTTTGTGCGAAATGTTGAAACCAGCCAAGAGGCTTGGCGTGTTTTCTCGATCAATCAGTCACCTATTTCAACACGAAAGGGAGCATAAGCGAGGTGAGCAAGTGAGGCACACTAGCATCCCCCTCAAGCTTTCAGCCCACCACGCCGCATCCCTCTCCGCTACTCACTTGGAATATCTCTGTCCGTCCATCCATTACGCTCTCATGAAAGAAACTTTCCCTAGGCAGCGTTCCCTGGCCATGGGTTTAACCAGGAGGGGGAAGGCCACGCCGTGCAAAGTCCTCCCATTTTCCATCAAGATTCCATCTAAGGCTCTGCATCAGTACCAGGCTTATGTTTGACAGGACAAAGAGGTTCTCCCTTACAGCATGTAGCGGTCCAGCGCCGCGTCATGGTCTTTGTGCGCCTTCCTCTGATACCCTTCGGCTTTTGCCTAAGCTACCAGCTCCTGATCAGGTTTTCTGCTCATGGCAGAGGCAGCAAGCAGGCGCGAAGGTAAGAGGCAGAAGGAGGATCTAGGCGTAGTAAGGAAGGCGGAAAGGCCAAAGGAGGGGGCGAAGGGAACGGGAGGAAGGCACCTATAAGTATCGCAGGGAAAGAGTATGATATGAGAGGAGGATAACGTGCATTTGCAGGACATCAGCCAGTGGGTCGAGTCGAAGGTTTTCTATTCACGAAAGGCCGGTTCTATCAGAGAGCAGAGGGGCTAGATGAGCATATGCTGCAGCTGCAGCAGAGTGCCGAAATCAGGCCCTGCATCGAACTTGAGAAAGTTGGAACCACAGGTAGGGTAAGGAATGGGGTGAGCCGGGTGATGCTCACCAGCGACTCACCCTCTGCTCATCCTACTCGCGAGGTTGCGGTGTTAAGGCGGCATGATGATGGGTGAGCGGGAAGGTGAGGTCAATGCAGATTTTACCCCGCCAAGATTTTTCGCTTGACATTTCCGCTCCGCGTGTCCAGATGAGACCTTTGCTTTTGCAAAATCACAACAAATGATCCAATTGCCTACCCTTTTAAATCCTCTGTGATACAGACGTCGTATTCTAGATGCCGTTCCCCTTTGCTCTCCCCACAACCTCCCACCTAACATTCCAATCACACCTGACATCCACCACCCACCCCTCTCTCCCTTCAACTGCCACATCCCATCGCACCGTTCTCCGCTCCGCTCTAAAATCGCATAAACGTCTCCCCGCCTCCGCCCAATCCACCAATCTCCCCACAATCCTCTCCGCCCTCCAATCCTACATTCCGTACCTCTTCGCCCTCGACTCTGCCCTCTCGTCCCGCCCCGTCGCGGGCGAAGACATCGACGTCACACTCATCCAAGAACTAGCCGTCGAATGGCGCCCCACCCTCTCCTCCGCATCAGCCGTCCCCGGTCGCGACGTCCCCCGCATCAAGGGACGCGGCCTCGATTATGAAATCCTCTCCGTCCTCCACACGTTCTCCACCGTCTCCACCCTGCTTGCCCGCAACGCCTTGCTGGGCCTCTACGCCTCCACCACCCCGGAACCGGCTCAACGCCTCTCCATCCTCCAGTCCGCAACCAAACACCTCACGACCGCCAATTCAATCCACCTCTACCTCCTGCAGCGCATGCATTCGTCGACTGACCCGCAAAGTGTGCCTGCCGGTGCGGTCGATGTGTTGGAGCCCGTCCAAGCTGCCCTGGCTGCGCTAAGTCACGCCGAAGCGACGCTGCTGTTTGTGCAGAAGGACGATCCGTATCCGGTGCTGCTGATCCAGAGCCGCAACAAGAATGATCGCGAGTGGATGATCAAAGCGCCGGAGATTCCGCGGGTGAGGGTCGGGTTGCTGGCGCGGTTATGTTTGAGTGCCGCCGAGGGGGCGGGGAGGGCTGTGGCAGGGTTGAAGAGTGGGGTCCCGGGCGGCGTGAGCGGGGAGTTGGTAAGGTATTGTGAGGATTTGAGGAAGGTGAGTCGGGCGAAGGCGTGTCGGTTTCTGGGGATTGAGAGGGAGATGGAGGGGAAGATGGGGGAGGGGATTGCGTGGTTGAGAGGCGGGATGGTGGAGGTTGGGATGGAGCCGCCGAAGGACTCAGCTAGTGTTGGATTGGGGAAGTTGAGGAGCGAGTGGAAGGGATGGAGGGAGGATAAGCGCTTGGAGAAGGGTAAGGCGGATTGGGGGCTTGATGCAGGCAAGGCCGAGGAAGGGAGGGTGCTGGAGTGGTTGGAGAGGAAGTGGACGAAGATGAACGATACGATGAATGTGCAGATCGTGCCGGATTCGCGGCCGTTGGTCGCGGCGATGCCGAGCGGGAGAGATGTACTGACTCCAAAGACGTGGGTGCCGGATGTATTGCTGGAGGAAGAGGTCGCAAGGATGAGAGCACTGCCTGAAGTTGGGGTCGGGGAAGATGGCGCGCAGAGCAGTGATGAAGAGGATGCTGGGGAAAAATCTACGGCAGGATTAGCAGGGAGGGATCTGGTTGGGGCATTTCCTGGGACAAGGAATGAATATAGAGGTGGTAACGACAGTAGCTACTACTGACACCTCCTATCATTAATGCTGTATAAGGAAACATCTTATATTGGGGACGAGCCCCGGGGGGCGTTGGGTGTTGCACTATTGGTAAAGAGTGTGATAAGGACCAGATTGAACGGACGCTGAACTCTTATAGCGCTTGGAAGAAGTGTAGCATGAGTACCCCATTGTGAGAACGCGGAATTTGTATCCTTTTTGAGCGGGACGAATGATATTAGTATCGCGAGGAACACTGCACCCTTGCTCTTACAGGAGTATAGTATTGGGCGAGCGCTATGGCCTTTCATTTCGTAGTACTCCGGTACTACCTCATTCTTCGCTCTTCTGCTCCGCCTCAACAGGCGCTTTCCATATCCCCTTCTAGCCTAAATAGCTCCTATTCAGCCTTGGCCATCTAGACCTTTCCATACCCCCCATCTCAACAACTCCCCCAATATCCTTTCCAGGTCATTCCCACATTTCCGCAGCAAGCCAACGCAACTCTTGCAAATTCCTAGATAGCAGCTGGGGCAACAAGCAAGCACGTTCTCCCCTTTTCTATGGCATGTCATGTAGAGTCTCGGTGCGTCTGCATTAGTGCTATCCTTGACGTATGTGTGTTTCGCTAGGCATTTGAAGTGAGCGCAAGAGAGGGCGACCGCTGCGGGGTTGATCGGGATTGAAGGAGTGAACGAGCCGGTCTTTGGTAGTGACGTAGTGAGATCGACGGTAGTTGGCTGAGGGCCAGGAGCACGCGGAGGGAGGGGCGGCAGACGTTGTACAGTTGAAAGTATTGCGACACCC
>Ga0335072_10002673_pt1 | contig 27441 bp, 24 predicted proteins | sample Lox_Sample_21_FD_206725 | JGI IMG/M metagenome (GOLD analysis project Ga0335072, IMG submission 206725) | Soil microbial communities from Loxahatchee National Wildlife Refuge, Florida, United States - Lox_Sample_2.1 | ecosystem: Environmental > Terrestrial > Soil > Wetlands | place: USA...
GAGCTTTTGGGCCCCATTTTCTGCGCGTGCTGCTGGACATCTGGAGCCAACTCCGGCTTATCCCGGCGCCTATCGGCCCGCCGATGTCGTCGATCTCGATCTGAAATCGCTTTTTCAGGATCGACTAAGCACCTGCGGTGCGGCGGAATCGCGCTCTTTCAATGCTGGCCGAATCGGAGCATTATTGAGGCGGGCAGATGTTGCTTGAATTCGCCAGGACGGTTTCTTTCTTTGCGAGCATGCTGGCGCTGTATCCGGTGGTGGTGGGCGCGTTTTTTGTGCCCGGCAGCCATTGGGAGGACCGGCTGATTCTCGCCGTTGCGCGGATGGGGCTGGCCGGATGCGTGGCGCTGTTGAGCGGCATTCTCTTCGCAAGGCCGTGGCTATACCAGGACGGCGGGCGCAGGCTGCTGGCCGCGCTGCCGGTGCGTATCTATCTGTGGACGATTCTTGGCGTGGCCATCATGTTCCTGCTCTCGTGGTACCTGGAAGAGTTCTACGTGCCGTATTTGTGGAAGAGTCTGCCGTACTGAGGCGAATCGTGGGTCGTGGGTCGTGGTTTCCCACCCTTTCCGCAAGTCGGCGCGGCGACCTGCGGAAAGAACGGGCACGGTGGATTCTTTCGCCCGTCAAGGCGGGCTTTCAATCATGATCTACGAATCTCACCGCAGGCTTGCGCCTGGAGCTGCCCTCTTACGCCCGCTAACGCGGGCTACTCGGGCTGCTGGCTGAGCCAGTGTTTCAGATTCTGTTCCTGCTCGGAGCGGAAGGCGATGCAGCCGTTGATGTGCTCGATGGCGTGCTTCAGTTCGACATCGGCGGCGGCGACCTTGTGGGTTGCGAAGAAGCTGGTCACATCGTCGCGGGCGGCAGCGGAGCAGAACGACCCGGCGGCGCTGACGACGTATGCGCCGAGGCCCTCGGTGAGCTGAGCTTGGACTTTGTCCCAGTTCGACTTAATGTAGTCCCAGGCCTGGTCGCGAGTTTCCACGCCGCGCAGGGCAATCGCGAATTGAATTGCCGCGTCCTGGTTGCGCACCTTGGATGAGACGGCGAAATCGAGGGCGCGATTCTCCAGTTGCGGGTTGCGGAATTCCGCAAGGAGCCGCAGCGCGCCTTCCTGAACCTCTGGATCGGTTCCGTTTTCATAGGCCAGCTGCAGTTTGTCGAAGAGTGCGGTGTCGCCGTTGCGTGCCGCCACGGTGAGCGCGGCCTCTGCCAGCGTGGGATCGACAGAAGTGCGGTCAGTGAAGTATCGATCTGCGATCTGGCGCGCCTGAGCGACGACCTCGGGGGAATTGCCGTAGACGCCGATGAGGTACATCAACTGGGAGCGCAGTTCGCGCTTGTTGTCGCTGTCGGTACTTGAGGGAGGGCCCAGCTTAAGATAGACCGGGGTGAAGGTGCGGCCAATCCAGCGGGCGAGTCCGGCACGTTCCTCAGTCGATGCGGGCACCTGCGTGTAAATGGTCACGACGCCGCCGATGGCGTTGGAGACGACGTCGGAGTTTGGATCGTCTTTCAGATTTGCAACGAGATCAAGGTAGTCGCCGACCGAGCCCGCGCCGGAGTGCACCTGCGCCCACTTGTCGCCGGTAAAGCTGATGCGCTCGGCGGGCGTGAGTCTGGTTTCGATGCTATTGGCAATTGCGGCATATTGCTGGGGCGCGTAGGCAGTGCGATAGTAGCCCACACCGCCGGCGTTAGCAAAGAAAAGGCCCGATGCGGGAATTGCGAGCGTGCGCTGGTAGCCTTCGGAGCTCGTACCAGGCGAGAGGATCTGGCAGTCCTGGGTGGCATCACCGGTCTTGAAGCAGACGGGGAGGGTCCATTGCTGCGGCGCGCCGGAGGCCTCGTGGCCTGAATCGAGGAAGAAGCGGCTCTGCTCAACGGTGACTTTGCCATTGTCCGGCACGCCGAATTTCAGAATCGGCTCGCCCTGCTGAGTGATGAGCGAGTCCATGATCTTGTCGACGGGCTTGCCGCTTGCGCGGGTCTGCGCCGACCAGAAGTCTTCGGCGGTAGCGTTCGAGTAGAGGTGCGCCGAGAGATAAGCGTGCACACCTTTGCGGAAGGTCTCGGGGCCGAGATAGTTTTCGACCGTGAGGAGCACGTCGCTGGCTTTGCCATAGGCAATGCCGTCAAACAGCTCATTAATCTCATCAGGCGTTTCGGCCTTGGCGCGGATGGCGCGCGTAGTGGGCTGGGCGTCGAGATTGAGTGTTTCCTGCTCGTCAGCGGCGACCGTTTGCGGCACGTGCCACTCGGGATGCATCGCCGCGACGGGCTTGTTTTCCATCCACGTGGCGAAGCCCTCGTTAAGCCAGATGTTGTCCCACCACTGCATGGTGACGAGGTCGCCGAACCACTGGTGGGCCATCTCGTGAGCGATCACCAGGGCGACGTTCTCCTTCGCGTTGACCGACGCGGTTTTGGGATCGATGAGCAGGTCAGTTTCGCGGTAGGTGATGGCGCCGAAGTTTTCCATGGCGCCGGCTTCAAAGTCGGGCAGTCCGATGAGGTCAAGTTTCTTGAGGGGGTAGGGGATGCCGAAGTAGGAGTTGTAGTAGTGCAGCACGTATTTGGCGATGTCGACGCCGTAGGAAGTGAGCGCGACCTTGTCAGGCGTGGAGCAGACGCGGATGGCGACGCCGTCCTGGCTGCCGCTGGAGCATTGGAAGTCGCCGACCAGGAAGGCGACGAGGTAGGTGCTCATTTTGGGAGTGGTGCCGAAGGTGAGCGTGTGCTTACCGGCGCCGGGGCCGGGCGTGTCTGTAGCGATGGAGGTGTTGGAGATGACGGTATCGCCGGCATCGACGGTGAGCGAGATGTCGAAGGTTGACTTGAAGGCCGGCTCATCGAAACAGGGGAAGGCGCGGCGCGCATCGGTGGCTTCGAACTGGGTCACGGCGTAATTGCGGCGAGCGGTTTTTGAGAGGTAGAAGCCACGCAGTTCGTTGTTCAGGATGCCGGTGTAGTCGATCTCGAGGGTGGCGCTGCCGGCCGCAAGAGTTTGCGGAAAGGTGAATGTCGCCTGCTGCTTGTTTTCGTCGAGCGAGACGGTAGCGGTTTGCTTTTCGCCGCCGGCCTCGATGGTGACGGACTGGAAGGCGATCTCAGCCGAGTTGAGGGTAATCGCGTTCAGCGGCTCTTTGATGTCGACGTCGATCTGCTCGACGCCAGAGAACGTGGCAGCTTTGAGGTCGGGAGTAAGCGAAAGCTTGTAGTGCGTTGGCACAACGGTGGTGGGCAGCCGCTGGGCGCGGGCTGAAGGAGCGAGGACGAGAGTACAGAAGGCAAGCGCGGCAGCAAAAGCAAAGGGAGCGCGCGTCAAAAGGCAGCGGCGAGGGGAGCGATGTCGAATTGGCATGGAAAACCTCAGTGAAGGTCGGCCGGGCAGCCGGAGTGTTGAACGGGAAAGCGAAGATCGTTACGCATTCTCCGGGTGGGCGCTCAAGGGCGCAAGGAGCGCGTCCATTCATTCGATTTTCACATATCGAACTGGTAAGGGGCACGCGGCATACGCTGTCCCAGTCCAGCGGGCGATTACTTAGATATTGGCGCAGGAGAAGAGCCTATCGACTTGTTCAGGTATGCCGTCACCTCGTCTGTCATCTCTTCGATGAGCTTCTGGCTGCGCGCCCCTACGTGGTTCATGACCACAGACGTGAACTCCTTCATGATGACTGGCTGCAGCGCAAGCATGTGCTGGCCGGCGGGGTGCTGTAGAACTTGATCAGCGAGTTTACGTCCTCTTGGGTAAAGTGCCGCTGACAAATCGGGATCACATCGTTGATGGGGTCATCCGCAGAGTAGAGCGTGAATGCCTTGGCCATGTATTTGTCCATGACCTTCTGCAACTCAGCTTGCTGCGCAGGAGCAGGCGTTACTCCCAACTTTTAATCGAGCTGGTTAAACTGCGCCTGGAGTTGCTGTTGAATGGCCTTCGGCATGATTTCGGTGTAGGCCTTCCATTGCTCACGCAGCCGCATTACTTCGAACAACTTCACAAGCTGCTCTTTGCTGGGCTGCTGATCGACCGGCACTGGAGCAGCCAGAGCCGCGTCGTTGGTGGCGGGGGTTGCAGCGCCTGCCGTTGATTGGCTTACCGCAAAGTCCGGGACAAGCAGGAAAAGTGCGAATGCTGCATAAGTCTTCTTCATGATTTACTCTTCCTCCGGGTTGCCTGGATGCGAGTATCCTCAGGAATTGCAAAAGGGATTGTGCGGCCGGGACAAACCAGCATAGCCGGGGATGGTACGCGACTGGAGCAGAGGCAAAGGTGTAAATTGGTGGCGTTTGCTGTGCGAGTGCGGGTTCGGGTGCAGGAACTGAGCTGAGATGATCCACAGTTTGAAGCAGATACGCCTCGAAACCGCAGCGCAACTCTGGTGCACCGGGCCGGGTTTATTGATATAGAATGCCAGCCGGATGGCGGGCCGAGAAAAGCCAGAACGACAACCCGCCCGCGACGCTGTGCATCGAACCGGCTTGTTCCTCTTTTGCCTGGTGAGTTTCAAAAAGGCTGGTTACTCTTCGCTCAGAAGTGCAGAAAAGAATGCGAAGAATCCAGCCCCTGGTGTTGCGGCATGAATCTCAAATCCAACTTGCACGCATTTGAGTAAGGAGTAAGGAGACTATGAAAAAGACTTTGCGCTTTCTGCTTCTGGCGTTAGTGGTGCCGCTGATGCTGCAGTCGGCTAAACCGGCATCAGCACAGTGGTACGTCGGCATTCACGTTGGTTTTGGGCCGCCGGCGCTGCCCGTTTACGATCTACCGGATTGCCCGGGTGACGGCTACATGTGGACGCCCGGCTACTGGGCATGGGACCCAACCGATGGCTATTACTGGGTGCCAGGAACCTGGGTCCTCGCTCCCGAGCCCGGCTTTCTATGGACGCCTGGATGGTGGGGTTGGGGAGACGGCGGCTTTTTCTGGCATGAGGGCTACTGGGGCCCCCACGTGGGCTTCTACGGCGGCATCAATTACGGATTCGGCTACTTCGGAGACGGTTTCTATGGCGGCCGCTGGCAAGGCGGGCATTTCTTCTACAACTCGGCCGTGTGGCACATGGGTGGAGGCTTTCATAACGTCTACCGCGACGACACGTACGTGCACAATACAACCATCATCAACAACCACATCAGCTACAACGGCGGCCAAGGCGGTATAGACAGGCGGCCTACTCCGCAAGAGGAGTCTTACGACAACGAGCGGCATATTGCTCCGGTTGCCGATCAGACCCGGCAGGTGCAGATGGCGCACTCGAATCCGCAGATGCGCGCCTCGTTCAACCAGGGCCGGCCGGCGATTGCAGCAACGGCGCGGGCTGGCGAATTCTCAGGACACGGCGTTGTTCAGGCGCGGGAGGCGGGCGGGGAGTATCATGCTCCTCCAGCCGAGCATGGGGCGCCGGGTAGAGAAGCGGAGCGTCCGGCCAATCCAGTGCACGCCAACGAATTGCCGGAGCACCAGCCGCAAAGGATTCCCAGCACGGGCAACCCTAAACTGGACCAGAAATACCAGCAACAGCAGCAGAAGCTGGCCGACCAGCAGAACCAGGAACACCAGCAGTTGTGGCAGCGTCAGCAGCAGGAAGACCAGCGCGCCCAGCAGCGCAATTACAGCGCGCAGCAGAAGCAGCAACTGGAACAGAAACATCAGCAACAGACGCACCAGATGCAACAGCGCCATCAGCAGCAGACGCAGCGCATGACGCAGCGGCAGACCTCGCACAAGAAGTGAGCAGATCAGCGTCCGTGCCCGATCCTTTCCGCAGCATCATCGCGGAAAGGATGGGAAGGCGACATGTTCTGCGCTCGCTGCCGGCGCGCCGGTTCTAAAAACTTAGCTCGGGATGCAGCAGCTTCATCAAGTCCCTGTCGTAGTTGTAGCGAACTTCGCTCTTGTTGTCGAAGATCATGGTTGCGCCGCTTTCCCGTGTATACGCAGGCCAATTCGGCAGGCCGGGGTTGTTCGGGTTTCCGCTGCGTGCAAAGTTGATCCAGGCCTGGCTCACTTTGTCAGCCAGCGCATACGCGTCCTTCCCGCCGCCAGTGCTTTGTTCGCCAATTGCGATGTTGTCAAACACGAATGGAAGCTCAGCGCAGTGGGACGCGCGGCTTATGCCGTCGAGAACAGGCGATTGCCAAGCGAACAGATAGTTGTAAACCGGAGCCCCATGCTGGTCGGCCTTGCGTTCAGCCTCGATGATGGCGCCGGGACGCATCATGCTGTCGACGTGAAGCCAGTCAGAGTATTTCATCGCGGGATAGGCTTTTTTGTATGCCGCAATTACGTCGTCGGCTTTGTCTCCGTATTGATCGTGGAAGTAATTCTTCAACTGGTCAAAGGTCCAATCGTCTGCGCCATGAAGCTTGGGATTCATGCGGACGGCGGGAAACTCGTTGAGCGTGGTGCCGATCATCAACGGGATGTCTTTCGACTGTGCCGGCGCGCCGTCGCCGAAAGGATCGGTGGGAATGTAATCTCCGTCAACGACTGGCGACCATGAATAACCGGGACCAAACAGCCCCTTGTGACCGGACTCCTGAGCGGCCGTTTGCAGGGCCTTCTGGCCGGCCTCGTTGATTTGCTCATACGGCATCTTCTGCAATTCGTCGATCTGCGAAGCATCGAGATGAAGATTCTGAAGCGTGAGCTCGGCAATCCGACGGCTGGTCTTCTGATCCATGAGCGTCATACCCGTTCCACGGATAGCGCCGCTCTCCACAATGGCTTTCTGGAACAGGCCTTTGGCCGCCGGCGCGGTCATCAGGGTGTTTACTTTACCGCCCCCGCCCGACTGGCCAAAGATGGTTACATTGTCAGGATCGCCGCCAAAATTGGCGATGTTTGCCTTGATCCACTGCAACGAGGCAACCAGGTCCATAATACCCACGTTGCCCGAGTACTTGTACTGGGGTCCGTAGGCTGAGAGATCCAGGAACCCCATCACGTTAAGCCGATGGTTGACGGTAACTACAACCACGTCGCCTTTTCTCGCCAGGTTCTCGCCGTCGTAAACCAACTGCTCAATCGAGGAGCCATTCGTGTATCCGCCCCCGTGGAACCAGACCATCACAGGACGCTTCTTTCCGTCGTTGATCCCCGGCGTCCAGATATTGAGGTTCTGGCAATTGTCGCTCGTCACCCACACGCGATGCGGAATCAGGAACTCCGCAACGTCGTTGATCTGCGGCATCTGCACTTCAGGACAAATATACCCGTACGTCAGCGCAGTACGCACGCCTTCCCAGGGATCGAGTTTTTCCGGCGGCATGAAGCGCTCTGCTTTGGCATAGGGAACTCCCCGGTAGGTGTAGATTCCGTGGTGAATGAACCCCTGAACCTTACCTGCCTCGGTATCCACAACCGCGACTTTAGAGGACGCGACCACAGGCGCCGATGTGTCAACCTGCGCAAAGGCCGATATATTGGCGGCGGCCAGCATCAAGCAAGAAAATATTGCACCTGATTTCATCTTCAGTTTCTCTCCTCAAGAGATTGTTTGCCCGGCCCCAAGACACGCGGATGGGGTGGTGATTCGACACAATCTCTGGTTGCATCGAATGTGCGCGGGCAAGTATAGAAGGATGGCGCAGGTGGGGCAAGATGCGCCCTGCTCAGTCGTCAGTTTTCTTGTGCAATCGAAGCGAGTCGAGGAAGAGCAGGCAGGCGCCGGTGACAATGGAGCTGTCGGCCACGTTGAAGTCGGGCCAGTGGTAGTGGTAGATGTGCACCTCGATGAAGTCGACGACAGCCCCGTAAGCCAGGCGGTCGTGCACATTGCCGATCGCGCCGCCCAGGATGAGCGCCAGCGCGATGGTGACGAGACTGACTCGGTTGCCAAGCAGGACGAGGGCAGCCAAAACGCCGCTCGCGACCAGAAAGTTGACGGCGGTGAGAGCGTGATTGACCGTGCGAGCCGACGCCCATCCGGCAAACATCGAAAATGCTGCGCCCTCATTGGTCCAGTGGGAGATGCGGAGCACATGGTCGAAGACTGGAATGGCGCCGCCCAGGGGAATGTGCGCGACGACCCAGGTTTTGGCCAGCCGGTCGGCGGCGAAGATCAGCGCGGAGATGAGCAGAAGCCAGGGAAGGCGGCGGGGTACGGTAAGCGTCACTTGCCGGCCTCCGGCTGCGCATCATCAGTTGGTGGATCGATGCCCATCTCTTTGAGCGCCGACCGGCAACGGCCGCAGACGTCGTGCCAGACGCCGTAGTCGGCGGTGTCGGGCATGAAGTTCCAGCAGCGGGCGCATTTGGAGCCCATGGCGGGACGCACCTCGAACTGGAGATCGTGGGTCAAGATACCGACTTTTATTCGTTCTTCTCCGCGAGTGGACCTGATTTCGGGACCGTCGGTTACAGTCACCGAAGATACGTTGAAGACCTCTTTCAGACTGCCTTCATAGCGCCGAATCAGCGCAAGGGCCTCACCTTTTGCGTGGATTACGACGTCAGCTTCAAGACCTTTCCCGATGAGCTTTTCTTGACGCATTTCCTCGAGCCCGCGAAGCACTGAATCGCGAAGCGTGAAGACCGCCTTCCAATCTTCGAGCACCGGCGCTGGGTCTTCGGCGTAGATCTTCTCCGGCTTGGGAAACAGCGCGAGGTGCACGCTGGCTTCGCGGCCTTCAACTGCGGGCAGATACTCCCACACCTCATCGGCTGTGAAGCTCATGATGGGCGCGACCAGACGGGTGAGTGCTTCGGTGATCTTCCACAGCACGGTCTGCGCTGAACGACGGGCCTGGCAGGTGGGCGCGAAGGTGTACATGCGGTCCTTGAGCACGTCGAGGTAAAAGGCGCTCAGGTCGACGATGGCGAACTCGTTGACGGCCTGATAGACGCGATGGAACTCGAATGCTTCGTACCAGGCGAGAATCTTTTCGGCCAAGTCACGGGTGCGGGCCAGCACGTAACGGTCAAGTGGAAGGAGCTCGGCTTCGGCTACCTGGTCGCGCGCCGGGTCGAATCCGGCAAGGTTGCCAAGCAGAAATCTGAAGGTGTTGCGCAGCTTTTTGTAGAGCTCGGCGCAGCGGGCCATCAGGTTTTCGCTGGCGGCCATGTCTTCGCGGAAATCGACGCTCGCCACCCACAGGCGCACAATCTCGCCGCCCATGCGGTTGGCGATGTCGACGGGGTCAACGCCGTTGCCGAGGGATTTTGACATGGCGCGGCCTTCTTCATCGAGTGTCCAGCCGGCCGTGGCGACGTGGGAGTAAGGCGCGCGGCCGCGCAACGCAACCGAAGTGAGCAGAGAAGAGTGGAACCAGCCCCGGTGCTGGTCGCCGCCTTCGAGGTAAAGCACTTGCGTGCCGCTCTCGTCTTGGAAGGATTTGTAGGCAGGGCTGAGTTCGGGGTCGGCCTCGCACACCGCCATCCAGCTCACGCCGGAGTCGAACCAGACGTCGAGAATGTCGGTTTCTTTGCGGAAGCTTTCGCCGCCGCAGCTCTCGCACTTCGTTCCAGTCGGCAGCAGCGACTCAACCGCCGACGTATGCCAGGCTTCAGCGCCTTCGCGGTCGAAGATGTCGACGATTTTCTTGTTCAGCTCCGCATCAATCACCGGCTGGCTGCAGTCTTCGCACATGAACACGGCGATGGGCACGCCCCAGATACGCTGGCGGCTGATGCACCAGTCAGGGCGCGTGGCGATCATGTTGGTGATGCGCTCCTTGCCCCACGCCGGATCCCAGACGACTTTTTCGATCTCGTCGATGGCGAGTTGCCTGTATGTCGTTTCGGATCCGTCGGCGCGCTTCATCGAAGTTTCAAGCGAAATGAACCATTGCTCCGTCGCCCTGAAGATGACTGGGTGATGGCAGCGCCAGCAGTGGGGGTAGGAGTGCTCGAGCGGGCTGCCGCCCATGAGCGCGCCGCGCTCTTCGAGCATGGCGATGATGACCGGGTTGGCCTTCCACACGTTCATGCCGTCGTAGGCCGGTGGCTGGGCCAGATGCCAGGCCTCGGGATCGACGTGGATGTGGCCGCCGGCGTCGACGCGGCAGGTGGGATCGAGGCCGTACTTCTGGCCGGTGTAAAAGTCGTCGGCGCCATGCGCAGGCGCGGTGTGGACGGCACCCGTGCCGGTGTCGGCGGTGACGTAAGTTGCCAGTACGCCGAGAACCGTGCGCTCGAGGAATGGGTGCTGGAAGTGGACGTTCTCAAGCACAGAGCCCTTGAAGCGCGCCACTTCGACGGCGCCCTTAAGCGATTTGCAGGCTGACTTGACGCTCTCAACCAACGAGGAAGCGACGATGTAGACGTCGCCCTCCAGTTTGAGCGCCACATATTCGAAATCAGGATGAAACGCCACGGCCAGCGACGCGGGGAGCGTCCACGGCGTCGTCGTCCAGATGATGGTGTAGACCTGATTGGCGGCGAGCAAGGCCTTCAGTGTCTCGTACTGCGCCGCGCCGTCGTTGAGCATGGCGTAGCGCACGTATACTGCGGGACTGGTGTGGTTTTCGTACTCCACCTCGGCTTCGGCCAGAGCTGTGCGGTCGTGAATACACCAGTAGACCGGCTTAAGGCCTCGGTAGACGAAGCCTTTCTCCAGAAAGCCATAAAACGCGTCCAATGTCCGAGCCTCGTAGGCGCGAGCCATAGTTTTGTAGGGGTTCTGCCAACGGCCCAGGCAGGCGATGCGCTCAAATTGCTCGGTTTGCAGATCGACAAACTTCTGGGCGTAAGCCCGGCAGGCTTCCAAAACGGCCGGAGCCGGCATCTCAAGTTTCTTGTGGCCCAGTTTTTCGTCGACCTTGATCTCGATGGGCAGGCCGTGACAGTCGTAGCCGGGGACGTAAGGAGCGTCGAAGCCGGCCATCGACTTGGATTTGACCACGAAGTCCTTGAGTCCCTTGTTGAGGGCGTGGCCCAGGTGGATGGGGCCGTTGGCGTAGGGAGGGCCGTCGTGGAGGAGGTAAGCCGGGCTGCCTTTGCGGGCCCTGCGCAGCGCTTCGTAGAGGCGAAGGGAGGTCCAGCGGGCCAGCCGGAGCGGCTCGTTGTGGGGCAGATTGGCCTTCATGGGAAAGGCGGTCTGCGGAAGGGTAAGCGTCGCCTTCAACTCCGGCGCAGGGGGCATCGCAACTCCATTACTTCGAGCGGACTTGGTCAGGTTTTAGTTTAAACTTTTTGACAGAGAATTTTCGGGTAACAAAACTGGAGGCCTCGGCGTCTATTATTTATGGGAACTCGGTTTTGGCAGAAATATGAGACTGCGGAGGTTGAGAGTCCCATTGTTGAAGATCGCGATTCCGAGACAAGCGCACCCGCTATCAAGCATAATGGGTCAATAGAGGATGGTCGGGCGGGCATAGGAGCGGTGAAGCTGCAGTCTGTGCATGCGGGAACTACAGAACCAGGAACGAATATGGGAAACCACCTATTGACACAGACAGAGTCGGGCGTGCCGCCAGACCCGGTCGAGAGCCACCAACTTGACGCCTTTCTCGGCAAGGCGTTTGAGCAGAAACCTCTGTGGACCGAGCTTTACGAAAGCGTCCGCGACGTTTTCTTTCCGCCGAAGCTTCCCCCGCTTGAACTTACATCCACGCCTATTCCCGTGCCCGACCGCATGGCTGTCAAAGCAAACCCGTGGGCGATCGGGATTTCGACCACGATCAACGGGTTGCTGCTTGCGCTGGTGCTGTTTCTCGGTGTCAGGCAGGTCATCAAGGCAGTCGCGCCGATGGCGTTAACCAATATCGACGTGGGCGATTTCAAGGCTCCCAAGATGAAGGACAACGCCGGCGGCGGCGGCGGTGGTGGCGACCGCAGCATGTTGCAGGCCAGCAAAGGCAAGCTGCCCAAGCTCGAAGACAAGCCGGTTGTTCCTCCGCAAGTGCAGACCCTGGATAAGCCCAAGATCCCGATGCCGTCGGCCATCGATGTGCAGAAGAACATTCAGCTGCCCGACAATCCGACGATGCCCGATATCGGCATGAAGTCCTCCTCGAATATCGTGCTTTCGAACGGAACAGGCAGCGGCGGCGGCATGGGCAGCGGCAGCGGCGGCGGACTGGGTTCGGGCAGCGGCAACGGCTATGGACCCGGATACGGAGGCAACGTTGGCGGCGGGCTGTACAGTGTCGGCGGCGGGGTTGCGGCGCCTATTTTGCTCCATCAGGTCGACCCCGAGTTCAGCGATGAGGCGCGGCGTGCGAAGTACCAGGGCATCTGCATGATCTCAATCATTGTGGACGTAAACGGCAACCCGCAGAACCCGCGAGTGGTGAGGCCGCTGGGCATGGGGCTGGATGAGAAGGCGCTGGAAGCGGTGAAGCAATTCCGTTTCAAGCCGGCCATGAAGGACGGCAAGACGCCTGTGCCGGTGATGATTACGGTTGAGGTGAATTTCAGGCTGTACTGAATATCGATTGAATGCGGGCTGGGACGCCCGCGCTACCGCTGACCAGGAGACCAGCGGTACACAAACAGCGCTGCAACATCCAGAGCGAAGCCTGCGGGCTTGGCTCTTTTTATTTGGGGTGATTCGGTGAGATCCTCAACCTTTTGATGGATGCTCGCGCATATCAGTGCTCCCGTATACTGGCAGCTATGTTTTCGACAATTCGATCGGCAACAGTCACAGCGCTGCTGGCAATTGCCCTTCCCCCAATCGTTTTCCCCCAATCCACAAGCCCGGCCACATCGGAGCCAGCGATGCAGGTTCCGGCGGGCGGCGGCGTTAACACTGGAACTCCGCAAGCGCCGCAGTACGATGCAGAGAAGCGTCCCATAACCGCGGGCGGATTTGTACAGTCGGGGCCGGTGATCTTTGAGGACATCTCAGAGAAGGCCGGACTGACGAAGTGGACCCACAAGATGGGGACGCCGGAAAAGAAGTACATCATCGAGACCAACGGCTCGGGGGTCTGCCTGATTGATTACGACAACGACGGGTGGCTGGATATCTATCTGGTCAACGGCTCCACATTCGATGCGCTGGACGGTAAAGAAACGCCTCCCCACGCCGCGCTTTTTCACAACAACCACGACGGCACATTCACCGATGTGAGCGCGCAAGCCGGCGTGACCAACGACCGCTGGGGGTTCGGCTGCGCGGCGGCTGACTACGACAACGACGGCTGGCCCGATATCTTTGTTTCGAACTGGGGCAAGAACCGGCTCTACCACAACAATCACGACGGCACATTTACCGATGTGGGTGAGAAGGCGGGTGTGCAACTGGGCAACTGGTCGACCGGGCCAACCTGGGGCGACTACGACGGCGATGGAAAGCTCGATTTGTTTGTGCCGGGGTATGTTCACTTCGATCGCAACAATCTGCCGTCGGGCGGTGAGAACGGCGTGGCCAATGCGTTCTGCACCTTTCGCGGCGTGGCGGTGAACTGCGGTCCGCGCGGTCTGAAAGGCGAGCCCGATCACCTCTTCCACAACAATGGAGACGGCACGTTTACCGATGTGAGCGAGAAGGCGGGAGTGGCCGATAACCCCGGCTACTATGGGCTGAGTTCGCTGTTTGTCGATGTGAACAACGACGGCAAGCTCGACCTGCTGGTGGCCGACGACTCCACGCCGAATTATCTCTACATCAATAAAGGCGACGGCACGTTTGAAGATGACAGCTACGCGTCAGGCTATGCGTTGAACGAAGCCGGGCGAGAGACAGCATCGATGGGTATTGCCGCGGGCGACTTCCAGAACAACGGCATGCTCGACGTCTTCAACACCACGTTCTCTGACGATTACAAGCCACTCTACCGCAACGATGGCGACGCCAACTTTACCGATATCAGCTACCAGCTTGGCATTGCCGAAATTACGGTACCGTTTCTGGGTTGGGGCGATGCATTCTTTGACTACGACAACGACGGATGGAAAGACCTGATCATGGCTGACGGGCACGTCTATCCCGAAGTGGACAAGCAGCCGTGGGGAACAAGCTGGAAGCAGCGGCCCATGCTCTTCCACAACATCGACGGCAAGAAGTTTGAGCCAGTTCCTCCGGTTGCAGGCACCGGACTGGCGGATGTGATTGCCGGGCGCGGGCTGGCGGTGGGCGATTTGTTCAACGACGGCAAGCTCGACGTGGTGATCAACGTCGAGGATGGACACCCGGTGCTGTTGCGCAATGTTTCGCCGGACCACAACCACTGGCTGGAGCTTAAGCTTGTCGGCGGGCCAAAGAGCCCGCGCGATGCGGTGGGCGCAACGGTGTACGTCACTGCCAATGGCATGAAGCAGCGCAGCGACGTGCTAAGCGGGGGCAGCTACGGATCGACCAGCGATCCGCGGCCGCATTTCGGGCTGGGTCAGGCGACAAGCGTGGACGATGTCGAGGTTCACTGGCCGAGCGGCAAGGTGGAACACTTCTCAGTTCCTGGCGTGGACCGGATCGTGACGCTGGCCGAGGGCGCGGGTAAGTAAAAGCTGACAAGGCAGCGCAACATCGGTGCTGGGGTGCAAAATCGGGCGGCGATTGCCGCCCTACATTCCTGCACGTCGATCGCGCGGGATCGCGCAATGGGATTCCCGGGTAGAAAGGAAGCACCTCTGAAGACCAGGGGAGCCGGGTGACAGCCCTCGATGACAGATCAGGTCAGACCCGCATTTGTCACCAGGCGCGGACTGAACAGCCAGTGAACTGCTTCAAGTGCCGGTGACTTTCCGATGCGCTTCGGTGCGAATTGGAGACAAACGGACGGCGCGTTGGATTCGGCGTAAGTATTCGTGCATTCAATTGCTTACGACGATATTGCCGGGGCGCGCAAAAACATGCGTTTTGCGCGAAAATGAGCAGGATTTGGACGGTAAGTCCTTTAGAACGCGAGATCGTCCAACATAAATGTAACAGCATTTTTGTTACATTTTTTGACTTAACATGTTTTAGTTGCTTATACTTGGCGTCCAGGAAATCTATTAACTATCTGAGCACCCGGGGGGTGTGTTTTTTGTTTTTTCCGGCTTTGAGCCGTTCCGTTCGCAGCTTTTTGTCTGCGAACGGATGAGCAGAATGCGTCGACAGCTCGCCCTGACGTGGAGCCCGTCGTATCTTCTGCGGTCTACATGTTTCTGGCCAGCATTTCTCACAAACGGCGCGAAGGGCATATCCCCTCTATCCAATCCCCCGGCCCCCTGCCAAAAGTCTCAAAATCTATTGTTTTCATTGAGACAGAGGGTAGACTTGGCGGCCAGGTCTATTGTTTTCAGTCGGTTAGGATCTGCTGGTCTGCCGAACTTCGGCCCGAAGAATCGCCATCTGCATTCAGAATAGAACGAGCGGGGGAATAAAACGGCAAAAGGGGAGGCAATCTAAGTCATTTTGAATGAGAGCGAAAGGGGGAAGGCGGCAGCCTGGCGGTTGACCGCGAGTACATTTAGAGCGGCATGTGAGAAATGGGGACTCGTGTTAATACTGTTCACGTAGGGAACATGCACGTCTGGGAAGTGTCGGCCGATCCCACCCTTTTCGCAAAAGCGCGAAAAGGATGGGGCATCCACTTGGTTCTGACTACGAGCCGCCGATTAAGTGAACGATATTGGGGTTAGAGTGCGCACATCGCGGGTGATTAACTGCAATACGGGGGCAAAAGAAACTGCGGCTCCAGCGAGGTTTGTGAAAAACGCAGGCTGGTGAGAAGCGAAGGGGTGGCGATCGCCGCCGTTTTTGATGCGGGGTAAAGTGCGCTGACGTGAAGGGGCAGGGCGCGATGGGCAAAAGACTCCCCTGGAACCCCTGGGTAGAGATGAGGAAGAACGTGAAGTGCGCTCAAAGCTGGAGAAGCAGGCGTGAGGCTTCGAAATAATAGCGCAGGTTTGCGGCTGCGAGCACTGAGTTTTCAATTCTCATTTCCCAGTCGTGCTGCGCTGCTTCGAGCCCCACTTGTATACAAATTCGACGTATCCGAATTGTGAGTTACGATCCGCAGGATAGATCGCCGCAACCACAGTCTTCCCCTGGACGTAGCCGTAGTAGAAGTTGAGCGCAACGTTCTTTGTTGCCTGCCAGTCCGCGCTGATATCCGGAACAGAAGCCAGTGACGTTGCCCCGTTTGCTGGACGTCCCGTGTATCCGAAGACCTTGTTGTCGAACGCGCCTCCTCCCAGATACCACAGATCGTGGCCTGAGGTGAGCTGCAACCAGTGTATGTCCGCGCGCAGTGCAAGTTGCTTCGCCGGTTGGTCCATGATCTGCACGAACTCATCTTTGTTGTTCATCAGGTTGTAGAAGGGGGTTCGGGCGTAGAGTCGTGGCGTGGTCAGCACCTGGAAGAACGTGTTATGGGTGCCGTCGCTGTTATTGTTGTCACCGCTTGACCTAAACCAGCCTCCGCGCAGCCACGGAGACGAAGGAACCTTGGTCAGTTGGTATCCGCCTTCTACCGCGGCCGCATTGGCGCTGTGGCTCAATTCGCCCCAGCTCCCGTTTTGTCCCACACCCCAGAACAGAAAGTCGAATTGACCGGGCCCGGCGGGAACCGCCGCCAGCAGGTCACCTCCATAAGTCCCAATGCGAATGTTTTCATGATCCTTCGAGCGCACCGCCAAGGCGCGATTATCCGTTTTGGTGACGAAGGTTCGACCGTCGTGATATCCAATGCCGAAGGCGCGCCAGAGCACATGCCCCTTCAACTCCGATCGAGTGAGCGCAAGGTATTGGAGATCGACGTTCAGTTCCGGATTGCCATTCATATTGAAGACGCCCTGATCCGAGCGCGCCGCCATGGCGGTAATATTCCAGGAGCCCGAATTGAAGTGTGCATCGAGTCCGTCAAAACTGCGTTGTGCATTTGAGAATCCGAAGTTGGCAATCAGGCGCTGGCTTATGCGGTTGGATTGCAGCCAGCCGATGGTGGAATTCTTGGGCTGCGTTTCCAGGCCGTCGAAGAACTCAAATCGCCCAAGGCGAAGGCTTCCTCCTTCGCTGCTGTAGCGGAGATAACCTTGCTTCAGAAACGCTGCAGCGGGTTCGGTGTTGTTACTGCCGGCGGCATAATAGGTTCCGCCCAGGCCCAATTGGCCCTGCGCACTCACTGAGGAAACCGCGTTGTTGGGCACATCGAAGACCGCGGCCTGAGAAAGCTCGAGCGCCCAGTCCCACCGGCGGATGCGTTGCGCCATGCCGATCCGCAACAAAGACTGAACATAGGCATAGTTATTTTCATACGGTGGCGCTGCAAACCACTGCCACGCATCCATGCGTGTACGGTCGTAAATTGAAACGCTGACGGGCGAACCGGTTTCCGGAGCCGATTGCGAGTCTCCGGCAGCGGAAGCAGCGTCAACCCAGTTCGGTGCTTCTGCCGATCGGGCATCCTCAGAGTTGGCCTGGTCGCGTGGGGTGCGCGGTCCACCTTGCCCCCGGGAGCCTGGTACTGAAAGAGAGGCGGTGAGCATGAGCAGTGACAGGGCTAGCGGTATCTTGGGACGCAATTTGACCTCGCCGGAAGATGGGGAAGAATCCAGAGGAGAATGACAGAACGATTACAAAGGCCACAACCAACTTTCGGTTGAGGTCGGGTTCCATCCCTCCAGGCGCAGTGTATGCCGCAGTTGAATTGCAGGCGTCTCTGGTTTTTGCAGGCGCGGCCGTCTCCACCCTTCGGATGAGTTTTTTACGTATCTCAGGCAGGATGGCAGGAGTTTTTCAAGGCAAATACAATTGGTGCGCGATGCTTCCCCGTAAAACGATTGCCATTCGAGGGTTGTACCTGGGCGCCGGCGTAACGCTGGCTGCCATGACTGTCACAGGCGTCTGTTCATGGCGCGGTCTGAGGGCTTACGCTGCAAGCGACGCCAGCGGTCCCAGCGATGCGGCGGTCGATCGCGCCATTTACTCGCAATCGGTGGCCGAGCACTACAAGCTGCCGTTTTCGCCAGACCACCCATTCTGGCCGTCGAATGCGACAACGGACACGGGGCAGTTCATCGATCCGAAGAGTTTCCTGAGCGCGAAGTACTGCGGCCACTGCCACCAGGAGGCATATGCCGAGTGGAGGCAGAGCGCACATGCCAACTCATTCAAGACGCCGTGGTACGTCAAGAACGTAAATCTGCTTATCAACGGGCAGGGCATCGAATTCACGCGCCACTGCGAGGGTTGCCACAATCCGACCGCGTTGGTGTCAGGCGCCCTCACCAAGGGCTCGCCGATCGACCGGCACTTCGATGCCGATGGTGTTACCTGCACGGCATGCCATTCAATCCAGAAGGTCGACAAGCGCGGGACGGGCAGTTACGTGATGGCTCAGCCAACCGTGCTGCTCGATGAAAAGGGCAATCCGATTTACGGCGAGGTTCCCGACAAGGAGATCCTGGCGCACCTCGACCGTCATACGGCAGCCGTAATGAAGGACTTCTACAAGACCAGCGAATTCTGCGGCGCGTGCCACAAAGCGGCGCTGCCGAAAATGCTGAACCATTACAAGTGGCAAAGGGCTATCTTCCTTTACGACGAGTGGCAGCAATCGTCGTTTTCCAAGCAGAACCCGTTGCCGTTCTACTCCAAGCCCAATTCAACCTGCCAGACCTGCCACATGAAGCCCGAGGAAATCAAGACCAAGGATTACGGCGAGGAACCGGGCAAGATCGCTTCGCATCGTTTTCTGGGCGCGAACACCGTCATGGCGAAGTACTTCAACTATGACGAGCAGATGCAGAGAACGATTGCGTTTTTGCGTGACAACGTTCTGAACGTCGATCTCTTTGCCATCGAACGCAACGGACGCGATGTGATTGCGCCGGTGGGAAGCGTACCGTTCGATATCGCAGGCGGCGACGACCTGATCGTGGATGTGGTGATTCAGAACAAAGGTATCGGGCACAACCTGGTGCCCGAACAGCGCGACTTTTACGAGAGCTGGGTTGAGTTTGAGGCCAAGGATGCGTCGGGCAAGACGATCATGCATTCGGGCGGGATCGAGCCCGATGGGACGCTCGACAAATCGGCGCACAGCTTTACCAACCGGCTGGTAAATGAGCGCGGAAAGCTGAACGATCTGCACCAGGTGTGGGATACGCGGGTGATTGCATACAACAACACCATCTCCTCTGGCCGGTCGCAGATTGTGCGTTACGAGTTTACGGTGCCGAAGGATGAGGCTGGGCCGATCACTATTACTGCGAAGGTGAATTACCGGCGGTTCAACCAGCACTTTATTAATTTCGCGATGGGCAAGCATTACGACGAGCCCGTGGTTGAGATGGCGTCGCGCACGCGGACGCTGGTGGTGGGCGCGAACGACAAAACCACGCCAGATCCCACCGACAATCCAGACTGGATGCGCTGGAACAACTACGGCATCGGATTGCTGGATGCGCAGCAGTACGCGGCCAGCGCTCACGCCTTTGAGCAGGTGGCAAAGATGCGGCCCGACTATGCCGACGCGTATACCAACATCGCCATCGCCGACTTTTCGTGGCAGCGTTACGGCAGCGCGGCTGAGAATCTTGAAAAGGCGTTGAAGCTTGCGCCGCACAACGCGCGGGCGCTTTACTACCAGGCGCTCGTCGATCGCATCGACGGCCATCTGGACGCTGCGATCGCGGATTTGCTCGAGGTGATCACGCAGTTCCCGAACTCGCGGGACGCGCACCGCGAGCTGGGCTTCTCGTTCTACCAGCAGCACAAATATCGCGAAGCGCGTACTGAATACGAGACCGTGCAATCGATCGACCCTGACGACCTGGCCGCGCACTATATCCTATCCATTGTGTACCGGAGGCTGGGGATGAAGGAGGATGCGGCGCGCGAGGCGGCAACGTTTGCCGATCAGAAGGACGACCCGACAGCGGCGCCGTTTGCACTGGAATATCTGCGCACGCATCCCGAGGTTACCGCCGAGAGCGTGCCTTGGCATATTCACCGGGACTCCGGCTCGTATGCGAAGAGCGGCGCACCGCAGGTGCCGGACCAGGGATTGGGGCAGTGAGACTGCAGTTCACGGCTGTTTTTCTGTTGCTGGCAGGATCGGCGATGGCGTTGGCTACATCCAGAAGCCAGCGCGAGCATGGCGCCCAGGTTTATGCGGCCAACGGCTGCCAACACTGCCACACCATTGACAGGGTAGGCGGACACAAGGGGCCCGATCTCTCGAGCGTAGGCCGCGCCGCGAAAAAATCCGCCATTCGCAAACAGATTGTGTACGGAAGCAAGATCATGCCGGCATTTGGAGACATGCTCTCGCCGGCAGAGATTAACGATCTGGTTGCGTACCTGAGGTCATGCAAGGCAAAAGTGACTGCGCAGCCGAAGACGCCGGCTGCGGTTGCAGCGCCCGCAGAAGGAAGTGGGCAGACAGGCAATTCCGAGTAAGAATCCTCAGTCCTCAACGCCTGCCGGGCGGCGCATCCCTGGCGCATCCTTTTCTGCGCCAAGGGTGCGAAAACTCAACGCTTGCCACAGCCGGCCTGAAGACTGAAGGCTCGCCTTAGCGGACGTAGTGGCGCGGACTAACGCGACTTTCCCTGCGCGGCGACACCGTGAATGGCAGCCTCGATCTTCTCCTGATCGCCGAGGTAATAGTGGCGAATCGACTTCAGGTCGTCATTCAGTTCCTCGACCAGCGGCACGCCGGTGGGGATATTCAGTTCGACAATCTCCTGGTCGGAGATGCCGTGGAGGTATTTGACCAGTGCGCGCAGGCTGTTGCCGTGGGCCGCAACCAGGATCTTTTTGCCTGAGCGGATGCTGGGGGCAATCACCTCATGCCAAAAGGGCAATACGCGCGCGACCGTGTCCTTGAGGCATTCGGTCAGAGGGAGTTGCTCTTTGGTCAAGGTCGCGTAACGAGGGTCGCTGCCCGGATAGCGCGGGTCATCTTCAGTGAGGGCCGGCGGGCGGACGTCGTAGCTGCGGCGCCAGATTTTCACCTGCTGGTCGCCGTACTCCTTAGCCGTTTGAGCTTTGTTAAGTCCCTGCAGCGCGCCGTAGTGTCTTTCGTTGAGGCGCCAGTCATGCTTTACGGGAATCCACATCAAGTCCATCTGGTCCAGTACGCTCCAGGCAGTGCGGACGGCTCGCTTCAAGACCGAGGTATAGACGAGGTCGAAGTTGTATCCCTGTTGCCTGAGCAGGACTCCCGCCTCCTTGGCCTCTTCCAGGCCCTTCTCAGAAAGGTCGACGTCGGTCCATCCGGTATAGAGGTTTTCCTTGTTCCAAACGCTTTCACCATGGCGAATTAAGACGATCTTGTACATATCCCTTCCCTTCGTTCTTATCAATGAGCCGGCAAGATTGGCTGCGATTGCCGCCACATTCAGGCATGCATGACGGCTTCCGTCTCCATTGTCTCAAAAGCGGGCGAGGAAAGCGTGCGGCGAGATCCCGAACCTGCGTTGCGCCCCATCTTTATCCCTGTTAATCTATCTAAGTTCTTGGTGTCGTCCAGTGCGCCCGTAGCTCAGCTGGATAGAGCGACTGACTACGAATCAGTAGGTCGGGAGTTCGAATCTCTCCGGGCGCACCATTAAATCCAATACAATCAAAATCTTACGAGCCGAGCGAAAATTGATGCGCTCGGCCTTCGTTTCTGTGTCAACACAATGTCAACAAATTTGCGAGCGCGCGGCTCTGGCCCTTTTTAGGCCGGTGACACGATTTCCAGATTCGGCCTAGATTTCCACAATGAACCCCGTTGCACCGATCTGAGCACCCATGCTAACGTGTGGGCAGTTTCATAGCGCATTGGCCGAGCGATTCCACGGCCCGACATGGATCGATGATCCGTGTCTGAAAACTGCGTACCGCAGTGACCAAAAATTCATGCTTCACACGAACCCGCGCAAGCGGGTTTTTTAGTCCCCGAAAATACCCCACACACAGTCCGCGCTCTGCGGCCAGGAGTCTCTATGTCAACTGTGAATACCCCTACGCTTGAACCCGAGCAGCGCCTCATCCGATGGCCCGGTATCTTGCGGATGGTGCCGTTATCCAGAAGCACGATTAAGCGCGAAATTGAGGCAGGCAGGTTCCCACGGCCTCGCCGCGTGAGCAAGCGCCTGTACGCCTGGAACGAAGCCGAAGTTCGCGCCTGGATTGAGTCCGCAGGGACCGCCGCGCCCGGTGCCGAGGTGTTTCAATGAGCGACTCAGCCGAAGCTCTCCTACAAGTAGATCAGGTGGTCAGCGACCGCGAGCCGCTGCTCGGTGGAGACTATCTCACGCCCGCTCAATTGGCCCTGGAATTGGGGGTCAGCGAAAGGACGCTTCATCGCTGGCACACGGAGCGCGTCGGGGCTCCAAGAATCTGCATTGGCAAGAAAGTGCTTTACAAGCGAGCATCCGTGCTCGCTTGGCTTTCAGCGCGTGAAGAGCAGCCAGCGCGCAAAGGACGGCGGTGATCCGGCCGTGAGCTACGCGCTGATGGATTGGGTCTGGGAAACGGAACTTGCTGATCCTACCGATACCCTTCTCCTGCTTCGCTTGGCAAAACATGCCAGCGATTCGGGCGATCACTGCTTCCCATCCTTGCAGCACCTCGCAGAGATGACGCGCCACAGCGAGCGCCAGGTGCAACGATCCCTCGCCCGGCTGCGAGCAGACGGATGGATCACGACAAAACGGAGAGGGCGCGGACAGACCTCGATGTTCGTCTTGAACGTCACCAAACTCCAAACCGCGCATGAGGCAGCAGAGAAAGCCCGGCAGATGAGGCGCTCCGAAGAGGAAAAACACGACGCCGATGACGTGTCACGAGAATTAAGACACGACACAGGTGACGTATCAACCGAATCAAGAGGTGACACGGGTGACGTGTTTTCCGAGTCTTCAGAGGGGATGACACGACACGGGGAGTCCGCAGACACGACGCCAGAGCACATTGACACGACACCCATGACGCAAAAACACGACGTGGGTGTCACCCAGAAAGGTCATGAAAGGTCAAATGAAAGGTCAGATGAAATTTTGGAGGCTTCGCCTCGGGAAATCGATCCGAGGTTTGGACCTTTCAAGGAAAAGTATCTCCAGTGGTTCAAGTCAATGAACAATGGCCTGGAGGATAGCTGGACAGGCAAAGAGGGCGACATCCTGAATCAGCTTTTGAAGACATTCCCCACGTTGAATTTCGAGCATTGGAAATCAGTTCTCGCGAATCGTGCGCGTTCCAACGTGTCTCTCTCAGAACCATTCTCCAAATGGGGCTTCGAAGCTACATTGTGGGTGAGTGGCCCACACCATAAAGGCTACGTCTCCCAAACTCAACTGACGGCAAGATCAATCCGCGTCTCACGAATGGAGAACCGTCAGGAGTGTGGAACGAGTTTGGAAGAACTGTTCGACGCTCTCAATGGCAAGAAGTCAGTGATCGAGGGCCAGCTTGCAGACGGTCGCGCTGCGCTTCCAGCGCCCGCAGAGGCGCCGCGAGTAGACGGAACCGGCGCCAATGGTCACAAGATGCACAGTGCCGCGCCTACGGGCAGCGCAGCGCCAGGGCTACGGATTGCAGACAGCAAGGCAATCGCATGATCCCCATCGGCAGCAAGGTTCATCTTCGCGGCGCCCGTGGCGTCGGTGCGGCGGGAACGGTGATCCGTTGTGAAGGTTCGCGCTTGGTTGTCTACTGGAGCGACCTCGATTTCGTGAGCAGACACAAGCCCGAATCATTGGAGATCGCTAGCCAGACGGCGGCATCGACCGCCATCGGTGATGCACGGCCAACTGATACAGCATCAGCATCCCACAGCGAACAGAATATCGCTTGATCGCCTGTATTCATGCGGGTATGACAGTTGTCACGTCTGCCCGCTGATGATCCCATGTCAACGCCATGTCAACACGGAGGCTTCATAGCAATGAGATTTCACATCGGCGAAAGAATTGTTTCCGACCGGGTTCACGGTGTAGGCCTGATAGTCCGCACAAAGAAACTGCGCGGGCTCTACCTCGTGAAATTCAGTAGGAACGTGACCGCATGGATCGATGAGGATGATTTGCGGCCTGCCCCGCCTTCGATGGCAACGGCGCCCATACTCCCGAGTCGCGGCTGCCTTGATGCGGGAGCATATCGCAAGCTAGCTACGGACAGAGCGGCAGGGGCTCACGCAGCAGTGACAAAGGATGCCAGACGGTGACGACAGGGAAGGCGCGCAAGCGGACTCAGGCCATCACAGCGTTGCTTACCAGTCGCACGCTCGATGCAGCGGCCGCAGCGTGCCAGGTGAGCAAGAGAACGCTGATTCGATGGTTGCAGGATGAGGGCTTCAAACGGGAATACGAGCAAGCCAAGGATGAGCTTCTGGAGTCCACCATCAACGCTCTACGTGGCAATGGATTCGAAGCGGCTGCAGTTCTACGGCGCATTGCAAAGAACCCTAAAGCGCCATTCGCGGCGAGAGTGAGTGCGGCGCGGGCGAACATTGAGACTTTGCTTCGCGGTGTCGAGCTTCAAGACCTGGAACGGCGCCTAAGAGTGCTCGAAGAGTTGGGAAAGGGGAACTGATTTGTACAACACACTCAAAAGTCGGGTGTCTCGACTGGAAACCGGTGCGGGCATGGACTTAGTGAAATTCATTCTCGGCAATGGCGCCCATGCCACCATTCGCCGCAAAGACTTGCTCGATGCCGTTACCGAAGCAATAGCGGGCGAGAGCACGCTACGAGCAAACATCATGCTCAATGCTGTTAGCGCAAGCGACGGAAACAGACTTTTCGAACTGGCCCGGGCAATGCACGATGGTCCGGTGCCCAACCCAAAGGAGACGATCCAATGAGCTACGAAGACACATATCGGAAAGCATTCGAAGCGGTCAAGGAATTCAGCGCGGCGGGCTTCAAGATTCGCACTGGTCCAGGAACACCAAACACTACTTTTGGCATTCTGAGTGATCAGATGGCCCGCGCACGCGATTCGCAGCGAGCGCGCGCACACGATGGCGTCAAGAATGCCCGCGCACTCCACACCCGAGACTTGATGCGGTCGCAATACCGCACTACCGATGACGAGGATCGGAAGTTGCTCACGAAACTGCATGAATTGTTGGACGAGATCTTACAAAGTGGCAGCGATGCGGATCGGCTCCAAGGCAGAGCGATGCGCGATATGGAGACCGCGCCTTCTCGGAATGCATTCACGGCCTATGAGCCCGGAGCAAGCGCCGCAGATCGGCGTTATCTCGCTCGCGGGCGCCGTCTGGCCACGCGCGCAGCGGATCACCGAATCTCAGTTCCATTTTTGGCCACGGCGCCCAGTGCGGGCAGCGACCTAGAACGGATGGAACTTGAAGCGGCCCGTAGCTTCGGAATGTTCGACTAACGACGCCAAAAGGAGAACACGCCATGATGCCAGAAAAACCGCTCACGATGCGACTCGGCGAATCCAGCCAAGTCGGATTCAATCCCGGGCTCGGTACTTCAATACCGCCGCTTCCCACAACGCCGGCATCGGCGCCAGGGCCGCGAAGTCTCGTCGACCAGATGGCAGCGCCTCCCGTGGCGCCTGTCGAGATCGGAGATGCACTTGCTGCCATCACAACGCAATTGAGCCGTACCGTTTCCCAAAGCTCTGATGACGACGTTGCCAAACGGCTGCTTTTGGAGTGGGCCGATTACAGCGAGAAGTTGAGCAGTTTCTTCCGCGAGCGCAAGGAGACGCGCACGGCTTTCCTTCGCAGTGAAGATCGCCGATTGACTCTCGCAGCGCGCGAAGTGCAGGGCCATATCAGCGAAATGCGACGGAAGCAAAACAGTCTGATGGCAGCATGGAACAACGCCGAGGAAACTGCCAGCAACCTTCGCGCCGCATTGAATGCCGTGCTTGCGGCCAGTCCGGGTGACTTGATGGATGACGATAGCTACGTTCTCCCAGAGGAAACCGCTGCGTGGCAGGAAAGAGTCAACGATGCTCGGGCGAAGGTCGAAACTCAACATCGTGCTATGGCACCCGTTACGAATCAAATTCAGGAGATCGACCAGCAGATTGCAGTTGAGTCAGAGAAGCTGGAAAAGATTCATCACGAGCGGCTGCAGACAAGAGACGAGCTGCAGGGATTCGACCGGCGCGGTCCGATCGATACCGGCTTGCGCGGACGAACCGGGCGCGCTCGGTTGACGTTTTGAGTTGCGTGCGCTGTCAAGGGTCACTCCTACCCGCGGCGGCAGCGCGCGCCGTGCGGGGGCGTTCCATCATCGGCTTTCGCCCCCGCCCTTTTTTTCAACGCTCGAAAACTTTGAAGTGAGGTGATTATGAGGATTGGAAGATTTCTATACCTGCTGGTTGCTCTGTGCGCCAGCGTGTCTTGGTCGCAGTCTCCGCAAGTCGATCCAACGTTCCAGATCAACTGGCTATCTGCAACCGGCAGCGGTGCGCCTTCCAGCGGGTGCCCATACGCATTCACCAATGCCAGCTATACGTCCGGAAACGCGACGATCAGTCTCGGCGCGGCTGCGGCAGGAGTTTTGCCCAATGAGATCGTGACCGGAACCGGGATTCCGAGCGGGACTTCCGTCACCGGCATAAAGAACTACGCATCCGGCTCGATAACGATCAGCGCGAATCCAACTGCGACGGAAACCGGCGTCACGGTGAACTTCTATCCGCTCGGCCGTCCCTACACCGATACGACAAATAACTTCGAGTACGTTTGCAGCCTGGGCGGATGGATTCCCACAGCGAGCGGGCCGGTCGTATCGGGAAACAGTTTCACCAATCCGCAGAGCGTGACATTTAGTCTCGGGCCTGCAGCCGGGACTGGCGGTTCTGCTCCTCCCTGCAGGGGTCTATCGACCACTTTGTGCAGTCCGAATTACGGAAACACGGCTATTTTAATTGGCACTTCGCCAACGAGCGGTGACCTCTTGACGGTGTCTTGGTCAACTGCATTCGGGCACTATGCTTTGTGTGAGTTTCAGCTTCTCGATAACACGACTAATTCCGCGATCACGAATCAGTTTCAAGACCTCGGCGCGCTGTCCACAACTTCCGCAGCGGTGTATCTGCCGAGTGCGCCAACGAGCGGCCACACCGTAACCATCAGTTACCTTTGCTGGTGAGCGTCATGTTGTGTTTTGTGCCGGGATGCGGTCGCGGCGCAATCGGGGTCACGGCTAACCGGCCATGGCCCCGATTTTTTCAGTCTCAAAATCGGCGTTTTTGTTGACACGGGTTTTCGGGTTTGTTGACACCGTGTTGACACAGGCGATGTAATACAACTGATGTAATACAAGAATCCCCGCATAAACAGCGGGGATTTCACGTTCATTCGACCATTCCGGACTGCTGATTAGCCATCAGTTGGACGTGGCTGCGCGCAAGTACAGTATTTTCTAGGTACACTCTTCCAACCCGACCATCCTCGTATTCAATCTCCCATAGCATCGGATATATCGTTGCGGCAAGGTCATCAAATGGGATTTGCGCAGCCGGACGAATTGTGAGTTTCTTGACGGCTAACCGCTCCGGACTGCTCGCTTGGATAGCCTCTTCCAGTATGAGCTTTGAATCCTGCACTGCCTTCGAGTATAGTTTC
>Ga0335072_10002674_pt1 | contig 27429 bp, 25 predicted proteins | sample Lox_Sample_21_FD_206725 | JGI IMG/M metagenome (GOLD analysis project Ga0335072, IMG submission 206725) | Soil microbial communities from Loxahatchee National Wildlife Refuge, Florida, United States - Lox_Sample_2.1 | ecosystem: Environmental > Terrestrial > Soil > Wetlands | place: USA...
CCAAACCCATATTGGATTGTCATCCACTCCAAGTTCTAGCAAGACGCCTATCAATTCCATATATTCTTCTGTTTGCGAGGCTCCTGGAAGTGGCAAGATTGATTGAACATTGCTTAGACGCCGCCAGATGTCTCGCTTCAATGTTTTGATCTGGCTTTCGACGTCGGCCCACATGCGACCAGTGATTAATACACGATGAATATCCTCGTCCGTAAGCGGCCGGTGACCACTCGCCGCCCCTTCGGCGAGCTTCTTCGCATCCATTGAGTACCTGCGTGCAACGTTATATAGACTGACAACCACTTCGTAGCGTTTCTGCTTTATCGATTTCGAAAGGCTTGCGCCAAGCTCGTAAAGCTGCTTTTCCTTTTCCACTTCTTCGACAATCGCCTTCAAACTCGACTCCCTCTCGCGTCCACCCAAGGCCGGACCCCAAACATCCTGCGCCTTCTGAGAAACTTCCAAGAGAGGGCCTTTGATCCCTAGAACGCCATACTCGCTTTCCTTTCTCAATGCGTTCTTGCTGGTAGTAGCCTGGCTCGGAGCCCTCGTGCCTACTGCTGTATTTCCACCGCTAAAATTTCTGAGGTGGCCACCGGACCGGCTAACTTGGCGTGAATGGCGTCCAGAGAGGAGATGGCTTTCATCGACGCCCTGGTTGCGCATCTCCGTATAGACGTTGTCAATAGTAGCCTTTGCTCTCACAAAACGCTCGAAATTCGACTCCACGAGGACTTTAAGTGATGCAGACTTTTGGTCAATTGACTGGGTCAGATAGTCTAGTCCTTGGACCAACTGTTGGGTCGTCGCATCAGGATGGGTCTGTGATAGAAAGAGTGCTGGTGAAAAGGTTGTAGAAGAGAGCAAGAACTTGTTCCTGAGTCTGGAATCCTCTTCGACTGGTAGCCGCCGCTGCTTGAGGGCTCGGACTACACTGTCTGGCCCTCCAAGCGGATCAGGCTCATCCTTCTGGACAAGGTTTGCTCTTCCGTCTCCGGTCTTCTGGAAACTTGGAAGAGCACTGCGTCGGTCGCTGGCACTTCGCTCAAGTGCAGAGTACCTTGATCGAGACCTGCGCACCCCTACACCCGCGTTGGTGGATTCGTCTTCATCGCTCTGGTCTAGCTCTGCCGGCCATTCCAGCGGGTAAGCTGTTGGCAGATTGTAGTGGTTGACAACATTTCCCTCAGAGTCAGTCATGTTCAGAAGCCCGTGTCGCTGCGATTGAAGTGCAAATACCAATATAGCGCCTTCACGTCCTTGGACATATAAAGATACCACCGGTCTGGAGTAGAGACAAGACTATTGGGACACGGGGGCGATTCTTACTTGAGACAGATACTTTGCCAAGAACGCGATGCCTCATTAAGCATGGCGACTTTTTTGCTCGGTACAACAAGCTTAGATTGGTGCGAAGCTCCGTGATAGCTCTGCTTGGTATCTGCGCCTACCATAGCTCCCCGACAGTGACACAAAGCCCACGCAACCTCTAAGAAGTCATGGCTACGGCTTTCAGGCCACGATTACTCCGCCTACCTATCCCACGACCACGATATCAAGCAAGCCGGGTGCAGGTCAGAGGATATGTGGCAGAAAAAGACAAAGTCGCCAAGTTCAAAGGCCAGAAGGGAGAAGACGGACTGTATACCGTGACAATGATAGAAGGAGACGGCATCGGACCGGAGATCTCGCAATCAGTCAAGGAAATCTACTCGGCGGCCAAGGTCCCAATAAAGTGGGAATCTGTGGACGTCACCCCACGCCTCAAGGACGGCAGAACTGTCATTCCGGATGAAGCGATCAACAGTGTGAAGCGAAACTACGTTGCTCTCAAAGGACCTCTTGCTACCCCTATCGGAAAGGGCCATGTCTCTCTCAACCTCACCCTCCGCCGAACCTTCAACCTTTTCGCCAACCTGCGTCCGTGCCGATCTGTGGCCGGCTACAAGACGCCCTACGATAATGTGGACACTGTCCTGATCCGAGAAAACACTGAAGGAGAATACTCGGGCATCGAGCACGTTGTGGTAGACGGGGTCGTGCAGTCAATCAAGCTCATCACCCGCGCTGCCTCCGAAAGAGTCCTTCGCTTCGCCTTCCAGCATGCCCAAGAGATTGGGAGGAACAAGGTTCGTGTCGTACATAAAGCCACAATCATGAAGATGTCGGACGGGCTATTCCTAAGCGTCGCAAGGGACGTCGCGAAAGACTTCCCAGAAATCGAGTTCGACGCCGAGCTGCTCGACAACACTTGTCTGAGAATGACGACCGACCCGCTACCCTACAATGACAAAGTCCTTGTCATGCCCAACCTCTACGGAGACATCCTCTCCGACATGTGCGCAGGTTTGATCGGCGGCTTGGGCCTCACACCATCAGGCAACATCGGAGACGAATGCTCCATCTTCGAAGCCGTCCATGGCTCAGCACCGGACATTGCGGGTAAAGGCCTCGCAAACCCCACAGCGCTTTTACTCAGCAGTATGATGATGCTACGGCACATGGGCCTAAACGAGCACGCAGACAAGATCGAGGGCGCGATCTTCGGCACCCTGGCCGAGGGGAAGTACCTGACGGGCGACCTGGGTGGCAAGGCGAAGACAAACGAGTATGCAAAAGCGATCATTAGCCGACTGTAGTCGACCAGCAGGCAGGTTGTATATAGAACGCTGGCTATTTCCTTTTGCATCACCGCTGTATCATAATGCCTTAGATGCAGATACTAAATGAGATTTTCGTGCAATGCTTTCTGAATCAAGCTCAGTTGATACTACCTCAACGCTCCAAAGGTCCAACCTGCACAACCTCCCTCCTACGCATATTCTCAACATTCTCTATCTTTGCGATTTCCCTCTCACTCTGCCGCTTTTTCACCATGATCTTGTCAAACCTCCCTCTTGCGCCAAACTTGATCTTCGTGATCATATCACCCGCTCTGCCCTTCGTCACTTGATCAGGTCTCAGCGGCTCCTCGTCGAAACGCATCTTGTTCAAGAATGCAAGCTGGCCTTCGCTGGCCGGTTGCTTCCGCCAGTCAGAGCTGTTGCTAATGTAGATGCGTTCGAACTTGGTGGCTGCAAACGTATCAGCGGCGTGAATGGCGTCTGAAAGGGTGGCCGCCGAAGCAACCTCGCGAGGCCGGGACCATGGCGCTTTGCTCTTCTCTGTTGGCAAGAGGGTGTATTTGTGAAGGATGGTGAACTTGTCTGGCCCGGTCTTCTGAAGAGTGAGCACTCCGCCACGGGCCGCTAAGATGAATTTTGCGTCGTCGACTTGAACCCAGGCGTTTTGAGAGATAGCACGGATGTGCCTCTCGCCTGACGTATCCTCGATAAGATCATGGACGGAATCGTAATGGGTGAAGGTGAGGCTTGATTCCGCAAGTTCAGAGGCGTTGGACGCGAGCATGGTGTCTTTTGCCTCTCGGTCCAGGGTATTCTTCTCTTCTAATTTGCGGTCCTTGAGCTCCCTCAGTGCGTTTGGACTAGCTTCCTTGACGATCTCAGAAGGATCAAGGCCGAAGAGTGTTGGGACGGTGACAATACCTGTCTCTAGTGAAGCGACCATGTCAATGACATGGCAATTCTCCTTGCCTGCATGCAAGCGCATCCCACGGCCAATCATCTGTACCAGTAGATTGCGAGACTTCGTAGGGCGCGCAAGAAGGATGCAGTCGATATTTGGGATATCTGTGCCTTCTGTGAAGACTCCACAGTTGAGAAGAACAGGGAACTTTCGGTCCTTGAATGCTTGTAAACGATCGCCTCGTACTGACTTCCGGGTGGCGCCAGTGATGTACTGTGCGTCGATGCCATGTTTGCGAAACATGGATGTCAGGCTTGCAACATGTTCGAGGTCAACGCAGAAGACAAGTGTGGACTTCCTGTTTCCTGCTTCTGCTAGCCACGCCTTGACTGTAATCTCATTGGTCTCGTCGTTGTTCACAGCCCGCGACAGCTGCCCAACCTGGAAGTCGCCATCACGGCCAGACTTGACTCTTGACAGATTCGCCTTGGATTTGACAGTGGTGAACATGACATCAGAGAGCCACTTCTCCCCTATCATGTCCACATAGTCCTTGTGGTAGACGATATGATCAATCGCCGCACCTAGGCGCAAGCCGTCGAATCTGGAGAACGTCGCTGAGACACCAACAAGCGCAGGGCCAGTTTGACGCGGCGAATCAAGCCCAAAATGCTCAAGCGTTCGCATATAGCCTGGTGCCACAATGTGATGGGCTTCATCCACCAGTACTAGCTTGAATCTGTTCGGAATATATTTGCTAATGCGATCTCCCGAGTCCATGCTTCGGACAGATGCTACTGTGATGTCCGCAAAACCAGAGGCGTGCGCTTCACCCATCTCGATCTCGATGCTTTTCGTAGGATAGGCTCGCTCGCAATGTTGGGCAGCTTGTTGAACCAGCTCTCGTCGATGGACAAGGATGAGAGTCTGGCTTGCATTTTTGCTTGAGGGAACACGGTCAATTAATTGAGTGAAGATAACCTGGAAGACATTCAGCTTATGCTAGAACCCGTTAACGTGCTAAAACTCACGGTCTTGCCGCTACCAGTTGCGAGGGAGACGCCCAGACGCTTGTGGCCCTTTTCAAGGTATGATAGAACTGATTGAATGCAATCCTCCTGATATTGGCGCAGGCGAACGGCCTGTTCGTGGACTATTGGAGGCCCAGAATTGACGACCGTAGCGAGCGCCCTTCGCACAGTCAGAGGTCCCACCACGTATTTGCTGATTCTGGACCTGCTTGCAAGACATCTTGCTACTGCCAGCATGCGAAGCGATGTCTTTACAATCGGCTCGTAGACGAGTGCGGGTCCTGTGCATAAGACGACAGCAGTCACACAAAGTAATGCCTGCCAAGATCACAGAAACTTGCAGCGACCTCACCCCGGTCTGGACCTAGGGTGGGGCCGCCCTGAGCGTGCGCGACTAAGCGCCGGAGTCGGGTGAGCCGGGGGTGACCACAGGAGCCGGTTCCTCAGCCTGGAAAAACCGAAAGCCCCTAAACGACCCCTGGCAAACGCGTCAAGCATCAAGACCCCCAGGCCCAAGTTGACACGGCTGACATAATCAGAAGTCCTTATTGAGGCCTTTAGCCGAAGAGTGTTGGATGGAAAAGCGGCGACCTCGGATTGCTGTCTCTGGCCTAGCTATGGAAGCGTGACCCTCCGCTATGGCGAGCGGTGCGACTATGGCCGGACTTTCACTCTATAAACTCCAATGTCCCCTCCCTCGCCGCTTTTCATCAGCTCGAAATTCTCTATTTCTGGATCACTGCCCACCTCCTCTAACAGGCTAAGCCGTCAAGCGCACTGCTCAAGGCGGTTGGCCTTCCAAATTCATGCGATCATGTGTATCCACCTCTCTCGAACTCAGTTCCTCGCAGCTCGTGCTTTTCTTAGGAGTTCTACCTTGGCGCTAGTGTGATTGTTGCCTACACCAACGATGGCCATCTCAGAGATGCCTACTGATGCCTGTGGTGATCTCAGTAAGTATATGGGTACCTGCTTCTAGCGTGTCATCTGCCTGCTACTGCCTGGGACAGGTACTGGGTACATAAATCGTCCACTACACCCAGGGACAATAGGACAAGCAATACATCATCTTCTAGACCATCAGATTCTAATCGCAGGGCGAGCCTGCGATTAGTACACGTGACCTAAGTCCGACAGCACCTGATGGGCGTGTACCTCATGGGCGTGTACCTCACAGGCTTGTACCTCATAGGCCTTTAACTCACAGGCGTGCATCCCGCGGGTGTGTACCTCATAAACGTGCATCTCACAGGTATGCATCTCATGAGCGTGCATCTCATGGGCGTGTATCGTGTATCTCACGGGCACGTGTCTCAGGCGTGTACCTCATGGGTGTGCATTTCATAGGCGTGCACCTGACGGGCATGCATCTCACGGGCGTGTATCACAGGATGTAGCCCTTTTTACTTAGTCGTACGTACGTATTTGCGGCTTTTGGTGGTCCTGGCCTGATGTCGTATTTCTCTTTTTGGCACTAAGTGGCAACTTGGCACTTGGGTATTATGCGCGGTAAGGGATGCGTTTTCCTCCAATTCCACAAAGCTTTTCGGTTTTACGACAATGGCGGCTTAGATCAACGTAACTGAATGGACTAGAACCTCTGACAAGCTCACCTTCAACAATACCTGAATAGAGACGACTACCCTACCCTCGTGCTTCGATTCGACCCTGTCTGCTGTGTCAGAACAACACGTTCATCGCTTCAACTTATTTCCAGTATGCCTATAGCGCACAACTTCACGGCCTCACCGCCCAATAGGCTTGGCTTCTTCTCCCCCCAAACTGCAGCCGTCAACTTCTGCGAGATCGATTATGCCGCTACGCCTTATGTCGCTGAATTTATCAACGCCCTCACAAACTTCGCCTACATCTACCTATCTACCGCCACATTGGCCCCAGGAGCGTCCTCCTGGAACATCTTGTCCTGGCCATTGGCCAACATCTCCCTCCTGTTCGTCGGCATCGGCTCCTTCGCGTACCATGCTACTCTCAAACACAGCGCTCAAATGGCCGATGAACTTTCCATGTACGCAATCATCACTACCATGAACTACCGCGTCTATACACACAAATTATTCACGTCCCCGCTCGCGAAAAGAACTGTCGGCCTAACCCTCATCCTCGCCACCGCAGTGGTAGGCTGTTCCAACATCACGTCTGCAGATGGAGCAAGTACCCATCTCCACCTTGCGCTCTTCGTCACCCTGCTTACCACGTTTTGGCCCCGGGCATTGTTTCTCATCCACCACGACAATTCTTGTTTCTCTCGAGAGGATGCAACAACATCGCCATCTGCCAACGTCAATCAATCTCGAGCATATCAAGACGCAACGAGACATCGCCACTTGTCTAGCTTTCGTCTGGCCAGCTTTTCCTTCGTGCTGGGATTCATCTTCTGGCTGATAGACGGTCTCTGTTGCGAGCAGCTTCGCACCATGAGAGCGAAAGTGGGCTTACCGTTCGCCTGGCTCCTGGAGTTCCATGGAGCGTGGCATATCCTGACTGCCGTGGGGGCGGGAATGTTCGTGCGTCTGGTCGCAGAGCTGACCAGAGACGGTGGAGACGGATAGGCAAAGCAGTCACGCATGAGCAAGGGAGGGAGGGACCAGAATGGCTCATTTCAAACGCGAGACTAGGGAACGTTCGAATTGACAAAAAATAAACCTAAAACCCAAATTTCTGTATCTGCATGACTCCACTTGTGACATGTGCGCCGAATGCCCATCCAACCCTGCATGTACAAGCAGAGTGTCCGCTCTGCCGCTATGGTCAGCCGGGCGTTCGCGCCTTGCGCCGCTTATGTCTGCTCTCCGCATATTCCCGTCTCTATACTCATGTGCGGTGATCCTTTTAGGCTGCAGGAACGGCCTTGACGGAAATCACCGTTGACACGACTTTACTGTCAGAGTCCTCCCACTTGACCTGCTCTCTATGTCTCAATTCCGAACCATTGAGTTTTGTGGTGCTTCGTTCCTCCCGAGTCACGCGGATAGCAATCTTCAACCGAGTCGCGAGAATATTCGCCGTGCGCAGCTCATCGAGCTCCAGCTGGCGGAAGAACTCTAGTCTCCTCTTGACGGGCCACGCGCGTACCTCGGCCGGCGACGGAGGCGTACGTAGAGTGCGCTTGCCCTCGTAGACGGTGTTGAGGAGCTGGTCCTACCACGTGAAGTAGATCTGGAAGTTGGTCTGTTGGAGAGAACAATTTTGTCAGTTCCATATTTATTCTGCGCAGACAGGTAACAGTGTAGTGTATGTTGGATGGGCCGGATACGAACCTTGAGGCCCCAACTCTGGTGGTGGACATTATGATACACAATATTGGCGCCACTTGCATTGCCCAACCACGAGAATGGGCTGAATGGCAGGTTGAACGAGGAGTGGTCAGCCGCAGTTTCTGGGGCTTGAAACTTCGCCAGCGGAAAACCCGCAATCAACTGCACCAAATGCATGATCAGGACATGCCGCAGCACGTATGAGCGCTTCGCCAGGTTCTTCTTGCATTCTTCGGCGGTGGGGTGAATGCGATGTTGCGGGAAGAAGTCAAAGGCATTGATGAACCCGTAGAAAGCCGATGCCATCCAATATGAGAGAACAGGCATGACTGCTGCCCACTAAGCGCTTGTGAGGTAGAGCCACGTCGGCTCGGGGGTCATCTGTGGCGTAGAAGCCTGAATGGGGTCAGCGAAGCTGGTACCATTTCCCCACAACATGACCAATGTTTGTTTGCCGTCAGCCTAAGACGTAGATTGTTCAAGTTCAGATGCACTTGTGACAATTTGTAGTCTGTAAGGTCATGGCTTGAATGACACGGCAGCCTATGACTATGCTCTTGGGATTCGGAAGCCGGTCAGGGCCATACATTTCGTGGATGAATTCAGGCCGCAATTATTCCATGATGCATTTTCTGGTGGCCGATGATGGTGAAACCCGAATTCTGGCTCTGTCTGCGCCGTTGCTGGACTCCCGGTCCACCATGGCGACACAACAGGAGTCTCTAAAAGGCCACCAAAAAATAGAGGGAGGCCATTTTGGGCTTCGAGCGAGGAGCGCGTGAAATGTGAGGCAGCTCCACCCGTCGACTCACCTTTCACTCACCTCTGCTCACCCTGCACTCGCCCTCGCTCAGGGTGGTTGCTGGTAAAAGCGGCGTCGCGTGGGTGAGTGAAAAGTGAGCTCGCTGCAGATTTCTGGTCTTTTTACCTCTTACCCCTAACTGGGCCCACTCTTACGTATGGCTTCGGAAGTCACTGAGCGGCTCCCAAAAGTCAAAGCAAAAAGCATGAGAACATTAGACTCGGTGTCCAACTGCTTCCATATGACTGCCACATCTAGGCCCACGAAAGCTAGAGTGTGTCCCAGAGCTGTCCTGTGAGTGCGTGCCGGCTTTGTCTTACAGATGTGCACCAGCCGATTACATGACCCTTTAGATACATTGCAGCCTTCAAGTAGTGCCATTTCTGGTTCAGTGATACTGGTGAAGGGTTTGCTAACATCATGGCATACCTAGAGCTTTGCTAGTACAATGGTATTGTCCACAATCACTCCTCCAAAATCACAAAAAGAAATGGTTAACTGGATTAGTTTTGATTCATTTTTGGTTGGTTCGAAAGGAGCGGAAGACGTCACAAGAGTCAGAGTATTCTTGGCGGTAAGTAATTCCAACACCTTCACTCCCTCACTGGCAACACTGCACAAAAGATGGATGACATATGTTGCGTACAAGCCGCGTTTCGGTGGCGATTCGCAGGCTCGTACATCGCAGCTGGTATGGACCAGTTATGATTCCGAGACTCCCATGGTTGCAAATGATCCTCTCTTTCTTGTGCTGTTTGATTACGGAGGGTGAATGAGGAAGACTTTTACCCGATGCTGAAGATTCAGTCTCCCTCACAGACATTAGTCACGGTTGTTGTCCCACGGAAGCAAAGTAGGACCGAGCAGTAGACTTCGGCAGTCCAACAATTTGGTTTCTACAAGCTCTTGCCTTTTTCATAGATCCCATAGATTGTACGCAGTATGCTTGGTGATCAATCGTTTCATCAAGCGTAGCTGGGCGAAATTGTAGCGATAGGGAGAGGAATCTATTTTCATGCGTTGCAACATAATGCAATCCTTGTACACCCCAAAATTCAGCTCGTTGTAAAGCCTTTTTGAATGCTCGACTCTTCTCGCAAAAGGACGGTCCAGCAACAGAAGATATGTGTCACCGTTTGCCGACAACACTTCGGGCCTGCCTCGATGCTCATGCATTTTGATTGCGCCAAGAGTTATAAACTCTGCCCCGGGCTCGCCCTGCTCCGGTCCCTAGGGTGACGCCCGCCTGTTTGAGCCTTGGGTGAGGGTTCAAACCGCTCGTCAAGATAGAATTGGTCCTGGCAGGCTCGGCAAGGCAGTGTGCCTTCGCGTTTAACTTGTGACTTTCGTCAGTATGGTTCCGATTGAGATTCTCAGAGATATCGAAGATGATATGCAGTACTCGACGCTCTCGTAATTCCTATCTAACGCATCCTAACTCGTTTTTGGGAAGGCCCAGGCGCGTGATCCACAAAAGGAGCTGCAGGATGATCGTTCCACTTTTCCTGTTCGGCCTCCTCTACGAGTCGCCTCATTGAGAACAAATTCCATTTTGATTCTCCATGGACGCATCTTACGTGGTTCAACCAGGATTCACCGGATTCAAACTTAGGCTCAATTGAGCGACAGTCGTCTATCATGCACGACCAGCTGCTGTCATTTGAGTCGGAATCTTCCAAGCATTTCGCTTTGCCCTTGCGCAGTTGATGTTCCTTGATGGCTCGTGCCAAAGACTCCTTTGCTCGCACCTGGACTCTGAGTCGAGCAGGCTCATTTAGGAGATTGGTCCAGCTCGGCAGGGGCAAGTCGCCGTCTTCGGAGCACGTTCGCTTCCTCTTCTGGTGGGGGCTAATATCGTAGACTGAATCCCAGTCTAGGAGGTAATTCTCATCGCAGAATGTGTGCCAAGGTCGCAGGTGCTCGAGTATAAAAGTCCGGAATTCTGTGGCAGCCCATAGGTGGATCTGGTCGACGAGTGTAAGAAGCTCCCAAGCCGTTCGCTCATTGATGACACGGCCGCTCCATATCTTTTGAAAGATCTACAAAAGGCGTGGTTAGTGGCGAATAATCGGAGACGAATTGTTAAGGTCACGTACGTATACCGTTTCGCTCATCCCTTTTCTGTTTCTATGTTCATCTTCGTGCCGCGGACGTCGGTAACCAACCAAGAGGTGCCAATGGGCACCGAAGGACGTCAGGGCGAAAACTTGATAATGGTGGCTAGTCACTGTCTGGTATGGCTTGGTCGAGCCAACCGGGCCAGGCTTGCGGACCAAGTCGTCAAGCATGTCGAGGTAAGTAGCACCGGCTAGACATGCCTGGTGACGTGCCTCACGGCAGTCTCCAGCCCAGCCCTTGGCCTCGTATACCGCAAATGGGAACACAAGATCAGTTTCTCCCCATTTCGGGTCGGCGAGCAATCCGCATTTGCGGTGTAGTAGCAGCTTCTCTAGGCGGGTCCGGCGTAGTTCATTGGCGCAGACTGAGAGATCTAGTTCGTATTCGGAGAATGTGGCCAGGCCGAATGTTGCATCAGGTTTACGCGGTACAACTGCTGAACCCCCGGTCAGCGTGCACAAGACCGGGTCGGTATGAGGTAAATCCTTCAAAATCTGGCGCTTATCCCTGTAGCGGAGAATGAGCATGCAGATATCAGTCGGAAACACTTGCCATACGTACACTGCCAGAACAGGATCATTCCTCATTTCGCCGAAGACATCGGACCAAGCATCGGCTTCCCAGGCGTATTCGCTTTTGTTCCAGGTCTCGTTATCTAAGTTGTGCTCCGCAATCACTCGGGCGCGCTTTCTTCGGCCGATTTCACCGGGCTCGTCCCAGTCCGTGTTTTCTAAAGTCGGCACCCAGATCTTCCGACCCATGGTCACCAGACGGGGCGAATAGTGGTGTCTGTAGTATATGCCTCGAGCATTAAGCATCCACTCTTGCCTGAAAAAGTCAACTGCAGATGGCGGAAACGTCTGTGTTGGATCGAGATCACTGGTCAACAAATTAGCCCGTAATCCGGGTCCAGCGTATTGAACTCACCGACGGCCGTTTGCATAGAATATTTCCGTGGCCTTTTCCAACTTTGGATCATATCCTCTGTTTTCCGTTACGTTGACGGATCGCGGCAGTGTCACAACATCTAAGATCTTCACGTCCTCGATCCCATGATTGGCAGCATATTTGTGTAGTGCTTCCCGGTTTCTTTTGTAACGTTCTCTTAGCTGCTGCATGGTGACTGGCTTAGCATCCCCGGAGTCTTTAGGGTCGTCCATGGCTAGAGGCGGCTGGAGGCGGCTGGAGGGTCTGGAATTGTGAACGGGATCTCTACGCTTCCGCTGTCAAACAAGAAAAAGAGAAAGAAAAATGATATGCAGTTGGCGGTTTTACAAGATGACAATAGTATCCACTGCTTCCCCAATTTACGATTTTAAAGTACCGAAAAGATATATATGGTTGCAGATGACCGTGGCCAGGCCAAGACAGGAGTCAAGGGTGTTGTGGCTTGCCTAGTCCCCTGTTGCCTGCACTTTTGTCCCCCAGCGCTCAGCCTCAAGTGGACGCGTGGCGCAAATTTCTATGCGGCATGCCTGCCTAAAGACTTTGACAACCAGGGAAACAGCAGGATGCCGCTATCTACGGAGTTTTGACTGGTAACATTTGTAATTCTATCAAAGATGCAGCGGTGACAGTCCAACAGGAAGGTAGCTTACTCTGGTCCCGCGTTCAACAGCTTCTGCATAGCAGGTGCGGCACGTACCGCCGCAGGAACTTTGATTGTGGATCCATGGGAATGATTGCTGCCTGAAGGGGGTAGGCTTAGCCGACAAGGCAGATTTTACCACCTGATTTTGAGACATCTCCACTACAGCTGATTGACCGATATTTAGGGACATGGGAACTCATATATCCCTATTAGGTAATATCTACAGCTATAGGAGCTATCCGGGGTACAACCCCGGAACCAGCCCCGCCGTCGTTACCAACCTCCTTGATGATGTCCTCGAGCTCTCGTCCTTTATTACCGATTTCATTTCCGGCTCCTCCGCGATCACCTCATAGGCATGACCTTAAAGGCATGCATCTGACGGGCGTGTACCTAACGGGCGTTGCATCTCATTGGCGTGCACCTTACGGGCGTCTACCTCATGCGCGTCCATCTTAGATCGTGCATCTTATGAGCGTCTATCTCATGGGCGTGGACCTCATTTACGAGTCTTCCTAGCGCGTCGGACACGGGTGGCGGACATCCTTATGTCGACACCCAGGATGGTTGGGAAAGCTTCTGATTGTGAGCGACTCGGCCGTCAGGCTGCTGGTCACCCTTGAAGCGCGCTCCGCGTGGTGAAAAGCTGCCGCAAAGACTGCCCAACGGCCTCGGTGCTGCCGAAGCCAAAACAGCAGCTCTGCATCCAGAACGGTACCAGAGCTTACTATCTAAACTATCTACAAGAGGTGGGTGAGGCGGGGAAAAGAAGCGCAGGCAATCGGATTGGCTGTCAGGTGACAGACAGACAGGTCGAAACAGGGCCCATGAGCGCTGGTACCCAGGCAGGCCGTGCAGCGTCTTAAATAGTGGCCTTTAGGACGCTACAACGGTGACTGGAACCCCCATATGTGACAGCACGTAACTCATATGTGACAGCACGTACCCATATGTGACAACACGTGACCCGTTTGACAGCACGTAACCCATATGTGGCGAGACGTGACCCATATGTGACAACGCCAAAAACCTAGCTGGAGCTGGGACAGGTGTGCAGCGATGTTCTGGCGCGCTAGGTCCTCGCAAAACCCTTCATGGGCGTGTACCTCACAGGCTTGTACCTCATAGGCCTGTAACTCACAGGCGTGCATCTCGTGGGTGTGTACCTCATAAACGTGCATCTCACAGGTATGCATCTCATGAGCGTGCATCTCATGGGTGTGTACTATGGGGTAGTCCCTATTGCGCGCCGCAAAGGTGCAGTTTGCCTGTGAATGTGTATGAGATATGGGAAATTTCGATTTTCGAGAATGCGCTAAGCGGCCATTCCGACCGACTAGCCACCGCACACTTGGGTCCCTATTACGCGCGGTACCCGATGAACGGGGCAAGCCCCGCTACCCCGCTAGTGAGGACCACTGCGCACCAGTCATACCGAGCCACGACTTGGGAAGCGTATGGTGGGACGATATGCATACTGACCGATCAGGCTTATCGCAATTATGCGCGGCCGGCTGAGGATGAGCGAGGCTGGAAGCTACGAATCACCGCCAACGGCCCTCACAGCTGGCACCTCTTATCCTTTCGCTCAACATCTTTAAGCTTCCAACATGTTAAATGTCCAACATCTTCAATTTCATTATATCTCAACCTGATTTCTTCAAGAGGACTTGACCTTTCGCGATTGCATTTCGCTAGTTACAATGTTCAAGCTCAAAGCACCGCAGTCTTCTGAGAAACCCAGAAGTTCCTGGTTCAGCCTGGTCGGCCATAGGATCACTCAATTCTTCCAACATGTCGAAGCCTACCGATATGACCCTTTACCTCCAAAAGATTACATCCGATACCTGGTACTGGAGCCTGGGAAGGACCAGGATCCACTGGTGTGCAACCTACACGTTGCGCCGCTCACCGAGCTACCATACTTTGAGGCCATCTCATACGTATGGGGCAGCAGCAAAAAGGTCGCACAGGTGTCTTGTGCTGGACAAGCCCTCCGCATTACGGCGTCCCTACGGAATGTCTTACGGAGTGTTCGATTACCGGACACACAAAGAACTCTCTGGGCGGACTTAATCTGCATCGACCATGACAACCGGAAAGAGCAAGGACATCAAGTCGCACATATGGGGACCATCTATGGGAGAGCCAACAGGACACTAATATGTCTTGGTCCAGATGCTGGACACGGCAAACACGCTGCCTCCTTGGTGGCCGACATTAATCAAATGATTGGTAGTCAGCTGGAAGAGTTCGGCACTTGGGATCGGATACCTTCCCTGGACCCAAAAGACTCGCTCGCTAAGGATCGAAGATGGAATTCTTTGAGCGCCTTAATTCACTGCCCCTGGTTCAAACGTGTTTGGGTTGTGCAGGAAGCTGCTCTGGCCACCGAAGCCCGCGTTCTATATGGTCCTGCTGAAATCGCGTGGCGTGACTTGCTCAAAGTCCATCTCTGGCTTGATTTGAAGGCCAGATTTGTTTGGCGCGAGCATAAATTGTTTCTTCACGATGTCCATCAATCTGAATACTGGTCATTGAGCAGCATACCTCAACCAATTAAATTTGTGGAACTTCTCGCTCGGGCAAAACGACTTGACTGTTCGGATGCGAGAGATCGCGTTTATGCATTCCTTGGGTTACCGCTGGCTCAAGTAGGCCCAAAAGACTGCGTGGTTGTGGAGCCAGATTATGATAATAACTATCTCGAAGGATATCGAGAGTTCGCGCTGCAATGGCTGAAACATACGCACGACCTGCATCTTCTATCGACGGTAGAGCATAATGCTGAAACCTTCGAGTCGGACTTACCGTCTTGGGTGCCAAGGTGGGATTGCTTCCTTGTATATGAACACATAGGCCTTTACGGTAATGGGTTCCTAGCATCCAAAGGGACCAATCAAACAGCACTTAGCTTCACCTCCAGTGCCGGCCTGAGAGTTCGTGGTTTAATCGTCGACTCCGTCCACTTCCAATCCGAAATTCTTACTGGGGAGGTACCTAGGGCTATCATTGCGCTTGGGAGGTATCTGTTAGAGCCAACGAAAAACGTGTTCTTTGCGCTTTTGGGGAGTTATCTGTCAGAGCTGACGCAGAACGTGCTCTTTACGCTTTGGCCGAATCTGCCAGAGCTGACGAAGGACGTGCTCTTTACGCTTTGGAAGAATCTGCCAGAGCCGACGGAGCACGTGTTCGTTGCGCCTCAGATGGATGTGTTAGTTTCACTTTGGAGGTACCTGTCGAAGCCGACGACGAAGTGTGCGTACAATGACGGGGAGCGGCTATTAGCCTTTTCCCGAACACTATGCGCGAAAACATTTTGTTTGGATGGTTCAACATTCAGTGTGGATAAAGCGTTATTTGAGGGAGATGCGTCATTTGCGGATGAAGCGTCATTTAATCTGTGGCTTTGTAGGAAGAGCTCCTGTTTCAACGGCGTTAATGTAGCTGCGCTAGAAGAAGACGCTCGAGGCGGTAATATTGCCACCTTTTTGATTTATGCGATGTCCCGGAATTTTAATCGGAGGCTCATCCTTACAGATGACGGATACTACGGCCTTGCACCACAGATCACGAAACAAGGGGATGTATGCTGTATCATCTATGGGGTCGGCGTACCCTTCATCTTGAGGAAGACGGAGAAGGAACACCATTACAAGCTGGTTGGAGAATCTTTCATTCTTGGCATAATGGAAGGGCAGGCTCTTGAGAACATGGAAAAGTGGGGTTTAAAGGAGCAGGATATCATTCTCTGTTGAAAACTCAAGAGCCGTTCAACATGACATTCTTGTTGTCTTTCCTTTCTCTTTTCAAAATAAGAGAGGTAGGGAACGGAAGAGGATGTGAGTTCTGTTGCGCGCAGCAAACAGGTATGCATAGAATGGATGGAAGCAACTGTCTTATCCCCTATCGTATCTATGGATAACGAGTGACTTAAGTACACAACACCACTCTAGGCAACCCTAGGCTCCTCCAGGCAGTAGCAGGCAGATGACACGCTAGAACCAGGTAACCATATACTTACAGTAGGCCCCAGTAGGCCCCAGTAGGCAACCGAAACGCGGCCTACTCACAACAAGTTCCAGCTAGATTTGGTAAAATCGGCCTTTGTCTCAAGTCCACTCACATTAACACCACCCATTCGGCTTCGCACAAGGCCCGCACATTTCCGTCTTTCTGAAGCTGCCTACCTTCATGGCGTGCTTCTAGGACCGGCGTGCTCCTGGGAACATTCTTCTAGGAAAGGTGTGCTCCTGAAAACATTCTCCTGGAGAACAGTCATAAGGCCAAACGACAGCAACAAGACCGACGTAAAGACAGTCTCATCAAGAAAGCCTATGAGTATAGTCTTGAATGTGATGCAGATGTCTACATGAGTATCAGGATTAAAAAAACGGGCGAGTCTTTACCTTTAATTGTTGCTTAACGGGAGAATGGCCCGCTCGCCACATGGACCACAACCATAGACATAGCTTGTCATGGCATGACAAATTCTTCCTGTATATACCGTGGCACAGTTAGATTGGTGCTCAAGGCTTATTCATGCTAATAAAGGACAGGAAGAAGAGGAATGTCTGATTATTGCCAGCCGGCCAGCCGTATTCATTGAGCATTTTCCGCACGTAGTGGGACTGGTCGATCCAAACCCCAAATAGTGGGAAGGTTCTCACGTATGGCCGCTTATTTGATGAGAAGGCGCGGAGTATGGTAGAGGAGGCCATAAATAGGTCCTCTTTGAGGCTACATAATAGCCACATCGCCCTGGACTGCAGCCGCTTTCGCAAGTCTGTCGGCGAGTTGGTTGTGCTCTCTGGGAACATACCAGAACCCAATCTGGATATTCTTAGTCATGTGTCCAGTCAACATGCTGTCGAGCGTGAGGACCAACCTTGACATTCTCAGCCTCGTGTTTTGTCACCTCGCTATCGAGAGCGAGAAACAAATCCAGATTTGCCGGTTTAGTACCTTTGGACGTGCGCCAGTTGTTCCTCTACACGCTCGGTTAGAAGAGTTTCTAAAGCCCCTGTTAGGATAGTTGGATATACCCTCCATGTTGGCAGCCATTCGGTCATTCCCTTGACAACATACTCGGAATCGGTTGCGATGATCCAAGCTTTAGACTCGCCCTTGGGCTTGTCCGACGGCTCTGTGGTATTGATTCTATCGGCCTCAGCGAGGAATTCCAGCCCTAACTTTGCCGCATAGAGTTCCGCTCGTTGATTCGACCGCAGCGCGAAGTTGTCCGCCGAGTCCGTGATAGGCATGGACAATTGGCTGCCATCATTCTTGCCGTATGCTACACCAACCCCGGCTTTTGCTTCAGGTCGTCCGTTGTTTATGCATGCGCCATCAGTGAAGATGACACGAAAGTGGTGGCAAGGATTAGCGGGTCGACGGCTTTGAGGAAGGTCAAGGAGATTGTTGTTGCATGCGCAGCAATATAATAGAAAATCATTACATTCAGGACATTCTCGAAGGAGTTCTGGGACGGACCAATCTACGGTTGCAGGACAGAGGATAAGCCTTCTATCGCAGATGATCCCTTCTCCCTCGTCCATCACGGTGATGACTACCAAAGACCGGTTTGAGACTTCAATACAGTTGCAGAAATGGGGCTGTGCTTGTGATCAAGCCTCAGCGAACTCAGGCCTGGCTAACTCACCGCTCAAGCGCGCTTTGCCATAAATGTCACGTGACAGTAATTTAATCTGTCTAATTAGGAACGGACGGATCGTTGCGAGAAATTGGCTGCTTCTGCGCGTCTCGCAATCCCCCGCGCAGTGCGAGATAACGCCAATTACTTCTTCAGTATCCTTCATGGTAATTGTATCTCGGGTTGCGTGCAATTTCATACGAAGCATCCACCCAGCTAAACATTGTACTTGATCGTCGCATCGTAACGCCGGATTGTGGGCCTCAGACCTCGTCGCAGAGCTCCTCTGGAGCAAACGAAACGATGACGACAACGACGACGACAAATCTGATCGAGGTCCAGCAGATGTGCGAGCGCCCACGTGGTCATGGGCTCGAATGGCTGGAAGGGTGGCTTGGCCTCACCACCTGTCCGGCAAGATGAGCGAGCACTTTTTGGACGCTGTGAGGATTTGTAAGACCCACGAGCTCGAGGACAATGACTTTTCACCCCTCAAGGCTTGCTTCCTTCAGATGCGAGGAATAGTTCGACCTTTGCGAGGCATGGGATGCTTTAGCGAGGAATTCTTATCCTGGTTGAAGAAGAATGCGGACAACCTCGACTACGATTGCGTGCCCAGTTTGAAGTGGGATATCTCTTCCCTGTCACTACCCAAACTGTCGACACGCCATGGGCTGCGACGAGGACCCCATGGTATATTGTCTCTTGCTGATGAAAAGCCCAAAAGAAGAAGATTACGTAGGAGCGGGCGCGCCAGGGTCAATCTACGTCCGTATCGGACTTGCCAAGTTGTACATGAGGGCTTTTTCGAACATGGAGGTCAGTGACCTTGTACTTCATTAGCAGGACCCTCGGAGTTACTTAAGGCTTTTCTTGGCAATCTGAAAGGCGTTGGGCTTCATGCCGCAATGTTGAGGCATCGAAGGAATCGTGGCTGTTTGATCTGCCAAAGGCAACGCTGCATGCGCATTGTAGGCGCACATGAATAGGAAATTCGTAAGTAAAATCTACTTTCGAGTGCTTGTGCTTGGTTTCGTGCTTCGTCTGCTTCGACGAGCTTTACGATGTTTTTGTCGCCTCCGGTGACAGTACATTCCGATACCTCTGAACAGCTACCAATCCTAGCGTCTAGATCATCCCACCAACATACCAGGACGTACTAGTGCAATGTATGATAGTGCGAAAGACAGGTTACGACCAGTCAACAACCGATAACTCCTTCTGAGCAACCATATCCTTTGGCTCTTGGTATGCCTGCGCGATCCAGCCACAGATGCACTGTCTGGATAGCGCTGACATTCTTTGCTTGAGAAAAAGAAAGGAATATAATATGCCTTCAGATATCGAAATGAGCGACTCTGATTCGTCCATTTTAGACACTGAGATCACCCTTGACCCTGAAATTATTGCCAATATCAAGCCTGCGCCGGAGCGAGTGGTACACAAGTGTAAGAAGTATATTCGCCACTCTGGGGTTCGCGCCGCCGAGGCGCCTTCGGTGATCTGGCGGGTAGGATAGGAATACGAGAGGAATAGGAAGAAGTTCTGGAGATGTAGGCCCTGCAAGAAGACGAAATTGTTAGCAATTCATAAAGGAACGAGCTCCGCACTACGCCAAGTAGCTGAATGTGAACCAGAGAACAACTCGAACGTCAGATTTTTGATTTTGCGGGTCGACCCTATCCCCTGCACTGCCTATTGTGTAGGTAGGTGTGACCCACACGGATGGTGTGTTACGGCAGCGTGAAGAATGGATTCGATTCAGGTACTCTAACGAAGATACCAAGGATGAAGAAAGAAGAAAGAAGAAAGAAGAAAGGGCTTGGTCGGCGACAGACGACTAAATGTAGTGCCAAGCGCGCACCCTGTTCCAGGACCACGCCACGAACATGGTGTCCCTCGTCTGTAGGTGCCAAGAGTTTCGCTTCAAAGCTGTCGGAGGCAGAAACATATTTGCTTCAGCGTGTTCTTAGGGAACAGGCACATACAACAGGGATGAGTCTACAACTGGTTATCAAACCATGCCCTACCAGATGCGGCTCGCTGGTCTATCAATCATTGCGGTCTGTACAGCATACCGCATCAAGAGATGAGTTCTAGTGCAGATTCAAGCACCGCCGACCCTCGAGATAACCATGACCACGCTATTGTCGAGCCGTCTGGCAGCAGTAGCGAGTTTGTAGATCAAAGCGATACTAACTCCGATGAAAGCAAACTTTCAAACCGCAACAGAACTTTCAGAGTCCGGCACGACCAACGGAACATTCAATCACACAAAGCGCGTACAGTTGACCGCGGGAAGAAAGGGAAATCCTCACACAAACACTACAGCGATCATTATTTGGAGCTTTTCAAGGATACTGTTGCTGATTTCGAAAGTGGCGGAGATGGCGTGCCTTCAGTTGAACTACTTCCAACTCAACTCGGTGCCGTGCAGTGGCAGCCATCAGAGAAGGATAGGTTGTTCAATGCCCTGTCACGTAAGGGCAGATTGCACGAAGCTGCGGTAGCTGAGATGGCTGGGAAATCTGAATTGGAAGTGCGCGACTATCTCATCTTTCTACGCAATAGAGAAGCCGAAAGGCATTTATACGAGAAGCAAACAAAGCAAATCTCCCACGCAGACATTCCCGCGGCAGTAGAGATCAGTCAAGAATGCGAAACCGCTCTTGAGCAAGCAGCTGATGCACTGGCTACCTTTCAAGATCAGTATGACACTGCAGTAGCTGAGAAACAATACCCTGGGATGTGGTTGATCGATTGGGACACAGCTGGAGCTCTAGATGAGCAAGTATTAGATGCTGAAGAAGCTGGCAATGAATCTGAAGAGTTTGCAATTCTTGAGACTGTGCCAGGCGAAGGTCTGTTTCGTCTCTCGTCCTGGTTGGAATTAAGCGAAAGGATGTTCATGAATCCAGGTCCACCGAGGCTGCACAACAATTGGCATAACATCGCAACTGAGGACGAACGGCCGGCTTTGACTCGGGAAGCTCTCTCGGACTTTCATGATCTTACTATCAGTATCACTCGGAGACTGATACAGACATGTATATTTCTGGCAGAGTCAAGGATGCGGAGCACCAAGGGCCAGGGCTATGATCCAAAGCCTTCAGTCAAGGAGCAAGACGTCATGGCGGCGCTGAAAGTTCTTGGGATGACATCCAGCCTTTCTGACACGCTACTGGGTGTTGCGCGGAGAAATAGCTTGCAAGTTATCCGTGGTTCACATGATAAAGGAAGCGGCAGGTCACAGGTCTTGACTTATGATGAGGTGGAGAGGCAGATCCTCCAAAGGAAAAGATCCAAGCGCGGTCGCCGCTCAGCTTCTACCACCAGCAAAAGCTCTGGCACGTCCGCTTCCGTGGAAGACGTTGTCCCAGAGCCCAGACATTTCACGGCGGGCCGAATAGCCAATGATCAGATATCTCGAGACGCGTCACCATCATTGATCTCAATTCAAGATGCGGAAGCAGATGTCTCCATGTCAGACGTTTCCGTGTCTGACATCGAACCGGATGCACAAGGTTCACAAGGGGATGAATATGGAGAACTTTCCTTTCACGCTTCAACTTCCAGACAGAAGCGACGCCAAATCCATCTGGAGTCACAGCAAGATGCGTATATGGAAGAACTAGACCGTTTGAAGAGCGAAGAGGAAGAAAACCGTTTATGGCAGATCCTAGGCCGCAACCCTGCGGCGAAAACCAAAAGAGAGTTAGGTGAGGATCTAGGAATCCGCCCCAAGACCTTGCGGAAGACGAAAGAAGATCTTTCAGACTGGCAAGGCGCGTTTGCCGCTGAATGGGAAGTGTTTGGAGATACGATTGTAGAGTAGAACTTTGTTGAAACTGGGAGGTGGGCGAAGGGGCCTCGGCTCTAGGACAAGTTACATCAAGAACAGCGTGAACATTGGATTCTAATGTAATCCGCTCTCTTCCAGTCAGGCCCGCAGGTTCTGGGCCTGATAGTCGTGATGGTCTTGGCGAGACTGGCTGAGTGAGGAACAAAGGCCGGGCACGGGACCAGGCGTTGTTAGCGTGTATTGATTGGACAAAGCACGCTAAGGCTCTAGTCACTCTACTTCAAAACATTCAATCGACTCGAATGGGCAACACCATCGAGGTCTTACAAATCATGTCCAGCTTCCAATTTCCTTCAGCTGGGCTTGGCTCGAATATCGGGCAGTTTCGATGCCTGACATCTCCACTCTTCTGATGCGCGACCCTCCTAGCGCGTTCTCAATTCGTCGCTGGCACGCGACTTCCAAGCTTCTCTACCCAGCGGAAAGCCCTAGCTACAAGCTAGGAATTCTCGAGCCTGCAGATCGCGGACTCGTACAGCTTCACTGCTCACAAATCCACCACATTATCAGCCATCTACGCCAAGATGCCTCTACAAGAGATTTTACCTGGTGATGATCGGTCCTTGCAGGATATCGCAGATCTTCTCGTCAAATCTCACAGAATCATTGTCATCACCGGAGCAGGCATAAGCACGTCCTGCGGAATTTCTGACTTTCGATCAAAAGACGGCCTCTACAACTTGATCCCCGACCAAGCCCTGCCTATACCTCCATCTGCGCCTTCCACTCCCTCTAAGAAGCGCAAGGCTTCAGATCTCGACAATGACTCTCCACCACCCTCTTCGCAAGCCTCCACGGTTAGCCAGCGATCTCTGCCAACGTCAAGACTGCGGGGTCAAGACCTGTTTGACGCCAGAGTTTGGAAGGATCCAGCTACAACAGTAATATTCTACCAATTCATTGCCTCTTTACGCCAAAAGATCCAAAAAGAGGTAGAGGATACGAGTTTGAGTCACAGACTCATAAAAGCCTTGAGAGATGGTGGGAGACTAGTGCGATGCTATACCCAGAATATTGATGGGCTGGAAGCTAGGGAAGGGCTGGAGACAAACATGACTCGTGGAACTGGCACCAAAAGACGCTTCATGAGGAAGACCTTTCAAGAGCCCCGCCCTTCTCAAACCATTGGTACCGACTTTGACTGCGGATGTGAGGTAGTTCAACTTCACGGCGATCTCAAAAAGACACGATGCACTTTGTGTCAACATGTGGGTGATTGGGATGAGACAGCGACATCGTGCTTCCTCGACGGTGAAGCCCCTAGTTGCAAGCAGTGCATGGAAAAGAATGACAAACGTGAAGCAAAGGGCAAACGCGGAATGTCGGTAGGTTTGCTTAGACCCAACATAGTCCTTTACGGTGAAGAGCATCCGTCGAACCACCTACTTGCGCCGTTCGTGCCATTCGACCTCAGCTCGAAGCCAGAAGTTCTCGTGATTATGGGAACTTCGCTCAAGGTTTTTGGATTACAAAAGATCGTGAAAGACTTCGCAAAACAGGTTCATTCGCGGAAGGATGGGAAGGGGAAGGTGGTCTTCGTCAATCGGACGAAGCCTGCTGAGAGTGTGTGGGAAAATGTGATTGACCAGTATGTCGCAATGGATTGTGATGACTGGGTTCGAGATCTACGCGTCAGGAGGGAAGACCTTTGGCTCCGACAAGGAGAATTGGATCTCAAAGTGACGAAGCCCGCCGCGAAGAGGAAACGCAAGGATAGCGATACCAGCAATCGGCCGGCGAAAAAATCGAAGCACGAGACCCAGGCTCTAGTCTCAGTTGAGATCCCCAAAAAGGCATATCCGTCAGATAGGGATTCACAATGCCCTGCTCATAGCGCAGAAACGAAGCTGCCAGCGCCATCGCTAAGTCAGAGTGATGGTAGCGAGGGCACGCGACACCCGGAAGGCGCCCCTTCCACACCTCATCGGCGTCGAAGTTGGAAGCAAACTATGTTTGATAACCCACTAGCCACGCTACTCTCACCTAAGACTCCACCTTATTTGCTACCGCATCGATCATTCAAGCCTCCTCCACCCAACCAATTGGCTGGACTCCTGTCTCCGAACACACCAGCATGGTCTCCTATTAGGAAATCTTTTAAGCCGCCAGCGCCTGGTCCTCCCGTGCCTCAGACTCCCTGTCAGCCCCTGTGGTCACCACTTAACACGCCATCGAGAAGGAAAAGGGAGATTCACGTCCGCCCTGATCCTGATGCAGAGATACAGGAGGGTGGAGAAGATTCTGGGGCATTGGAACTCAAAGAGATTGTCCTAGAGCAAACACTAGTCAAGAAGAAGACCAGACATCCTCTCTCGGATTCCATCAGCAATGGTAAGAGAGTTGCAACCTGGACGAAAGCAAGGAAGAAGAACAGATATGAAGATGATATCAGTATGCCACCAAGGCATAATGATCGAAGATGACTGCCTGGATGAACTTGCGAGTTTCATGTATGCCTTGATGCACTAAGAAGCTCCTTACGAAATTATCGGTTGAATGCATGAAGATTTAGTTTTTGTTGTTTATGGACTTGCGCGAAAAGAGAAGCTTCCTTGCAATTGGAGAGTTGGCCCCAGTCGGCGGCGCCAAAGCCGAAGCGGCAAGACTCATGATGTGCTACCAGGATTGTTCGCTTCACTGATAAGAAAGCCATATCGACGCCTTTGACCATACAAGCATCTGATTCTGTACACACAGCTGCAATGACTCCCTCAAAGAAATCCTGGGTAATAGTATCTGCCAGTCTCGTTCTCTTATCATTCCTATTCTTCATTTCACTTCCATTTTTCAATGACGATACTCCACCTCCAACTCTACAAATATCCAAAGCCTCATTCCGCGCTCCAAAACAAAATGTTTGGGCTGATTTGAGCGAGCATGAGACCGACGAATTGGTCAAGTTTCTGTTTTCACGTGCAGAGCTGAATCTAACAGATTCCAGAAGAGCGACGGTGTAAGCATCCCTTTCCCGCAACCTGTTCATCCTCGCTTTCTTTTCTGGCCCTTTCATCTACACAGCATACAGTGTACGCTGTGACATACTCCTAACCCTGGTGTTTGGGTCTACTGATGTACCGAAGCGGATGCCGTGCTCTGCTTCCTGCCTTGTTCTAGCCCAGAGGCTGATAGCAACCACCAGCAACGATAATGCTATAGTCCTTCTAGAAGTGCTGCAGCCAAACAAAACGGAAGTTTTAGGATACCTGAATGGGAAGAATGGACCCCCAGAGCGTTGGGCACGAGTTTTGGTTGCACAGGGCGCGACTGACGAAGCTTTCGCAGTGGATTATATGGTATGCATCCCCAAGCATGATTTTGGTACTCAGGCTGCTGCTGTAAGCACAGCGTTCTCCTCAACACTCAATAGCAGCAGAGCGGAACGGTCGCCCCTATTCCGCCACGCATTCCTGTACCGGTGTACTACTGAGCACTCAGCGTACGCTCCCGCGTGGCGCCTCGTCTCCGGCTAATATTATGTCCAGGTTGGCCCGCTGCCGCCAACTCCAGCAACAGAAGTACTGCCGTTAAGATACTGCTACAACTCTGGAAGGAACTACATCCGTAACCCAATGCCTAGCTCTTATGACGTGGCGTTCTGGGGTGCTTTGATTGATAGTGACGCCTCGGACATCACGCGAGCTTTGCTACAAGGCGTATGTAGGGACCCTTCGCTCGAAATATTGCTGAACATACCCATGCAGGAAGTCAATTTGCTCGATCCAAATAGCCTCGGACTCTTACCGATGGCATCCCACATAGAAAACGGTACGACGATCTATTGGGTGCAGTTCTATAGACACGACATCAAGTTCGAAGCCCATACACTACTGCCGCAAGGTCTATACTTCAAAGTTGGTACGTTCACCTAGTTTCCGAGCTCTTGCTTTGATCTATGTTGAGGTAGATGCTGGGACTGTTGTTCGTTTAATCGCCCCTGACTTCATATAATCTCACGGTGAACGTTGCGCCTTTCTCCTTTAGCTCCTCATTCGCTTGAGTGTTGCATTTGGTGCGGGTTATGCTAACGCACCTCCATAGAGGCTCGCACGCGCTATCCAGAAGACTGGAAGGTGGTGCAATGGTACTATAACGGGCTTTGCTATGACACGGCGTCAGATCTTCGCGCTGCCCTAGAAGATCCTAACTTTCAAAAGAGCCCTCCAAACCTAGATGGTGATTGGACGGACATCGAACACTTCGAGGACGGCCCACCGGGTCGAGAGAAGCCTCCGCCGATCACAGTCCAGCCTAGTGGCGGACGGTACAGCATTGACAGACGGCAGAAATTTGTCTCGTGGATGGGGTTCGAATTCTTCGTTGCCACGTCGCAGGTTACAGGAGTGACGCTTTATGACATCAAGTTTGGTGGCGAGAGCGTCATCTACGAGCTTGGCCTGCAAGAGGCAATGGTTCATTATGCGGGCGATGACCCTCAGCAGGGAGGATTAGAATTCCTAGACAGCTTTTTCGGCATGGGCAAATTCATGTTCGAGCTCGTCCCGAGCTACGATTGCCCAGCGTACGCCACATACCTCTCTACAATCTATAACAACCGCGAGTCGTCTGTTACAAGCCACAACAATGTTTGCATCTTCGAATACACGGCTGATCATGCTCTCCAGCGTCACACTTCTGCAGAGCGGATCTCCATTTCAAGAAACACGTATCTCGTGGTTCGGTCGGTGAGTACCCTAGGTAATTACGACTATACAATTGACTACATTTTTTACCTGGATGGGACTATCGAGGTCAAGGTACGGGCCAGCGGTTATATCTTTGCTGCTTTCTGGGCATTGAACAGCACGAAGATGGAAGACGAATATGGGTATAGGATTCACGACTCCGCGGCGACAAGTATGCATGATCACGTCTTGAATTTCAAGGCTGACCTTGATGTTGCCGGTACTGCCAATACTTTGGTGCGGGTGGGTATTGAGCCGGTCTCCAAGGAATACTCTTGGGATGATAAAAGGACAAAACCTCGAAATACAATGCATCTCGTAGAGCACAGCGTTGAGGAAGAGACTGGCCTTAATTGGCCGGGCAACTCGCGTGAGATGTACATCGTTCAGAACCAAAACAGTACAAATGCTTGGGGTGAGAAAAGAGGCTACCGGATCACTCCAGGCACTGGCATGGGAAATCCTTCGCACCTATCTATTGTGAACTCGACAGCACTTGGAAAATCGGCTGAATGGGCATATCGAGATCTCTGGGCCGTGCGACAGAGAGACACAGAGCCGAAGAGCGCCAGTCCGTTGAACTATCTCGATCCACTGGACCCACTGGTCGATTTCGGTAAGTTCGTCGATGGCGAACAGATTGTCCAAGAAGACCTGTAAGTTCTGCCGTTTCAGTATTTAGGCCTAGGCATCTTCTGCATACAGTCCACTTTGTGGCCCAGACTCGTATCTCTCATGCTCAAAATTGTTTGCGCAACGGGGGCGGATAATTTGCGGCGTCGCTCTACTCCGTACCCAGACTTGTACCGGGAACAGGGTGGACATTGCGACACCATTTCATCTCTCTTCCTAATACTGACCTTTGCAGGGTCATCTATTTCAACCTCGGC
>Ga0335072_10002675_pt1 | contig 27426 bp, 23 predicted proteins | sample Lox_Sample_21_FD_206725 | JGI IMG/M metagenome (GOLD analysis project Ga0335072, IMG submission 206725) | Soil microbial communities from Loxahatchee National Wildlife Refuge, Florida, United States - Lox_Sample_2.1 | ecosystem: Environmental > Terrestrial > Soil > Wetlands | place: USA...
CACGTGCGTGGCTATCAGCGCTCCCCCGGCGCGATCCTTGCTCAGCGGTTGCGAGTCACGCTGCAACACCTTCCGATCGATGAAAGGAGCGCTGGCTGTCTTTGCTTTCTCGTCCGTCCCTGCTTCGCTCCGCAGGGAAGGGTTCTCCGGAGCGGTTTCCGCATAGCGCGGACAAAGAATCAGGCCTGAGCGACGGCTTCTTTGGATTCCTCGCGGTACACCCTTAACTGGGAATCGATCCAGGGATAAGTCTTCGAAAGCCCGTCGTAGAGGCCTTGCGAAGGCGCCCAGCCAAGCTGCTTCCGGATGAGCCGGTTATCAGAGTTACGACCCCGGACTCCAGTCGGGCCGGGAATATGTTTGATCGAGAGTTTCTTACCGGCGATCTTCATGATCATTTCCGCCATCTGATTGATGGTGACCATCTCTTCAGAGCCGATGTTCACTGGCCCCTGGAAGTCGCTCTGCACAAGACGCCGGACAGCATCGATGCATTCGTCGATGTAAAGAAACGAACGTGTCTGCAGCCCGTCGCCCCAGATCTCGATTTCGCCGCCGTCTTCCTGCTCGGCGACCTTGCGACAAAGTGCGGCGGGCGCTTTTTCCCGGCCGCCGCGCCAGGTACCCTCGATCCCGAAGATATTGTGGAATCTTGCCACGCGCACCTTGAGGCCGAGGTTCCGCGAGAAGGCGAAATAGAGCCGCTCGCTGAAGAGTTTCTCCCATCCGTACTCGCTGTCAGGAGCGGCAGGGTAAGCGGTCTCTTCGGCGCACTTCGGATTCTGCGGGTCTTCCTGGTTGTAAGCGGGATACATGCACGCTGAGGATGAATAGAATATCTTACCCACCTTCCGCTGCACCGCAAAATCCGCGGCATGCAGGTTGATCATCGCTGAATTGTGCATAACATGGGCATCGTGGTCACCAGTAAAGATGTAACCCGCGCCGCCCATGTCGGCCGCAAATTGATACACCTCATCCATACCTTCGTCCAGGATTGCTTCCCAACTCTCCCGCAGCCTAAGGTCCGCAATCACAAAATCGTTCGCCGCGGAGGATCCAAATTCAGGATTCTTCAGGTCTGCGCCCCGTACCCAATAGCCTTCAGACCGCAGGCGCCGAACCATGTGGCTACCGATAAAGCCACCGGCGCCGCATACCAAAGCTCTCTTATTACTCATCATCTACGTCTCCTCTTTGAAGATTACAGCCGGCCCATTCTATATTCCTTGAGTGTGCGCTAACACAAGGAATTACTATTGAATTTTTGAAGGCGCTCTTACAGCGACATGAGTTTGTCATCAACGTCTTTCACTGCACATAATAGAACCGTTGGGCAGGTCAACAATGGGTGCAGCCAGCTTTTATCCAACCCTGAATTCTTGGTTTTGCTGCAAGGAATAAGCCATATTGAATCGGCCCAATCGGCAAGCTGTGCGTAAGAGTCGTACACACTGTACGAGTAAGCTAGACCGTCGCCTTCACTTATGGTGTACATTTTACCTTTCGTTTGAAGGAACTTCGCTGCATTCCAGAGATGGCTTTTGTACAAGAGTAATTTCAGCAATCTCGCTGCAGACCGGCCTTGACCAAAGCGATTTGAATCGGAAATGAAGACAGCCTTCGACGCCACTCTAGCCATCTCGCGCACGACGCGTTCGGGTTCAGCTACATGATGAAGGACGCCGCATTCTAACACCGCGTCAAACGAATGGTCAGGAAACGGCAACGAATACCCCGACCCTTCGACAATCGCCCCTCGAGGAACGCCGTGTTCTTCGGCCTGGCTAATCAAAGCAGCTACCGGTTCAACGCCCCGAACATTCCGCCCTCGTTCAAGGAGGAAGCGAACCCCCCGCCCGGTACCTGCCCCAACGTCGAGCAGAGTGTCAATTTTGAGTCTCTCGCAGAGAAGATCAATGAACTCAAGCGCGGCGTAATGTTCGCCGTCCTCGCAGGCCGTATGCATGGAGTCGTACTGTGAAGCGGTTCGAACGTAATACTGCCTTTGAATCTCTTCAGCTGCAAGCCTCATTGGACTCCTCCTTTGTGCGTGTGCATCTCAAGTCAGTTGCCCCCAGAACGAACTCGGATTGGCGGTCGGGCCGTCGAGCGTCTAATCTTGGTTTCCTGCGGCAGAAGCGGGGCTGTTCCAATCTTCCGAGAATCCCCGGAATAAGCCTAAATCCAGGTTTTGCGCAACTGCGGCAACTTGCGCCCGAGCAACTCCTCCAAACGGCAAAGATCCGGCTCATAAATCGACTGCAGGTACTTCGCTTCCTCTACAGTCCATTGCCGCCTGTAAGGCTTGTAGAGTAAAGAACTCTGCCTCAGCCACACGTCCACTGAGCGAGGAAGAATCTTATCCCTCAGTTTGCGGCTCACAGTGAAACGCGCAACGTCGTACAACCACTTCGATCGGGGAACGACTCCTGGATTTCGAACGCGCTTGATCTCCTCCGTATCCAGCAGAGCGGGATCGACGCCGATATGACGGCATAACTCCGACATTACTCTCAACGGATCGGTCTCCAAATCCTCGAGAAGATAGACCCCAACCTGCTCTCTGCCGAAGGTCTCAAGATAACGACGCACCTGCTCGTAGTACAGGCCGAGTTCGACATACATTTGGTGCTGATTCCACCAGTAATTTGATCTGACCGATTCAGAGTTATCGCGCTGCAACGCATCCAGGAAGGACAACGATTCCCCGCCATGCCGCACGGACATTTGGTAGTGAGAGTATGCCCGCTCCACCGGGTCCCGCAAAATGATTACGATCCTGGCCTGCGGAGCCACGGCGTGGATCCTCTCCGCAACATTCCTGTCCCAAAGGTAACCAACGCTTTTGTCGCCTACAGCTTTGCACCCATTCGCATCATCGTAAAGCCGCTGATAGGCTTCCAGATTTCCGGTGCAGTAGCGCGACTTCAAACTGGGAGGCGGCGGCGCAGTGACAAAGTAAGTCGGTTCCACCATCTTCGGAAGGAACACCTGGGGATGCTTCTTGAGGTACGCCCAGAGCGAAGTGGTGCCGGACTTTCCCGCACCGACAACGTAGAAATCTGGCCAGACGAAAGATTTGTCGCTCATCCTGCTCTCCTGATGAATTCAATACTCGCGAATGGGACAGCCAATTTTACTCTGATTCGATCCTATGGGCATAAGGTCTCAATCAGTCGATTATTTTGATTGAAGGGCAGCTTCTAACTCTTTAGACCTATTAAATTCGCGTCGACTGTTGTATATTGCCAGCGGCCGCTTCAAACGACAGAAATGGGGAGAGCTCTGGACCGCCGGTCCGATTCACTCGGAGCCTCGATTTGAGATTGCACAATAGTTCGTTGTCGCCACAATCTGAGGAATATCGTGCCCTTTCTTGCATTGACGCGGGCAAGAAAGAGAACTAACGGCCCCCGATGGCCGCCGAGAAGCTGGATCGTGTATCAGGAAATATCATGCAACTGGCCGGTGTTATTCCACTGAAAGAACTGGCTGAGACTCACTGGCCTCCGGCCCGAGGCACTGATTTGGCAGCTTCTTGAAGAGGCCGTGAATGAGATACGCGGCGACGGGACCCATGATTACAAGTTGGGTGATGATCGATCCCAGGCAGACCCCCATGACACCTACCCGGCGAGTAAGATAAATCGACAGACCCAGATTGGCCAGGTTTGAAATAACCATAGCGGTCGCCTGAACTTTCAATACCCCTGCGCCATTGAGCAAAACCGACACCGGAGCCCAGGCAGCGGAGATGACGGTCCACGCGGCCAGCACCCAAAGCAGCGAAAAGGGGGCATGGAGCGTCTTTCCGACGGCTACGCGGATGATCCAGGGAGCTCCAATGGCAAGAACAGGGCACAGAATAGCGGCAGTTGTAACGGTGGTGCGAAGTGAAGTCCAAAATGCTTTCCGTACCCATGGATAATCGCCGCGCACGATTGCCTCGCCGTAAGCGGGCCAAATGGGCAGCATAGCGATAGTGACGAGCTGCGTGAAGATGGCAAAGAGTTTTTGCGGAACTGCGTATACGGCAACCGCGACCGCGCCCAGAACCTGCGTGATGACAATGTTATCGGAAGTGAAACCCAGTACTGTTGCGCACTGCAGCACGAAGAACAGAATACCCAGGTGAAAGATCTTTGCCGCGGCTTTATGGCTATAGGAACGGGGCCTCGGAAAGAGCCAAGGGCGGCCGCTAAACAGAACCCATCCGTTGGCGATGAGACCGGCAATCGATCCGATTATCGAGGCAAAGACCAGCCAGGCGAGGCTTCCATGCAGCCAGACAACCAGAAAAAGGCCGAGCAGAGAAAGGACGGATCCGGAAGCGACGAGCGTTTGCGACCAATACAACCTCTGCAAACCGGCCTGAACGCGATTGGCAACATTGAGCGGGATGTTGAGGACAAACCATATGTAGAGCACCAGGAACGCCCTGGCGCCCTCCCGAGCCACGGCCGGGGACTTGACGTTAAAGACCCGTATCCAGGGAATGTACGGGTAAGCGACGGCCCCCGCAAGGCCAAGCGCGGCAGCAATGATCATCATCAAGACGAGTCCACTGGTCACATACCTCCGCATGAGCTCGCGGTCGTCCTTGCCGTTGGCTTCGGCAACGGCGGTCATAATGCCACTGCCTATGCCCAGATCGGCTACGTTCATCGCGGTGATGAAAGATACTAAAACCATCCAAAGGCCGTAGCGTTCCGGTCCCAGATAGCGAAACGTGAGAGGAATACTGATGAGCGACGACAGCAGCGTCAGTCCGCGAGAGCCGAATGACGCCAATGTGCTTAGAACCAAACGGCGAAAGCGTTCCCGTGACCGACCGTGCTCGGTAGACGTATCTTGCGGGCGAAACTGCATTCCACGGCTTATACATTTCAGGATGGTCATCACGGCACTCATAGGATCGTGTTGTTCACTGTGCCTTTCTCCATTCACGTAGGCCTGCCGATCGCCCTGCACAAATCCGGAAGACTCGCCGAAGTCAAGCACGCGCAAGATAGTCGCACAGCGCGCTTTCTATCTCCAGGCGCCCGTTTTACGGCCTCAAGCTCTGTTCAGAAGCTTCTTGTAGAGCTCCTCAAGTTGGTCGCCGTAATTGCACTGGAGATACTTCGATTTGATCAGTTGGGAGTTTCTCAACCCGATTTCCGCCGTTTGCCGCCGAGATCGATAGGCCTCTTCGATTGCCAGGGTTACTGCTTCGCTGTCTCCAGGCGGGACGACGCTGCCGTGCACGCCATGTTCGACGATCGACCCGCTGTTCGGGGTGGTGACTACGTAACAGCCGCACGCCAGCGCCTCGAAAACGACTCTTGCCGAACCCTCGGCGAGAGATGGAAACACGAAGATATCAGCCTGAGTCATAACTTCAGCGAGCTCTTTTCTCGACAGCATGCCAAGATTCTTGATGCGCGGATCGGCAAAAAACTCCTGGTTCTTTTTGACCAATTCGGGATGCAGCTTCCCAGCTATTTCGAGCTGCCAGGGAAAGTTGCCAAGGCGGCGAAGTGCATCGATTACGACTTCGGCACCCTTGCGTTTCTCAAAGGATCCCGCGAACAGCAACCGGAACGCTTCCCCGGCGCCCTTCCGTTCGGGAACGTGAGACAAGAAAGCATCGTCGACTCCCAAATAGATAACGTTAAGCGGCAAACGGTCAAATCCGACAAACCTGAATGTGGATTCAACGAAATCTGAATTCACAAGCACGGCGTCGGCACGGTCAATATCACTTTGCACGTATCGCCAGAAACTGCTTATTTTGCCGGAATTAGTTTGACGCCGCAGTACTCCATGATTCTCGACAAGCTCGTCAACAGCGGCAGGATGAGCTATGGAATGATCGCAAAGGGCGATCAGCCCCGAATCTCTGGCGACAGTCAGCGAATCACCTCCACAGCCTGCACGGTAATGATAGATGCGCGCGTTCTCTTTGGCTGCGCGCTTTACGTGGGGGATAGCTGCCCGGCCATAAGCGCGCAAGGAGCCGATCAGCGCAGACTCACTATGCAAGCCATGAGAGAGGTGATAGAGCAGTTCGGGAAGAAAGAGAGAGCGAATACGATTGTCATCCAGAGGCTCAGCCCTGGCCATGAGGCGCTTGAGCTTCCGGTTCGAGCGCAATCCGGGAAGCGAAAGAATGGATCGGACCAGTGGCGTAGGGTAGGCTCCGGTGAGGAATGCGGAAAGTATGCCGCGCCGATTTGCCTCGACCGCGGCGGCCGAGAGATGGAATTTCGAAAAGCCGTTGGAGATGATGACCATGCTGTCTCCTACTTCAAGAAAGTGGGTCCGAAGGTCAAAGAATCCCCTGCGGGTCAGGACGACAACACGAGGCTGAACTGCAGACTGAACCAGGCTTCGCGTATAAGTTCCGCGGGTAAAAGTTCAACAAATTCCATCGCTGGCGCTTCTCTTAAACCATGAATATGCGAATCGGCAACAGTTGCCCGGGAATGCAGCCTTTGCTCAGCCGGCATTTGGCTTGTTAACTCATTCAGTCAATGCGTTTGAATCGGTATCCGGGCCGAATGCCTTAGTCGGTAATGCTAAGATGGGCGAGGTCTTCAATCCCATCAGAACACCGTCCCGCGGTCCAATTGGTGCCACACCCCTTATTGGGAGCGGCTTTGCTGCGCAGCGGTAAGCAAATCCCAGAGCGGGTACGCTCAGTCCGCTGATTCGCGGAGCGATCGTCCGAACTTACTCATTCGGCGAGCGATGCCGCGGACGTACTTGGCGATGTACTTGAGCTTATAGTAATGAAGCAATCCAATGCCGGTTGTAGAGGCGTTAAAAAAAAGTACGTCTGTATTATCAAGCGAGAAATTAATGGCCCTGAATCCAATCGTTTGCAGTCTCCGTCTGATCGCGTCCACCTGTGGTTGATGCGATGGGTAAAGAAAATCGTGAAACTCCACCGTGATCTGAGTACACCTGAGGAGGTCCTCGTCAGATGCCGAGTCAAACATTTCGAGTTCCGCGCCTTCTATGTCGACCTTCATGAGATCGACCCTGCCGATGCCCGCGCGCCCCAAGATTTCGCGAAGGCTGACAACCTCTATTTCCTCCTCTTGATCTGCGGCCTCGTTCTCCTTCCCTTCCAGCAGGCTCGCGCATCGAGACTTGAAGATGTGTATGGTTCTTTTCTCGTTACGACCACCGGCAGCTAAGGGCAGAAGCGCAAGAAGGGGCGACCTGTCGATCTTGCTCCTTAGACTCGAAACAGGTTCTAATGCAAACACGCGGCAGCCGTGCCTCCGTATTATTCCATGCGAGAAATGGCCGTTGTTAGCTCCAAGGTCTAGTACCGTGGAGTCGGCGCCCAACAGATTTACCAAGTAGGTATGCTCACACAAGCGGCCCAAGTCGCGCGAGGCGCTTAGCGCTTGAATTACGGGATTCACTTCGATCCTCCCTCTTGCCTTTTTCCAGCATTTCGAGCCGAGCCCATCAGCGCCTCTTAAGCAAAATTTGGAATCTCGACTAGCTAACAGTGTCGCGACCTTCCTATCACGTCTTGAGTCCCCCAAAAAGTGCTTTCCTGGATCCCAACTCGATTCCAAGTCAGGTTGTCAGTGTGCCTCTCAATAAGAGTGGATATGCCCGACTTCACTACCTCGACGGAAAAGATTCAGGGCCGTACGAGCTGATGCGCGACGCGCATCGAAAGCAAGCTTGTCACAGGGGGAGCAGAGGAAGAACGTTGTTTGGTCAGATTCAGAGACGATTCGGGTCAATATGGACGGAAGGGCGCCAAGCCACCGAACCGCGCGCAATCCTTCCAAAGCGACGGGAATATGCGGCGACCGGTTCCGGCATCCGCGCTTCGAGCATATCAATCATCACGACCAGAAAAAACGCGGTGAGGATTCGGTGGTTGCCGGCAAAAGGTGAGAAGAAGATATCCCAGAAGAAATGGAGAAGAATGTAAGCATAGAGCGGCGCGAGCGTGGGCCGTAAGACGGCCACCTTCACAAGCGCCTTCACGACCAATGGAAGAAGGTATATCCAAAAGGGCGCCCCCAAGATGCCGGCAGAGACCCAGGTGCCAAGAATTTCGGAGTGCGTTGGGATCACGCCTTCTCCTAATTCACTGCTATCCTCGAGATTCACCTGCATCCCATATTTCGCCTGGATGTCGGTGTACATCTCAGTGTAACGAGGTTCCTGGGGCCAAGAGCCATGGCCCAGAATGGGACTATCGAGGATTGCGCGGGAACAAACCAAAATCTCTGGCCTTCCGCCCAAAAGCAAACCGCCAACGGATTGCGACTGTTTCTCGTTCTTTGATTGCTCAAACTGGCTGAGGATGCCGATTCTGGTTGCGAATTCCACCACTCCGAGGGCTATCCCACCCGCGCTCAGCGCCAGAGCCACGGTGACAAGTAGTCGCGCCGTTGTTCCCTGTGGCGGCAAAAGCTGCAAACGTCCTATCCGTTCAGGAATGATCGGGATCGTCATGGCAATCACGATCAGCATAAAGAGCACCGCACTACGAAAGTTCTCCACGACGTTGGCGGCGGAGAATGCGAGGATCAGGAGGACCGTGATTGCATATTCGCGCCGCTTGTAAAAATAACAGGCTAAGAGCAGAGTAAGGAAGACCAGAGCGGGGGCATAACCGAACTTCCAGGAGAGTTTGCCGCTCGCGTCAGGGCTGAGTTTCGCATACATTAATTGACTTGTGCCGTAGGAAGCAATGAAAAGGACCTTACGAGTGTCGCTCTTGCCCAGTAGAGCGACAAGAGCCAGGAGTTCTATTCCGAAAAATATGATGTTGGAGTCGCCGCGCAGCCAGTTCACTATTTTGGTCTGGCGGTAGATATCCGTAAGTATCTGTCCCGACAGCCAGAGCCCCATCAGTAGCAGAATGGGGCGCATTGTCGGTTTGATCATTTCCCGTCCCCGCGTAATCATCAAGAACGGCAAAAGCAGAGGCAGAAAGATTTCCGCAAGGTGAAGTTCGCCGACAAGATGCACGGAAAACGGAACGAGCAGACCCGCGATCAGGGAGGCAGCATCACCGAGGAACCCCGCAACGTTAAACTGCCTCGGGGTACCTTTGATCTTGGTACGATTCCCTGGTCTCATAAGCATTGAGTTTACCGCCTCCCGTGAGGAATGAAGCCCACGGGCTTTTTCTCGTGCCCTTGTCGGGTTCAGGGCGACGAGTTACAACACGCGCAGCTAACGCGAAGCCCGCAGCCGAGTACTTACTCCCGATCCTGCCTTGCCTCTCCGTAGTAGTCAGAGTATTTCCGGCCGTAGTACTCGGAATATTCGGGTGCTTTCAAGTCGACTGCATTGATCACGACACCGAGGAAATGCGCTCCGGAGCGCTCCAAAAGGTCGATACTGCGCTGGGCAACGTGTCTTTGCACAGTGCCGTAGCGCACGAGCAGGATGATGGCGTCGGCTACGCGGCTGATCAACTGAGCGTCAGTTACGACTAACACGGGAGGTGTGTCGAGAATGATGAAGTCGTAGTCGAGACGCAGCGCCGTAATCACATCTTCCATCTGCTTCGATCCGAGCAGTTCGGACGGCAAGGGAGGCATGGGCCCAGAAGCCATGATGTGAAGATTCGGCATCTTGGGCCATTCCACGATCGATTCCTGGAGGGTGGACTTACCGGAGAGCGCGGAAGACAGCCCCTTCTGTCTGCCGACATGAAAACGGAGATGAACGGTTGACCGGCGCAGGTCAGAGTCGATGACCAGCACTTTGGATCCTGCGAGAGCCAGCGTAATGGCGAAGAGCGTAGCAACCGAACTCTTTCCCTCAGAAGGACGCGAACTGGCGATCATGATGACTTTGGGAGGAGATCCCGGACTCGAGAGGAGAATTGATGTTCTCATCTCGCGTAAAGCTTCAGCGATTCTCGACCAGCTTGCACCTTGAGCCACGGTTGCATGGTCAACGAACATCTCAGGACCGATTTCCTGAGTTTTGACTGCGGGAATGGCGGCGAGGAGGGGAAAGCCGAGGCCCTGCTCAATCTCGGTGATGGTCTTCAGGTTGACGTCCATGCCCTCGAGGATGAGAGCGAGGCCGAATCCCATCAACAGTCCCACGCCAGCGCCAATCGGCAGGTTAATGATGGAACGAGGGAAGCTGGGACGGGCGGGAATGTTGCCGCTATCCACCTCCTGAATCGAGGTGGAATGCAGACCGGAGAGAATGCCGGCTTCCTGCAATCGCTCCTGCAGCCCGTCATAGAGAAGGCGATTCGACTCGTAGTCTTCAAGCGCGAATTCGAATTTAGCCATCTGCTCGCCCTTACCGAATGCCTCCTGTTCCTGGGAATCCAAGTTCTTGCGCACCAATGTCTCGTTTTGGACTGCTGCCTGGTACTGCGACTTGGCCGAGGAAACGGCGGTGCGTTCCTCTTGGGCGATCTTGGCTTGCAGCTCATCGATCTGTTTCTGCAACGCCTGCAAAGGCGGATAAGCCTTTCCATAAATTTTGCTCATGGACGCATAATCGTTCTGCAGTCCGAGGAGGGTTTCCTTGCTTGCCAGCAACTCGGGGTCGGTGAGGCTCGCGGTGGCATCGATCACATCCGGTGACGAAGACTGGATGGCGTTGTAAAGCGCCTCCTTCATCATCCGGTCGATGCTGGCATCGGCCGACTGCTTGATCATTTCGTCCAGGCTCGAGACCAGGATGTCGCTACTGCCCGATGGATTGGCCGCGCCCTGCTGCGTGAAAACGGCCAGACCCACCAACCCGAGATCCTTTTGGTATGCGATCATCTGCGTCTGGCTCTTCTCCAGGCTCTTACGCAGATCGCTGAGCTGCTGGTTGAGCCAACCAGAAACTCGAACCGTCGACTCGTAGTTCGCATGGAACGACCGCTCGACGTACTTGTCGATGAGGGTGTTGGCGATCAAGCTCGACAGGGCAGGATCGCGCGTAGTCATCTTGACCTGAATAATGTCTGTGTGTTCAAGGCGCTTCACATCGAGATCGTTGTCGAAAGCCTTGATTATCGCCTCTCGTTCCAGGGGAGACGACAGGTTCCAGGGGTGCCCGTATTTGTAACGGACAAAAGTTGGATTGCTGTCCAGGCGCAGCGCCTGAATTGTCTCCAGTTCGAGCGTGGGACTCTTCATGATCTGGATTTCAGTATCGAGTTTTTCGCTGTCGTCGCCGCTGCCGCCGCTGATCATGCTCTGAATCTGCTCGACACGGAATTCCGGGGAGAGGTCGGGAACGATCTCAATTTGCGCTTGCGATGTGTAGTACTTGTGGACGGCGAGGTCGAGGGTCTCGGCTGCCGCAAGCCCGAAGATTGTAGCGAAAACGATAACCCAGCTCCGCTTCACCAGGAACCGGAAAAGGCCTCCCAATGACCCCGTCGCTGACAGAGACTCCGTAGCAAGCCGCTGCGTTGTAGAAGCTTCAAAATCAGCTGGAATGGGTTTCTGACTCTGGTCAGGCGACTGATTCACCGAATTCTTATCCTCTAGCTTTCATTTGAAAGTGTCTTGCAGTTAGTCTCACGCGAGTGGCAGAAAACGGCAATGGTCACGCTGTCTGTTCCTTTAGATTCCGAACCTTTACACCGAACGCTATCTCCGCTCTGGCAGTACTTGCATGTTCTGAGGTCAAATCAGAGACGAACGCACAGGACGAGCTAGGAAACATGGCCCGTTTTACGCGAAAAATACCCCCAGTCACCGGGGAACGCCTTGACTGCCCGCGCCGGCACACCACCATAGAGGTAATACTTTTGAGTATAGACCTTGTTTAACACCGACCCCGCACCAAGGATCGAGTAATCCGGCAGTTCGCTGCCGGGAAGTAATATGCTCCCTGTTCCGACGAAGCAGTATTCGCCAATCCGAACCGGCTTGGATCCCTGACGGCACCGCTCAAATTCAATGCTATGAGTGAGGATTTGCGAACCCCACCCCGCTACGATTGAGAACCGACCGACGTGTATCGCATTGGTGCAGTCGATCAAATGCCGATTAGTGATGGCTGCGTGGACATCCACGATCAGTTCGGGCCGCCGATGGGGATCGTCGCCATAGAAGGTCTTGTCGTTGATTGGATGTCCGGTAATCCAGTTCAGATTGCCGATGACAGCGCTTTCGGCCAGTTTCAAAAGGTTCACTCCTTTGCATACAGTCAGGTTTGCTATCAGCGAGTTCTCACCCATCTCCAGGTGATCCGAAAGTATCAGGGAAAATCCTATTCTCGCAGTGGGATGAATCTTGTAGCCGAAGAAAGCGATCAGCATCCATCTCCGCAATTTCCAGGGGAACAAAAGCAGCAAAACCGAAACAATCTTCCTCATAGCGTGCCCTCCACGCACTCCGCTCGATCGGCCCCCGGAAAAACTGCTAATCCATTGCAACCCCTTTCAGTCAATCGGGAGATCCCCAATATGCGCGTGCAACCGAATCTACTTCATCGTATCGTTTGGAATTACTGCCACGACGCCACTTCATGCATCTTGGTTTCCGCTCGCAAGGAATTGGATATACGTCTTTGCCCGCGCTTGCCAACTGTGCCTTTCAGCAAGCGCCCGGTCCATGCACACGCGATTGTTCGTTGTGGCAAGGCATTCCTCGATAGCGCGAATGAGATCCTCCGTATCCCCATCCTTGAAGTACCAGGCACAATCCTTGATGGCCTCGTAAACCTCGCCGACAGGATTGGTAATGATCGGCACCATTGCCGCGGTAAAGTAGTAAACCTTGCCCGGACAGCGCGCACGGTTCCACCAGTTATCACGAATAGGAAAGACGAAGACGTCGGAGGCGCAAAGGAACTTGGGCACCTGCTCGTCAGGAACAAAACCGCAGAACTGAATGGAATCCGTCAGGCCGTCCCGAGCAGCGCGCTCGCTGAGCACGCTTCGCATCGGGCCGTCCCCTACGAAGAGGAAAACCAGATCCTTGCGCCGGGCCAATATCTTGACGGCCGCCTCAAAAACGATATCAGCATCGTAGTGGGGTGAAAGCGCCCCAAAATAGGTCACCACCTTCCGTCCCATCCACTGCTTTTTCATCTCTTCCCAGCCGTCTTTCTGTCGATCAAAGACCTCCAGATCAACGCCGTTGGCAAGATAGAGGATGGGCTGCCGCTGGGGACGGCCAAACCACTGCTCAAGGAAACGGCTCGCGACCACCAGCCGGTCAGCGACGTACTTCGCGAGATTCTCGTTTACGCGAAAATAAAAGCGCTTGAACGGGCCGAAGAGTCTGATGCGCGATAGATGCTCGTCGATATCGACAATGAGTTCGCACTTGTGAGTCGCACGGTAGGCCATGCATACGGGAAGGCACTTTGTAATGACATCGATGCAATGCACGAACTGCGGGCGCAGCGAACAAAGAATCCGGTATTTGTCATGTATCTCGGCCAGCGCGCCGCACCGGGTGAAGTGAATCGGGACTCCTTCATACTGAGCGTCAGGAAACCACTTACGATTCTCAGGAAGGCCGGGAAGAACAATGTGCACATCGAGCCCCACCTTTCTGGCGGTACCTGCCAGGCCAAGCACCCGATAATTGGTGCCCATTTTGTACGATCCGGTGCTGACAAGAACAACTCTCATCTCGAATGCTCGCGCTGCCTGTCAACTGCGTGCGGCAAAAAACAGCGTTGCCCCCGCCGCATAGGTTTGCTCGAGGCCTTCGCGCAACGCGATGCTTGGGCGAAAGTCTGGCAGCAATTGGCTCTGCAGTGAAAGATCGAGGCATTTCCGCGCGGGTCCTTCCGGCTTGGTTGTGTCATAAAAGACGGCGCCCGTGTAGCCGGCGATCGAGGTCAGGTGAGAGACAAGATCGGCGATGCTTGTATCTTGAGGCTGACCGATGTTGACAGGAACCGGCCCGGGGTTGCGTTCCATAATGAGCTTCATCAGCATGGCTACATCAAAGGCGTGGATGAAACTGCGGGTCTGCCGTCCGGATCCCCAGATCAACAGCGGGTCCTCACGATTCAACAGCCTGCGAATGAGCGCCGGAATCACGTGAGGCTCTCCGTGAGCCCAGTGATAGCGGGGACCGTACGCATTTACTAACCGGACGATCGAGATGTCCATGCCGTATTCGCTAGCGTAATACATGCCTTGAAGCTCAGCCACTCTCTTGGCCCACCCATAGCCGGCGTTGGCTCCTTCAGGATTGTTCACGTCAGCGGCAGACTCCGGCGTCGGGATGGGCGACGCATCAGGATAGACGCAGGAACTGCTGGTCACCTGGTAGCGCTGCACACCGGCCAGGCGGGCTGATTCCATCATATTGAGCGAGATCATCAGGCTGTCATAAAGCATTTCGCCATGATGCTTTGAGCTATAACCGATACCGACAGTCCTGGCCGCGAGGTCGAAGACCGTATCCACGCCCGTCGTGACCTGCGCGCAGGCGGCGGGATTCTTGAGATCCACCTGCATAAACTCGATGGACTTCAGGTTGGCGCCCAAGTTGTCGAGCGTTCCGCTATCAAGGCTGTCGGCGACGCGGACCGATGCGCCATCGCGCAGGAGGTGTTCCACAAGGTAAGAGCCGATCAAACCTGCTCCTCCTGTCACAAGTACATTGCGCGATTTCCAGACATCTGTCATCCGGTCCTCTCCTTTTGAAGTTACAGGTTTGTCGCATTCGGTCCGCCGGGCCGCGTAGATGCCGGGGGCAGGACGCAAGAGGCAATGCCCCCGTCATACTTAAGAAAGATGATCGTTAATTTCGCAGGGAAGATCGCGTGCAGGAGTCGCGATCACTTAAACCGCCTGCGCGCGGATCATCGAAAAAACGGCGTCAAGGACGATAGACATAGATGAGAGGTCCTGAAACAGACACCGCCCAGCCAATGGCCTCCTGAGCCACAAGCTTCAGCGCGCTTCCGGTCACATAAACGACGTCGTCTTCCTGGATGGGCAGATCCGCAGACCTTGCCTTCAGGATTTTATCGACGTTCACCTGGATAACAACCCTTGTGCCATCTTCCCTGGTGCGGATCAAGTAGGTGTGAGCGTTGGAGTTAAAACGCAACACCCCACCAGCCAGGTCAAGAAGGTCGGAAAGCGTCGTGACCCGCGAACCGCACAGAGAGTAAGCGCCGGGCCTGCCAACGTTACCGCCAACATAGGCAATTCCGCAAGGCCTTACGATGACCCGATCGCCGGGATGCACTTCAGTATCGTAATTGGCGGTGTTGTGCATCGTCGGATCCCACGGCAGATCGACCCGCTGGTTGGGATTGCTGACGTTCGAAATTTCGATCACGCGGCCGCTGCTCTCTGTCAAGCCGCCGGCCATGGCCAGTACATCGGAGAGCAACTCTTTGCCGGTTGGCGGATAGATGCCGGGGTTATGAACCTCACCAAACACGGTGATGCCCATGGCTTGGGTATCCACGGTGACGGCAACGTGGGGATCCGTGACCAGATTCATCGATTGCAGTTTTTCGGCAATCGCCTGCTCTGCCGACGCGCTATTGAGGCCAGCCACGTGCACCGCGCCTGCCATCGGCACTGCCACATCTCCACCGTCAGACACCTGCGTGACGAGCGAAAAATCAGGAGCATCAAAGACGAGGATGTGCACCGTCTCACCGGGGAAGATCGGCGCATCGGTGAGCGAGCCTACGCTCACTTGACTGGGCATGCTCGATGAGGATCTGCCGGAACTGCTGCTCGACCCGGAGACGCCGGTACCTGCCGAAGGGGGCCGGGGCGAAAGACCGGAACCGCTATTCATCGTTGGAAGTGAAGGAACCTGTTGTGCGCTGCAAACCACACCAGCCAGGATGAACCCGAAAATCAGGGCAGGGAGAATGCGATTTGATCGAATCGCCAGCGCGATTGGATTTGAGGAGTTTTCGACTTTGTGTTCGATTCGCATGGAAAAGAGCTCACCCTTGATGCCGGTTGTATTCTTTCGAGCAGAACTTGACGTACTGACCCTTTCTGAAACCCGCATGCATGCTCCGGTAATCCGGTCGGCGAAGCGCAGTGAAAAACAAGCGGAATTTTCTTCGCCCTTAAGGACTTTGGGCCGCGGTACCGGTTCTGGTTATCATTCTAGACCCCAGAGACGGGAAACAGTCATTCCAATCCAGCTACACTCGGCATCTGTTGAAAAGCGCGTCGGAAGTCCAGCGGACGCTTCATTCGGGAACTGAGACTGAATCGATAGTCTGAGTATCTGCGGCCGTGTGCCGACCGCTTGCGCTGGCAACGAAACCGGGATTCAGCAGAACAGGCTTGTTATACGTCATCGCATTCCCATCCAGATCAGAGACCGTGCCTCCAGCCTGCTCTACGACGCACTGCGCAGCAGCTGTGTCCCACTCCATCGTTGGGCCGGTACGTGGATAGAAATCGGCTGAGCCATCGGCGACTAGGCAGAATTTGAGCGAGCTTCCCATGGGAACGAACTCGCATTGCGCTCCACCGGTAAATCGATCGAGGCTCTCTTCTCCCGACCCGTGTGAGCGGCTCACCACCACACGAACCTTGCGGGGACTGGGAGCCGCGGTCCGAATCGGCGCCACTGTCCCGTGTTCTTCTTTGAAGGCCCCTGCGCCATGTGCCCCATAGTAGAGCTTGTCGATGGCCGGAGCATAGACCACGCCGAGAATCGGCGCGTCCACTTCGATGAGCGCGATGTTTACGGTGAACTCGCCGTTGCGCTTCAGGAACTCCCTGGTGCCGTCAAGCGGGTCGACAAGCCAGAAACGGCGCCACATGCGGCGTTGTTCGAATGGGATCTCGCGGGATTCTTCTGAAAGAACCGGCCACTGGGGAGTGAGCTTCGCAAGTCCGTCGACGATGACATGATGCGAGGCCATGTCGGCCTGGGTCAGGGGCGAGTTGTCGCGCTTGTATTCCACCGAGGGATCGACCTCACCGTAAACCCGAAGAATGGCGCGTCCCGCATCGCGCGCCAGGGCAACTACGCCCGGAAGCAGATCATTCAGCGAGTTTTTCCCATTGATATCAGCCATTCCCGCCCCAATCCTCACTTCTGTTTGCCACCTTTTGCCTGAACGTGCGGCAAGCGCGCTGTGATTTGCGGTCAGCAATCGCGCCCGCCGTAGAAGCAAGGTTTGCGAATAAGAAACGTCAAGCCTCAGCGGCCTTCGCCGGCCCTGCCTCTGCCGGATCACTGATATCACTGGATGGAGTGCAAAGGCACATCTCGGCAAACGCGTCAAAGATAGTTCTTATCGTTTCCCCATCGCTTGAAAACGCGCGATAGATTGGCTCATGGAGCCCCACGATTGCAATCAGCGCAAAGATGAGCGCCTTGGCATTGCTGCAACGGAGCTCGCCACGGACAATCCACGGCTCAAGATAGCGTGCGAGCAATTCCACGAGTTCTCCAAGGTATTGCCTCAACAACTGATCAAGGTCGGGCTTCAGCTCCAGCGAACTGTAGAGAATCAAGCGCAAAAGAGCGGGATTGCGCTGGACGGTCGTGGCAATGACCTCAAAGGTGACGGCGAGAGCCTTGCGCGCGTCGGGCGCATGGGCGATCTTCGCGAGCAGATCGCCACGAAGACTTACGCGCCCCATCTCCGCAGCGAGTACGGCCAGATACAGATCGCGCTTGCGCGGGTAGTGACGATAAACCGTGACCTCGTTTACTTCGGCAACCGAAGCAATATCCCGCGTGCTAACCCCGTTGTAGCCCAGTTTGCTGAACAAGCTGGCTGCAGCGGCGAGAATACGCTCTTCCGTCGCGGATCTTCCCTGATCAAACATTTCTGTTGTCTGCATTGGTCAATTCTCGCGAGGGCGTCTTGCTAAGCTTTGCAGCCTCGAACCGGAGGCGTCCGGGGGAAGCCGCAAGCGGAGGATTGCCGGTTACGTTGAGGGCGGTGGATGAAGGTTTTGCGGGGTGGAGATTCGCGCTCGCTCCGGAGTTGAACAGACAGACGCCCGTCCACTGCAGTGCGCGAATAGCTACAGATACACCGAAAGCAACAGACTAGTCAGTGCTGCGAAGCAGCGCGGCTTGATCGATTGCGCCGAAGATGAGAAACAGAGGGGTATCGCCAGATGCACGAGGCTCCGCCGTGCTCAGATGAATGAGAGTTTTTCCACAGAGCCAACGAATCGATTATGAATATCGTCTATCTACCGAGCAGTAACATGTATGAAAGCAAGTGCTTTCATACACGCTGCCACGATTGAGGCCAGTATATCAGTTTGATTTTCGCCGTCAACACAATTTGTCGGGTTTGGCTGGGTCCTAACGGCCCTAAGGTCGCCCGTATTCTGCCCCCCCAAAGGATAAAGAACGGCCGAGGCGCCGCCCCTCCCGGCGCAACTGCCAGATCCAGCGGAATATTGCCGATGAAAACTACTCAGGTAACCAGGTTTGGCGTAAGTGAAAGTCGCAGCAAGCGCTGGAGGACGCGATTCGCTTCACTGATCCACACTCTACCTTGCACCGCACGAGCGGAGAAAAAATCGACGTCCCCTACTATACTTGAGTGTTGTATTTCTGCATCCAACCTAGGGAAGAGTCGCGCGCAGTTGGTCGAGGTTCGCTATGATCGCCTGTTTGGCGAAAATCGTACTCCCGCGAACATTTAAACTGGCGGGAGTGGCCGAATCTGCAGCAAATGATGCAAGTGACTCTAACACCAGGCGGCAGAAATTGCCCGCAATGCAAGTGCATGCTACATTCATGTTAGTAGCAAAAAGCTAACCCCAAGCCGCTTTGAGCTCCTGGCCGATGGATCTCCGTTCAGCCTTAGCGGATAAAGGTTCGCGCAGAGAGAATCTGCGCTTTCCCCAACCTTTTCGGAGGGTAGAGTCTTGCTCGAAAGCGTATCGGCGTTTCCACCATCCGCTGCAGCACAAATCAGCGTGGCTCGCCACGACCAAGGACAGTACCTCAGCTGGTTTGCGGTATACACCAACAGCCGCCACGAAAAGCGTGCCGCGCAGCACTTTCAACAAAGAGAGATCGCGCATTTTCTTCCTCTCTACCGCTCTCAGCGGCAAAACAAGAATGGGGCGCGGGTAGCTGTAGATTTTCCCCTTTTTCCCGGATACCTCTTTGTCAATATCAACTGCAAGGAACGGGTGCGAGTGCTGCAGGTCCCGGGCGTCATTTCGATAGTGAACGGCCTGAATGGAAAGCCGGCGTCCATCTCCGACAATGAGATCGATTCGTTACGTGAGGGTTTACGTTACCGCTGTGCCCGGCCGCATCCCTACCTGGCAACTGGCCAGCGCGTTCGGATCCGCTCGGGTGCTCTGGCCGGAATTGAAGGGACGATTGTCCGCGTCCAGAACGGGCTTCGGGTGGTTTTGACCCTTGATTTGATCATGCAGAGCTTCTCAGTTGAAGTTCGGCAGGACGAACTCGAGTTGGTCGAACCGGTAATCGGTGTCCGCGAAGCAACTTGCTGATCGACGAGTAAGGCTACTGCAACCCAACTAACTCGACTGCATTGCCCTGGGCGCCGCCAAGATGTGTGACGAGTGCGACTATTCCCGAGCATTTTGCCGTACCGCTCGAGAGCACGGCCGTGGTGGGCGCGGAGTTATAGCCACGGCCAGTATCGCCGACTGTGAAAGCCGTTCCGCTCCAGCTTCCTGAACGCGTGAATGTGACAGCTGCCATGGCCCCGGTTCCACCGCCATTGAAGCCGGTGAGTTTGCAGGCTCCAACGCCGCTGATCGAGCCTCCGCTGGCCGAGACGATCGACGCAATCCCGGTAGCCGAAAACGCCGCCTTTACCTGAATCGTCTGGGGCACCGTCGTATCGACCGTCTGGATTCCAGGGTCAAGATCGCCATAGTCTGAGTTCGAGCCAGAAAGTGTGAAGCTTTGCAACGAAGACTCGATGACGCCTGAGTTTCCCGATGCCAAGGGAAGCATATTCACGGTCAGCTGGGATGGCTTGTTGATCTGGCTGGCGCTCGTGTTGAGGGTGGCACGGTAGAGGTTGATCGGCCCGTAGCTCATCTGAATGCTGAAATCCGCGGCACTCGCGGCGGTGGTCAGCAACATTTGAGCTCTATGCTGGTAGTTCATGTCCTTTTCAAGCGAGTTTGCGGGAACTGAAATGGAACTTCTCGAAAAAGCAGTCATGGCTGTTACATCGCTATCCTGGTTTTCGCACCAACGGTAGAATGCGCCACCGGACGGCGTGCCCGACATCGCAGTGTAACTGAAGGCCACAGAATCCGGCGCGTACGATGTTACCTGGTATGGACCGCCATTCAATCCTGCAACTCCTGAGGTCCCAGCAACACCGATAAGCTGTCCGGGGATTGCGTAGTCGGCGGGAACCGCCGATCCTGTCAAAGTGCAGGTTGTTCCGTTGCAGACAGGGGATCCGATGATAGGTACCGAATGGATCGTCTTATCTCCGCCGTGCGCGCAGAGAAGATCACCCGGACTGGCAGGGTCAGCCTCGCCCCCCTGTCCACCTCCGTGCGCTCTGCCCCTTGAGGCGGGCACTCCACTGTCTACCGCATTTCCGCTGTTATCGAAGGCAATCAGATCGCCGGGCGTCGCACTTCCTGTCGAGTGTAGCAGATAGCTGCCGTTGCCCTGATTCCCCGTGATCGCCGCGCCGGAACCGATCTGCAGGCTCGCGGTTGGCAGATCGGTTGACCATGGGCGGATGCCGATCCATGCGATTTCCACATGTGCCGGACGCGGTCTTCCATTACCGAGTTGGATGCCGAATTTGCTTCCGTTCGCTCCGCTTGTGTTTACATCACAATAGAAAATCCCGTACGCAGACTTGAGGGTCACCGTGGTGTGACATCCCAGAGAATGGGTGGGGGTAGGATCGCCATACAGTGCGTCGACATAAAAGTCGACCGGCTCGCCTGAGGTTTTAGCTTTGAAGTAGATCCGCATCGGGCCGGCCGGTATCTGCGAACCGACTATCCAATTCGAGCCGTTCGACTCATTCAGAATCTTCGCCCTCGTGCCTGGCGCGAGATTGATCGCGCTGCCGGTCTCTGACTCAGGGTCGTTTACCACTACCGGAGCGCCGCTCACGGCTCCCACCTCCGGCGGCCAAAACCATAAATCCTCGTTGTTCAGGTAATAAACGCTGGCGCCTTTGTCAATGAAGTCGTCAGTTCGGTTGAACGCAATTGAGCCCCGAGACAAGAGAGCTGGCCCGACAGCAAACGGGTTCAAGCCCGCGTACTGACAGCGGGCAGGCCGGACACCTTCATAAGCACCCTCACCGGCACACGTGACAAAGGTGTTCCCGTACCCGGTTACATTCCAACCTTTTGTGTCCCAAGCCAATGATGAATTGAAGCTGTTCAGACTGCCCGTGATGTTAATGGGATTAATCGAATTGAAGTGAAAATCATCCACCCGAGAGGAATTGGCGTCCCACTCGAATCCGATCGAGGTTGGAGGGGTACAATAGGCTGCTCCCAGTCGACTTATTGTGTGATTCCACCCTGCGATGCGATATGTCATCCAACCTGCTCGACAGCCATGTCCGGAAGACCAATTAGCCTCTTCTTCGGGAATATCAATGTCCCAATCAATTGGCCAAGATGCCGGCGCCGCCGCCGCCAAGATATTAGGACCCTGGTTGATGTCCGACAACTGTACATCTTGAAGGCGGTTCTCACCACCACCATACGAGATCCACGGATATATGCCGCCGATCCAAGTGTGATCGACCACGTTGTAATCACAGATGCCCGCGCACATTTTCCCCGGAGCGGTGACCAGATTTGCGGGAACGAACACAAACCCAAATTCCGTGAATATGTCATCATGTTCCCAACGATCCTGGTACGGAGCTGCGCCGCCCTGAAAGAAAAAGCCGCACTGATTGTTGTACTGCTGGCTCTGACTGAGGCTGGTAGGACGGATATAAACGTGCGCAAAATCAGCGGCTGTCGACCCTACCGGATTCTCAGCACGAGTGTTGTAAGCACTAGCATCCATCGTAAATCCGCAGTTACCGATGGTCTGAGTGGCCGAAAGTCCCATCACCGAGATGTAGACTTGAGCATTTTGGACTGTTGCAGAGGCGGTAGTTGCCAGCGTCACCTGCGTGGCAGACGCGTAGCCGGAAATGGTCGTGATCAGGCAGTTGGATGTGCCGCTCTGCGGGCATGGTTGCGTCCCGGCCCCATAAACGACGATGTTCTGACCCAAATCCCCAGGTTGAAAATACGCCTTCGCTTTGGAAGAAGTAAGCACCGCACTGCTGGAAGTCATTGTCCCGTCGTACACTGTGCGACCGGGCAGGCGGTTCGGAAAACTGTTGCTGCCGCTCGAAGAAGCATCGACGCTACTGTCCACGATGATACCGAGATCACGAACGGCGAAGCGAGGGAACGGCGCCACGTATCCAGTAGAACTGGGATCGCCCACCGCAAAAACATCTTTGCCTGGCGCCCCGCGTACCCCAACCGAGGGCAGACCATTTTCCGGGCTGCCCGCCGCGCCGGCAGGGCCGTACAGGCTTACACCCTTGGGGTTGATCGCATGGCTTACGTAATAGATGGTCGCTTTTTTCCCCTCTGGATTCGCCGGGAAATAAACGGCGCAGGCAGCCGCATAACAGTGATCGATGGCGTTCTGAATGGCGTTAGCGTTATCGGTGCAGGAGGGCGTGGGGCCGTTCTCAGTGCAGTTGCCCACAGCACCGTACTCGGTCACTGGAATTGTGGCGGCGTCGTGAAGGTCGCGCATCGTGGCAACCCTCGAGGTGCCTGCAGCACTGCGATCTTGCGGGGAGCCGGCTTGCGCAGGCAGCAAACCGCAATAGCTGATGCGGATTGCGAAGAAAACCGCCGCTCCAAACCAATACCGGACACGAGAAAGCATGGTTTCCCCCTTATGAAGGATCTTTTCGAGGTTAAATACTGATGGCAAAGGCACGGGTAAACCGCGCTGCTTTGCCCTGGCGGCTGCCTGATGCCAATCCGCTGCGCTGATGTTCGTTGAGCCGTATCCGATGCTACCGTATACGGGCCGTGATACCCTTAACGACCTTGCTGCGGCTGATGGAGGTCCGAAACTTGAGATTGTTCATCCCGGCGACGGTCCCGGCCGTGGATCGGCAAGTCAAGATTACTTCGCCACCGAAAATTAAGATGTCGATAATCCTTCGCAGAGCAATAAACCCCCAGCAAGGCTGGTCACTAAACTCACGAAACAACTAATCCAGTCATCACGTGGAGGATGCCATTATGTAAATCGTGCATACAGGAACCATGTTCCTAACCATCCAACTTCAGGAAGGTGGAAAAACCGTGCGGGCGTAGAAGAACAGAAGAAATCCCTCAACTCTGAAACGAGCAACGGACCAATCAACGCGGGGCATCCGTTGACTCCCACTTCATCGCGTTTGCCTGTAATTGCGGATGGGAAACAATCATGTGCCAGACGACAGCCTGAAAACTCTCCGCGTGCGGGGTCACGGTATCTTGCGAAATCGTAGGAACAATGACGACAGCATCGCCGACCTTGGAAGTGTATCCGCCATCACGACCCACAATGCCAGTAATCTTGGCCCCGACACGCTTGGCAAATTCCAGCGCTTTCACAATATTGGCGCTGATGTTTTTTTCGAGGTTACCACCGCCGACGGAAAACACCATGAGAGAATCGCCCTTCCGCAGACGGCTGCCCTCCAGCCAGCGCGAGAAGCAGCTATCCCAGCCATCGTCGTTGACGCGAGCCGTAAGTTCGCTGGCATTATCGGTTGGCGCGTAGCTCTCGATATTTGCGATCTTGCGGAAATCATTTACGGCGTGAGTCGCATTTCCTGCCCCGCCGCCGACTCCAAGGATGAATAGCCGTCCATTGTTGCTTCGCGTTTCGAGAAGCACGTCGACTATGGCTTGCACTTGTTTCTGGTCAATACGCGCTGCGATTTCGCCGACTTCCTCGAGATAACGTGCGATGTAGTTGCTCATCGAATGATCCTCCGCCGTTCTACGTTGCGTCCTTTGACCGAAGGGCCAAGGATGTTAGGGACCGGCATGACCTGTAGCTTGTACCGATTTGCGAAAGGAGCGGCCTGACTCAAATCGAGAACTGGCTTGCGACCGCGTCATTGTAGAACATCTTCACCGTGTCGAGAGAATAAGCCTCGAGATCGTAGCCCACCGTGCCGAGTTTCTTCAGGACGTCGGAGGTTACGGTAATGATGTGGGTTCCGATGGCATCGGCTTGAAAGATGTTGAGCAGCTCGCGGGGGCTGGCCCAGAGGAGCTCCGCGTTCGGATGGGGCTTGAGCACTTTGAGTGCCTCAGACATTAAGGGAACTGGATCAATACCGGTATCCGCGACTCTGCCCGCGAAGACCGAAATTATGGCAGACGCACTCGGATCCAATGCGTCTGCCACGCGTTTCACCTGATCGAGGCTCAGAATGGCGGTGATATTGAGTCGGATTCCGTCCTTCGACAGTCGGCTGATGAGCTTCCCGCTGAACTCGCCTTTTGTATTCGTTACGGGAATCTTTACATTCACTTGTCCGCCCCAGGACGCAATGATGCGCGCCTGCCGCTCCATGCTTTCAAAATCGTCAGCAAAGACCTCGAGGGAGATTGGCCGGTCAGGGATAGCGACAAGGATTTTTTTGCCGAAGGCCTCGTAGTCGGTAATTCCAGCTTTGCGCATCAGGGTGGGGTTGGTGGTAAAACCCTTGATGTGCGGCTGTGTATACAGCGCGATCATGCTTTCGTAATCCGCGCCATCCGCGAAAATCTTGATTTTCAGACCGAGAATTGTCGGCATCGTATTTTCCTGCTTGGGACTAGATTCTAGTCGGTTGGTAGCTGAAGATGAAGGGCTGCGGCGCTTGTTTTGTGCGGCCGCCGAAGCCCTGACAACGATGTTCAGCGATTTGAAGTTTAAGGCGTGTGGTTCTGAGTCGCCGGACCTTCGCTCATAAAGCTCATCAATCCGCTTGCATCAAGATAGGCCTCAACTTCTTTCCATTTCTCGAAAGTATCGATGCCTTTCGAAAACCCGTCGGTTTCGTATCCGTAAAACGCGCCGCCCTCGGCCACGATTGCCGGAATCAGATCTTTACCGATCTCTGCGTATTTTCGAGGAACAACCTTGGCCAGTATGTCGCGCTTGAGAATGAAGGCGCCACGCATCCGGTAGGCATTTGGATAGCTCGTGGTATGAGGTTTAGGATGAACGGCGACAACACGGCCGTCACAGGACAATTCGGCGACATCCGCGTCAGTGTAATTGTTGGTTTTGGTCATCGTCTGCATCCCGAGCGCGTTTTGTTTTGTGCGCCACACCTGCTCCATTGCTCCGTAATCGAGATGACTAAAGATGTCGCCATACATCAGAAAGAACTCGTGTTCGAGTTGATCCTCGAAGCTCTTGACGCCTCCGGCCGTGCCGAGAAGTTCCGGCTCAAAGTGATAATGAATCTTAATTCCCAAACGACTGCCATTGCCCAAGTAGGTCTGCAGCACTTCGGGCAAATGGTGGAGGTTGATGAAAAACTCAGAAACTCCGTGTTGCTGAAAATGGCGGATATTCCACTCGACCAGGGGCACGCCCAGCAGCGGCAGCATTGGCTTGGGAGCCGTATCGGTAAACGGACGGAGCCGGCTCCCGATTCCGGCGCACAAGATGACAGCCTGATGAATCATTCGCTGATTACCGTGAGCCACTTCCGCGCGGCTTCGAGAAGGTTCTTTACTGTCCAGTCGGGGACGGCCCCGTATTGCCACGGATCCTTGCCGCCGTGGCCCGTTTCCACGAGGATGGTGCGAACTCCGGCACGGCGCCCTGCTTCTATGTCCTGCGTGGTATCGCCAATCATCACGCTCCTTTGCAGATCCAGACGATGCTCGGCGGCTGCCTGAATCATCATGCCCGGATTTGGCTTGCGACAGGAACAAGCGATCCTGAATTCCTCCATCGTGGCGTTCACGTGATGAGGGCAAAAGTAGAATGCATCCACGTGCGCATTCCTTCGACGAAGTCTTTGGTTCAATAAGTCGTGCATCTGATCGATCTCGGAAAGCGACGCCATTCCTCGCGCCACGACCGGTTGGTTTGTAACGACGATGACCGTCAGTTCGTTCACGTTAAAGAGCTTGATTGCTTCAGTAGAGCCGGGGAGAAGACGCATCAGTTTCGGATCGTGCAGTAGTTCCACCTGCCTGATTATGGTGCCATCGCGATCGATGAAAACGGCCGGCCGACAGTGGTTCGGGCATTAGTGGATAGGTCGGATCGGAAGTTCTCTCCCGGATGCAGAGGATTGATAAAGGGTCTCGATGACGGCATTCGAGTAGGCTCCGTCCAGAGTACCGCCGCAGACCGTCGCCTTGCCTGCGACCGCGTCCACAAAATTAACCCATTCGCGATTCCAGCTAAGATCGCCAGTCGGAAAGGTGTACTCCTTCACGATCGGTACCCCAAATTGAGCTCGCCTCCGTCCGACGGTGAGTCGCTCTTCACCATAGCTTCCGCCCTTCCCTTCGATCTGCAGATAACCGTGACTCCCAAATACTTCAAAGGAGAATATGTTCTTCCAGTTGGTAGTGCTCACATGGAATTCGAAAGTCACCCTGTCATTTCTCAGTATCCCAAACGCATTGTCATCGACAGTTGTCTTCCAGAATTTGGTTTCGGTTACTCCAAATGCCTTCTTTGCCGGCCCTGCAAACCAATAAGCAAGATCAATAAGGTGGACCCCCTGATCCAGCAGTTCGCCGCCGCCCGAAACCTTGAAATCGAATCGCCACTCCTTCTCCATCCCTTTGCGCCCGCCGTGACCATAGCGGGCGCGGATAAAGATCAGTTCGCCAATCGACCCGGCGGAGTAGATTTCGTGCGCCTTGAGAAGTGCAGCATGAAACCTGTGGTTGAAACCAACCTTGACGATCACGCCTGCTTTTCGGGCCGCGCGGTGCATTTTCATCGACTCCGCCAGTGAAATGCCAAATGGCTTCTCACATAGAACGTGTTTGCGATTCCTGATCGCTTCGAGCGCAATTGGAGCCAGATATGCATTGGGAACAGCAACAATGATTGCATCTAGACGCGGATCGGAAGTTAAAGTTCGCCATTCCTGGCAGGTCTCGCACCCGAACTTTTCAGCAAATGGCCCCAAAGAGGCTGCATTAGTGTCCGCGGCCGCGATAAGTTTTCCTCGACGTGTCGCGCAAATTGCGGCGGCCCGCTTTTTGCCGATTAGCCCGAGACCTACGATACCAATGTTTAGACCACTCTTCATGAAACCCTTCTCAAATTGTATTTCGATCCCGACATAATCTCGTTTATGGCCCGCGAGTCCCATGATCGCCATGGATCCCATACTGCGCTGATAAGTTTTCCATTGAGCCCCGCCGATTCATTCGAGGCAAGGTAGACAACGAGTTCGGCGGCGGCGTCAACAGAAGCGCCACCAGAGGCGGCCCTTTGCTTTGCTGCTATGAGTTCCTCC
>Ga0335072_10002677_pt1 | contig 27411 bp, 23 predicted proteins | sample Lox_Sample_21_FD_206725 | JGI IMG/M metagenome (GOLD analysis project Ga0335072, IMG submission 206725) | Soil microbial communities from Loxahatchee National Wildlife Refuge, Florida, United States - Lox_Sample_2.1 | ecosystem: Environmental > Terrestrial > Soil > Wetlands | place: USA...
AACACCTTGGTGATGGCCGCCGTCAACGTAGTCTTGCCATGGTCAATGTGGCCGATGGTTCCGATGTTCACGTGCGGCTTGGTGCGCTCAAATTTCTCTTTCGCCATTGCTAGCTCTGCTCCTCACTCGCTCAGTTTTGAGTTCTCAGTTGGCAGTAAAATCAACCTCGAACTCGCACCGAGCGCACTTGAATCTTTCCCTCTCAACGGGCCGCCTCGGAAGGCGGGGCCCTCAAAACCTACGGGTCTAAAGACCCGCCGCTACACACCGCCGGCCTGAAGACCGCGCAGCGGTGCGAAGCTTTGGAGCGGGGGACGGGATTTGAACCCGCAACCATCACCTTGGAAGAGTGAGACTCTACCGTTGAGTTACCCCCGCTCCGGAAAAATCCTCAACCCTCTTCCCGCCGGCAGAGCTTCTTGCGAAACTCCGGAAATTCTGGAGCCTGGGACCGGGATTGAACCGGTGACCTCGTCCTTACCAAGGACGCGCTCTACCATCTGAGCTACCCAGGCCGAACCCGATCTGCTCCAAGAAACCTTTGCCCATCGCGGCGCACGGCATTCCTGAACGGCTGGGCGGCCGCGTTAGCTATCCGCTATCGAACATCGCAATCGCGATTATCCTGCGGTGTTGTTGCTACCCTCACTGCCTGCGGAGCGCTTGCCCACTACGCCGCTTGCTGCTGCCGCTGCCGAACGCGAATCCTGGTGGACGGGGAAGGATTCGAACCTTCGTAGCCCGCAAGGAGCGGCAGATTTACAGTCTGCTGGTTTTAGCCACTCACCCACCCGTCCGCGGAACATGTCGACACCAAGTGCGTGTCAGTTGTAAGCCAAAAGCGCTGTCAATGGAGCGGTGCAAGCGAAAACACAAAATGGACTCGTGTCCAAAGACACCAGCCCTTTTATGTTAACATGCCGGGAATCGCTCCGCCTCACTCCCCTGCCAAAATATGGTGGAGCTGGCGGAGGGAATTGAACCCCCGACCCTCTGATTACAAATCAGATGCTCTACCAGCTGAGCTACGCCAGCGTTGCTCAAACCGGACAAGAATAGCAGATTAGGCCCGAGGATTGCAAGGCGGGGTGGGGGAAAAGCGGAGCAATCGAGAAACCAAGGTTGTGGAAAAGAAGGGGTTGTCCGTTAATCAGTCACATGGCCATAAGTTATTGAAATAATTAGTCTTATAGTAGGGAAGCGGGGTTAGGGGCTGAGCAGAATCCACAGCTTTCCACCGCACACAACTAGCTTATTTTGCAAAGCGTTGAAAACTGGCAGGAAAATAGACGGGAATTCGAGAATGGCAACGAATGCGGGTTCCCGCGGAGTCTCGCCGAGAATATGGCCACGAAACGAATTTTGCTAGCGGGCGGCGTGCTGGTTTTGGGGTTGCTGGTCGGCCTGTTGGGATGGCGCCATTGGAAGGCGGGAGGCGGATTAGGGGATCGAGACGCGATGCTGGCGTTGATGCCGGAAGACGCGAGCGCGGTAGTTTATGTGGACCTGGCGCAGCTCCGTTCGAGCCCGTTGTTTGCAGGATTATTGCGGCGAGCGCCGCAAGTGGCGCCCGACAGCGAGTACGCACAGTTTTTGCAGGCGACTGGATTTAATTACGAAACGGATTTGGATCGATTGGCGCTGGCGATTCAACGACAAACGCAGGGGTCGCTGGTGTTCGCGGTGGCGCAAGGGCGATTCGATCGAAAGCGAATCGAGTCGTATGCGTCGAAGTATGGGTCGCTGAAAACCGGCGATGGCAAAAGGTTGTTCGCGGTTCCGATGAGTGGATCGAACCGCAAAGCCTACTTCACATTTTTGCGAGAAGATCGCGTGGCGTGGGCCAACGACTCTTCCTTTTTCTTCCAGCAACCGCGAAGCAACGTAACGGCGGAATGGCGTGAACATTTTTTGCGAGTGGCGGGAACGCCGCTGTTTGCGGTGTTGCGGCAGGACTCGGGAGCAGCATCGGCTTTATCCGCAGCGCCCGGAGGATTGCAATCGCCGCAACTGGCGGCGCTGCTGGCACAACTGCAGTGGATTTCGATCAGCGCCAAGCCGGACGGCAATTTATTGCACATAAGCGTGGAAGGAGAATGCACGAACGAAAACACGCAGAGGCAGCTGAAGGAAGTGCTGGGCGGATTAGTGGTGCTGGCGCAAATGGGATTGAACGATCCAAAAACGCGGAAGCAATTGGCGCCGGGGTTGCGGGAGGGCTATTCGGAATTGCTGCAGTCCGCGGATATTCAGCAACTGGATCGCGGAACGAGCAAGTCGGTGCGGGTGGTGTTTGAGGTGACGCCGAAATTGCTGGAGGCCGCGCCAGCAGCGAGTACGGGGACGGCCCCGGCAGGACGGGGACAATAAACTTTCAGAGTCGTGCCAAGAGAGAGCATTTCGTGGCGAGTAGCTCAGGTTGATAACAGCGCGGTTTAATGGGTTGAAATACAAACGGGGAAGGATTCCTGGCTTCGCTCGGAATAACGGTTTTCTTGGTTGAATTTATCGAATTAGTCGCCGGCCGGGAGAGTCTTCATGTAACGCCAGGGGTTGACGGGGGCGTTGTTGACGCGCACTTCGTAGTGCACGTGAGGACCGGTGGAACGGCCGCTGATACCGGCGTAGCCGATGACCTCGCCGCGACGGACGTGGGTGCCTGGCGCAACGGAGAACGCGGAGAGATGGGCGTAGAAGGTGGTGATGCCGAAGCCGTGATCGACGACGACGAGGCGGCCGTAGCCCGCATGGGTCTCAGCCACAGTGACCAGACCGTCGGCAGTGACGTGAACGGGGGCGCCGTAATCGGCGCTGACGTCGACGCCGGTGTGAAAGGCACCTTCACCCGAGAACGGATCCAAACGCTCGCCGAAACTGTCGGTGATATGGCCCATGACCGGCCAAATGGAAGGGGTGTAGTTGGAATCGGCGAAAGACATGGCCGGGAGCAGACGCAGGCCGGAGGCAGAAATGGCGATGGCGCTGGCGTTGCGTTTCAGGAAGGAATACTGCTCGAGAGAGCGATCAAAGGCATCCTCAGGAGTGGCCGGGTTGTCCGCCTGATCAAAAGCCGGGGGATGATAGCGAAGAACACCATAGGTCATAGCCACTTCGGTAGCGAGAGACTGGAGAGAATCGAGGCGCTGGTTGGTGTCTTTGACGGTGGTCTGCAGATCGCGATACTGCTTTTTGAGCGTTTCCTGATCGTGGCGGAGAGCGTTGTAGTTGCCGACTTTCCAGAGCATGCGGCTGTAGGAACCGACCGCGGCGATCACGGTGATGCTGCCGATGATGGCCAATGCGGCTAAACCGTGGAGAACGTAGGCAGGAACGATCAGCTTCCGGAGTTGTCCGGGCGTCGAGGCAATATAGAACGTGTAGTTCTTGCTACTAATCACGCTTGGGCCCCTCAGGCCTTAGAATTTCTCGAACAAGCTGGGTGCGGTCGAACTGCCCTGTCTCCGCACGAATGAATGACCGTAATGGTCTGAACCGTGAGCCTTGGTTCGTAGTTAAGACAATACTAGAATCTGTAGCGTTTGTCGTCAACCCTGTATTTGATGGATGGAGGGCCAGTCGGTGGAAAACTGTACGCTGGCCGAAAGTACAGGTAACCAAACGAGTGTTTGATGAGGGTCGGCGGTCGAGAAGAGCCAGCGGTGTGTAAAGCCGGCTGCTGCACTAGGCGGGGCGATTCGGGATGAGTGGACCAGAGAACGAAATCATACAGAAGATTAGCCGCTTGCGGCGCGGACGGAACACAGAAGGCGCGGCGCTGACCGTGGGGATCGGGGATGATGCGGCGTTGTGGAGGACGAGGCCCGGACGCGAAGTGATTCTGACGTGCGACTGGTTCCTCGAGGGCACGCATTTTTTGCGGGATAAGCATCCAGCGGATGCGGTGGGCTGGAAGTGCCTGGCGCGGGCGGTGAGTGATATTGCGGCCATGGGAGGGGAGACGCGTTGTTTCTTGCTGAGCCTGGCGCTGCCGGAAGAATTGACGGGGAAATGGCTGGAGGCGTTTTTGCGTGGGTTACGGCGAGCGGCGCGAGAGCTAAATTGCGAATTGGCCGGAGGGGACACGACGCGAAGGAAGGAAGTGCTGATCAACGTCACAGTGATTGGGGAAGTTGGCCGTGGGAGGGCGGTGCTTCGTTCCGGAGCGCGGGTTGGCGATGGAATTTATGTGAGCGGAACGCTGGGCGAGGCGGACTTGGGATTGCGGATGCTGCGGCAAGCGCGGGACAGGGCGCGGGCGGCAAACGCGGCGTTGCGGAAGCATTTGTATCCGCGGCCACGATTGGAATTGGGACGGTGGCTGGCGGAGAAACGATTGGCTTCGGCGATGATGGATATATCGGACGGACTTTCCACGGATTTGGCGCGAATGTGCGAGGCGAGTGGAGTGGGCGCGAAGATTGATGGCGATTCCCTTCCCGTGAGCCGATTCGCGGAGAGCAAAGAGGATGCGAGGAAATTGGCGCTGCATGGCGGAGACGATTACGAGTTGTTGTTTGCGGTGCATTCAAGAAACGAACGCAGGCTGGCTAGCGAATATCAGGGCTTGCGATTGACCCGGATTGGGGAGATTACGCGAGGAAGGAAGATTTTGGTTCGGGAAGGGGCGCGGAGCGTGGAGTTGCGGCCGGGGGGATGGGATCCGTTTGCGAAGAGAAGAAAGTAATCAGTAAACAGAGATCAGTAATCAATCAACAGCTGACAGCCGACAGTCAACAGCCCACAGCAATCTGGAATCGAGCCCTGCAGACGCGTTTGGAAATCAGCAAAACACGGTGGATCGAAGGGGGATTCGTCGCAAGACCCGCGATGCAAGCCCGTTTACCTCACTTCGCGGACTTCGGTGCCGGTGGTCGTAGTCGTAGCTGGCGGAGGAACTGATTACTGATCACTGATTACTTCGCTTCTACGGCGTGGGGGAAATGGGCGGACTGGTGCCGGTGGTTGTGGTCGTGGGTGGGGGAGGCGGTAGAGGCTTTTCGCGGGGTAGCGCGGGGACTTCGTCTTCGGGAGCAGTGTCGGGGACGTCGGTGTGAACGTGGTGGTCTTCGGCTTGTTCTTCGAGAGATTCCACATTGGCGAAGTTGGCGACGGGCATTCCGGCCATGCCCTGCTGCATAAACTCCATCCAGATGGGAAGAGCGGCTTGGGCACCGGTTTCGCGCTTACCGAGGGAAATCTGCTTGTCGTCGTAGCCGACCCACACGCCGGCGGTGATTTGCGGAGTGAAGCCGAGGAACCAAGCGTCGGTGAAATCCTGGGTGGTACCGGTTTTCCCACCGGCCGGACGGCCGAGGGCCTTGGCTTTCATGCCGGTGCCGAACTGGACGACCTCTTCAAGCATCGCGGTCATGGTGTGAGCGACATCGGGCGCGAGAACATCGTGCACTTCCGGGTGCGCCTCTTCGAGTAGAGCGCCGTCGTAACTGGTGACGCGGCGAATCATGTGAGGGTCAATGCGGATGCCTTCGTTGGGAAAGACCGTAAAGGCAGAGACGTGCTCGATGAGTCTCATATCGGCAGCGCCGAGAGCCAGAGGGAGATAAGGAGGAAGCGGAGTGGTGATGCCAAAGCGGCGGGCCATGTCGATGACCGAATTGATGCCGACTTTTTCGGCGAGCTTCACCGCGGGAACGTTGCGGGAGCCGGCGAGGGCGCGACGGAGGGTGATGGTGCCTTCGAATTTCTCGTCGTAATTGTGAGGAGAGTAGACCTGGCCACCGCTGATGACGGTGAAAGGCGCGTCAACGATGGTGTCAAAAGGCGTGGCACCGCGTTCGACGGCGGTGGAATAGACATAGGGCTTGAAAGAGCTGCCGACCTGGCGAACCGCCTGGGTGGCGCGATTGAATTTGGAATCCTCAAAACTGTAGCCACCGACCATGGCCTTGATTTCGCCGGTAGCATTTTCAATAGCGATCATGGCCGCTTGAGGAGCGGGTTGCTGCTCGAGTTGAAGGCGAGCGGTGTTTTCGCGGAGTTCCTGAATGGAGACTTGAATGAGGTCGCCCACGGCGAGAATATCGCTGGGCTTTTTGTACCCAGTCCAAGCCATGTCGGAAGAAGAAAGGATGGCGCGGTAAGTGCCGATCTTGACGGTGGCGCTTTTGTCGTCGACGGCGAGAACGAGGCCGGTGACGTAACTGCCTTTTTCGATGGGATGGCGCCAGTCTTCGTCTTCGTAAGTTTCCAGCTGGCCGAGATTATCTTTGAGGATGTTGGGGAGCTTGCCGCGCCAGCCATGGCGGCGATCGTATGTGTGCAGGCCGTCGCGAATGGCCTGGTTAGCGGCCTTCTGCATTTGAATGTTGAGGGTGGTGTAAACGCGCAAGCCGCGCTCGTGGACGGCTTCGGTGCCGTAGGTAGCCTCGAGATACTTGCGAATATCTTCGAAGAAGTACGGCGCGAGGTCGTTGCGGGGATACTGCAGGTGCAGGCCCAGCGGAGTTTTGCGGGCGTTGGCTTCTTCTTCGGGGGTGATTTTTCCTTCTTCCATCATGCGGTAGAGAACCAGGTTGCGGCGCGCGAGGGCCCGGGCGGGGTCGGCAAGCGGCGAATAGATGGGGCCGCGAATCATGCCGGCGAGGAGCGCCGCTTGCGGCAGATTCAGATCGGTGACGGGCTTACCGAAATAAAATTGCGCAGCGGAAGCGAAACCGTAGTTGCCATGAGCCAAATAAACCTGGTTGGCGTACATGGTGAAGATTTGCGGCTTGGTATAGCGACGCTCAATCTGAAGAGCGAGGAGCATTTCCTGAATTTTGCGGCGGAAGCTGCGGTCGCTGCGGTCCAGGAAGAGATTGCCGGCGAGCTGCATGGTGATGGTGCTGGCCCCTTCGGCCTTGCGGTGCTTGAGGATGTTGCGGTAGGCGGCGCCGGCGATACGGGGAAAATCGACGCCCCAGTGATCTTCGAAATGCTGGTCTTCAATGGCGGTGACGGCGTTGTAGAGAACCTTGGGAGTTTGCTCCCAGGTCATGAGGATGCGGCGCTGCAGGGCAAAGCTGCCGACGAGTTGGCCGTCGTCGGCGTAGATTTCCGTGACTACGTTGGGGCGATAGGTTTCGAGGGCGCGGATTTCGGGAAGGTCGCTTTCATAGACGAAGAGCAAACCGGCGGCGGCGCCGAGGGCGATGGAGCAGAGGAGGAGGAACGCGAGCGCGACGCGGTCAATGAGCTTCCAACCGCGGAGTCGTAATGTGATTGGGGGCAAACTCAGCATGAAAGGAAAAGTTTAGCGCAGATTGAGGGAAGAGGTTGGGCCAAGGTGGATTAAGAGTTTCCATAAGGTGTGGACGGGAATTCGTGCGAAGGTAGCGACAAGGCTTTTTTTGCTGGGAGGCGCGACCCCAAGACCCACGTGCAAAGGCGGCTCGTGGGGCACCCAGCATAGGAGCTCAAGACACGGGGATTTTGCGGACATCGGGCGCAGCAGTGCTGCGCCCCTACGAAAAGCGAAACTCAAGATGCAGCGTAGAAACCGGCGGGGACTCGGCGTCTGAAAAAGTCACAGACTTCAGGATGGCACGTTGTTTGGTGGCGCTTTGTCAGGAGGGTCTGGAAGAACAGCGGCATAAAGCCGCTGCTACAGCGGGGAGTAGTATTTTTCGCCGGCGCAGGAGCGGCAGAGGGTGCGGCCGTTGTGGAGGACTTGGCGATTAAAGTTGATGCCTTCACCGCACTGGGCGCAAACAATGCGCGGACCTTTGAAGCCGGGCAGGTCTTCGGGGTGAATCTCGACTTTGACCCATTCCGTGGAGAAGAGCACATCGTCGGGCAGTTTGGCGTAGGCTTTCTGCTGGCCTTCTTCTCTGGGCAGGTCGGGGAAAAGTTCGCGGGCGGCTTGCTTGGAAGATTCCTTGGCGGCGATGCGGACGGCGCGGCCGGTCTGCAGATCGCAGAAGGTGGCAGCGACTTTGCCCCAGTCCCGGAACTTGAGAGCGCGCTTGCCGAGGCGGCAATTGGCGACCAGGGCCACGGCGTCGGTGACACAGCGATCGATTTCGACGAAGGTGACGAGGCGCTTGCGGTCGGCGATAGGATCGTCGATGCCGAGTTCCTTTAAGCCAAGCATGGCTAAGCGAACGCCGAGAACTTGGCCGGCGCAGAGGTGCCCGTGAGCGACGGTGGCGAGTTCGAGATATTCGGGGAGAGATTTCATGGGAGTGGAGGCGGCGTGTTGCGCACGGTGGTAAGGATACCAGCGATGAGTGATCAGTGACCAGGAGCCGGTCGGTAAGAGAGCGGCGGATTGACGGCGCGAGGAATGGATCAGTCGAGATCCTTCGCCCGCAAAAGCCGCGGGCTCAGGATGACAAGATGGGGCAATGGATTAGAAAGGTGTCAAAAGCCATCAAGACGGCTGCTGCTGTGCTGTCGCCGCGGACCAGGGATGGGGTTTGCGGGCTTCCTGATAGGCGAAGACGGTCATGAGAATGGCGAGAAGCGCCATGGAGCTGTCTTCGAGAATTTTTTTGAGGCTGACCGGTTCGGGCGTGGCGAAGCAGCCGCAGTTGATGTCCATGTGCAGGAGATAAGCGCGGGTGACTACGGTGAGGAACATCAGCATAAACAGGCTGACAACCGTGGCCCAGATACGCAGACGCCAGCCGATGAGCAGAAGCAAGCCCAGCGCGACCTCGGCAAACGGGAGAACGTGAGAGACAAAATTGACTCCGCCGGGCGAGAGCATTTTGTAGGAGGCGACCTGATAGCCGAAGTTCGAAAGGTTGGCGGCAATGGAGAACTTCAGCATGGGCAAGGGCCAATAGAATTTGTTGGGAAGGGCGATTTTGGAGAAGCCGGCGTAAAGGAAGATGCCGCCAAGGAGCAGGCGGCCGAGCCAGATGATCAGGCGGCGATAGTTGAAGGGCGCAGATTGCATCATGAGTTCCCCGGTGGAGCGAGGCTACTTTACAAGCTGATCGAGCAGGGTCTTCAGTACATCGTAACTGACGTAACCGACGACGGGATAGGTTTGACCATCCTTGGTGTGCAGGACGCTGGTGGGCGTCTGGGTAACGGGAACGGCCTGGCCGATTTGCTTATCGCGATCGATTAAAGGCTCCAGCGCACCGCTGTCAACGAGCGCCTGAACCTTCTTCATGTCCGCCGGAGTGAGCGCCGCGGCCACGGTGCCCTTCACGTCGCCATTGATTTCCCATTTTTCCTGGTTGTCGAATAGCGCGGTTTCCACGGCTTGACACTTGACGTTGTCAATATGGCAGGCGGCGCGGGCATAGCTGGCAGCGATGCGGGAGTAGGCATGCATGGGCAAGGGGAAGTCGCGATGAACGATATAGATCTTGCCGTTGTCGGCGTAATTGTCTGTGACGCGCTGAAGCGTGGTGAGGTAGAGCTGTTTGCAGGCAGGGCACTGAAAATCGGTGAAGACTTCCATGACGATGGGAGCGTTCCTGCTACCGACAGCCTTGTCGGGGTCAATATCCTTCACGCCGTCGACGGTGATGCTGGTCTGAGCCGGGGGAGCGGAACTCCTGGAGGCTCTGGCTGAGGATTTCGCCGCCTTCTGAGGAGCAGGCGCGCCCATTAAGGTGAGACTGCCTAAACCAGCGAAAGCCATGGTGGCAACCGAGGCAAGAACGAAGCGGCGAATCACAAAAGACCTCCGAAGATGGAATTCACGGGAAATAAATCCTTGGAAGAGTATCACAGGTTGAAAGGGGGCTAGGGTGCGCAAGGAAAGAGGTGTGGTGCACTCCAAAGTCTCCCGACAAAAGGGATCAGCGGTACGGCAAGGAGCTAGAGAGTTAGGTGAGGGAGGGGAGGGGAAGGTTGTCTGGAGGAGAGGGAGGAGGTAAGGGGAAGAGACGGAATGGTTTACGTCTGTTATCAAACAACTTGACAATATCTCACTCAACTTGTATAGTCTTGGTGTTTTGAATCGCGGGTTGGCCCGGGAGGGTCACCGCAGTGAAGCGACTTAGGCCGTCGCGCTCGCCCGAGTGATTGGACGGTCTAGAGCGGGATTTGGACAGAATTAAAATTAAGGACGGTTAGCTATGAGCAAGATTATAGGAATAGACCTGGGGACGACGAACTCGGTGGTAGCGGTAATGCAGGGCGGCGAACCGGTGGTGATTCCCAACCAGGAAGGCCAGCGGACCACGCCTTCGGTGGTGGCGATCACCAAGGCTGGGGAGCGGTTGGTGGGTCAGGTGGCCAAGCGCCAGGCGGTGACCAACCCCGAAAATACCGTGTACTCGATCAAGCGGTTTATGGGCCGGCGGTATGACGAGGTCGCGGAAGAAATGAAGCGCGTGCCGTACAAAGTGGTGAAAGGAAACCACGACGATGCGCGCGTGGAGATTGCCGGGAAGGTGTACAGCCCACCGGAAATTTCCGCGATGATCCTGACGAAACTGAAGAACGCCGCGGAAGATTTTCTGGGCGAGAAGGTGACCAAGGCAGTCATCACCGTTCCGGCGTACTTCAACGACGCACAACGCCAAGCGACCAAGCAGGCAGGCGAAATTGCCGGCATGGAAGTGCTGCGCATCATTAACGAGCCGACGGCGGCGGCACTGGCGTACGGCTTGGAAAAGAAGAGCGACGAAACGATCGCCGTTTATGACCTGGGCGGCGGTACCTTCGATATTTCCGTGCTGGAAGTGGGCAGCGGCGTGGTGGAAGTGAAGTCCACCAACGGCGACACGCACCTGGGAGGCGACGACGTCGACCAGAAGATCGTGGATTGGTTGATCGACGAGTTCAAGAAAGAGCACGGGATTGACCTGGGCAAAGACAAGATGGCGTTGCAGCGGCTGAAGGAAGCTGCGGAAAAGGCCAAGATCGAGCTGTCGCAGATGATGGAAACGGAGATTAACCTGCCGTTTATCACCGCGGGAGCAAGTGGACCGATTCACCTGCAGCAGAAGCTGACGCGGGTGCGACTGGAGCAGTTGATGAACCCGCTGCTGGAGCGCTCGATGAAGCCGGTGCAACAGGCGTTGGAAGACGCGAAGATGTCGCCGAGCGACATCCAGGAAGTAGTGCTGGTGGGCGGCTCGACGCGTATCCCGAAGGTGCAGTCGCTGGTGAGCAATTACTTCGGCGGGAAAGAACTGCACAAGGGCGTGAACCCGGACGAAGTGGTGGCGGTGGGCGCGGCCATTCAGGGCGCAGTGCTGGGCGGCGAGGTGAAGGACATCCTGCTGCTGGACGTGACGCCGTTGTCGTTGGGCGTGGAAACGCTCGGCGGAGTGATGACCGTGCAGATCCCGCGCAACACCACGATTCCGACGCGCAAGGTGGAGACGTACTCGACGGCTTCGGACAACCAGCCGGGGGTGGAAATCCACGTGTTGCAAGGCGAACGCAAATTCGCGAAGGACAACCGCTCGCTGGGGACGTTTAAGCTGGACGGGATTCCCCCCGCACCACGCGGAGTGCCGCAGATTGAAGTGACCTTCGATATCGACGCGAACGGGATTCTGAACGTTAGCGCGAAGGACAAAGCCACCAACAAGGAACAGAAGATCACCATCACCGCTTCGACCGGTTTGACCAAGGACGAGGCGGAGAAGATGCGCACCGAGGCGGAATCGCACGCCGAGGACGATCGTAAGCGCATGGAAGAAGTGGAAGCTCGGAACCGCTTGGATGGCATCATCTACCAGGCGGAGAAGACCATCCGCGAGAACCGCGAAAAGCTGAACGAGAACGACGTGAAGCAGGCCGAAAGCGCGTTGGAAGACGCGAAGAAGGCCATTAACGAAGGCGGAGTGCCACGGCTGCGGAGTGCCGCGGAGAATGTGGAGAAGTCGCTGCACAAAATGGCCGAGGAGTTGTACAAGAGCTCGCAAGCCAGCGGACAACAAGCGGGCGCCGCCGGAGCGGGCGCAGCTTCCGGATCCACCGGGGGCGGTGCGAGCGGTGGCGGAGCGCAAAGCGGCGGCGGGCACAAGCCTGGTGACGTGATCGACGCCGAGTACGTGGACGTGGACGATAACAAGAAGCCGAACTGAAGACGGTTTGCAGTTTTCGGTGATCCGTTCTCCGTAGGAAGGGAGGGGCTGCGCGCTCTTTCCTTCCTGCGAAGGACCTTAGTACAGATTGAGGACGGAAGAGTCTGTATGAGAACTAACAAACGCCCTCAGCGGCTAAAGCCGCAGTGATTGTGGGCTAGTTATGGCACGGCTGAAGCCGTGCCCTGACGAAAAACAAGAGTTCTCGCGCAGACTCTGAAGCCCCACCTCGTGAAGAGGTCGATGGACAAGCGTAATGGCGACGAGCACAAAACAAGATTATTACGAATTGTTGGGAGTACCGCGGAAGGCGAGCGCGAAGGATATTCGCACGGCGTTTCGCAAGCTGGCGCGGAAGTATCACCCCGATTTGAATCCCGGCGACAAAGCCGCGGAAGAAAAATTCAAGCAATTGCAGGAAGCGTACGACGTTCTGTCGGATACGAAGAAACGGCAGATGTACGACCAGTATGGGTTTTACAGCGACAACGTGCCGACCGGCGATTATGGGCCGGGGGCAGACGCGGGTGGCGGCGGCCAGAACGTCAATTTTGATTTTGGCGGATTTGACTTTGGCGGAGGACAGCAGGGCGCGGGGTCGTCGTTCCGGGATTTGTTTGGGCAGTTTTTTGGCGGCGGACGCCGCGGAGGCGTAACCACAGAGCCGGAGCACGAGCCGGGCGGCGACCTGGAGTATCAGATCGAAATTGGATTTTGGGACGCGGTGCGCGGAGCCGTAAAGAAACTGCAAATTACGCGACTGGATACCTGCGAGACCTGCCACGGCACCGGAGCGATTGGAGCGCCGCAGACTTGCCCGACGTGCAACGGTACGGGATCGATTCAGCAGACCGCGGGGAAAATGCGGTTCAACGTGCCTTGCAATCGCTGCGGCGGCACCGGGAAGTTGTACACACCGTGCCGGGTGTGCGGTGGCGAAGGACGCGTTCGAAAGACGGAAACGATCGATGTGCGCATTCCGCCGGGCGTGGCCAATGGCGGACGCGTGCGCGTGCCGGGAAAAGGCAATGTGGGAACGATGGGGGCGCCGGCGGGCGACTTGTACCTGCACGTGGTGGTGCACCCGCATGAATTTTTCGAACGGCGGGGCAACGACATTTATACCAAGGTGCCGGTGACGGTGCCGGAAGCGTCGATTGGCGCGAAGGTCGAAGTGCCGACGATTGACGGGCGATCGCTGGTGCGCATTCCTCCGGGAACGAACAGCGGACGGACCCTGCGACTGAAGGAAAAGGGCGTGCCGCACGGGAAAAGCGGGGCGCGCGGGGATCAGTATGTGGAGATTCAGGTGGTGGTGCCGGAGCCGACCGATGAGCGCGTGAGGAACTTGATGAAGGAGCTGGAGGAAGTGGCGCCGGCGGATCCGCGGAAAGATTTATTTGCGAAGGCGGGCGTGTAAGAGGAAAAGAAGTAATCAGTAATCAGTAATCGGTAATCGGTAATCGGTAATCGGTCATCGGTCATCAGTTTTCAGTAACTGACAACTTATAACTCGGAATTTGCGACATGCCGACGAAAGCGAAAAAACGGGCGAAGGCCGGGTACATGATCAGCGCGGTGGCGGAAATCTATAAATTGCATCCACAGACCCTGCGTTTGTACGAGCGCGTGGGGCTGCTGAAACCGTCGCGGTCGCAGGGAAATACGCGACTGTATACGGATTCGGACCTGGAACGGTTGGAAGTGATCCTAACCCTGGCGCGTGACATGGGCGTGAACCTCGCGGGCATCGAAATTATCTTAAACATGCGCGAGAAGATGATGGAGATGGAGCATGTGATGGGAGAGTTCGCGCGCGTCGCGCAGCAAGAGTTCTCGCGCATGGCGGCCCGGGCAGAAGGGAAAGCGCCGAAGACAGCGATCGTGCGGGCGATCCCGGTGCGGCAGAAATTCGAGGCGTAGACACGGTTGGGAGTTGATGGTCGGTAGTCGGGAGTGAGTCACCAACTGCTTGGATAATTCGTAATAATCGCATCAAACCCGGCATCAAGCGTAGCGGGTGATTTTAGCCGATCCACACCGTGCTTACCGCGCACGCCGAGGAAAAATGTACGTTGAGATCCTTCGCCCGCAAACTACGCGGACTCAGGATGACACTTCTAGCCAAAGGTCATGGATGGTGGAAGTACGGGTTAGGAGTTTAGGCGGTTGAGCCAGGAGCCCATGGTGCTTCTGGCTTTTTTTGTGCACAGAATTTCCGCAGGTGGTGCGATTGTGGTGGTGTTTGTGGGGACGTAAGATGGATGAGAGTTGGTTGCGTTTGATGTTTAAGATTGCGGTTAGGTTTAGACCGTAAAAGGGGCGGCCCTTCGCGTTGCTCAGGGCAAGCGGAGCCGCCGCCCTCCAAAGGATGCTATGGCACGGGAAGATTGTGCGTTGTGCAGAGGGACCGGCTGGAAGTTGGTGGCGCGGAACGATGGGACGCCGGGAAGCATGGCGGTGGCATGCGAGTGCGGAATGGAAGAGCGCGCGGAGAAGGTGATGGACCGCGCGCGGATCCCAAAGCGATATGAACATTGTGATTTTGAGAGTTTTTCCACGGACATCGGCACGCCTCAGCAACAGCAGTCCTTGAAGCATGCCAAGGTGCAGGTGGAAGGTTTCCTGCGAGATTATCCAGCGACGGAAAAAGGATTGTTGTTGATGGGGCCGTCGGGCGTCGGCAAGACACACCTGGCGGTAGCTTCGCTGAAGGAGCTGATTCGGCGAGGGCATGGCGGGTTGTTTTGTGACTACCGGGAACTCTTGAAAGAAATTCAGGCAAGCTACAACGCAGCAAGTGAATCGACGGAGATGGGCATCCTGGAGCCGATTCGTACAGCGGAAATTCTGATCCTGGATGATCTGGGCGCCAGCAAACCCTCGGACTGGGTCAGGGACATTGTGAGCATCGTGCTGAATGCTCGATACAACGAGAAACTAACCACGATTATCACCACCAACTACGTTGACGATCCCCAATCGGAAGGGGAGGCAGCTCGCTTGCCCAGTGGGAAACTGGTTCCGGCCGTCCGGGAAGATTCCCTGGAACAAAGAATTGGAAGCCGCATGCGCTCGCGGCTGTATGAAATGTGCCGAACCGTGGAGGTGCAGGCCTCCGATTTCCGGCGGGAACGGACGCAAGCAGGACGAGCACGAGCGTAATCAGACACACACAGACGAATAATTCCTGTAAAGAGGATCAGGCCGGGAAGCGCGGGCCCCGAAGGGCCAAAGTGATAAAATGCGCTCGCGTTGGGGTAGCGATGAGCACGATCACCGTGGTGGGGCTGGGCCCGGGGCCGCTGGAGCAACTGACGAAAGAAGCAGAGAGCGCCCTGCTGGCCGCCGATAAAATATTTTTCCGCACAGGTAGCCATCCCGCCTATGAGTGGTTGAAAGGCATGGGGAAGCACGTAGTGTGCTTCGACAAACTGTACGCATTGCCGTGGAAAGAAAGCGGGGAAGTGTACGAGTTTATGGTGGACGCGCTGTTCAAAGAATCGGAACTACGGGGAGAAGCGACGTATGCGTTGCCGGGCAGTCCGGTATTTTTGGAAGACACGACCAAGTTGTTACGGGAACGCGGAGGCGCGTTAGGAGTAGCGGTGCGAGTGATCCACGGGCTGAGTTTCGTGGAAGAGGCACTAGCACAACTGAATGTGGATTTCGAGGAAGGGTTGCAGGTGGTGCTGCCATGGACACACCTGGAACCGGGGCGGTTCACGAGAAAATTGGCGCTGCTGGTTTGTCAGATCGAAGCACAGCGAGTTCCGGAGGACAAGGTACGCGTGGACTTGACGATGAAGTGGCTGCTGGAGGCTTTCCCGCCCGAGCATCCAGTGACGTTGATCTGGACCGACGGTTTGCCCGAGTACCGGACGCAGACACGCAGGATGGCACTGAAAGATCTGGCGAAGGAATATGGAGATGCGAAATATTTCGCGAGTTTGTACGTGCCAGCGGTGTTGGATTAGGTTTGAACTCTGAATGGCGGGGTTCACAGCCAGTACCAGAATGCGCCCTCAGCGGCTAAAGCCGCACTGAATCTACGCCAGGGATGGCACGGCTGAAAGCCGTGCCCTGACGAAAAAAGCAAAAGGTCTCACACAGAAGACTCTAACGCGGCGTGCCTAGCCTACGGCGCTGCATTTGCATTGGAAATTGTGCGGACATGGGGCGCTGCAATGCGGCGCCCCTACGCGGAGGAGGCCAACTGGGTGAAGGTGGTGCTAGCAGATAACGCTAGACAAACAAACGGCCCGCCGCAGACGGCGGGCCCTACACAGGCGAAAGGAGCAGCGGAGTTGGCGGCGTGAAAGTGCGGTGATGGGCTCTGGCGCGGTGTGCAGGTTTGATTGACACGAGCGCGAGGCGGCGGGTATGCTTGCATGGGTGGAATGGGTGTACCGGAAGAAGCGTTAGCCCGCATCTAAACGGCATCCAATTGAAAGAGACCGAGTTACTGCGAAGCAGTCCGCGAAAAAGTGCTGCCGCGTTGTAACCCCTCCTTGCTTTAACCCAGTAGGGACCCGCAAGGATTGACCTGACCAAAACAGGGATGCAAATCCCGGAGGCGACATAATCATGACTTCATTTGATAACGAGAACCCCGTTTCGACCGCCGCAGCGGCACCCGCACAAGAAGTAGAGAATCCGAACAAGCCGGAAGAAGTGAAAGCCGCGGAAACACAAGCAAGCGGGCACGATGCCGGTGTGTCGACCGAGGCGGCCCCTTCGGCGGCAGCGGTGAAACCGGTGAAGGCGGAAGAAGCGCACAGTGTTGCGGAAGCGCAGGCGCAAACGGCGGCTGCGGATGCAGAAGCGGCAGCAGCGGCGGAAGAAGCGGCAGGCGCGGAGGAGATGAGCAAGCTGATCGAGCAGTACAGCGAGCCGCAAGAGGCAGCCGCGCAGAACGAGATTATCGAAGTGAAGGTGGTCGCCTACACGGAAAACGGCGTGGTGGTGGACCTGGGCGGGAAGACCGAAGGATTGATACCCGCGGCGGAATTTCAGGAGTCGGACATTCCGCGGCCTGACCCCAATTCGACGATCGAAGTGCAGCGCACCGGCGAACACAAAGACAGCTTTGTGATCGTGTCGTATTTGAAGGTGGTGCGGCGGCGCACGTGGGAACGGATTGACGCGCAGTTCAAGGCGAAAGAAACGATCACCGCGAAGGTGGTGGACCGGATCAAGGGCGGTCTGGTGGTGGACATTGGGGTGCGCGCGTTCTTGCCGGGGTCGCAATACGACCTGAGGCCGACGGCGAACCTGGACGGGCTGATGGGCACGGACGTGGAGGTGCGCATCACCAAGCTGAACCGGCGCCGCGGCAATGTGGTGGTGAGCCGGCGGGCGCTGCTGGAGGAAACGCTGCACGCCAAGCGCGCGGAATTGCTGGAGCACATGCAGGAAGGCCAAGTGGTCCATGGCACGGTGAAAAACGTGACGGATTACGGCGCGTTTGTGGACATCGGCGGACTGGATGGACTGCTGCACTTGACGGACCTGAGCTGGGGCCGCGTACGGCACCCAAGCGACGTGGTGAAGCCGGACCAGGAACTGGACGTGATGGTGCTGAAGTTCGACAAGGAGAAGCAACGCGTCTCGCTGGGACTGAAGCAGCTGACCAAGGATCCGTGGATTGATGCCGCGGAACGGTATCCGGCGGGCGGCAAGTACAAGGGCAAGGTTGTGGGCGTGGTGGATTATGGCGCATTCGTGGAGTTGGAACCGGGCATCGAAGGTTTGGTGCACGTAACGGAAATGAGCTGGGCCAAGAAGCCGACGCATCCATCGAAGGTGGTGAAGGCCGGCGAAGAAGTAGATGTGGTGGTGCTGGACATCAAGCCGAGCGACCGGCGAGTTTCCTTGGGAATCAAGCAGGCACAGCCCGACCCATGGCTGTTGGTGGCGGAAAAGTATCCTGTGGGCACAGTGGTGACCGGCAAGGTGCGGAACATCGCGGAATTCGGCGCATTCATCGAAATCGAGGATGGCTTCGATGGATTGGTGCACGTGAGCGACGTGAGCTGGACCGGCCGGGTGAAGAATCCGCACGAAGTGTTCAAGAAGGGCGAGCCCATCACCGCCAAAGTGCTGCGCATCGATCCGGAAAATCGCCGGGTGTCGTTGGGCATCAAGCAGGTGAACGACATTTGGGGCGATTGGTTCAAATCGCACCGAGTGGGTGACATCGTGAAGGGCAAGGTTTCGCGGATCGCCACGTTTGGGGCGTTCGTGGAACTGGGCGACAACATCGAAGGACTGTGCCACAACACGGAGATCGAAGACCGCAGGCGGCGCGATGAAGGGCCGTCGAGCTTCCGTCCGTCGACTGGGCCGCTCAAGAGCGCGGGGCCGCTGGAACCGGGAAAAGAGTACGATTTCAAAATCATCAAGATCAGCCACGATACGCGCCGGATAGGCTTGAGCTATCGCGCGGCCGTACGGCAACAAGAGCGGCGCGAGATCGAACAATACAAGACGTCAAAGTCGTCGGCGACGGCGACGATCGGGGATGCACTGAAACAGAAGCTGTCGTCCCGGTAGTGGCAGTCGCAAAGCCTGGGGAAGCGCGGGCCAAGGTAACCGCAAGAAAAGTCATTTACTTGCGGGTCAATCTAGTGATAGGAAGATGTCAGCCAGGGAGGCGATCCCCGTCTGAGTCGCCTCGCCCCCTGTTTGTTGAGAGGGCGGCTGATTACGAGGGAAGAGGCTAGGCGAAGATGACAAAGCAACCGACGTTAACCAAGGCGGACTTGATTGAGGAAGTGCTGCGCGTGACGGAATTGCCTCGAAAAGAGTCGGAAACCATCGTAGAAACGATTTTCGAGAGCATCATTGACGCGCTGCAAAAAGGCGACAAGATCGAGATCCGCGGATTTGGAAGCTTCCGGACCCGGCAGAGGCGGGGGCGGGTGGGTCGAAACCCGAAGACCGGCGAGAAGGTGGAAGTGCCGGCGAAAAAAATTCCGTTCTTCAAGCCGAGTAAGGAGTTGAAGGACTTTGTGAATACTTCGGAACCGCCTGCGACGGCAGCGGCCAGCGAAGCTCCCCCAGCGTGAGAGCGAGAGCAAAATGAATTTTGGAGAGGCGCCCCGAGTGATCGGGGCGTTTTTGTTTGGATGGCAGTGAGCAGCGACCGGCGATCAGGGATCAGGACAGGGTAATCAGTAATCAGTAATCGGTGATCAGTAATCGGAGCTGGCGGCCAGTGACTGAGAACTGGCGCGCGAGTTGAGTTATGCTGGGCGGAGTTAAGCTTAGAAGAAGCGAGTGGGGGCAATGGATTATCTTTGGACGCCGTGGCGTTTCCAGTACATGGAGCAGGTGAGCCAGGGCAAACAGCCGGATTGTATTTTTTGCGACGCGCTGCAACGGAATGAGGATCAGGAAACGCTGATTGTGTATCGAGGGAAGAAGGCGTTCATCATCCTGAACCGCTTCCCGTACACTTCGGGACACGTAATGATTGTGCCGTACGCGCATGTGGCGGAACTGAATTTGTGCGAGCCGGGAGCGCTGGACGAGATGATGGAACTCAGCCAAAGGGTGGAGCGGGTGTTGCGGCAAAGCTATAACCCCGACGGAATGAATCTGGGCATGAACCTGGGGCGCGCGGCGGGAGCGGGAGTAACGGGACATTTGCACCTGCACATGTTGCCGCGCTGGTTTGGCGATTCCAATTTTATGACCGTGGTCGGCGAAACGCGGGTGCACCCGGAGGCGTTGAGCGCGACGTATGAACGGCTGAAGAGCGCGCTGCAGGTTTGAGCGCGGGCGCCATGGGCTGCAGTTTTGCGCGCCTGCGGGGGAAAGCCAGCAGCGTAAGCCGCTGTTACCGCAGGCGATGCGAATTCTTTTGAAGGGTGGGGAGAGCGACTGTGAATCTGGAATTGAACGAAGAGCAGAAGCTGCTGCAGAAAAGCGTGCGGGAATTTGCGGAGACCGAAGTGCGGCCGCTGGCAAAAGAGTTGGACGAAACGGGACATTTCCCGCGGGAGCTATTTAAGAAGGCGGCAGAGCTGGGTTTGACGGGCGTAGCGTTTCCCGAGAGCGAGGGTGGCGCAGGGTTCGATCATATTGCGTACACGATTGTGATCGAGGAGATTTCGCGGTGTTGCGCGTCTACGGGCGTGATTTTGAGCGTGCAGAACTCGCTGTTTTGCGACCCGATCCACCGGTTTGGCACGGAGGAGCAGAAGAAGAAATTCTTGTTGCCGTTCACGCGAGGCGAAAAGATCGGGTGTTACGCGCTGACAGAGCCGCAAGCGGGGTCGAATGCGGCGGCGCTGCAAACCAAGGCGGTTCAACAGGGCGACAAGTACGTGATCAATGGAACGAAGGCATGGATCACGAACGGTGGCGTGGCGGATGCGGCGATCGCTTATGTGAACACGGACCCAGCGAAGGGCGAAAAAGGGATCACCGCCATTGTGGTGGAAAAAGGCACACCGGGATTCAAGGTCGGAAAAGAAGAGAAGAAGCTGGGAATCAATGCGACCGCGTGCAGCGAGTTGGTTTTTACGGACTGTGAAGTGCCGGTGGCGAACCGCATCGGCAACGAAGGCGAAGGATATAAGGTGGCGCTGTCGACGTTGGACGGAGGAAGAATCGGGATTGCAGCGCAAGCCACAGGGATTGGGCAAGGGGCGTTTGAAGCGGCGCTGAAATGGGCACAAGAGCGGATGGCGTTTGGACACCCGATCGCGCAGTTTCAGGCGATTCAATTCATGCTGGCGGATATGGCCACGGAAATCGATGCGGCGCGATTGCTGGTGCGCAAGGCGGCGTGGAAGCAGGACAGCGGAGGGCGGTTCAGCTTGGAGGCGGCGACGGCCAAGCTGTTTGCGAGCGAGATGGCCACGCGCGTGGCGCACAAGGCGATCCAGATTCATGGCGGATATGGGTATAGCCGCGAGTATCCGGTGGAACGCGCCTACCGGGATGCGCGAATCACCGAGATATACGAAGGAACCAGCGAAATCCAAAGGCTGGTGATCGCGGCGTGGGTGCTAAAGGGCTAGGTGGATGCGGAGTTGTCGCAAACTACAGTAGCGGTTTGGGAACAAACGGCCATCGATTGCCCTTTGAGTTAAAGATTCATTGGAAACCTGCGTGAGAGAACGTCTGAACATCCCCGAGCTTTTCCCCAATACTAAATAAGCAAGCAGAGACGAGACGGAGGAATCGCGTGCGCTCGACGCGATTAGATTATGTTCGGATCGATTTGGGTGGACGCCGGGGCATTACTTAGCGCATTGCATGTGTTAGGGCCAGTCGCGGTGCGCTACACGATGCGATTTTCGGCCAGCTGCAATCCTACAAAAGTTGCGCTGGAAGAACTTCCAGGCGAAGTGGCGGATGTGGTCCGGTTGCGGACGGCCGAATTGGCCAAGCTGGGCTTCAGGTGCGCGGGTTGCTACGACTGCGGCACATTGACGCGGGAGACACACAGCTACGTGGCGTATTTCTGCAACCCGGCGACGAATGATTTGGCGAGTGTGTGTGCGCTGGCTACGGCGCATACCACGGCAAGTTACCTGGAGTTTTCAACCAGCTTCACCAATGGAAGGACTCTGGCGACGAATACGAACCACGTGCTGCCATTGACGCCAGGAGATCCAGCACATCGAATTTTCCGGTTTTCGAAGGTACAGAGCGTTGCAGCGTTGTACAGCATTCATCGGCGACTGCTGGCGAAATACGCGATTGGGTGGTGGCCGCAGGGAGAGCCGGAGGGCGAGGAGATCCGGCGGTACGCTCGAGCCGTTGAGAAATATGGACCGCGGCACGAGCGGATCGGATACATGCGGTTGACTGCAGATGGGTTGTGGTACGGGTTGACGTGGAAGGGCGCGTGCTTGATGACCTGGCGACGTTTGTGGCCCATGTCGATGGTGCGAAGGCTGGCGCAACGCTGCGCGATGGCGCTGGAACTGCATTCGCTGGAAGCGCGCGGCGTGACTGCGCTGAAGAGGGCTTGACACATTTTCTGCGTGTGCAAAGGCGCATTGATTCGGTACTCCTTGTGGCACGTGCCCGTTTCCTGAAAGCCTATCGAAAAAGCAACTAACGGCCTGCCTCAGAAGGCAGTCACCACAACGGCGAGTTGGGCACAGGCTGATCGGCTAGCGGAGAAGTGGAGACCCCAAGACCCACCCTCACAAATCGAGGGTGGGGCACCCGGCTCCGAATCGTTGGTCGTGCGGAACTGGGGCGCAGGAATCCTGCGCCCGTACGCGGAAAAGGCCCGCGGCTTTAGAAAAGCTGGAGTTCACACACTGGATTGACGGCTTCGGCGGGGGAAGAGGGTCCGTAGTATCCTGACGTGGTGCTGGAACTCGACTCTGGCCTGGAATTTACAGCGGAACGCGATGCGGAATTTTTTTCTTTATTGCCTGCGAAACCGGCGGTCTGCCTGATTTCCTCGAAACATGAAGCAGCGGAACCCTACCTAATTCGCACCGCGGATTTGCGGCGACGACTGCAACGGCTGTTGGGTGCACCGGATGCGGCGAGTAAAAGGTTGAACCTGCGGGAATTCGCGGGGATGGTGCGCTACCGCGAGACGGGGTCGAAGTTCGAACAAGCGCTGGCTTACTACCAAAACGCGAAGCAAATTTTTCCGAAGCGTTACCGGGAGTTGGTGCGGCTTCGGCCCGCGCCGGTGCTCAAGGTGAATTTGCGAAACGCGTATCCGCGCTGTTTTGTGACGCGGCGAATCGTGGTGAACGAACAAGGAGAGCCGACGGCGGGAGCATATTACGGACCCTTCGCTTCGCGCCGGCTGGCGGAAGCGTTTGCCGAAAAGATGCTGGATTTTTTCAAGGTGCGGCGCTGCCAGATCAAGATTCGGCGCGACCCGTCTTATCCAGGATGTTTATATTCGGAAATGAAGATGTGCCTGGCGCCGTGTTTTGCCGGCTGCACGAAAGAAGAGTATGACGTGGAAGTGAACCGGTTGGTGCAATTCCTGGACACCAACAGCCTGTCGCTGCATAGCGCCCTGCAGCAGGACCGCGAAGTGGCCAGCGAACAACTGGATTTTGAGAAGGCGGCAGCAATTCATAAGAAACTGGAAAAGTTGGACGAGGTGTTGAGAGGCAAGCCGGAATTGGCACGGAGGATTCAGGATTTAGACGTGGTGGTGCTGCAACGGGCCGTAGACGAGCATACCGTGGCTTTTTTCGCGATGAGGGGCGGAAGGTTGGCGGAGCCATTCTATTTGCGGTTTGGCGATACCGGGAAACCAGGCTCAGCCGAAGAGACAGTGCGCGATTACCTGGAAAGTGTTACGAATGGGGGAGTTCCGGCAAGCGCGAATATGCGGCAGAGTGCAGCGGAACTAAGCGAGCACCTGGGGCTGCTGGCGCGATGGTACTTCAGCAGTCCGCGGCAAGGAGAAATTTTCTTTCGGGATAAGGATTGGCCGTACCGAAGGATATTGCGGGCTTGTTCCCGGGTGCTAGCGCCGAAGAAAGAACAGGTCGAGCAGTGTAAGCAAGAGGAAGAGAAAAAGAGCGAGGAAAACGCATGAATCGAGGAGCGACGCACGAGGGCACCACGCGGTATGCCGAGAAATTTCAAGGGGCCGCGGCGGACGGGCACTTCCGGGAGACGCAAGGGTTGGTGATTTCGTCGCTGGGCATTGGAACGTATCTTGGGCAGCCGAATGAAGCGACGGACGCGAGTTACACAGCCGCGATCGTGGCGGCGGTGGAATCCGGCGTCAACTTCATTGATACCGCGATCAATTATCGGCTACAGCGAAGCGAACGAAGCGTGGGGACAGCATTGAAGGTGTTGGGGCGCAAAGGAATTGCACGGGACGAGATTGTGGTGTGCACGAAAGGCGGATATTTGACGCCGGATGGGTCGATGCCGGCGGACCCGAACGCGTACTTTTTCACGGAGTATCTGCAGAAAGGAATTTTTGAGGCGAAAGATATTGCGGCGGGATGCCACTGCATGACCGACCACTTTCTGGCCAATCAGTTGGCTCGCAGCTTGAAGAATCTGCAAGTGGAATGCATTGACGTCTACTACCTGCACAATCCCGAAACGCAGCTTTCGGAAATTGCCCCAGTGGAGTTTTTGAAGCGCGTCCGGGACGCGTTCGTATTCCTGGAAATGGCAGTGGAACGGGGACAGATTCAGTTTTACGGTATGGCGACGTGGAACGGATTCCGGCAGGACAAGTCGGCGCGGGATGCGATGCAGTTGCCGGAGATCGTGGCGATCGCCCAGGAAATTGCGGGGGAACAGCACCATTTCCGGTTTGTGCAGTTGCCGTTCAATTTGGGGATGACCGAGGCGTTGACGCTGGGAAATCAGAGCGTTGGGTCCGAGTTGAAAACGGTGATGGAAGCGGCGAGCGAACTGGGGATCACGTTGATCGGCAGCGCTTCCCTGCTGCAGGGGCAAGTGGCGCAGAATTTGCCTGGGTTCGTTGCCGAGGCGCTGGGACTAGAAAATGACGCGGAACGCGCGTTGCAATTCGCGCGGTCGGCGCCGGGAATTACGGCCGCGCTGGTGGGGATGTCGCGGACGGCGCATGTGGAGGCGAACACGCGATTGGTGGCGGAGGCGCCGGCGGGGGTGGAGGAGTTCAGCAAATTGTTTTCCCGAGGCGAAGGGCGGTAGGGTGCCGGGCGGAGTGTCGGTGTTGAAGGTTGAGGTTGAGATCCTTCGTCGCATCCGCCTACGCACTGCGCGCTGTGGGCGGATAGGCGCTTCTCAGGATGACTACTCTTCTTGAATAGGTAGGCCAAATAGAGGAAGAGGCGATGCGTTCGCGCGGGCTAGAGTTTGCGGAGTTGGGGATGGCGTTCGATTAGCCAGGAAGTGATGGCGCGATCCAATTGGTCGAGGTAACCGGTAAAAAAATGATCCGCACCTTGCACGAAGGAGAGGCGAGTTTCGCCGGCAGCGATGGCGACGACGGGTTCGACTTTTTCCCACGAACCGTGCTGATCGTTGGTGCCTTGGACGATCAATTTGGGCTTGGAACAATTGGCAAGATAAGAAAAATCGGAACTGTTCACGGGGATACCTAAGCCGATCAGCTCTTGCACGCGAGAATCAGCGCAGCCGACTTGCAAACCAACCCAGCTACCAAAACTAAAGCCACCGACGAGAAGTGGGAGGCCGGGGTATTGCTGAGCGAGATAATCGATGGCCGCCTGGACGTCTCCGCGTTCGCCGAGGCCACGGTCGTGCTCCCCGGCGCTGAGGCCCGCGCCGCGAAAATTGAAGCGAAGTACGGGAATGCCGAGAGCGTCGAGCGATTTTGCGGCGTTGTAGACGACTTTGTTGTGCAGGGTGCCGCCGAAAAGCGGATGGGGATGGCAAAACACGGCGGCGAGAGGCGGCGCACCAGAGCGAGTGGGAGTCCACAGAATGGCTTCCAGATTGCCAACGGGGCCTTGCAAAAAGAGAGTTTGCGAATCGTGGTGGATCTGCATGAGGAGCCCGAAAAAAGCCGAGAAAAAGTGTAACCGATTCTGCGAAGGCGCACATCTTTCTCCGCAGCGCAGAGCGCGCAGAAAAGAATCGATTGCCGTAGGTGAAATGAGAGTTCTAGTCCGCCCACAACGCGGTTGTACGAGTACTAGAGCTAAAATTATGGAAATTGACATTGCAGTTTGTGAAAGCGAATGTTACGTTGAGCGCGGTTCACCAAAAACGGGGGGCCCGTATGGGCGATTTATCGGATCGGCGTGAAGCCAGGCGCTTCGTAATGACTCTGCCAGTGCGCGTGTTGGCGCACGATGCGAAAAGTGCCGAGTTGCGCGCGAGCACACGGGACGTAAGTTACCGGGGACTTTATTTCCTGACGGACGCGCGGTTTGAAGACGGCACGGAGATTGATTTTATTCTGACGCTCCCGCAACAGATGATTTCCGCAGGAGACGTGAATATTCGCTGCCACGGGAAAGTGGTTCGCATCGAACCCACCGAGAACGGCAAAACCGGGATAGCGGCCAGAATCGACCGCTACGAGTTTGTGCCGGTACGCGCGCCCGCCGCGTAATCCAACCGAGTTCGCGTACATTTGCCGAAGTGTCCCTGACGCATTTTGCGTAGAATGGAAGGATAGAGTCGCGTGTGCTTGACGGCCCGCGACTCGGGGGGACTGCCATGTATCACTACGATCCAACCCAAGCCTTGGAAGAATTACAGGAAGAGGCGGTGCTGCCGCATCCGGTGAAGCTGCGGGACATGATCATGAGAAACCAGCTTGTGCCACAGGACGCGCAGTTGCTGAATCAGGAGTTTCAGGAGTACCTGACGCGCTTTGGGGAATTACAAAAATTGGGCCGAGTGATCCTGGAAAAGCTTTCCACCGGCCCGCGCAAAGCCGCTTCGCGATAACTGGCAATCCAACCGGGCAGACCACGTGAATTGGCGGCGCAATCGGCGAAGATTGGCCGATGCTGCTACACTGAATCCGCGCCGAGTTCGGCGCGAATTACCCTAGAAAGCTCATGAGACGGAACACGCTACTGATTGATGCGGACGATACGCTGTGGGAGAACAACGTATTCTTCGAGAAGCTGATTGAGGATTTCATCAGCCTGGTGGAACCGTGCGGGTATAGCCGCGCGTATATCCGGCATATCCTGAACGAAACGGAACGCAAAAATATCCGGCAATATGGCTACGGAGTGCGCAGTTTCGGGCGATCGCTGGAGGAAACGTATATCAAGCTGGCGGACCAGCTGGCGAAGCGCGAAGTGTTGGCGGAGATTCATAATCGCGTGATGGAACTGGAACGGACCCCGCCGAAAATTCTGGATGGCGTGCCGGAGACGTTGGCTTATTTGACGGGCCGGCACCGGCTGATTCTGTTCACGAAGGGGGAGCCCGCGGAGCAGGCGGCGAAGGTCGAACGTTCGGGGCTGCAGGGATTTTTCGAAGCGATCGAAATCGTGGGCGAGAAAGACGCGAAGACTTATACGATCCTGGTGAACAAACACAAAATCGTGAAGACGCAAGGATGGATGATCGGGAACAGCCCACGCAGCGACATTAATCCGGCGATGGAAGCAGGATTGAACGCGGTGTATATCCCGCACGTAAATACGTGGCAATTGGAACATGAGCCGGTGCTGGCGGGGTCGGGGAAGCTGGTGATTCTGCCGGCGTTTCGAGAGTTGCGGAATCACTTTTAATTGGGATGGAGATCCTCGTTCGAGAGCAAATTGCCGGTATTTGCCAGCTGATCGGTTGAGATCCTTCGTCGCCTTGCCTGCGGGAGCAGGCAAGAACCGCTCCTTGATTCCATAACAACGAAGGCTCCTAGGACCGAGTAAGCTTGGTAGGGCTTAACAGACCAAGGCTCGGAAGAAGGAGCCAACGATGCGGTTCATTATAGGCTGTGATTTTCATCCGAGCT
>Ga0335072_10002679_pt1 | contig 27400 bp, 25 predicted proteins | sample Lox_Sample_21_FD_206725 | JGI IMG/M metagenome (GOLD analysis project Ga0335072, IMG submission 206725) | Soil microbial communities from Loxahatchee National Wildlife Refuge, Florida, United States - Lox_Sample_2.1 | ecosystem: Environmental > Terrestrial > Soil > Wetlands | place: USA...
ATCAAGATATTTCGCGTACATGGTTGAAAATATACGAATTCGTTACCTCCATCCAATTACCCTTTGCCATCCGAATCCAAAGAAAAGCTCCAGAAAGGGTGATCACCCAAAATCAAACAGCAGTGGCTCACGTTGGGAACTGCTAGAAGGGTTCCTAGTCGACTTGAGGCTGATACTTCGCCGGCTAGAGAAAATTGCTTAATCTCTAATTTAGGAAAGCCTACGTCTTCATTTCCGCTTATCTCTGCTGTCAGTTTCTCACCGCCCTCACAAGAGTAACATAAAGAACCCATTAACGGGGTTGGAGAGGCTCGTATTTAGAGTTGGGCCTCAGACTCTAAAGAAGGCCTTCGCATTCCCAGTGTATATCGCCCGGATCGTCTCCTCATCAAACAGCTCCTCCAACCCCTTATCCATGATCTCACTCAATTTCTCCACTCTAGGTCCGGTGGTATATGGAAATCACTGCCATACATCCAGCGCTCTGGCCCCGCTACTCTCAACAGCCCATGTACCTGGTCAGGAAAAGGGTACCCGGCCAGATCGAAATAGAATCTCGTCCTCAACAATTCCTTGACTCGTTCAACCGACATCGATACCCCGTAATCCTTTCCATCGGCAACAGCCCAGGCCATAGAGACTCTTGCGACGCGCGCAATGAGACTAGGCACGGCGGCACCGGCGTGAGGGATGATGAAGGTCAGATTGGGGTACTTGTCAACAGTGCCGGAGAGGAGCAGGTTGAAGACGGCGCGGGTCGTGTCGAACAAGAATTCGAGCCAGGGAGGTGGGAAGTGTGAGAGGGGTGGGGCGGTGTCGGGGGAGGTGAGGGAATGGCATTGAGTTGGATGGAGGAAGAGGGTCGCGTGGTGGGAGTCGAGTTTGGCGTAGATGGCCGAAAGGGACGGGTCGCCGAGGTATGTGCCGTAGGTGTTGGTGAGGAGGGCGAAGCCCAGTGGGGCTGTGGGGAGGGAGTTGAGGACGAAGTCGATTTCTGCGAGGGTGGAGGGGATGTCGGGCACGGGTAACGAGGCGAAGAAGGCAAAGCGGTCAGGGTGCTTGGTACAGATATGCGAGATCTCGGTGTTGGTCTCGCGAGTGATGCGGGCGGCGAGTGTGTGGTCGAAGTGTTTCAAATGTGTGCCGGGGGATGTAATGCTCAGAATAGATTTGCTAACGCGAATGCGATCCATAAGGGCGATTTGTATCTCGGGGGTCCAGGCCTTTGGAAGCAGAAAGAAGGTGCTATCGTTAGCTGGTGTTTCTTGTTTCTGTTTCCTGTTCCATCTCTGCGAGTATCTGCCCCATGTAATCGAAATGGTGATAAAAGGTAAAAGGAAGGTAGTGGCGACCAACTGGGATTTCCGGCTTCCCATCTGGTTTGTCGAAACCCAACTCCATACACCATTTCCGCCATCCTTCAGGAACCACATGGCAATGCACGTCGATCCGGTTCATTGCTTGCTCGTTAATGGTAGTGGTAGGAGAAGAAACAGAAATACGAAGGATGTGATGGAATTAACGACGGGACAGGAGGCCAAGGGTTTGAAGGGAGCTGTCTTAACGACGAGCCTTGTTCAAGATCGGGAGAGGATTCACGTAAACTACTAGACAGGTGCCGTACCGGAGCGGAATAGATACGAATGTCTCGGCGTGTTTGAGAAGCCTGAGACACATTCCCGCCGGTTTTTCGAGACATTTGCAGCTTGGCTTCCTCCTATAACTTGCCAGGGAGCGCGTCGTTATATCCGTAGCTGCATTTATCTGGCCTACGAATCTCACCCTTCCCCCCCTTCATCTATCCCTAATGCACCGCATAGCTAGCGATTATTCGACGGGACTTCAATCTTTCAACAAGAGCAATCATCCCTGATCATACCATAGGAGGAACTTACATAATTCTTCAGCCTGATTGCTTGAACCTTGATAAATTCGCCTGTCTCAAGTGACTCAAATGTACCAACCTCGTCCACAGAGCTCTAGCTTGCATCAGACAGCTTCTCGGCCTTCGAGCTTTGGCTCAACACAATGCAGTTCCTTTTACAATCTCAATCTGACCTGTCCATTGACGGTCCTCTGCGACTCCTTGACGGTCGCTTCGAGGAACTCGCGCTCGAGAGGCCATTGTACAGGAATATGGAATAGTTGACCATAACGAATTGGTCGCGCGGACTTCGCAGTCGAGGGTCAAGCCTTCCAGATCGATGTGCGCATTGCGGAGAATAGTAAGGCCGGGAGTTTCGCAGTCGCGGGACTCGAGGCCGGGGAAGCGGTTCTCGACGATGTCAATGCAGCCGACGCCGTGCTTGCGAGCCAGAGCATTAGCCGTGAGGAAGATACCAGTGCGATTTGTGGCTTCTTTTGGGATTTTGAAGTTAGCTTGATTGGCATGCCTTTCTCGAAGTCGATGACAATATCTTCGGGCTCGTTGGGTGCGGAGAGGATCGAGAGCAAGTAGTTTCTGCCCTTGAACGTCTTGTAGAACCGAGGTATCCGCCAGGGAGCCTGAATCAGGTTGTAGAGCATAGAAAGCAAGTTCGACCTGACCTGATCGTTGCGGCCGTGAAACACGAACTGGCACTTCTCTTTTTGAGCGACTGCTCTGGACTCACGCAATGACGGGACGGGCGAGGGACGTTCCGAGCAGGTAGACGTTCTCGTAGATAGCATTGCATTATGGCCAGGGCACACAGCTCTTTCACGAACTCATCGTTGAGGTCCTCGATGCAGCATTCCTTTACACCTATCTTGAGTACCTTTCGCGGGTAGCTTTGAAGTCCTCCTCCTGCTTAATAGCAGCCATGAAAGATAACATCGTATCCTTCTTCAATCAGCCACGCCAATGCAGAAATGTCAGGTTCGTATATTTCTCAAGTTTGAGACGTGACGCCAGTCTGCTAACAGCGTTTTGACACGTAGGAGTGGCATCCTCGAGAGTCGGTAGGGTACTCACATATGCCTGATGTATCCAAACCATGACTGTAGGCAAGACAGACTCTTGCCTTATCTCCAGATTTCGCGCTCGGGTACTAATATGGAAAAGAAACGCAATCGACTGCAAGCCCAACATCGATTGCCGGAAAGCACTGCTAGCGAAAAGATATCGTCTGATCCAGAAGTCGAGGGCGAACTAAAATTTGGTGAGAGAAAGCGAAATACGAGATGTTGAATGGCAAGCACTTTTCTTTTGGCTCAGGGGTCATCTTATCTTAGTGTCTACTTTAGCTTCAGGTACAGGGACTTGAGGTGACCTAATTTAAAGCCGGGTTGTGGCTGACGGGCTTTTCGAGCAGAAGTTTTCTTCTGGCAGAGTGGCCAAATTGCAGAGTTCTTGTTCAAGGCTCAAGGCTGCTACACCGGAGTAACCTGTGCCCCCCATCATTCGGGTTGAGCAAGAAATTCCATGGTGATACAATGTTTCAAAGTTATCTTTGAGAAGAGATTTGAGACGAAGCGCTGTTTGGGTGCCAGCCATCACCTCTTCTCCTCCTCAAGCCACGATCCGAACTTGTCAAGCCGGTCTCCCTCACCCTCTTCCTCTTCCTCTCCCTCAGCTACGTCGACGGTCTTCTCGTTTGACTTCCTGAATTTCTCACTTCCATCTGCAATGTATGCTGTGAGCTGTCTCTCATCAAACCAACGACCATCCATAAGCTATTTTAGGAGTTAGCGAAAGTATTCAGACCATAAGGGATTGTTGGTGACATACACGGACACAAGATTCCGCTGCTTGCGCGTTTGCAAAGCGGACGCTTGCGACACCGTCAGGCTCTTTGTCAAATAGTACAACATTGGTGACTTCTCCCAACTTGGCGCATTCCTCTCGGATGTCCTCCTTGATCTCCAGTATAGCAGCTGGATCCTCCTATAAGTCATTTAGTTGAGAATCTCAAGATTTATCAAGAGGGGACTTACTTCAAGCTCTTGAAGTGTAAACATGTGCTTGAGAATGACGACCTTGTCCCATCTCGAACTTGTATCAGGTAATAAAGATGGGTCATCGTCGTCCCAGTCGGCCAATTTACTAGACAACGCATCAGCCTAAGGTTCTGTAGCAATCATGATTCTGACCCACCTATTCAACTTTTGCGTCTTCTTGATCACTTTCTTGAGATCCTTCTTACTGCTCTTTGGCGGCGCCTCTTGCTGGCTCTTGTAGGAGAAGTCTGCTGCCTGCACTCTCATTTTCCCCATCGGTCCCTCAACTCCAAGTCGGAAGTCTGAGTCGTCGAGCATCTGAATCGCAAGGCTGACAGATTCAGGTCGAAAGTAGACAACCAGCGCATCGCCCTTGAACTGTCCCTTGTCGTCTTCGTACATCTTGATTCGAGGTTTGCCGCTATCAATCTCTTCCGCAATGACGCCACATTTTGTAAATGTATGTTTGATCTCGTCGATGTCTGCATCCAGTGGTATCGAGGTGACATAAACGGCAGTGTTGACTCGCGCTTTCTTGGGCTTTTGGGTAGGTTGTTCCTAGAGACATAGCAGTCATAAGTGATAGCACATTTGACCGGGAGAATTGAGTATACGGACCTCGTCACCATTTGAATGTTGCTTCCTCTTCTTCTGTGGCGCAGCTGGCGCACTTTCGTCCACGCCCTCGACCTTGTAGACCTTGCTTTGCTCGTCCAGCAACGACTGATCCAGCTGTATCCCATCAAAGCACCAAGCCCATGGTTAGAATTTGCCCTCACTTGAGACCGATCATAGTTCAAGGGCGTGGATGTAGCGGAGGCATGGCCTCCTCATGATAGTAATGGTGGGAGAAGGGCACAATGCCTTACCACTGGAATCCACCTCCTCAGTGCACCATCCCACTCAAACTCTTCGCCATCTTCGGCCTCTAACAAGAATTTCTCGTCGACTTTTGAAAAGGCAACGCGGGGGTCGGCGTCGAACTCTGAGGGTGACTGTGGAAATCCCGGTAGGCCACTTTCGGTAGGGCTTTGCGCTGTGTCCATGCCTGGGTTTTGTTTTGGGGTTCCAAGAAGCTAGAAAAGGAAAGAGTCGAAACAAATTGTCATAGCGGGGGTTCGGACGCTCAGATTCAGAACAAGCGTATTTGTTGTGTAGCTCCGCCTTGGTGAAAGAGAGTTCTAAAGCTTCCTGTTGCCAAGCTTATTTGTGCGGAAGGGAAAGCTCTACAAGGCCATGTTTCTCGATGTAAGATTTACAACTTGATTGTCTACCTGAACTTAGCCATATCTTTACAACGCGCCTCTCTTGATGTGAAATCTACTATTGATTCCTGACCTGAGCTTCGCTTTCAACAGAAAGATGCCGCACTATACTTCTGTAATAAATGTTACCGCCACAATGTCTTTGTACAGCCGCTTAAAAAACTTGCTCCAATCCCATGCTCTGAAATTACCACGGAAGTCTTTACTTTTCCCGGAGGCCAGCTGCTGAACCATCCGGAGTATCGGGATCATCTACTTCTTCCTCAATGCCATGGACAACATCTCTCGATACCTCAACGTAGTCGTAGGCGAATTCTCCGACCTCGGCATCATCCATGCCCATGATTTCGTCCTGTTCTGAAGCCCTAAGGTGGAAGCCTGGGATGAGGTTGATGACGAACAGAATCGCACAGCTCCCCACAAATGAATACGAAAAGCCACACGCCGAGTCAGCTGCTCAGAAGTTAGACATCGACCAGTCATTTAGAAGCATTCTTCACATACCTAGCTGATGAGCCAATTGCATATAGTGGTGATTCAAAAAGCCACCCGGAATCACAGTGTAGCCATCGAGGTGAGCCTATGAGTGGTCAGACGCATTTGCATAAAGGAGATTGGTGGCCATACTATGTAGTCTGCGGCGAAAAATCCAGTCAGCACATTACCCGCGAGTCCGCCGATGCAATGGACTGCGAAGATATCGAGCGCATCATCGATGCCGAGCATGAACTTAAGCTTGGTTGCGTAGTTGCAAGCAGTGCCAGCGACAACACCAAATACCACAGCAGACCAAGCTGGAACGAAGCCACTTCCCGGAGTGATTGCAACCAGGCCTGCAACCACGCCCGAGCAGAAACCGACAGTGGAGAATTTGCCCTCAAGTCGATAATCCATTAAGCACCAAGTGATGCCCCCAACAGACGCTGCCAAATTGGTCACAACAGCAGCCATGACGGCGCGCATATTGGCGGATAGAGCAGATCCAGCATTGAATCCGAACCAGCCCACCCAAAGAAAGACTGTCCCAATCACAATGTGGGTGACATTGTGAGGCCGGTAGTTCAGCTCATGAGTTCCATGACCGTAACGTTTGCCGAGCATGAGCGAGTATGCGAGTGCTGCAGCTCCCGAGCTAATATGCACGGGAGTGCCTCCGGCGAAATCGAGTCCACCCTGTTTGTTCGCCCATCCTGACGGATTCCATGTCCAGCAAGCGATTGCGTCGTATATAAGGGTGGACCAGACGAATGAGAACACCATTGCTGGGGCTAAACGACCGCGCTCTGCGACTGCGCCAATGCCCAGCGCAACAGTGATGGAAGCGAACATGCCCTGATAGACAGCGAAAAGAAGGTCAGGAATCTTGGCCGATCCGACGGATGGCTGTGCAAGAACATTTCGGAAGCCAAAGTTGGTAAGGTCTCCGATGAATCTGCCAGCTGTGTGACTGAAGGTAAGAGAATATCCCCAGAAGAACCACTGGAAGGAGGTGAGCCCGGTTGCCATGATTGACAACCATATTAGAGACAACGCAGACTTCCGCCGTGCAAGTCCAGAGTAGAAGAAACTGCAGTACCTGCGTTAGCAGTGGCCCCCCGTGAGGTTTATATTCCGAGAGATCTTTACCCAACTCCCGGTATCATGAGCAGCACCAAGGCAGTCGCCGTAATCATCCACGCAATGTCCCCCGCCTGCCGAAAATGAGTTACTAGAATCGTATAAGGTCTCAGAGAGGGTATACATTGTAGAAGACATTAAGGTCTTGTGTCAAAGAGTTTCCGCCTGTCTCTATCGTGCCTGCGGACGAGTCAGTGTGTGCATATTGTGACGAAAAGAGCTTATTTTGGGTACCATTGTAAGGGAGAAGAACTGTGTAGTTGAGATGGCTTAGGTCATCGCCCGTTTTCGAGGCGATGCCGGGCGACATATTCAAGCCAAGCTTGGCTGCGTTGCAAGGCCTCTGGATTTGAAGGCTATTAAGGCTGACGTCGATGCGCCAATCGTAGAGGTGGAAGGGGGTTCGTGGAATATATGCGGTAGCGAAGGAGGCACAAGAAAAGGCGCGGGTATCTCAAAAGGTCACATCAAGGTGGTGGCATAGTGGTACGACCATCATGAAAAGGTATTCGGAGAGGGAACGAAGCAAGAGAGAAAAAGAGTCTCCTCGTGGGCGAACATCGGACAAGTGCTTTTTGGTCCAGCCTGGCCTCAGGCAAACCAGAAGGGCGATCGGCGACATGCAGACCCGGGGCGGTGGGACGAATGGAAAAAGCAACTACTGAGCAGAAGCTCCAGAGAAGTCTAGTTCCTCCCGCGGTCGGACGCCATCTTCGTCTATCAATCTGCAATACCCTTTTAATCGCGCATCGGATTGCCGGTGACATCCCACGCACTGTCAAAGGGGCGCTATTCCGTCGCGTTCCTGCTGATAACGCTAAGCGAGTCTGCGCCGAATGGGGCAGCTCCAGTTAAGATTTGCTTCTCCACTTCCCCCCTCCGGGCCAGGGCAAAAACAAAACTAAGAAAGCCGTCAGAGCTTGTGACAACGTGGGACGGGTGGCCCAAGTGGAGGATCCCTTAGCCAGCCGCCACTACACGAGCTCGACTTACTCTACGCTATACTTGGGGCACTGTGCTATATCCGTAATCGGAGAATGCAGCACCACCAAGTGGGCCCCGCCAGCCTTGATCACCCGCATAATCGGCATTTGTTTTGAGAGTGTTGCAGGTCTGCTACTTGTCTCACAAGAAAGGTCGCTAGGTGAATGCCTCCAACTTGCCAAGGGTTGTTATCTTAGTGCACCTTTAATTGGCTGCAGTAGCAAATGCTTCAGCAAGTCAAACGCAATTTCGCTAGCTTTTTTTTCACCTGCAGGTTATGGCCTAAGCGTCCAGAACATCAAAGCTGTAGCCCTTTACCTGACAGGCGTTAGCCTCCGGAAGAAGTTTCTTCTTGTTTCAACGATTTTTAATAGGGCCACAAACCACATCAAAAGAGTCAGAGATTGTACTTGATAACCAAATATCGCGCTCCTCCGGAAGCTCTCACAGGTCATGAGTCACGGTCGAATTAACATTTTGTGCAGTCAGCCATTTTTGATTTCGCAAATTCCAGTTGAAAAGACCTCCGCAAGTCAATGGGGCGCCCTCTCCATCATTCATGATTTGTTCAGTCCGGCCCCACGTAAGCACAGGAAACCTCCAATCTTTGCCAGAAGCCTTTAGGCTTATTCTTGTAAGGTTTCATTCTTTGCAACGGTAATGTACTTTGTGTCACAATAAGACTGATACTCTGTATGTGAAACTTCGACGGTGCCGAGGGAGAGCTCAGCAACTACAGCGAACCTTCCAGATGACGACAACATGTGTTGCCTAATCTTATTCGTGTTGACTACTCTAAGAACAAGTGTCTGGTAAGAGCATGGAAAGGCCGCCTTAGGCCTCGAACAAGCGTAGATGAGATGAACCACATCTACTACATCTCCCTGCTGATGGCTTATTTAAGCGAACTTACGAAAGCGACAACAAGCGATGTCATCGATTGGATTCGCAAGTGGATTGGTAATGGATGTGACAATAACAGAATTGGAGAGGTAACGTGGTCATATGTGAATAGGTTGCAGAGGAAATACAGAGCTCTCAATACAATGGCCTATACAGGATCGGTGAGAAGGAAACCAATCCGATGACAATTCCATAAAGATTCGACCGACATTCACCTAAGAAGTAAGCTTCACTGTCGCAGAGACGAAAAATGGGTTGCAGATCAGACGGAGGCACATTCTAGGAGCTTGTAAGCTCAGCAGCGTTAAGCAATTTGAACATGTTTAATGCAATCGTGACCTTTAAACACTCGATATCAAAACATGTGAACATAAACGCAGATGACGATTCATCCATGAAACTGCCTGCGACGAATGGTGGGACGGCTTTGAGCCCCCAATAAGGGCGAAGCTTTGGCTAAGTGGCTGATGCAAAAACCTGATATCATTGCCACACAAAGATCAAGGAAATATGCCTGTCATCAGTTGGTGCGTCCCATTCCTTGGGTAAAGGCTCGAAATTGAAAAACCGTTGGAAAATTGATGCGTCGAAGATCTTGTCCCGTTGAACTTATTGTTCCGCACCTTCCCCAGCCGCTTAGGGTCTCCCCTTGCGCCCGGACCCCCCCGCGAGAGCACATCCGCCACACAATGGTGGCTGAAATCTTGGAGAGCCACATGCCGGCGCCGCCGCTCCAGAAAGTGTGCAGTAGACCGCGCAACTCAAAGAGCGAAGAACAACGGCTCGAAGAAGGTCGTCTCCCACAGGTGTTGGAACATCCGGAGATGACCTCTAACCATGAAATCGAGGCTTCCTCGTCCTCTGGATCCGATGAAAATCTACCCGCTGCTTCCTACACCTACTCCACTACAACGACCACCTACGACGGAGACTCTGAGAGACCTATTACCTTCACGCCGACCTCTACATTGTCGTCTTCCTACACTCCTACTACGGGAATGTCCTCTGGCTTCTCATCGTGGAACAATGGTTATCTGCAGCGGCCCCGCGTTGGCAGCAGTGGCAACATGACCAACGGCATCGAGAAACCTACGATAAGCGACCCAGCAACCCTCGTTGTCGACGGTCGACCCCAAAGACCGGCCACTACGTTCTTCCGAACACCTTCTAGTACCTACAACCCACCGCGCAAGCCTCCTCACTTCAACTCCTTCCCTTCCAAGCGTCCAACCTCTGCATCTACGCGATCCTCCCGCCGGGATCCCGTTGCGCAATATCGTGCCCAGGAAAAGGCCTACGTTCAACGAGTGAGACAGGATCCTAGGGAATGGCTTAATGGTGACAATCGAACAACAAGCTTTGGTTACAGCAGCGACTCCGGCACGGACGAGGAGTCGCCTTCTTCAGAAGGCAACATTCGATATGAAACCGATCCTTTCGATCCCGAGACACAGCTTTTCAACGGCACTGAGGATGTGCAACCGTCGCTGGAAGAGATGCAGATACCGGAAAACCGAGAACGACTAGAATGGCATTCAATGCTGGCTTCGGTGCTAAAAGGCGACGTGGTGAAGCAAGAAAAGCAGAGGTTGATTGGCACTGCAGAGCAAAAGACCAGCCTGGAGCTGAACAACGAAATTTGGCTTGGTGTCCGAGCCAAGGCACACGGACGGTCAATCCAAACGCAGAAGAGAATGCTCGAAGAAAGCCGGGCTGAAGTCCCGTCGCTTGTGGAAAGCGTTATTGCCTTTGAGATCAAAGGGGAGACCGAGGTGGGCAAGTCGCCCTTTGAGCAGGTTCAGGATGTTGTCAAGAAGATTGAGAAATGCGAATACCTCTACTCAACAAGGAAAGAGCTCGAGGCCGCGAACTCTCGGGCTGCCTCGGACGCGTTTCGAACAAGCTGCGATGCAGTCACGTCATGGCACAACACAATCCAGCTTATCAACACCGAACTTTCCATTCTCCAGAGCTGGGTTGGTAATTCGGAGCTCGACTTCCAGAAGACGAAGCCACGGACTAAAAAGGGCGACGATCTGGCCGACGAGTCATCCTTCATTGATCGCATTCTGAAGGAAGATGGCCTCAAGTCTCTCCAAGGCGACCACAGCATGTTTCGAGAGATTGGAATTACCATTAAGAAGGCAAAGGGCACGATGATTGAGAATGCTGCCGCCTTTGCAGAACGCCACCTGCCGCCTTATATCGAAGAGCTCTTGACTCTGATCAATTTCCCCTCCCGACTGGTCCAGGAGATCATTCGATTACGGCTATCATACGCGCAGAAAATGAAAGAATCGGCTCAGCAATCCGTTATGATCATCGACCAGATGATTGATCAATTCCAAATACTGATGAAGCTCGCATGCCGGGTCAAGCAGGAGTATGTGTGTATTTCGCAACCCGAACCTGGCTGGGACCTACCTCCCTGCATAGACGAGCATTTCGACTCCACCATCGTGGACGCCCTCAAATACTACTTTAAGATGCTGAACTGGAAACTGGGTGCAAACAAGAACACGTTCAAAGAAGCAGAAATTCTGGAGCAGGAGTGGGACTTTTCAAATGAGATCGGACGTCAACTCGAGGGCGGAGATATCGAAGTGGCCGAGCAATTCAGCTCGCTGACGGCAAAGTCGTTGCTTCGACTCACTGCCCACTTCGAAAGAGAGCTACGCAGCAAGCCCGATGAAGATGCCCAGGGCATGGAAAAGCGTTACAAGGCCATCCTCGACTCTGTACGTGTACGGCAAAGGAAATTGTTTCGCTTTTCCCGTATACTACGTCAACGGTTTGAGAACGCTTCAGAGTTCAGTCTCAATTTAAATGCGGAGGAATTACAAGAATTCTATGAATCCCTGGTGCTATCCGGCCATTTCTTAGTCGTAAGTGGTGATGAGGGCGACAAAGGACTTTATCTGATCGCATCGGCGTCGCTCTGGAACAGGCGGAAAGAGATCCAGTCCATCCTGGGAACGTCGTTCCACGCGGAAGATGCGCCCGAGGATCCCTCCAACCCCTACGTCCTGGTTTTCCGGCCCGAAACTCCTCTCCACTGGGAAGGTCCGGTCATGGACTCGCTCACTGTCGACTTGCCTTCTGATGTTCGTGTCGGAAGACTACGGCTTGTCGCAGACGGATCACAACTGAGACTACACAATGCCAGACTCGACTTCTACAACTCAATCGGCCGTGAGCTCGATGTCGTTATCGAACAGAGAGCAAATCTTGGAAGAGTCAATGTCGAACTTGGTAGAATCAAGAAGACCACGTTCAAGCTCTCCAACACAATCATGGAAAGTGTCGAGATTATCCGCAACCAGAACAGAGGCACGGCCAGTGCCGATCTCATACAGTCCTGTTTCGCTTTCGCTACCGAATTTGGAAAACGATCGCTATCGTACATGGATCCAAACAGGCGGATGATGAACAACCTCAAACTGACGCGGTTGGCCTTGGACTGGGTCAGCTTCGTCTGCGATGATTGCGACGCTGCAGACCGCAAGACCTTCAAGTTTGCCGTGGTGGCCCTTGAATTCGCCATGATGATGACCCGTGGCCAGAACATCCTGGCAATAACTGAGGAAGAATACAGCCGACTTCGGCATAAGGTGGCTGGTTGTATGTCAGTCCTCATCTCGCATTTTGACATCATGGGCGCTAGATCGACGTTGGCTGCTCAGCAGGAGAAGTCGCGCATGGACGCCATCAATGGTCTTTCCAGACGACTTGACCTGAGCCGTGTCAAAAATGACGACGAGGCCTGCAAGGCAGTTACAGAACAGCGCATGTGCAGGTTGATTGAAATTGACAATGCACGAGCAGAAAGAGAATCCACCAAAGGAACCAACCTTGGCCGCGTCCTTGAAGGTTCAAATGAGGCGGATCGATCCTTGACTTACTTGTCTGCGTCCGCCACAAACGTGCAGATGCGCTGGCAGCAAGGCCAGTTCGTTGGAGGAGGCTCCTTTGGTTCGGTCTACGTTGCGCTTAATCTCGATACTGGCATCCTCATGGCCGTGAAGGAAATTCGACTTCAAGATCCCCAACTCATCCCCACCATTGTCAAGCAGATCAGTGACGAGATGGGCGTGCTCGCAGTGCTGGACCACCCTAACATCGTGTCCTACCACGGTATCGAAGTCCACCGCGACAAAGTCTACATCTTCATGGAATACTGCTCCGGTGGCTCTGTCGCAGGACTCCTGGAGCATGGTCGGATCGAAGATGAAACGGTCATACAGGTCTACGCATTGCAGATGCTGGAAGGGCTCGCATATCTCCACCAGGCAGGCATCGTCCACCGTGACATCAAGCCGGAAAATGTCCTCCTCGACCACAATGGTGTGATAAAATATGTCGACTTTGGCGCTGCAAAAATCATCGCTCGCCAAGGAAAGACAATCATGCCGCCGGAGCCCAAGCCGCATCCTCATCTCGCAGACCGTATCCCGGCAGATGGCAAGCAAGCAAACGCTGCGCCGGGCCTACCCAGGGGCAACCCGCAGAAGACTATGACCGGCACGCCAATGTACATGTCGCCAGAGGTGATCCGAGGCGATGTACCTGCTACGTCCCACTCGCGCCACTCCGGCGCGGCAGATATCTGGTCACTCGGTTGCGTGATCCTCGAGATGGCCACAGGTCGCCGACCATGGAGTACACTTGACAACGAGTGGGCAATCATGTACAACATAGCGCAGGGCAACCCGCCACAGATGCCAACCGGGGATCAGTTAAGTGCACTGGGAGTAGACTTTTTGCAGAGGTGCTTTGCGAGGGATCCGGCGAAGCGGTCGAGTGCGGCAGAGCTGCTACAACATCAGTGGATCATCGATATCCGCCGGATGGTGGTGGAAGAGCCAGAAACGCCGACTAGTACGATAAGCTCGAATTCAACTGGAAGTGGAAGCTCGGGGCCGAGTAGGCATAACTCGAGCGCTTTCTGAGCAGTTAATGGGGGCATTTGACACTTATGGTACGCCTTAGCTACGGCTAGGCTAGTCATCTTTTGTTTTGCTTATGTTCAGTCTTTTATGCTCTTATTGGTCGCAGTGGACGTTCTTTCTCCCAAGTACAAGCAAAGCGTTGGCGTAGGAGGGCATTTTGAGTGGGTAAAAGTCTAGCATGGCATATTTTCAGCCGTACATGGGGGAGTATGCCGGGGGCATAAGCTCAGCCATGCACCAAGTTCGGTCGTTTACGAAGTTGTCTGCAAGCTCATTGGAGCAAATACCCTGCTAAAATTGCATTCCGTTCATAAAACCATGAAGACTATCTAAGCCATTTAACTAGTTCAATAGGCCTTCTCAAACTCCTTTTTTCGTTGCGAATCCTCTATAGTAGACGATACAGCCGATACAGTGATGTAGCGGCGCAAGTAAGACCAACTTTTCATTGCAGATTAAAGGACAAATCAAGACAAAGTTTGTTAAAGGAGTAAATGTAACACCAAGAGAAATGAAGACAGATCATACACTCAAGTCAATGTCATCCGAGAGGAAGAAAGAAAGGAGGAAAAAGTAGAAAGTAAGAAGACTGAATCATACAGACGCCAGCGCCTAGGGCCCAATGTACATGGTATCTCCCCACCAATGGTGACCCGAGGATATGACAAGAAAAGCTGGCAAATATCTTGCGTGGTACAGTACCGGTGTCCCAGCCGAGGCGGGCTGGATTCAACAAGATCCGGCTATGCAGGTTCCACGCGGACATCCAGTACAGCAACAATATTCACCCGGGACCGCGCACGGACAGTTGACGGCGCTGTCCTCTAGGGGCCCGGGCAAGAGAGCACCGGTGTCGGTGGAGACGAACATGGATGGGCAGCTTCCGGGTGGGCATCCATCGCAGCAGCAGTATCCGTCGCCGAAACAGGGGAAGTCGACTTCGGGGACGGCGACGGGCTTCTGTGCGGGGCCGCTGGCGGCGGGGGCGGGGGCGGCGGGGGCGGCGACGGCGGTGTAGTTCTCGGCGAAGGAGCGGAGGATGGATTGTTGGTCGCCTGGTTGGTTGGCGAGGAAGGCGAAGGAACCTGCTTGTAGCGGCACGGGTTCGGTACTCTCGCTCATGGGGTTGGAAGGCTCGGCTTGTTGTATTTTGGCGTTGAGGTCGTGCTGGGCGAGAATGGCTCTAATCATGTCCAGGGCCCTGTCTTGCGAAATGGGCTCTTGGACGTGTGAGGTGGGCTTTTCGACCGTTGTGTGGATGGTAGTTTTTGGCTGTGTCGGCAGGGAGTCGGATCCAATGAAGCGGACCCGTGGTCTCATGGCGTGTGCGGGCATTTGTGGACTATTTTGGACGGCGTTGTCCATGGCGGAGGCACAGAAGGCCACTGAAAAGACCATTGGGATGAGGGGTAATAGGCGAAGGAGTGTGAGACCCATGATTGGTACGATAGTGGCAAACGATCAAGTTTCACTAGAGATATTTGACGAATTGGAAGGGGGATTGTGTTCATGCACCGATGGCGATCGGAAGATAGTTTGAGTAGAAGAATAAAAAGCTAGAAGCTACCAGAAATGAAATGGTGACTAGGGATATGTGCCCTTCAATGAGAAAAAAGGGCGATGTTAATATACTCGTTGTTCTTCTGACAATGTCGAAAAAAAAAATTGCACAGCCTTGGAACGGGAAAGGGGGCCAACCTCTTCGATGCAGAGTGCAAAAAGGGACAAGCATCGATAGAAGTCAGCCTTATCCGCAAGGCACCGCCCGCTTGGAATTCGGCATTGAAAGAACAGGGAATAGAGAAACTCGGGCCATTGGCATCGGCCACTTTGTAACTGATATCTCAGCCGGGGCAGAATGCAGGTATGTGTACTCCAGGGAGTAAATGGAAAGCATTGGGTTGAGACCAATGTAGGGCAGCGGTGGCCTCGCCAACTCGAACCATACTAGCGAGGCTGAACATTGGCAAAAGCAACTGCTAGGGGAAAGATCCTGTGAAGTCTAGTTGAAGGGACTACTCACTATTTTTACTGACGAGCGAATGGTAAAGGCGGAAGCATTTATTGCATGGGTATTCCCCTGCGTCCGCACTGTATTGATAAGGTGGCTGATTCGGCTGTAAGAGATCTCGAAATCGCGTGCTCTCCATCTCAAGACCGTCCAAGGGCGGTGTTCCAGATAACGTCCAAGGCTAGGCAACCAAGGGATGGGCAGGCCGTGCCGGGCTGACAAGATCTTTTTACGATCCAAGCGTGTTCATTTTTCGGGTCAGCCTTGCACAACATCGCACTTCTGCCCACCCAGCGAATGGCATCAGGTTGGGCGTCTGCCATGACCGCTAAGCTTTGCGGCTTGGCCACGACGGCGAAAGGCCCGAAATTTTGAAATATTCTGTATCGGTGCCTAAGTGCCTGAAAACAATGGTGCAGATTCCTTCGCCGTTCTCCCTCATTTCTCGACTTCCACGCTTCATACGGAGCGCCTAGGCAGTTAATACCTCTGAGAGATAAAGGTTACGTTAGGAGAATACATTAGGTTAACTGTCTTCCTAAGAAGATAATTTGCGAGATAGCATGGCAGAAAACATCTGTGGGGCGTCTTATGGGCGGTACGCTCTGCCTGTTGAGAAATGGGACGCTAAAACGGTAATTTTCGTAGAGGCAGCCAGCCATGTCCGTTGCCCGGCCCTAACCCATAGTTTCCAAGCCACGCGTCCTCGGACGTTTCAACCTCTTCCGGAACGTCTCCTAGCACTCAGCTTTTGTTAACCATCTATCTCTAGTAGCATGATTGCTACCCCTATACAATCGCCCCCCTTTTCACCAAATTCACTGGTAAGAGTCCCATCGCAGGCGACCAGCTGTGTCTAGGTTGCCAGCCAATCCAAACGATGAACAAGATTCCGATGGGACTCGCAATGGTCCAGGCTATGCACACTACTCCAGACGAAGTTTCCTCCTGTTCTATCCCTCCGGCAAGACCATAGCACTGGCATGTGCACAGAAATGAATCATGGTGTCCTTTCCTCTGTATATGACCTTCTCGCATCTATGAAGCTAGCCTTGCAATCTTATGTGCACGTAGACTTGTATTCGCTATTCACCACTGCTACAGTTCAAGACTTTATCTGTCCAAATTTCAGTAATTGATTTATCGTACAACGACCCGCCTACGGCGAAACTAGCCGCAATGGACGATGTCAGCCACAGGATTTCACGGCCCGCAACTATCCCTCCAGTTTCGGATCAAGGCCGCAGCGGTCGTCCCACGGGAGGCCTCCTCTAGATACTGGAGAGATCGCAAACGGCCGTAGGGCCGTAGAGGAGGCCATTTCGTTTCCCCAGCCGGCACATTGCAAGAATCAGAATTCATCAAGCTGCTCTGTTGCTTCCAATGCGTCTACTGCTGTCTCCTATAACCAAACGAATCATTCCCAGCAAGCGCAACCGAAACGCCTTCTCTGGGGGATTTCGTTGATCGTCCTCCCAATGGCCTCGCTGTCAGCCTTACTTCTCGGCCTGGTGTTTGGTCTCAAAGTGAAGACAGAGCCGACTCTGTTTCCGATTAGCGACGGCTCGGATATTACTGTTCAAAATGCTTACATCCTGGTCAACCTTTCTGCAACGCGATTGGGCCTTGTACCCAACTCGATGAGCTTGGTAGCACCATGCCTGGGAGGCTTAATTATGAGGCTCTGGAGGCTGTGTACTGCACGTGGCCTCCAAGACGCAACTCGCCTGGCGGAGACCCAGAGAGAAAACCCTCGACTTCCAGACGTAGATGACTTCCGCTTTGTGGTCGGTTTGGTTCTAGCTTCAATTGAAGAATTCTTGAGCTATTGTGTGCACTTGGTGAAGAGACGCCTTATCGTACCTCCTGTCCTTCACAAGGCTGCTGCAATGCTTCTCATAGCCCTAACGCTTGCTGGTGGTGTGTTGATGGCAAGCACATGGCTACAGATTGTTATGCAGGCGATCAACTTCGAAACTATCACCACGAACCCTTCACCGATATTCGCCTTTGGCCGCGGGCTGTCAAAAATGTGTCTCGACTTCAACCGAACAGCGAATGGAGGCCATCCTTGCACGTGCGACATGATCCCAGCGAAATCCGACTACCTGCCTATTGCTCTCGCTCAAACCGAGATCTATTACTTGCAACAAAACATCTCACGCGAATCAGAGATCCGCATAGTCGCTGAGCCGGATCTGCGACATGGCGACCTTGCCGTCCTTATACCTCAAACCGATACGCGCCCCGACAACATCGACTATCGCGCTTCCACCATTGGCGTTTCTACCCAATGTCGACCCATGACTTCTCAATGCCATATGAAGACTGTCGGCCCTTCAGGCCAACATACACAATTCAACTGTACCGACGGCTTCTGGGGAGTTCTCGGCAAACCGCCAAACGTTACTACCGTTACTGAGGCCAAGGCTGAAGATCCTGACCTCCCTCCTATGGCTTTCAAGCCATCCCAGAGCCTCCAGTATGCATTCTTCACAGACCAAAGCCTCAGCACTCCCTATAACACGGCAGGGAGCAACCTGTCGACGGGCAACCCGGAGGTCGGCAGTCCAACGCTACCCGATTCCGGCCTGATCAATCCAGTCTTCGTCGCAGTGGCGGGAAGAATATCCATCGACGACACATCCGTCTTTAGCAACTTGTCCAGCGACCCCGGCATGTTCTCGACTATATTCACCTGGATCGACGTGACTCTGAACTGCTCATACACAACCTTCGATGTCAATTATACTTGGGCCAAGGGCGCAATCCACAACACGTCCTCGACTCGTAGTCCAAACGGCACCCTCGCAGAAATGTACCATGGGCTCCTAAGTTTCGCCTCCGTCGATGGCGGCGATCCAGACCTGCAAGCCAACCTCCGCCGCGCGGCACATCAAAATACGAGCGAAGCTTTCGCTCACGAGTGGGCAAATCTGTACAGCGCCGAGGTGTTGAGCACAATTGGAGCTTACACGACCCCGCGAACGAACCTTCAGGAGCAGACCCGTACCTCGATGATCGTGACGCAGGTACCTAAATTACCTCTTGGTCTCCTTCTGGCTTTTAGTCTCTCCTACATCGTCCTGGGCGTGCTTGTTGGATTTGCAGCACACCGATCTTCCTCGGCTGAAGTCTGGGCGCTCGCCTCAGATTTAAGTCTTGCTGCGATTGTGGCAGCCGCCTTCAGGGTTCCTGTATCGGAATCTGCAGACTCGAAGATGCAACCTGAGAAGACGGATGGAGAACACAACGCTGTAGTAGGAAGTCCTATCGAAAGAAAATGCGAGCGAGTCATGACTGCTGGCAGTCATAAGAAAGGCTGGGGATATACTGCCTCAAATACTGCGGTTTAGATTACAAGAAGGGAATCCCTTTGTCAGCGCAAAAATCTAAATGTTCGTAGATTGTGCCAGGCGCACAAAATGATAATTATGGTCCCAACATAACCAAAGGCCAGTGGTCGAGCAAGTCTTTCCACAAGGTAATCATCCACGCCACCGCCCGCGAGCGAGCCCCCGTGTCCGTCCGAGCCCCCACCGGGCACGTTGACAGCCCCCGACCACGATCCCCCACCCTCCAGACATAGCTGAATAGTGATCCTCGTCCACCACCCTCCGGCAAGACTACTCAAGCCCTTGATGAAGTCCTATAAGTGGTCTCTTAAAACCCAGAGATAGGCAACATGATGTTCCTGCAACCATCATTATCAGAGAACATCGCACTGCTAGAATGGAAATTCATGTTGCAGAGTTTCCACCCTAAGCACGTTTGACGCGTGCTACATTGAGTTTGAGCCAAGACTGGCGCGAGGGCACGTGATCGTACTTCAGTGGAGCTCCAACCCTTCAACGAGTTCTTCGACGTTGCATTGCTAATTGGGGGAATTGCTGCTGTGCCTTTCATCGGCTTCTTGTTGGACTCTACTAGTACCGTTGTGGTCCTTAGCCTGCTGGTGTTCCTGAGCACGACGATTGGTATCCTCGGAGCCCTGCCATTCTTCTGGGCTGCCTACACCACGTTGTTCTTTTCGTTCTGTCGTAAGCATACCCCTCTTCTCCATATACGATACTGCTACTTCCTTTGGTGCTGACTTTCCACCCCTCTCCTAGCGACTACACAGCCAAAGTCTTCGGCTTCGCAACATTCGGCACAGCTTACGGTACGATTATCTATCTATCGGGCCTCTACACCTTTACCTAGTCCACACTACAAGCTATTACGCACGACGCCTCCCACAACAACCCGACTCCCGTTAACCTGGCTTTGGCCAGGCTAGGCTCCTTATTGAGATCGTTCTTGTGACCTTTGTGGCGGTCAGGGGTCGTGCAGTGCGGGAGGAACAGGTCGATGAGGATGAGAGACGAAGTCTGCTGTCGAGACCAAGCATAGCAGGGTTGCGATCTTTGTCGACAGTACAGGAGAGTGCCGAGCGTTGACCGCAACCTGTTTGACAGTCAGCATTACCGTATTGGCGATGAAAGGTCTGCCAAGTCGAAGGGGTCTGAATCCAACTGCTCCTGTCTGTGGGAAAAGACAAGAGCGAAAAAGCGTTTTGGAGGATCCTCTTGATTAACCTAGGGAGTCATCCGAGTATGGATCTCCACATTACCTCGTGGTGTTCATGGGAAGTCCTCAGCTCCCTTCACTTACGACTCTCTTGCGCTATCTAACATTGCTATCGCCTTGGCTGATAGGCCAACCCATGACATTCCGATAAGCAACCAGCTCAACCATGCCGTTGTACCGCCTTCTTGCGGCCGAAAATTATCCATAACGAAGTTCAGCATAGTGCATAAAGACTTCGTCCTTCGCCAGTGCCTCGTTTACATGGTTGTCGAACAACGTCGCCACTTCAAGCCCACCATCAGAAAACATAGGTAGAACGTTGCAGATGGCCAAACCACGGACTGGAAAATCCGGCTCCAGACCTCGAACGCTTTCCAGTGACCCAAGCCCGGCTCCCCAGTCCAGATTATGCACTGCCAATTTCGAATGATCGTTCATCAGGATGTTTGGTTCCACAGCAGATCCAGAGGGGTGTCGGATTGCTTTGTCCGGGTGTAGGGAATTGGCTGTTCCGATCCATGCTTTGAACGCCGAAAGATCCCAACTGTTTACCGCCCAGCGGATTTTCTGGGCGAGTGTCGACAGAGCAGTAGACGTTCCCTCAAAACTCTCAAGTTCTGAGACGGGACACTCCGTCGCGACCATACTGAGCGCGTTGCCGATGTAATTGGGGTCTAACGGGGGCTGCATTCGAAAACGTAGATCCATTGGGATCCGACAAGATGAATTCTCATGGCCACGGCCGCTCAGATGCCTGAAGACTGAACTTCGATGCCAAAAGAGGGCGAGCAAAGCGTCCATGGTAGAGATCCATTGGACGGCACCTGGAGCAGATGCCGCTTGCTTGAGCTGCTGCAACTTCTCTGGAGCAAAGTACCAGATCCGCCAGGATGAGAGATTTGGCCGCCTCTCCCCACTGTTTCTATTATTGTCCTGCCTAGCTCGTTCTTCGACTAAAGCTCTCTCAGAAGCTAATATCGCCTTCGGAAGATACAGTGGTGATCTGGCGACTTCACCAATCATCCACAAGGGATCATTGAGCCCCTTCACGTCGGAGATCCCCTGAGAAAGCTTCTGGCGAATCTCGTCAAATTCCAGCGCCGTGGTATGAACAGGTGGTTCTCCGCGAGCTGCCTCTGCAGTGTGAAGCGCCCAGAGCCTCACTATTGCTGCCCACGCTGCAGCGTCCGCGACAAGATGAGCAACTGCAGAGACAAGTGCAAGCCCACCAGGCATGAAGTTGGCCTGAGCGGCAAAAACAGTGCCACCCTCAACCACTGGTGAGAGAAGCGCTTTGGGGGCACCACAATTCCCGAGTGAACGCATTGGAAAGTGCTCCATTTTGAGCTTCGCGTAGGCTGGGAACGTCGTTGATGCATTGCCCTGTTGACCATCCATGACAGAATGCTCCTTGAAACCGAATTCTACACCTGAATGCTCGTCGATCCTGATGGCCGCGAGCTGGCAGCCCTCAGACTGCCGGCAGATACGGCCGGTAAGAATTGGAGCTTGAGTCAGGGTCCGACTTAGCCCCTCTTTGAGATGAGAGTAGATTTGCTCATGAGTGAGTTCTGGTGATACAGGGAAAAACAGGGCACGTGCCATCCATTGCTTGGGGGTATATTGATCGACGGTGGAAAGGGTGATGATTTGAGTAGGCGCAGGAGTCGTGGCCTTGACCCAGAAGTTCCCATTGTCACCCAACATGATAGATGTTGTACACAAGCGAGGTCCACGGCCCAAAGAGAGGAGGATATACTCGTAGTACGTGCTCTGCTCAATGGTTTCCTAGGGGATGACCTGTCTTTATCGGTTTTGGCTATTTGATCATCGCCATGATTTGATTAGTTCTTCTTCCGTCTACGTCCGAAATGCGGCCGTCGAAGATTTTCTTCGTCACATGCAGGAAGACCAAGTGTGTAGATCTTTTCCGTGAATCTAGCAAGCTAGGGAAAGAATCAATAGGTCGTAACGCAATGTAAGTGTAATGTATCCGCCTTACCACTTTCAGTGCTGTGATTGGCAATTACTGCACGTGATCTCTCATTAGCCCCTTTATCGGTCAATAGACCCACAGCTCCAAGGTCGAACTATTGGGCTCCATTAGTCCCATCTGCTAGGCTCCTCTAGTGCCGGGATATGACATCCTGCGAGATCGACCCTAGAAGTTACCAGGAACGGAATTACGTGCTAAAGCTTTGAACATGGGGCAGCTGTAGTTCCTGTAGGATCTTGCCAAAGTCCGTCTTCGCATGAGAAACCTGAGGAGTACTTCATCTCAATCACTCAACATCATCTATGTTCAAGACTCGTTCAGCGGAAGCCATGATAGCTCAAAAGTCAATGGCTGTCACAATTATCTTCGTCAAGCCAGTCGTGTCACAAAGCGAAAATGTCGTTAGGCTATCAACAATCGATCAAATCATGCCGCGCAAATACATGGCGTCTCTGTTCTGCTTTCGACGTAATGAGTCTACCAGTCCAGACCTACTAGCAGCACAGCTTCGGAAGGGGTTGGGCGCAGCATTAGCCGAAGCACCGCACTTTGCCGGTGAAATACAACCTGCACCTGGCCAGCGGAACGAGTTACAACTCTATACGGGGCCCGAATCCGACGTTCTGTTCAGGGATTGTCGCCAATGGACAGGAGCGAACTATGACGAATTGGTTGATGCACACTTCCCTACATCGCTGCTCCCTGACGATGACCTACTGGTGCCCACAGAAAATACTGCAACCGAGAGTGGCGGCATCCGCAGTCTCGTCATTCAAGCCAATTTCATTCCCGGTGGATTGTTATTGGCAGTGCAGGTGCATCATTCTCTCACAGATGCCAAGGGTTCCGAGCTGTTTTTCAGTTCATGGTCACGCCATACGCGTACCCAGTGCCAAGGCCGACCGGTGGATCTCAAACCATTTGACGAGCAAGCTCTTGAAAGATGGCGGCTTTCTTACGGATCGAAGAAGGGGAAGGTTGAAGAGTTCCCGGAGTTCAGAGAGGGCCCCGGTCAGCAACGTACTACAGCTGGTCCAGAAGAAAAGACGGGAACAGTCATACCATCTATCTGGCAAATCTCTCCGGAGCAACTTGACGATCTGAAGAACTTTGCTTCAGCACGGGCCTCCTCAGCGATGCATGTGTCGAAGGCTGAGGCTATTGCCGCGCTCTTGTGCTGTCACATTTACAGAGCCAGATATGGTCACGGGTCCAATCCGGAGCATCGAGCTAGTTCCGTGACTCTATACGTTGCCTCGGACATACGATCACGTCTGGAGCCACCATTACCTCCCGATTATCTCGGCAATGCGAGCGTCATCGTTCCTGTTCCCATTCCTCTCACAATTGACCAGCTTTGTTCTGCCAGAGATGATGCTGTGTTGAACGATATAGCTGCCACGATTCAAAGAGCGGTTATCGGTTATGACACAACCGCTGTGCGTCAACGAATAGGCTTCTACAACAGTCAGCTCGCTATTGGCTCGAGGCGGCCGAATCTCAATTATTGGCCAGGGCCCAACATGCTGATCGCCGACACCTCCGAACTGGACACTTACAGCCTGGACTGGGGATCTTCACTTGGGCAGATTGACGCATTTCGTACGATTGGCACATCGGTCTCTACTGGAAGCTGTTCCGTGCACCCAAGACTTCGGGATGGCCGCATTGAGATTTTCCTGCGTCACGAGAAGCGGGTAATTGAGGCGATGAGAATGAGCAAAGAACTTTCCCGCTTTGCAAGATTTGTATGCTGAGACTTGGCTGCAGCAAAAGAGTAGAGATAGACCCAAACAGAGTCTGGCTGAGTGGCAGAGAGGTGCAAATTTGCAGTGTCTTTATTTTCTATGAAATTTGAGAAATGTGGTGGATGAAGTCTACATAGAGTCTTGGATGATCTACCCCCGTCGCTGTCGAGTCTCGGCTCTTCTTTCCCCTCCTTTGAACCAGCATTTCGCAACCGCATTAAAGCCCATCCTCGGCAGTGCTCCCCTTTTCTGAACTTAGCAGCTCTGTCGACTGTGAGCCGTCGTGGGCTGTGTCGAGAAGCTTGGTGGCAGCCTACTGGCAGCGGTATTGGATGAATTCGGAGAACTCTCGGTCACCTTTGAGACGCTCGTTTATTTCCTCTTCAAAGTTGGTCAGGATCTCGAGACCTTCGTCAGGCAGTCGTGGCATAATGGTGCACTGGCTATGTGGCTCTGATCTCGCCCACCAAAGCTTCCTCATGCAGTCGATCTTCCCCAGAGGGCCCCACTCGAAGGAATACGCCGACACTTTCGAATGGTCTGTGACCACCATATCTGGGCCACCGTTCAGTCTTTCGCGCGGTTTCAGCGAAGACAATGTAGATGCAGACTGCAGAAACCCGATCCAGCGTTGATATCTGGCCGGCGTGAAACCACAAATCGCCTGACGTATCTGGTAAGCAGCTTGTTGCAAAGACGTTGATAGCTCTAGCTGGAAGCCTTTGGGCGATTGAGAAGCAAACAGTTTCATGGTCGCATTGCAGACTGAGTCGCTTCTCAGCGGTGGCGAGAGTCGGCTTCGGACATCGCAAACGAAATAGAGCGTCGTCTTGTCGATGCCAGTCTCGTGTAGGCGCCTTGCCTTCGAGATCTGCCGCCAGAGGAACGCTGTCAGCGCATCCCCTGTCGATACCCAACGCCCGTTGCCATCATTTGGTGGGTACGCCAACTTCTTCAAGAGTTTCAAGCACTCAGGTCTGACATACCACATGATCGATGGATTTTGATTTTTCTGGCATTGGGCAATCGATGGCTCATGCTGCCATGAAGATGCCGTGCGACAGAGAGGCTTATCTTTTTGGGTCGCCCAAGACGTCTCTGGCACACTGGGATCCTCGATTCCTTCGTCGAGCCTCGATCTATCCACACTAGCATCACGCAAGCCCATGGATATTGTCGGAGGAGAACCACGAGCCACTTCTGCGGTATTCCGAGACCACGTTCTCATAATCGAACCAGTACCTGTCGCATCGGCCACCTGGTGAGAATGGGCAAAGAACAAGAGGAGTCCACCGCGGACGAAGTTTGCTTGTGCAATGAAGACTGGGCTACCTTCAACAGGGTATAATTGGGGTGGAGGCGCAACTTCAAGACTTTCCAAGGCCGAAGGGGGAAATTTTTCTGCACGGAGTCGGTCATATCTTGCGAGGGGTGGCAGATCGTGGTCGTCTGGCTGAGAGAGATCTCGGTAATCGAAACGAACGGCTGGATCGGGACCGATTTCAAGCTGTAGGGTACCTTTGACTTGATCTTTGAACGATATCCTGCCAGCGAGGAAGGGAAACTGGCACAATGTGCGACTGAGGCCTTCACATAGGTGCTTATATGTCTGCCAACTGCATTCTCCAGAACCGAATTTGAAGCAGAGAACGTACGAGCTCCAGCACCTCACCACACACTGGTCGATAATGGAGAGCTTCATTGGATGAGAATCTACCGGGAAAGGCGGTCTGACCCAGTGCTCTTCCGCCACGGAGCTTCCATCGAAGCTCTGCAGGCTACTCTCCCTGCTGAGTCTCTGTGACCCACTGCTCTGACTCATTGTTCCAACACTCCCGTTTATCAGGGACGGGTGTTCAGCGTAAAGTCTAGGCTCTCATTTAGTCGAATTGAAAGAAACTGGAAACAGAGACGGAACTCTTAGATGTCTATAAATCGGCCGGAGTGTATGCACAACGCCGATAGTGTCCAGGTTGCTAGTTGAACGTTCCCAAACGCTACGTACAAGCTGATTGAGAAACTGATTGTGGAGTCCAACAAAGCAATCGCCGTTGACCGATTCGCCGTATTAGTCTTTCACTGGCCTCTGGGTAGCCTACGCTAGCAATCGGACGAGGTGGTGATAGTGATACCAAGCCTTGCCAATTCCAGTACTCTCAGGGGTATGTCTGTTCCTTCTTGCCTGGAATCTGGAAGATCTCCCAGCTTGAAGTGGATGTTACGAGACGCCTACGGTTAGCTGCCATAGTACATATCTACTCTGTTTTACCCTATGTTACCCGCTCTAGCTGCTTTGCTTGCCCGTACAGCTTGTAGCCGTTGTAACAGGTGAACAGTGCACGAACGGGTACCTGATCAGGGCCCAATGTGCAAGTCACTTCTATTGCCTTGACCCTCTACAAGCTATCTAGGCATTGACTTTGTCACCTAAGATTTCCTGATTAGGTCGAAGATCGTGCACGCAACTAGCTGAAGATTGCAGGGGCTCTTGTTGGCAACGATCATCATCATTGGCCCTAGTTAGTAGCCTCACGTCCCGACCGGAACAGAATCTACCGGGGGTTATGCCGATCCGAGATATGCTAGATCTTCAAAATTTCTTCCAACATCAACTTCTACAGAATTTACTCTTCTTGTTCGATAGTACGGCTTAGCTTTGCTGATCTTGGAGGGAAGATGCTCCTTCGAAGATCACTTAGCCTGTACACAAAAGGCAAAGATTGTCGGACGAAAATTTGTCGATGGGGCTCGTTCTGGAGCCGGCCGCTTGAACCAGAAGTAGGTCAAAGCTCATACTATCGGACGGAGGAAAGCGAGCCTGTACCGCCAAAGCTTCCGATCGGAGTGTGGTGCGTACATACGCCTTGGTGATGATCTTGTAGACGATCTCATTGGCATCGTCATCATCACTAGCGTCAATATCCTCACTCTGTCTTGGGATATGCCTTGGGAGATTGGCTGTGAGTCAGTAGACTGGAGGTTTAGTACATGGCCTAAATCCCCCCATCCCTATCTACCACAGTATACTCTCATCCGATAGGGAATTGCACGGAATCCACCTAAATAGTTCCTGCTGATCTATCACAAAACCCCGCAGCAGATCATCAGGAACTTATCTCAGCTGTATCAGACTTGGTGGGGCACAGAGAACAAATCGAGACGCTGACATGTGAAGCATTGAATGATCGTACACTGTGTCCCTTGAGATAATCTATCCTTGTCGTTCATTTAGCTTGCTTCTGGGCCTGCCTTTCGCTTTCGAGTTGACTTACTTTTGTCCTTCTCTTTCACCACAGTCGCTTTTGATACTATCAACTCCGACTTGAAGCCATGACAATCATCAGACGGGGTCTCAGATCCCGCTCCTCCACCGGACCTACTGCCAACGGGCCCATAGGCTTACGAGACCAAAATGCCATCCCGATCGCCGTCATTGGTCT
>Ga0335072_10002680_pt1 | contig 27390 bp, 29 predicted proteins | sample Lox_Sample_21_FD_206725 | JGI IMG/M metagenome (GOLD analysis project Ga0335072, IMG submission 206725) | Soil microbial communities from Loxahatchee National Wildlife Refuge, Florida, United States - Lox_Sample_2.1 | ecosystem: Environmental > Terrestrial > Soil > Wetlands | place: USA...
TGATGGCCCTCAACTCTTCAAAGCTGAATTCCTCGGTTGGATCATTGGCGTTAGGATACACAGCTTCAAGGTTTACATATACACGTTCAGCTTTGCCGGTCTTCGGGTTTACTACTGCTGGTTCCAGATGCGGTTTTTGAATTGCTCGTGATTCATGTGCTCGTGTAGTCTGATTTACAAGAATGCCACAACGCCATCAATTAGTCCTATATTGTATACGTAAGGAATTGAGCTGAGTGCCAGCGACGGGCAAACATACCTGATCCCTAAATATCGTCATCTTTGGCTCTGTCCCTATCCTCTTTCCTGCTTTCAGTGTCTCGCCTGCCCATGGTCGGGCAGCGATTGCATTCTCTTTCTTCCTTTCATGCAACGATCCGATGCTGTCCCAGCCTTTAGTCTCGGTTCCTGCTATCGGCGGTGGTTTGTCGTTGTTTGCATCGGAAAAGATTGCCATCTTTGGTTTGCCAGTTCTCAAGGACGGTGCTCCACCAACACCACTTCCAGGACGATTAGGTTGTGACTCGTCTGGTCTGGGTGTGGACGCAAACGGATCGATCTTTGCCACCAAAGCTGGTCGCACCGTCGGGAGGGCTGGTGAAGATGGCTCATCCGCATTCTGCGGTCTGGACTCAAGTCGCTTCTGAAACTGCGTATATTTACGCAATAACCTCTCCGCAGGACGCGCTTCTCGCTCGATGCCAAGTTTATAGACCTCCTCCGCTTGCGTCCACCTCTCAGCTCCTTCGAGCCAAGCTGCGAACTCTTCATAAAACAGACCAAGGCCTTCGCCGATATGATGCCGCGCAAGGAACGCAAATGTCTCTCGCGGAGAGTCGGAGAAGAATCGGATGTAGTGAAGCCAAAGCTTCAGGTAGCGAGGGTCGTTCTTGTAGTGTGCAGAGGATAGAAAAGCCTTAGTCGCTCTTTCAAGCAGGGGCAGCAGTTTCGATTGAGTAGTTGCCTGAGCTGATGGATAGGCATTGAGAGTCCACTTTACGTATCTGTCGTAGATGTCGAGAGGGTCGTCGGACTCGGCGATTGACTGCAGTTCAAGCTCGTACTCCTGTCGGATCGCATCATTCAGCGTCTTTGTTTCATCCAAAGTCGGCGGAGATGATGCCTTTCCGGAAGGTATGGGCGAGAGAATGGAGACCAATTGTCGAGCAGATCTGCCGCCGGGAAGGGATTGAATGTTTTCCTTGTGCGTTTCGATTAGGTCGAAGTTGATGAGGTCTTCGGAGACCGCCATCCCGCCGGTCGTTGATATCCTGTTACGTGTCACTGCACGAGCTTGTCGATGCTGTCGGGTTATCGAATGTTTGCTTTTCTTTTACAGAGAGAACACTGCGGCGAACGCAGTCAACAAAGCATTGGTTGCTGGTGGCAACGATGGCTCGGCGGGAAAGGGTTGGTGCCGAACTTTGAATTGGGGGGAGGCTCCGCACTACGCCACCAGTCGTGAATCATTTTTTGCTGGTCAACGAGAACTTGCGAAATTATTTGATCGATTGCATAAGCCCTACGATAATACGCAGCAATCTCATTCTTGCTAGACATTGCACCTGAGAGCCTCAGGCCAACTTCATCTGAAGCAGGGGTCTATTACGAGAGTAAACTAGGTCATGGACTGCCAATATCCTGTTCCAGGGGCCCCAGCAGAACGCACGAATACTCCACGCCTAGGCGAGATACTTCAGTCAAGTTTGTTCCACCCCCCAGCCTCTCTCAGTGCAGCCCTTGCCGTTCGTTCCGCTACAGTCTGGATCCTCCACCACCGTTCTTGATGTTTAGGATCTAATGGATTTTCGTCCAATGCTTGGATACCTCCTGGCCAATTTTCCTGAAGGCAGCGCTGAATTCCCCAATCAAGATTACTATCATCTTTTGCCATAGTTCCGCCGTCCCAAGAATAGCATTTGTCCTGTTTCTGAGCCGGAAAATCTATGCGGTCCTTTAGCCATCCTTGGCTTACCCTGCAGTTGCAACATGGATTGCTGAAAATGGTGTAACTATCCCAGTGTGTGAAGATACACTTAGGATGAAAGCGATGGCCGCAGTAGAGTCTAGGAAAGTCATGTAAGCATCAGTCTGACTGGGTGGAAAAGCGAAGAACTTACTCCATGACAAGGTCTGCGTCTTCCCAATCACAGTAACAGACAGTGCAAATGTCACCGCCAGGGATGTCGTCCTTGAAAACTGGATGAACGCTAAACATATCATACGCCAACTTGCTGTTGTGGGATGCCCAATTCCTGAAAATCTCAACCGCGGCTCGTCCGGCCAGCTGTTCGTCAAGCACAACGAACATCTTCTTCCAGTGTCTCCCATATCCCCAGTCTCTTAGCATTCGGTAATCGAAGCATGCTCGCATACGATTTTGCCACATTTCCAAATGAGGTCTCATCATCATATCCCAGGTACGGTACAGGGCCAGGACGTTGGCACGTCCTATCGTGAACATGTCCTTGGGGGAAAGCCAGTTCAGGCGCTTGTCCATGCGGATGTCTTCGACATGTTCTGACGCCAGCGATCGCTCGAATCTCTGCTCCCGCGTAAGTAGGTACATGATGAGCATGGTGATTGAGGGAACCATGTTTATCGCCTGAATGGCATGTAAGCCCTACGCTGAGTGTTCTAGCGCCAAAAAGATCTGGAAGACTCACCTGTTGCATATGAGGAATTGGATTGTAACTTTGCTCAATGGACCACCACAAAGCCGCCTGGATGCCTAGCACGCCGTCAACCACTGACTTACGAAAATCTGGAACCCATTCAAATCCCAAAGCAAACGCTGGCCCAAATACTGGATCACGCAGCTTTTCAATTTCCCTTTCTTGCGCCGCGCGGGAGCCTCTGGTTATCATATCCATGAAGCGATCCAATTCCAACCTGTTGAGTCTCAGCATGAACTGACCGTTGCCAGGTTGTGTAGACTCATCCACAGTCACCAAGTTGTTGCGATACAGCATTTGGAGCATGTCTTTCATATAGTCGTACATGCCTTTGAGACCCACACTACCGTTCACCCCCTCTGCATCTTCGTTAGCCAAGTGAGAATTGAATTCGTGGAGATTTGATCCATCTTTATTTGGCTTTCCCTCAAATTTCGTCTGCCGAGAGTCTGCTAGTCGCTCCAGTTCCGGTGCCAAAAAGACGACGTCCGAAAATAAAATACCCAAAGGTAGATTGGGATTCTCAAGTATTGTGTCAAAGTCCGCGTCAAACCCGCGCCCAGATATGATGGCATTGTACTGGGGTTGCCTCCAGCCGTAGTCTTGCGTGATTGCGTCGCCGTCCAAGACAGTCCAAGGAGCTGGGTCAGGAATGTCAATTGTAGCAGGCATTGGATGCTCGGAAGTTGGAGTAGCTCTCAAGGCCATGATGGCGTTTGTACTCGAAGAGAAAAGTGACGCGGGCAGATAAACAGAATGAACACCTAGGTACCAAACAAACTTTCTAGACAGACGAGGCTCACATAAAGGAGGCAAGTGCCAAACGCGACATTCAGAAAGGCCATAAGGAACAAAGGAAGAGTCCGAGTCGGGCGGGATTGAGTAACGCGCCATCCGCAAACATCGCCCAGATAAGAGGCTCACCCAGAAGGTCGAGCATTGCATGCATGCGTCTTTGAGTGCCAGCCACAGTTTCTGTCGTGGTGGGCTTAGTTTTGCACCGCCGGTTACGTATCTACAGTACAGTCCAGAGTGCCGAAGACCCTGTAGGATGCTTTTGAATGCTTGGCTCCCAAAGAACCGCTCTTAGTACCTGGAAGGGCAAGTGCAACCGCAAGCGGCCAAGCTCTCGCCCTTCCGCAGCATTGTTTCAGGCGTGCAGTGTCCCCTGACCTCAACACAGCGACCATTCTCCTACTTACCAACTTCGAGTCTTCTGCAGACTATGCTTCTGCTTAGCGATTAATGTGTGGTGCCCGCCATATCTACCTGTGACCTAACAGAAGTCTCTTGTAGAGTGACGTTTGAGTGAACAGCGCAACTGCCATGCTAAGTCCCTGAAATCCGAGAAAATTGCCAGTTATGAAGCCGTATGTTTTCCGATAGGGCCTGAAGATGCACAAGCGCCCAACAGACGGGGGAAAGGAGCTGCTGGTTGGGCGCAGCTCGGGTAGGAGTGGTATTGAGATGCCGGTCTTCCACAGCTCATTGGCTCTCCACACTCTCGGGGCTCCGTCACATCCCCCATGCTCGAGCATTCACTTGGCTGCTATCAATAACCTGCGCCAATCCTGTGAAAAATGGTTCTCCGAATCACACCCGTCTCTGCGGCCAGGGTACCTGCATACGTGTTGCACTGTGAGGCCTTGATAGACAATACCCTTCTGGACTGCATCAATGGACAGACAATTCATGACTAGTTCTGCCGAGTCTGCCCTTGCTTGTGGCAGCGCCTGTCACGGAATGGAAGTGCCAAGCTCTGCGTTTCGAGTTTCGTAGAACCCGCAGTCCTTCTCCTGAAATCACCGGCCTGCATCCTTCCCTCACGACCTGTTTCGCACTTTTCAATTCACCTCTTTTGATTATTGTAATCCGTTCTTATTCTCGGTGTATAGGGAGAGGCGTAGTACTTGCACTCGATTCCTCCTCAGAGCCACTCCTTTCTCCAGTTCCGGTATTCTCGACGACCTTGAACAAAGCACACGCCACCACGCCAGAGATCCGCCTTCTATCCTCTAATCAGACATCTACCTCGTATCGAGCATTTAGAACGATTCTCGCTTGCGAAGCTTATCCTCCTCCGACATACGATTGGCTGGATATCTCTCCTTCCTACAACTCTCCTGCAACTGCAGCAGGTTTGGCCAGAGCGAATTGTCCTGCCAAATTGCCGCACCCTTATTGGCATACTACAATAGAATCCTCTTCCCAGCGGCGCCGGCCTCTCTCAGGTTGAGCCTTAATCAATAGCTGTTTGACCTGCAACACAGGCCGGCCGACCCGACAAGTGTGTTAATTCTTCTTCGCAAGACCGGTCCGACCGACGTTTAACAACCTATTCCCAAACTGCATTCGACATGGCGTTGACACCACGGCCAGAGGGCCGTCTCAACCTAACCCACCTTCCTACGCCTCAGACCACTCTACCGCCATCAGGATCATCGACATCAAACACATCCCCAATTGAGCCTGCCGTGAGCTCCTCTATGAAGTCTGTTTTCGGAGGCACAAATATAATGGGCCCATCTAGCTCTACAATCGGTGGTACACGGTTAGGGGCAGGCTCCCCTCTTCACGACCAAACAGCAAGGCTGTTTCCCAAGCGCACAAGAGAACTTCAGACAAGAGGAGATGGGTTGTCGCCTAGTATTTGGGGCCCCCCAACGAGTGGAAATTCCACCCCGTTGCGCGAGACCATCCCCGAGTCACCTTCGCAGGACGGTTTCCCTGACCTTGTGCCGCCCTCAGAAATGAGCGTTGCAAGTCCTTCCCGGCGCACACGAGCTGGTACAGTGCCGTCAAGATTTTCGCCGGTTGGAACAATCAACGGTGTCATCGTGCAGCAATCACTCTTGTCCAAGACATCGCGACCAACCCCATCCACAAGCCCCTTCAAACCTACTTCGCTATCAGCCGAGATGTCGAATAAGGGCCCTCCGAACAGCTCCAATAATGCTGCTTTGCTCTCAAGACTACGAGCTGGGTCAATGCCACAACGATCCAATCTTATGGGATCTTCCAATCCATTTGGAAATTCGCTGTTCACCTCAAACTGGAGTTCGAGCAGAGATCGAGCATCAACACTCACTAGTATTCGATCGTCCGAAGATCCGGCATCTCCTACTCAGTCTTCCTATCTGAGAGATGGAATGACAGATACAGATGTCAGGACACTTGACTATCTCGGGCTTGTCGAGACCCCACAGCAAAGCCGCGCTAATCTTGTCCGAACTCTTCCTGGATCTTCGCTTTTGCAGCAACAGCAGCAACAACAGCAGCCGCAGCAGCCGCAGCAGCAGCCGCCCAATCTCGTACCTCAACTTCTGGCAAATTTTGACCTAAGAAATGCAACCCGGTTTCGGTCTTACTCCGTAAATGCGGGGGAAAAATACGCTGATGAAGAGCTAGATGAGGCTGACATACCCTACACTGGATTTCAGAGTGGTGCGCTAACACCATCTGCTGCCGCCACTGCCGCGCACATGACGGCTCTGCAGAATCAGATTGATCAGCACAATCGAGCTGTTCAGGCGTTTAGCAAGCATATGTCAACCGCGCGACCTCGTGCCAGAACAGCCGGCATTCTTGATACACCACAGCGTATTCCAATGCGGACTTACATGGCGACGCCTTCTCGACTCGACCATGGGATTGGCCCGTCAAGTCTTGGGGTCGAAGAGGGTGATGAAGTAGTCGGGCTTGTAGACTCTATTGGCACATATCATCTGAATGGCAACGCTGGATCTCTCGACCGTGAACTGAACGATGAGAACGATACAAACGTGTCGCGTTCCCTTTGGATTGGCAGTATTCCGGTTTCGACGACAAACACCTCTCTTGATGCCATCTTTGGTCGGTACGGAAGCATCGAATCGACTCGTGTTCTTACACATAAGAACTGTGGGTTCGTCAACTTTGAGAACATCGAAAATGCCATTCAAGCTAGACAAGCGCTGAACGGCAAGGAGATATTTCCAGGCGCAGGTCAAGTGAGAATCGGATATGCCAAGGCGCCGAATAACTCAACATCAGGCACGCCTGGTTTCAATGCGACTGAGCCATCCCCGACTCCAGATCCACATCATGGTGAATCTTCTTCTGCTTCCGCGGCCGGGCCTGCGGGTGCTGACATGCCGAATCCAATTGGAAGAAGCCACCAGACTAGAACATCGGCCTCTCCACCGGGAGTGCCCGATTTGAATGTGTTGCGAGACGAGATGTTGCGAACAGTGGTCGATTTTGGAGCAAGCGCGGATGATGGTCGCATGATCTCCCAGAGCATTGATCAGGCATTGGCATATCAACAACTCGAAACCGAGATCCCGGCTGTTCCGGAGCCAAACCATGTACGTCTGTACGATGCGCCGAGGTTACGGGACATCAGAAAAAGAATAGACAATGGCGCTTGCGGATTGCAGGAGATCGAGGAGGTCGCGAACGACATGCTACATGAGATCGCCGAGCTTTCATCGGACTACCTTGGTAACACGGTAGTACAGAAATTGTTCGAGCTCTGTTCTGAACATACCAAAGAGCAAATGTTGGCCCAGATCGCGCCGCATCTCGCGGAGATTGGCGTACATAAGAACGGCACATGGGCAGCTCAAAAGATCATCGATGTCTGCAAGACTGCACCTCAGATGGCACTCATCGTCAAGAGCCTTCGACCCTATACCATTCCGCTATTTTTGGACCAATATGGCAACTATGTCCTTCAGTGCTGTCTGCGTTTCGGCTCTCCGTACAACGACTTCATTTTCGAGACAATGCTTAGTCACTTGTGGGACATTGCCCAAGGCAGGTTTGGTGCTCGTGCGATGCGCGCCTGCCTCGAAAGTCACTACTCCACTAAGCCCCAGCAGCGCATGCTTGCTGCCGCAATTGCCCTCCATGGTGTCCAACTCGCAACCAACACAAATGGAGCCTTGTTGTTGACCTGGTTCCTCGATACTTGCACCTTTCCTCAACGTCGGACGGTCCTCGCCCCTCACCTCGTGTCACACATCGTCCACTTATGCACGCACAAAGTTGCCTATTTAACGGTGCTCAAAGTTATCAATCAGAGAAACGAACCCGAAGCCCGAGAAATTATCATGCAGTCTCTGTTTTTCAGTCCCGGTGATACTGTCTTGGAACAGATCTTGTCAGACCAGACATCTGGGGCAACGTTGATATTCAAGATCCTGACCACGCCTTTCTTCGACGAGAGCATAAGGGCCGAAGTCGTCAGAAATGTGGCCAAGGTTCTCACTCGAATCAAAGCGCAGCCAAATCAAGGATATAAACGGTTAATGGACGAAGTTGGGCTCTCCTCTCGGCTTCCCACTTCCTCCCAACAGGCTCACAGTCATGGTCACCCAGTCGCTACGGATCGAGCTCGACCAATGACACAGCCAGGCGGTGCAAGTGTTATGCCGCCTCAGACACTGGAGAGACCGTATAATGGACAGTACGTGCCCAATCTGTCAGGAGCATCATACGAGACCGGCCCCGGGCTCGCCAGGAGCGGATCTGCTGATTCTGCAACTTTTGCACCGTACGGCATGAACGGCCCGCCATACACACACTCGTCCCTACAACAGACAACAGCTCAGCAATTTCAGTATCAGGCGTATCTGGCCGCAGCTCATCGTAGTAGCAACAACAACTTCTTGCCTGGATATCCTACAACCGGGTACGGCGGGTATGCGACTCCACCACTTTCTCTCGAGCCCTTCCGAAGCATGCAAAACCATCCCTCGCCACTTATGGGGCCTACTCAAATGAGCCCCCTCATGACTGGCGGCCCTTATGCTCAGCAACATTATAGCCCTACCATGGGATCAAACGTCTATAATTTCCAGCAACAAAACGGCTTCTCCCCTCAATTGCAGCCTGTCCAAAGCGGTGGCCGCAGAGTCAGGGTAGGCGCGCTTTCATTGGACCTTTCTTTCAGACATGCTAACGACTCGCTGCAGAGATAGCGTGGGGCTTTGTGCCAAAAACCCCATTGTGGGCGAAGCTTTTCACTTCCTGTATCATTTTCGTGGTTGGAGACACAAAATCCCAGACGCTGGCTCGTCGGCGAACAGAGAAGTTGTGCAGCGTGATACGATTATACAATCACTCAAAAGTATCTAACGATTTTTCCATGGCAAATAGTAAATTGGTTGGGAGAGTTGGACATCCCCCCCGCGACATTTTTCATGACGTGAGTTGGGGACTCAGAAGGCGTTGAACAAAGGTGCGGCATCGCAGGGCAACAGCTGGGTCTAGGCCATTGGCACCAGGCGATGTACGCCCGAGTTTTTTTTTCAAGGGCATTTGACACAGTTTTTCTTCCATGTATTCATGAGCCACGTTCTGGCCAGCTTACGGATTTTGTCTGCTGAGGTAGAGATTTCGATTACACGCCCTCACTCATGCCGATGTGCAATTGAGGCTAGAATATAGGGAGGCTCTTCAAGAACTTTACAAGATCGGCTGAGGCCAAAGACTCGCTACGTGGTAATCATACAGTTGGCTGGCAACTATTTCCCAAATAACGTCAAATCGTCAAATGATGACACTGTCTCGCCGGGCTGCTTTCAGTCGCCGGTTCAGTTGTGCGATGTAGGACCTCTAACTCCAGCAGAACTAAGAACTTATCCTGTTCAGCGTTGTAGTACTGGACAACTTCGACATTCTGCTTCCAAAAGCATCCACACTCCGCAGGTCAGACTCCGGTGGTTCCATTAAGTATCAGTGTTGTGCTGTGAGACAGCTTGTCCTGTATGCTTGGCGGGATCGCCCAGGCACTTAAGGTTTTGGGGATCTTTTGGGGTGCAATGCAAAGGCTCCCGCAGGTCATGGGTCGACTTGCGACAAATTTACCCAAGTTCACATCATGTCCTTGCCTCCTCAGCTTATCGGCATCAAACGGCGTCGGCATGATGAGCCTGTTGATGTGCTTTGTAAAAGACCTCGCCTGCGCGCATAAAGTCCATCGCTAACTGAAGAATATATAGATCTGGAAGCAGACCGAAGCTCGAGCAAGCGTCGCTTTACCGACTTTGTCTTCCAACGTGTAAAAACGGACGAACTCGAGCAGCCCTCTTCTTACGCGCAGCCTGGCTATGACTCTAACACACGGGAAAGGGTTAGGTCCGCTAGCAACCACACTACTGGAGGAGCACCGCTAGTCCAGGCGACTACAGCGGGGGCAGAGGCGCGCGATGCACTTCAGCGAAGGGCTGTTCGGGCCCAGCTTCTTGAGCAACAGAAACAAAACTTTTCTTCCGAAGCAGCTGAACCACCAGCACTGAGTCAAGATGATTCCAGTCATACCCCTCTCGCTGGATCCATCGAGGCGAAGCATCCACTTGCTGCCCGTCGATTCCACCTATCGCGACACGGCCTCACGCCAGCCTCGTCCACACACTGGGCCGGGGTCCAGAAGCATAGACACCTCAATAGAGCTCACCTTGCTACCTTTGTGGAAAAGCATGTAGATCGTTTACGCGATGGCGAAATGCACTTTTCCAACAAGACGTCTGCTATCGACCGTCTAATAGACGACGCAAATTTCAGTCCGCAGCCTCTGTCCGTGATGCACAACTCTTCGTTGGATCAACCAAGGAATGGTGCTTCAGCCAGCGTCGGATTTTCTCCAAAACCCATCCAATCTTTTGTGAAAGCTCCAAAGGAGCTCGTAAAGACAGGCAATTCCATCAGAGATCATCCCAGCACATGGAACTATGACTCTGACCAGCTCGCTAATGAGCTTGCGGCTTTTGCGCTAGAGATCAGCGAAGCAGAAAATTCGATAAAGGGAGGCCAGCAACAACGAAAGGCGCCAGCACGCCGCAGTCCTGAAATAGCAGACACTGATATAGAGGTGGACGACATATACGTTTACGAAACATACCTTCGAGTTCACCGGAGTGAGCTAGTTCCAAACTATGATGAGAACAAGGACAGCATAGGCGTGCTTGTAATCGAAGAGCAGGATCAAGAGCTTTGGCAGACTTTTGCAGAAGATGAAGAAGATAGCGGGTGGGATGAGGAGGATGGCGATTCGAATGGTAGGTCTATTTGCTTGACTGACATTCGACTTCTAACGTTACCAGCGGAGGACAACCCGCGCAATGATTATCCAGAGGACGAAGTCAGCTCTGAAGACGAGTATGGTCACGGCGCGTACAAGTATCGAAATGGCGCATCCGATGACGAAGAGTACGGTCTCGAAGACGGACTGGCAGGTGAGGACGAGGACGAGGACGAAGGTCTCTGACTTGTCACGAGCAAAGAGAAGGGATTGCAAGTCGCTCAAGCGACACATTTGCAAATAAATTGTGCGATTCTAAAGTACCGAGAGTCATCAACGGCGATTTGAGAATACCGTGATGATGCATAGCAACTATGCCGAAAGCAAATCGATTTTCGTGAAGTAATGACAGGACGTGAAGAAGCCTGGATGCAAACAAGCAATCGAGCAAATGCCAACCAAAGCTCGCAGACCATTTATGACGCTAAATGAAGAGAGAGCCGCCTTAACCGACACAACACCTCACCGGTGTGATGACAACCCCGCCACTGAGTACATAGAGAAGAGTCGTTCAAAATGACAGATGGTACTGATCACGAAATTCGAATTGCAGCGGCACGCTTTGACAGTAGCGTAGTTACCGTGTGAATGGTGTAAGTCCAGCACTTTCCAAGTGCTCGGCAGGTTCACTGCCATTCTCGAGGGGGCCAGTAACGAGGGCCCATCCACGGGTAACGGATGTTGGTCGATTCAATGATGCCAAAGTAGGAAACCACCTCCTCTACCATGTCATTGCCCCGTTGTTTCCATTCTCTGATTTGTGGTATCTTGTGATCGTGGAGGACGCGGTAGAGCTTGCACTCTAGGCCGCTCTTGTCCCGCCGATTGGAATGTGGAAAGTGTGCGTTGAAGGCGCGAACGACCGTGTCCCATTCTTGGTTCAAGTCCACGCGGTGGAACCAAATGAATGCTTCTTGCTCCTTTGAATACGCTGGTCGATTTGGTCGACGGGGAAGGGAAGCTCTCTTCTCAGGCGACAGTGCCGCCGCTGACCAAGCCCGACAACGATTGACTGTAGGAGCAGGGTATGCCAGCATATCCGGAAGGGAGTGATGCGTTATAGTCCGTATTGGCACCCGGGACGTGCATGATGCCGCCTGTCGGGCTCGATACGGCAATGTCCGTGGTTGTTCTTCAGACTCGCGCGTAGAGTGATTGAGAACGGCCGATATTGTCATAACCGATGTTCTCCTGTTGGAGGCGCTTTGCTTATGGCCTTGTCGACGAGGCGTCCTGGCCATGCTAGCGGCCTTGATGGGAATTAGTTGCTATGAGAGGGGAGTAGAGGTGCAAGGTATGCTGAGACTAGGAAAGAGACGCAAATATCGAGCTGTCTTTGCTGGGAAGGCCTCAGCTATAAATTACTCGTCAAAGACTACTCAGATGTTGGATATGGCCGAGTCTGGGGGGGCCCGCCTACGCCCGAATCGTCATTTGTCATTTGCCGCCCACCAACAGACAGGGGGGCTTGCGCAGAGTGGATATGCAGACAGATCGCGTTTCGTTATCATAACGAGCACTGAAGTCGCTGCATCGATATCATATATCACAATATTCCCAAGTACAGTCTCCGGCATCGTGTTTTTGGCCAACACCTTGACATCTCGAGCAGGATGCAGTTCACAAATGGATTTATGCAGATGCTGTGGCAAGCTTTGACCTAAAATGCTAGAGACAAGGGCTGGCTTGCTTAAATACGAGTGTTCTTCAGAAGCACCCCCTGTCATGTGGACCAGACTGCTGCCTTTTATTTTCCGCTGTCGAAAGATCTCGCCCGACATCGATCCAACTTTTGCCTTGCCTTTTAAGGTGAGCCTTCCCTGCACATCACGGGTTCCTTGAGCAGCGTTTTGCAATGCTGGTGCGGGCTGCCCAACAAGACTTCAACTCGCATTCTTCAAGCAAAACCTAGGGAGATCGTACTCGGTCCGTGCCTCCGGACCGGAAAGAGCTCTTCCGGCGGAGGACAACCTTTTGCCTGAGCAGTGTATAAGGCAATGCTGAATGATCATCAATATGAAGTGTGGAGAGAACAAAGCAGGCCCGTTTTCTCACCCCGCTAGCCTCGACGATATCGAATGGCGTCTGATGTTCGTTTGCACCCTCCATCTCGTCTGATGGCTAGCGTCAACTTTGTAAACGCTATATACTAGCTGATTCAAGTGTTGATGCGAGGGTCTAACGGCGGATTGCAGGTCAGGTATTGGCCGTAACAAGATTCCGCCGGTTCCTAACTTATGCATGCTAGCAATCGGGCATGTTGGGAGGGTTGTTACAATGACGATCTGCTCCTTCGGTGGGGGTTGTCGCCTAAGCCAGTTTCATGCAACTGTGCAGGCGGAGCAGGGATCATGATTGGGCATCATTTGAAGTGCGCCGACATATCTGCTGGACGATCAATGTAATGCTGCCGTTCGTGCTAGGATTAAATCGGAGCGTGACCGAGATGGCATGTTTATCATTTTTAGGTCCGTGCGGCGCCTGGTCTAGTGCCAAACGGATAAGCGATGCCTGAAAAGGCTTTTCAGCCCACAGCTTTCGAAAATCACCTGATTAACGATGTTGCACGAGCAGCCAAAGCAAAGGGAATTGTCTCCCTGCTTTGTGTGAGGACGGCCAACAAACTCTAGCGGGAACAAAATGCCATTCTAGCCCTGCTGAGAAGAATGATAGACTTGCCCCAGAGCACGGCAATGACCATCCAGGTTGCAGCGTCCCAAAACACGCTAACCAGGTGTGTGCTGCTGCGTGCGCTAGTTAAAACAGACGCGGGCGGGTCCTCGCAAGTATGATGGATCACATCCACCTCATACCCTTGTCACAAATCCAGTTACACCGTGGCCCCTCCAACACAAATCTTGGACCGAAGAGCTCCACAAATTGCATTCGAGTCAACGCTTTCCTGTTCTGTATCCCCGCAGAAACCGGGGCCGACTTTCCGAATGGGAGGCTACCAACGGGAAACTGTGGGTCTAAGCGCCGAAGAGTGATCGTTAGCTGCATGTGCTGGAAAGTCATTCATTCCGCCACAGGCTTTCAATATCGATGTGTTTTGTCCCCTCGAAAACACGCTGTATTTGAAGGTGAACTTTCGTCATCGACTTGAATGGGTTCCTGCTACAAAAAGGCTTGAAGCGGCACTGGCCGACCCTCCAAACCCAAGCCGGACCAATTGGAGATCCCTGGCTGGTGCGGCTTCTCTGAAGAAGCTAACGCACGCAAGTTCGCGAAAAGCTCCACACCTGGAGCCCGTATCCTGTCGTAAAAAAGGCTGTCTACGCTATCCCCTGTTCTCGCTTCAATGCCAGTCAGGAAATCTTTTTTTTTTGTGAAATTTTGGGGGGGCTACTGTACACCGCTTGCTGTGATCGCCCAGGATCGCGCTTTTCTTCCAACCTAACTAGTGTTGCCACCCTTTGCTCCGTTTGATCTAAGTCACCCCACCCATTCCAGTTCCCCACTTTAGATGAGCCAATGACCATATTGTCGGGTCTCCAATCGTGTCGATGATCGAAAGACTTCTGTTGAAGGCATGATGGCTTGGAGCGTAGCCTGAAACAACTCTGCTCTCTCAACCCCGAGAAGAGCAAATTCCTAGTGTTTGCCGTAAGATAATTGTGGACAGATGCTACCAAGTGGGTGGCGGTACCTTGCTTTTAGCGTCAGCGAAAAAAAAGCGCTTCGCCATCCCCCGACACCCGTAGAAGACATGGCAGAGATCTGTGAACTTATCTTGCCAATATCTGCACTCAAAATCCGATCTTTGGTACCGAAGAGATATGCCGCGTCTTTATTTGGGGTGTGGAGATTCCTATGAGTGGGCTTGTCTTTGACCTAACCATGCTTCTCGTGTTTCGCCTCACCTGTGAGAGCTCTCGGGGTGAGGCTATCCGAGATTACTACGGGTTTGACTAGTACAAAAACCACTCCAGTTACATCCCACTTTGACTTTCGATTTGCATCTTCATGCGACAGCGATGCTTGCGTTGCTAATGCTGCCGTCGTAGAAAAAGCCTCAATTTGCTGCTTCATGTCCAGCTAGGTTCAAGAAGATACGAATGACCAATTGAGATGCGAGTCTTTAGTCAATCACGAAAAGGATAACAAGCAATCAACGCGGAGCAATGCTATCGCACCAAGAGCGGTATTTGGGATTCTTCTCAGCACCCCTTCACAGATGACGGCTCTTGTTTGTACGCGCTTAGAGCACCCGGCTCATTCTTCGCAAGTAGAGTCCTGTTTCTTCTCCAATCAGCTGACTTGTTCCGGGCGCTACAGGGATAAGGGCCGCCTCTCGCATCTTGTCCGACTCTCTAGCTCCCTACCCTGCTCTTTCCCCTTTCGACATTGGCTTTTGCCGCGAACAAAGAAGCCACTGCGCTGTCATTGCTCAGAATGCCCATTTATCGCGAGTCACCCACTTGGCCCACCGCCACCGGAATTTGCCGCCTTGTCAAACCTGCTTGATTCAGAATGGTGAGAAGGTTTGACCCTTCCTAGACTCGGAGTTCTTCGGGGCACTTGTTGCTCCATTCAGGATCAAAATGTCTTTACAGCTCTCGCTTATGGAGATGTTCCACTGCATTTCATCCGGCACACCAACAACGGATCCCTCCTTATGCTCAGATCCGCATTGTCGACTCATGAAGATTGTCTGCAGGCGGCGAGGTATTACCCCACAGCATTACCTGAAAGGGGCTTCGTTGACCTAAAGCTAATCTTCTCATTTTGTTCTAGCGACGGTTGTGAGCTTATCTCAATAGCTTCCCTGTGCCACATGGCCTCATTTGTGGCCCATTAAATGTCCAAGGAGAGAGTGCGTACTATTGCCATCGCGATCGTCCGCCACATTGATCACTTCCTTTCCGATCTCCTATGTAATTCTTGATCCTCAGCTTTGAATTTCATTCCACCAAATCTGATGGTGCATGAGAAACTTGGTAGGGTAGAAGGTGCATTTACGCAAGCCCATCGTCCGAGGAAACGTGCTCGGTTCACAACTGTGATTCGAAAGTTCATCACATTGTCCACCAACGCTTCTGGATCTCCCAAGCTGCCGCCGCCATTTCTGCCCTTCCTTTCTCTCATCACTATCAATGCCTCCACGAGAGGCCTGCTACCTCAGTCATAAGCTTGGCTTCAAACTCAAGACGCAGTCTCAATGTACCATCAAGATGAAAAGATGTACCATCAAGATGAAAAAATGTACCATCAAGATGAAAAAAGGGTTCAGATAGCACCATTAACAATCGCCTTTACCTTCCTCAAAAAGCCAATCAAGCCGAAAATCTCTACCCGTCATCAGATCAGTCTTTATCACAACATGTCACCTACGGCCCCTTATTCGCTCTTCTGTGGTGGTACTGTTAGTTGCTGACGCTGACCCTCTTTGCACCGCTTAATCTTCCATCGCAGCCTCCGCTCTCTTCGCCTGACCATCTTGCGTCGCCGTCTTAACGGTGACAGTTACATTCTGCACCATGTTACTCAATAGCTCTCCTATCCAAACTATCTCCAACTTTTCGCTTCGTCACCCTCATAGCGCTAGGTGCAGGTCCAGCTGCCCGCGTCTTCCTCGCTGCAATCGTAGACCTCACCGGTGTGTCCTGCACACGGTCCCATCTGCTTTATAATACCCGACAGCTTTCCTGGCACAGTTTCCTTGGCTAATCTCGCATTGAGATTCCATTGCCCCATTGTTCAGGGTGTCAAGTAACTTGTTCACCGCCGTACTCTTGGCTTTCGAGACATCCCGTACGGGAGCCCTGGCTCCTCCCTACCATGCGCTGGATAGTCTTGTGCCCGAAAAATGGACGATGTTGAACGCGGATAGAACAAGCTCGTAAGCTCGTCCGCACTTGCCCAGGAGTGGGTGCTGAAGTCGCTGCTCAGGATGTAGAAAAGGTTCCTTGGTATTAGGGCCAGTGCTCTCTTGGTAAGAGGGCTCACTAGAAACTTCTCTTCCAAAAACCTCTTTTGGTTCAGTCTGCCAACGACGACTGTCCTGAATCCACCAAGTCGTACTTAATGGATGACTATTTAAAGGGTGCAATTGTACCTCCAATGTCTTGATCAATGAAAAGCAAGTGGGGATCATGCCAAGACCCACACAGCGCTCTTGGCAAGCTAACCTATTATGAGTTAACTCTTATTTTTCGCACTGAATTTCGTTCGAAATCAAAAGCTCCTTGAGATTTGGACAAACCCGCATCGCGACTTCCTTGATTGCATCTGCACCTTCGGCAACCGCAATCATGGCACCGTAAGAGTGATATCTCCTCTCCGTCTTGCACAACATTGACCAATTTGCAGGCGTTCCTACTCCAAGACCTACAAGGTCCCTCGTCGACGTAGGTTTTGCACTCACTTTGAACCTCGCACATTCGCTAACAACCCTCTAGCTTTCGAGTCGGCTCGTCTGTACGTCCATCCCGACCACTGAGCAGTAGCTTGTCTCTGCTTATGTCTGCGGTTCCTCTAACACTACAATAGCGACTCCGAATTGAAGATTGTTGGCGAATATGGCCTGCGCAACAAGCGAGAGGTCTGGCGTGTCCAGCTCACACTCTCCAAGATCCGACGTGCTGCGCGGTATGGAATTGTGACAGCGTGTATGCAGTTGAAGCTAATATCCCTCCCTAGTCAACTTCTCACACTCGATGAAAAAGATCCCAAACGTCTCTTCGAAGGCAACGCCCTCATTCGACGTCTCGTCCGTGTCGGTGTGCTCGACGAATCCCGCATGAAGCTCGATTACGTGCTCGCCCTCAAAGTCGAAGATTTCCTTGAACGCCGCCTGCAAACCTGTGTCTACAAGCTCGGTCTCGCCAAATCCATCCATCACGCCCGTGTCCTCATCAAGCAACGTCACATTCGAGTTGGAAAGCAGATCGTCAACGTGCCAAGTTTCGTGGTCAGATTGGACAGCCAAAAGCACATCGACTTCGCTTTGACGAGTCCGCTCGGTGGTGGGAGACCTGGCCGTGTTAAGAGGAAGAAGGAGAGGGCTGCTGAGAAGAAGGAAGAGGGCGGTGATGAAGCGGAAGAAGAGGAGTAGACGAATAGCTGAAGAACGTTCTGGCGTAACGACTAGCGAGGCAATGAGCGAACGTCGTGCGTTACAGTATGGCATACGGATTGTGTGGTCAGGCTCCCCAAAAAATTTACAAGTTAAGCTTCACTTCGATCTGCCCTCCATCTATCTTGGAAGGGCATTTTGTCTTGACTTGACATCGCATAGCCAACATGGCTCGGGAATTCGAGAATCCCATGCCTAACCGCAAGTCCAATAAAAGCTCGAAACCTTCCTCCTCATATTCATGTGGGTATATCGTAATGTCATGTGATACTTCTTGTGCTTTGCTCTTTGAACGCCCTTAACGCGCGTAACTTCGGTCCAAACCCCGTAGCCCACCTTGCGGAACCAGGGAATATCCAGCATCCCAGACACCCCCGTTGGCCAAATCCCAACATTCAAGCGTCGACTCCAATGACGCCGCGTAGCACAACCTCAGCACTTCTATACCATCGTCCTTTCTCTTCCAGTTCATCCCTCCCGCCCTCCTCTCTGACCCTCCTCGCCTCAGTTGCCGCAGCAGTGATATCGTTTTTCTTTCTCTCTAACGCGTCCAGCTCCCCCTCCACCACCTCACATTCCCTCATCTTGGCCGGCAATGCCCTCTGTAGAGCCGCAATCTGGCGATCTAATTCCCGCGCCCTCGCCCGCTGCTCCTCTATCATCCCCAGCGTCTCTTCAAGCCCAGCATTCATTCTCGGATCTTCCGACCGCGGCTCAGCACCCTCTCGCTCCGCCAACTCCCTCCTCAGCTCTGCGACCGTCTCTTCCAATGCCTGCACCTTCGGCGGCAGTTCTTCGAGCAGTGCCATCTGTGCTTGCACGCCCTCCCATCTGGACGCCAGTGAGCGGGCCATGCCCTCCATCTCCTCCACCAGTCTCCCCACATCTTCCTTCTTCGCCTTCAGCTCCGCCTTGGCCGTTGACAGCTTCTCCTCCAGTGCCACATTTTCCGCGTGGCTGACTAGCAGCGGTGGGTCGCCGACGATGGAGCGCAGGTACTTCTCTTTCGTCACTTGTTCGAGGTAGCTGAAGCGGAGCTTGCTGAACAGCTCTTTGTAATGTGTCAAGTCTGCTAACAGGCTGGCAGGGGTGGGGTTGTCGAGGTCGGAATTGGCCGAGTCTGAGATGTTTGACTGTCGCTTTGAAGGTGACGTGGTCTGCACCGCGGCAATTACGGGTTCGGCGAGGCTTAGTATTGTGAGCGGGTGCGAGGCTTGCTGCTCACGGAGAGTGGTGAGCACGGACGCGTAGTCAGGGTGCGCCATTGTGGAAACGGGCTCGCAGATGTTGTCTGCGTCTAGTTGATATCCTCAGGAGGCGTCAGAGATGTAAATTCGAGTTTCAATTGGAGTGAGAGCTCTTTTGGGCTGGCAACTCCAAGGCATGAGCGTGATTATAACGGCCAATGACGTGTGATAGTGTTTACTTGTTCCCAACCTGGCTAGATCGACAAGGCCTGTCTACTGCCAATCACGAGTTGATCGCTACGCTGCAGGACGTACTACTGCTTAACAACTCTTATCTCAGTCGTAATACGAACGAGGCCAAAGCGGTTAAGCCTATGTATCTACTTGCACCATTTAACGAACACCTTGTCTTCTGGTAGTCCGTAGTTGCTGTCCTTGTCCCTGTTCTTCCATCTGGAATCAATGACCACACTCTACTTATATCGAATTGGAAATCTGGTGCTGTGACGGATTTGGTGACCATTGCAGGAGTAGACGGTCGAGTGATGGATAGGATGGATGCTGTGGCGTCCATTGGTAGATGTGAGTCGTAAGGCTGGATGATGTGGTGTAATGACGCTAGGCGGAGGAGTGATGTGAGCGAGGTGGTGGAACATTGTGTCTTCGCTTGTACAAGACAGGCTAAAAGGGAGTGGTGGTTGATTGAGGATTTTGTGTTGATTGGATGGAGACTTGAGCAGAACGAGAAAGCAAATACCGACAGAAGGAAAAGGGAGGAACATACACGGTTCCCTCGCACAAAAGGAAGCTAGCACAAGTCCATTGTTCTACTCAGTGTGTGCTATTTAAGGTCCATCCGTATTAGAGCAAGTATGTTGCATATTGGAATGGTTTTGCGGTCTTAGCGATATGCACACTAGAACATGGTAGCTACTGAAACGTCAATTTGGGCACGAGCAGAAATGGGGGAGCTGGACACACAGAAACACCAGAGGTGTGGCCGAGATATTGACAGATTCAGCTCGAGGCACCACCACTGCAACGTGTCGATGCATGCCATGGCGCGTTGTTCGAAGAACTGGTAAATCAGCGTCAGCCTTCACCTCGTGCTGCAGGCTGACTCGCACCTCCGAGCTTTCTTCCCCGTTCCCCTCGATCACTGTCCTCTCGTCGAATATTCCTTCCTTTTCCCAGTCTTGTAGCTCCGGTCCGTCATTCAGCCGCCAAGGTTCTTGAAAAGCGAGTCGTTCGAGCTTGTCGATGACATCGCCAACTCGACGGCAGATGGTGCACTTGTGGCGCTGGGACGTCTGTTGAAGGAATTCGCAGCGCGCGCCGTGGAGGCCGGCTTCAGAGGCTACACCACAACGATCCCAGTCAGGCGTGCTACAGTCGGAGCAAACATATTCTTGACACATTGGTGGAATATTAGCAACGGACCAGCGAGTGACGACGCGTTTCAGGCCGCAGAACTGTCGTCGCTATAATGAAGGTGAAATCGTCAATGCGACAGAAGGTATCGAGTACTATGCAAGTGCAGAATAGGAAATTGGTAGGTTCTGGCAAGAAAGTGTCCCGCCACGGGCTGAAAGGTCCTCAATGGACTTTGCTTATGTGAACTGTTGACTGCTTGGATGTGGATTTGCTGCTGTTATTGCACGGCAGCCGCTCAAAATTGGGCTGGCATCAAACGCATCGAGTTGGAAGTATTTCGCCAACAGCGGTGTTTAGGTCGATCTTCTCTCCAAAGCCTCTCCTTCCGGGCAATTGAGGAGAGTCAACAATTCAACTTTTTGGCAGGCTTCTGGCGATTCTCTACTATTTCCAGTCCTTTCAATCGAAAGCTCAACGTCATTCACTCAATGCCAATATCTTCCAGACATTGCTCTTGTTCTCCCATCAGCATTAAGCGCCTGTACAACCTCTTCGGGTAACGATCCTCTCTCAAGATCAACCCAGTTCCCTTCTTGATGTTTCGTGCTTGACGCCCCAATAGTCACAGCATCGCCAAACTCCCTCTTCTACGTCGGATGATGTGTCATCCATCTCAATGCACACTCCACTTCCGTCAAGTCCTGCTTCTTTGCCGCAGGCTTCGGAATATCTAGAGCAGCAACTACCTTTCTCAACCTCGTCAGCCTCGTTTCCACAGTGGTATCGCTTGTCAGATATCCTCCCGTTAGCGGATTATAGCTATAGAATACCATACCATAGTGTCGCAGACAAGGAAACGGCTCCGGCTCCGGCTCGACGAAGCGATACAGCGCATTGTACACTCCTTGATACACCGATGGCATGATCCAACCATTGCGGTCGCATATCGCAAGCTTGCGCCAACCTCCCAAACCATGAAACTGCTCATCCCGAAGCGTGTAAAGTATCCCTCTCTATGTAGCTTGTCAACCTTCGCGCAAGGGTTTCTTCGAACGGTATTGTCCGGTCTGATTGGTGGAGATACCACAAATGGATCTTCTCAGCTTGTAGCGCTTTCAGGGATCTCATAAGGTTCTCCCGTAGATGTTCTAGTCTATGGGGCCATTGGTCACCGGGCATATTTCGTGCCACGGTTGGGTAGAACCTGGTGTCCCTGCTTCTACCAGTGGAGTTGTCCGAGATATTTTTCCGACGAGCCCTGGCCGTACTAACGAGCGGTGTGGATTTCATTGTGACCATGTTTCTCGAATATGTCAAGGATAGCGGAGGTATATTCGTGTTTATGAACTCGTGTTTGCTCAACTCCTGAAAGCAGGGTGAGCGCATGACTTGACGTTGAAGGGAGGTTCGAAGCGCACCAGGTTTACCAATTGTCATAGCCCCGGAGACGACGTTGACGTTGGGTTTCTGAGACGAAGCCATCCCAGTAAATGTGAGTGTGCTCGTCCAGTCAAGGTAGTCTGAGAATGAGTATTGTGCCGGAACCGAGCGTCAGATTCGTACAGCCGGCCATGACGATGTCTAGCTTTAGCACAGAATCATAGCACTTAACCAAATGACTAGCGTCCTATTGACGTAGGAGATGATGAAATCGCAAAGCACATTTGCCCGTCTGCTGCGGGCTTGCTTGGGGAGGTGAGGATCTGATGTTACCCTTCAACGCTGAAATCATCACTGCACGGCACTGATGGTAGCTGGCACTGATAGTAGTCAGCGACGAAGTGGGGTGGATGCAGTTGGAAAACCATAATGTAGGAGAGGAATACCGTTGCTGCATTTAATCGAACAAGCTGTTACGAAGATAGCCTCCAATATCTGAGCAACTCTCACTTTGCTCGCCGCTCCCAAGCACTGGCAACACGTGATCCCCGTCCGCAGGCGCTAAAACCGGCTCGACTGCACACCCACACCATACCCACCTCATCTTGCTATTCCTGCATCTTCCACCAGAAGCCGCTTTCGACTCATAGTCATCCCGTCCCAAAATGGATCCCCTCCGAAGTCTGCAGCAGCCCCCCCCGGGGGGCCTGGCCGTGGAGGACAGGATATAATAGAAAGGAGCGGTCAAGCAGCGTTGCACCCCCCTTGACACCCACCTTGCGCCGTCCAGTCACCCTCGGCCTCAGTTCTTTTCCCTCCTCGTCGACACAATGCTCAGCATATGGGAGTCTTGTTCCTGCGTGTCATCTAATCCTTCTAGAGCAGGGTGAGGCGTTGGCGAGGCCGTTGGCAACCTGTGATTGGCGAGGTAGAGGGGCAGGCGAGATCAGACAAGTTAGCGCCTGCGTTGCGGCATTGTTCTCGACTCTTTGCGCGTCGGCCGGTGAGGGCGTGGTATGATGCAATATTTCACGGTAATCAGGGAGTAAAAATCACGAAAATTGGCCCTAGAAAAGGTATGTTTGATATGCAATGAGGGCATTTCTTTGTCTTACTGGAAAATCTTGGAAGGCACCCTATGAGGAGGCTGCCTAGTAGTGTGGCGAAGTGTGGCCAACAAGCGAGCCTTGACAAGCCTAGAGGTCGCACTTGCTCACTCGATGAGATTTGTGTCAACCTGAAGAGCGTGGTGCATTGTCTGAGGCCAGTGCAGTCAACGCCGCAAGCATCCACGGGATTCAGGGCGTGTCTGGAGGTGCGGCGTATTCGCAGATAAGTTTTAATTGACGATGGGAGCTGATAGCTCTCCAACTCATCAGATTACGACGCTTGAGTAGATAGTCAAGGCAGCATCAATAAATAGTCAAACACGAGCCATCTTTTCGGTCTCCCTCTTAGCCTTCTTCACCTGTTTCATCTTGACCCGCTTCTCAACCCGCTTCTTGGACTTTTCTTGACTTCTCCAGAGCCTCCTTCGCCAGCTCGTCGGGGAGGACGAAGGAAATGGAGACCAGGAGACCATATTAAAGCTGAATGTTGAAGCCAAGGGTGCGCTTGAGGTTCTGCCGCGAAATGGAGGTGGCGGTGATTCGGTGTTCTGACTAAGCGAGAAGGATTTGGGACTGGTATCGCAGTCAGAAGCGCCTGTTCCACAAATCTTCGTCAACGTATATTGACCTGACCACTGGTTTGGGACCTCAGATTCTTATCCCCTCTGACCCCATATTTCTTGCACTTGCCCTTCCTTCTTGCCGCGATCTCAGGCCAGACAGACCCTCCAAAGCAAATCTCGCACCTTCCACATCCCAAAAATCATGCCAAGGCTGCATACCAGAGAGTTGTCACGGCACCTAAGCAGGAAAGCCCAGCATGGGTGGGAGGTGCGACACACAACAGAGGGACGACTTTATTTTGTCGAGATCCAAGCACCAGCTCAGATCGACATCAGATTTGCTACAGATCTACATTATGTTCAAGGGATTTCCACTGAACTTGGTAATCATAACAACCAGGGTGGCTGCTCCATATTGTTATGTAGACATGAGGCAGAAGCAACTAACTCGTACCACAGGCATCCACAGTCCAAAAAGACCCACAATTCTGATACACCGGCGAGTATGAACAACTTGACGGAAGTGCTGAGTCGTCAGGGCACTTGCGGGGAGGCGGAAGAGATGCAGCAACAAATACTCGGATTGAAGGAGATAGCACTGGGTAAGGAGCATGAACAACCTGGTGGAAGTGCTGAGACTTCAGGGCAAGCACGAGCAGGCGGAAGAGATGCATCGATAATCAGCTACGGGGACTGCATGCAGGTGATGGGACAGACCGTCACGTGATATATACTACGCCACCGATATTCCGCGGGGCATCACCTAGCCTTGCCAAATTACTCTATTCGAGATCCCACCCTCCGCCTGGCCCTCCTGCTGTGAGTATTCCTCTTTTCTACGCGGCCTACGGACTCGCAAAGGCCCTGGGAAGACGAAGTTGACGTCGTTCTCATCGGATCTGCTCATCAGCAATGGATATGCGCGCGTTCAGCTCCGTGACCGCCACCAAGGCTTTCATGCTCACCCTGCTGTGCATGATTTTAGGTCAGGTTCACAGCTTCGTGCCTTACACACGACCATCCCGCACCATGACAACGACCGAACAACAAACACAGACGTCCATGAACCTTGCACTTGCGACACCAATTGCGCGAAGGGATGTCCAGATCTCTGCGACATCCACTTCTACCCAAAATTTTGCTGCAGAAGCTCCAGAACCGACAAATGGCGCTATCTTCATGATGGATAATGTCGAAATTGATTTGTTTATCACCTCTACCACCACCGTGACATGGTGGGTGAGTAGTCTCGGTCCCGATTTTCCGTACGTTTGTGGAGTTGCGACATATAGCGATGGCTCACTTGGTTCGAATTTTTGCAGCCTCCTTCCATTTAGTCGCTGATAGCATTCAGACTTCCTTTTCCTCTGCGAGTTTAACCAGACTTGCGTGACCACCGAAACAATAATGTATTGCAGCGACAGCATGAGTATGGGTGATACGTGGACCACATGCAATGATATTAAACACACGAGTGAATATAACCCTACCGGAACCTATCCTGAAGATACGATGGTGTGGTGAGTCAAATGTTCCACTCATAAACAAATTGAACCTTCGCTGACATCGATCTTCTAGCCCAAATTATTACAGCGTATACTGCGCGTTATGGGTCTTACCAGGTCAAAACACCTCATATACTTACTATGATGGATGCGCTGAATCAGCATCCATAAATACACTTGTGCCATTCGCGACAATTTCTTCAGAGTATGTGGGGCAGACTGTGGTCGTCGACACATTCGGTGTCTTTTGGTACGCAGTAGCGGGTGGTAGCACTTCCTATTTTAGTACCCCCAGCAGCACCACCACCACAACTCCGCCTTTTTACGACTTCAATTCTTTCGAGGACAGCCTCTCAGCTGCTTCGATCAAACCTCCTTCGTGTGTAACTGATTTGTTTTCACTTTGCCCAATCCTCAGTCCCCTGAACGCAGGAAAAAACATTACAAACGTCACGGGAACAGACTCAGCCCAGATGTGTTCTGCTTTGGGTATGTTATCGTGCCCTGGTGTTTGTATTGCGGGTTCAGAGCCAACAGACTATCTCGGCTGGGCTATAGAAACTTGCGACACATATTGGGGAGCTCCTGCTTATCACAACTTCTCCGATGCTTGGGAAGGTTACGACGGAGTCGTCAATGCCTCATACGATTCTCTGTTCCCATGGTCCTGGCGTTTGGAACCTAGCCAAAGTACTTCGGATCGAGCGGCTAACCATTCATTGGCTGTTAAATGCCCCTCTGGCACCAGGATTCTCGGCTCCTTCGCCATCATAAACACCGCGGTCTTCGTGGCAACCATCATCCTCGGCCGTCGAGATTTCGTCCAGTGGATCACGTTTAAAAAGTGTGGTCAGAGAGGAACGCGAATGTGGCCACTCACCGCACTCATCAGCGTTCTACTCAACATGGGAGCTAATCTCGTCAACGCCCTACTCACCCGTCATGTACCAGGTTTTTCGCACGTTCCCATCGGGGGCATGGTCCTGCTCTGGGCGTCACGACCACGAATGGCTTGGTTCGCAGCGGCCTTAATCAGGTATCGCAAAAGAGAGAGCATGTATTTTGCTCTTGCAGCATCGGCCGTGTTGGCCGAGTTGATTCTCCAAGCCTTCGGTGCAGCTTATCTGGGGATGACCGTCCAACATGCCCAGAAAAATCACTATTACCTTGTACATCATTTACGATATGCTCCTCATGGAACAGACGCTTTGATGATGTACGTGGGCGCCTTGATCTGGGTTGTGGCTATCATTTTCATCATGACCATGGGCTTGTTTGTGTTCACTCCTCTCGGAACTCTAGCCCAAAAATGTCTCGAACAGCTATCGAAAGTAATAGATTCCTTCCTGAGTCGATTAGAATCCACACAATCTGAGACCGAAGAAACACCGGCCGCCAGGAGGGATCGGCTGCTGTCGGAGAAGGAATCCCGTCGGAAGCTCGACTGGGGACAATCACTTGAACGCATGGGATTCGAGCGGCACGTCATCTCTCAAGCTACCGTATTTACCGTGGCCATGGGTTTTCCGTTCCTCGGTCAATGGCTTTTCTGGGCTGGCTTTGTACGAATGACGCCGAATGTGTGGGTTTGTCCCAAAGACCCTTTTCTCTCCCCTTCGCCGGAGAATGGATAGAAGTGTCCAAACGCGTGTGTACCGAGTTTCGCTGACGAATTTTCAAATGCAGATATTGCCCAGTGGAGCTCTGGAAGAACACGAGTGTTTGGAGTCTTTCCTCAATCCTAGGTGAGCCTATGACAATCTGAACTAGAATAATCCACATCACTCCTTGACAGGGTTAGAAAAGCTGACACTTCAATGATGTCCCGATTAGGTGTCTTCTTCGGAGCTGCATTATAATATGTGGCAGTCGCGCACCACCGAAGCAGCTGAGTGCCCAATATTGCGGTCCCGTATGGTTTCAACACTAGGGTGACTCCGGCAGGTAGATTCAACGGAAATTCCGGCCACGGGTGGATTCGGCTATTGAGCGCTAGGGTATCGGAGGGTAGGGCTGTCCCGGCCCACCCCTAACAGATCCTGTTGGACGTGAGTTGGAACACCTCTTGCGGAGGCGCTCCGGGGGTCGTTATAACTAAAGTTGTGCTGATATATACTGACGAGATCCACGCCCATGATATACACGCTTACGAAGTGCATACCAATGAGGTGTATACTCATAAGGTATGAAGTACACGTCTATGAAGCACATGCTAATAATGAGGTACATACCAATGAGGTACACACCTGTGAGATATGTGGGAGATGCACGCCCGTGAAGTGCACGCCCATGAGGTACACGCCCACGAGATGCACGCCCGTGAGGTGCACGCCTATGAGATGCACACCCGTGAGGTGCACGCCCATGAGATGCACACCCGTGAGGTGCACGCCCATGAGATACACGCCCATGAGATGCACGCCCGTGAGATGCACGCCCGTGAGGTGTACGCCT
>Ga0335072_10002681_pt1 | contig 27385 bp, 28 predicted proteins | sample Lox_Sample_21_FD_206725 | JGI IMG/M metagenome (GOLD analysis project Ga0335072, IMG submission 206725) | Soil microbial communities from Loxahatchee National Wildlife Refuge, Florida, United States - Lox_Sample_2.1 | ecosystem: Environmental > Terrestrial > Soil > Wetlands | place: USA...
AGGAGGCATGTTGTGTATAGATTGTTGGGGATTGACACTAGCACTGGGAACTTTGAGCCGCGACTTTCAAGATGTCGGAGCGCCTCATCTGCACAGCGGGTGGCTGCACACTAAACGTTAGCGTGCTTTGAGCTGCACATATTCTTAAGGCGAATAGCGTGATACACAAGAACTTTTCGTCGATATCCACTGAGTTCAATACGACGTCGACGGTGTCAATAAGCACTTCAGCTACTATAGCATAAGCGACGGTAGCAACCAGAAGGATGATAGATGACCGCACCAGACTTCACTGCAGGGGATGAGCTCTAATGCAGTAGCGGTGGCTCCCAATTATGGAAGATGAAGCGGAAGAAATATACATCCGTGCCCTTGACTAGGTTTGGAGTCAAGAAGTCGTGGACCCTAGAACGTGATCCTCTCCTTCGGATCCGCTGGCGTCTGCTCGGCTGCTGCTGCGGGAGGTCCTGACATACGAAGCGATCGCAACAGACAAGAAGCCAATTCCACTCCCACACCAACCACCACGCCATCCTTCGGCAAGTCACCTTAAGGATAGTGACTCACCAGAGGGTCAAACACGTGCTGCGTCCAGTATAAGCTGATCTGTGTATCGGTGTAGCCATGCTAGGGAGTTCGTGCCTGGCAGTGCTGCATTCATCGATGTCGGGAAATCTTCCGTGTTACCATACATTTCCACCGAGTAGCTTGCGTCCTCATAGTCGCTGCAATGGAAGGAGACAGTGGGACTATCATATTTCGTTGACCAAGTATACTCCCAGTTTGCCATGCCGGTACAGTAGTGGCTGTCACATAACCGAGTGACAGTGAAGGTGTAGTACATGTACACGGTAGCTGTGGCAGCTGATGGCGGTTCGGTGGTTGAGTCGGAAGGAGTGACATAAATCGAGGAGCTGCCGCTGCCAGTAGCGTTTGTCAGTGCTTGGAGGTTGATGGCTGTGATTGGGAATAAGTCCTTCAGCGTCTATACATAGCATAGCACAAGATAAGAAAGCTGCTACTCTTACAATCGTCACACCCGAACTTGAACATATCTATTTCTATTTTCGATGAGATACTACATATACATGGACATCCAGAACGGATCATAAATAATTCGCCTGCGCATCTGTATAGATGGAAAAGCTCTTAGTAGATTTCCCTCCCACTGAGCCGACGACGAATGTTCTGTACAATTCACCCATCTGAGCGATGATGGAAACTTTCCCGGAGACGTTAGTAGCCGTAGCCCGCGTCGTTTCGACGCGACTGAGGGCGAACCAGTGCAGGAGTACCGAAAGGCTGGAGCAGTAGAAGAGCAGTTTGCAGTTGATATAGAAGACCGATCAGTTAAGGGATATGGGTCCCTTTTCCCAACAAGCACCGATGCCTAATGGAAAAATTAATTGGCTGTGTTATGAACGGTGCCTCCGCCCCGTTTTTTCTCTTTTTGCCAAACGCCAACCAGGATCGCGACAACCATTCCGACTACAGGGACGACAACACCAATGATTATTTGGTCTGTGGTATTGAGGCCACCGCTTTGGCCGCCATTACTGCTTGTACCACTGGAAGGAGATGCTGATGCCGAGCCGGAAGAAGTGGATGTCGTCGCTGGGATAGTTGATTGCTCGGAAGGTGTGGGCTGGGGACTGCTGCTTGAGCTTGATGTTATTGTAGCCTGCGCGCTCTGGGCAGGGAAACCCTGGGACGAGCTACTACTCTCAGCAGCGCTCGTCGGCGTTCGGAGGTCGGGGGCTGTGATTGTGGGAACGGCCTGATACATTGGGTTGTACGTCCCTAGGCACCCAAGTCCATCGCAGCAGTACTGTTGGCCGGAGTACAGCACACACCACCAGCCATTAGGACAGTAGTAGCCCGTCGTGCAGCATTGTTCGTTAACTGGCGAGCAATAGCCCCCGCAGCAGTTCCAGTCCGGCAAACAGGTATGCTGGTTGTCGCTGCAGCATCTTCCACCAGCCTCGACACAGAGGTCGGAGTTGGTGCAGCAATTGTCAGTCGTTGGGCAGCACTTGCCATTGGTGCAGAGGCCGTAGCTAGGGGGGCACGTCACCTGACGATTGAGGAGCCTGCTGAAGACATCACGCGCAGCTGTCGGAACTTGCGAGTTGTTGTGACCAGCAAAGCGCAATGCTGGGGCAAGGGGAATGTCATGAAGTAGAGTAGCAGTAGTTGCTACCGCGAAAACGGTACTGAGCACGAAATAAGACATAACTGCAGTTGAAAGTATGAGGGAAAGCAGCAAGAATGCTGACGAGCAAAACTCAGTGATAGAAGCCTGGAGAAGGAAACCACGCTGCTGCCCGTGATGGGAGCATTGTGGCTCACAAAACGATGGCCTCAAAGACGACCTTACCACCTTAATCCCATCGTAAGACCGGAAATGAGTTTCGAGGGAAGCCCTGACATCGGAGCGCAGTGTGCCTGAATCGAGAAAAAGGCCCGAACCCTTAAGCGTGCAGTGGGCCAACCAGGGGAGGGGTTTGGTGTTAATCTCAATATGGCAACGAGAGTCGAGTAAAGTACACTACGGGCCGCTATCACTGGTGCCGATTTAAGCCTCGGCGAAAATCAATCAATCCCCATCTTTAACCTGTACACGTTATCGGAAATTGGCAGATCCCTCTGACCCTTTCCACAGGTCGCTTAGAGAGTATGTACTTACTTTGACGTGTCTACTTTCTCGGACGCTATTGTTCGGTGTAGTGGAAAGGAATCCAAGGTTCACGAGCTAGTGCTTTTTGCCCAGTCCGAGTATTTTTTCCAAAGCATTCGCGGGCGATTGGAAGGTGTGTCGGTATATTACGTATACTCGACAGCACTGAGAAACCTCACGATCAAAATGTCAGACGCGGAAACCCCCCGCCCGACCTTCAATTTCACTGCTCACCCATCCACTTCATCATTTGCCGTCCCCTATGAAACCTATTTGTCCACACACCCCGGCGAGAAATTCAAATGCAAATACATCGCCACTGGTGCGCTTGTCTTCGACGCCTCCACACCCAGGCGCATTCTACTCATCCAACGCGCCGCCCACGACAGCATGCCCGGCCGGTGGGAGATTCCTGGTGGTGGCTGTGACAAAGAGGACCCGAGCATCCTGCACAGCGTGGCACGGGAGTTATGGGAGGAGGCTGGGCTTACTGCCACCAACATTGGGCCACAGGTTGGTGACGGCCACTTCTTCCTCATTCGGTCCGGGGAGCTGGTCTGCAAGTTCAACTTTCTAGTGGATGCTGAGAAGGGCGTGGGCGGGAAGTTGGATGTAGAACTGGACCCGAGCGAGCATCAGAATTACGCCTGGGCCGCTGAGGAGGAAGTGAAGGCTTGGAAGGTGGGCGATGTGGAATTGAAGTTCACCACTAGGGAGCAGGAGGCGGTTGTGCTAGAGGCGTTTAGGGCGAGAAGGGAGATGAACGCTGACGGTGGGGAGTAGCCGATAGTGCGAGCGCGATTCCGCGTACAGGTCCAAGCTGACGAGAATAGACGATTCCGGCAACAGGGTGAGAGACACATCTCACCGTTCATGTGTTGGCCCACATCAGGAAAGGCATCCAATGGTAGCTTGAATGGACAAACTCCATGCCATCAGCGGGAAGGAGTTGATTTCAAGCCGCATGTTGAGTCGCGAGCTAGCGTCAGCGCTCATCCCTTCAGTCTTACAGTGATCTGTGAATCCAACAAAATTAGGGCACAAACTGCCTTCATTACCAAAGGCGTTATTGAAAACGATGCAATTATCATGTACATAGTCGCATTGATCAGGCTTCTCTCTCGGATATTGAAGCCTGAGCTGGAATTGACTCCCTTCATCATTTCATTGCGGTCACGATATCAAACCAATGTGTTTGCCAGGGACATGGAATCATTTTCACCAACTAATACAGGGTAGGTAATAATCTGAAAATATTGATCTAGGTCAAGACGTCTTCGTGCTTTGTATCCTGGGGCTATCCGTCCCATCCACTCTCCTCATAATAGAATGGATTGTCGCCTTCCCTCCATTTATTGAAAGCAATCTTCGCCACTGTCTCCCTGCCACATTGCCGAAGAATGTCTTGTAGAAACCGGGAACCCCGACGTATATAGGCCCAACGCGACCGGCCCAATTCGCCATTTAATCCAGCCGTTGAAAAGACAATTAACTTGCGGTCCCATCAAATAACATCAAATATCTCTTCCGCAACCTCTTTCCACTCCATTGCCTCCCCACCCATCAGCCCATGCACATAGCACTCGCCAACCAGTAGGTAATGACGGCCCCACGGCCGCAAACAGAAAGGCATCTTCCCGCCGAACAGAACACACACGACATCACCCACCTCAAGGACCTTCGGGCCCAGGACGAAGTAGCCCTTCGCAGTCCGCGCAAACTTCCGATTGGTCGACGCCCCGTTGGCCGCACGGCTCCATTTGAAGTGGTCGCCGTTCGCAGCCACATCGTATAACGCCGGCGACACGTCGTCGGACTGCCCCAGCGACTTGGTGAGATATGCGGCCCCTTGCGCGAGCCATTCCGACTTGAGGATCTCATGGTAGGGCCGAGCCTCTAGCGAGGACGTCGCGACGCAGCCGTTGCTCAGCGTCTGGGTGTACGCGAAGAAGGCGCTGTCGCCGTTAATGTACCTCTCCTCCAGGTCGAAACGGCCCTTGCCGCAGATGTCGTGCCACAGTGTTTCGATAGCTAGGGCTCGGCCCGACGAGTCGAGGTGGAACTCTCGCTGTGCCAGGGGCTCGGAACAGGCCTCTATTACGTCTAGCTTCATCCCATGTACGCTGAGTACCAGAGTCGACGTGTCAATCTTCAACTTCGGGGGTGCTGTATGAGCACAGTGTGGGCTAATTGGCTCAGAGAGAATGTGCGTTTCGTAAGTCTCCCAGTCCGGCACCCAGGACGGTAGCGTGTTCTCGTCTACTGGCCGAATCTGGCCGGATGCCTGATTTGGCGCTTTCGTGCTGGATGGGAGGTCCGGATGCTGAACAGCGGCGAGGGTAATCAGAGACGAGTCGCCGGTAAGCGCCCTCACGGCTACGTCGACATAGACCTCCGCGGTCGTCTTTTCGTAGTCTGCCTTCAGCGCCGCCAGCTCCGCATTACCCGTGCGAACGGAGAAGTGGCCAAGTATGGCGAAGACGCGATCACGCGAATCGCTGACTCGAAGGTGACGGGCTCGATGGAGCTCATACATAAGACTGAAGCGATTGGCGTGGCGGCTGGTCTTCGACGGCTCGATGAAGCGTTGGAAAACGTACTTGATCAAGCTGGTCTCGATATGGAAGTGCTTGCGTAGGTGGTGATAGTCTGTGAGTTTCTCGCAAACGGCACGCAGGAGCTTCCAGTCGATCTCCTCGCCGCCCCAGAAGAGCGTTGCAGGCGCCCTGGTCCCGATCTCCTGTACTATCCACGCGCGGGTGAACTGGAGCAGGCGGCATAGATGTCAGCAAAGACATTGATATTCCTAGGGGATAAAATTGCATCAGCCCGACTTACCCACGGCAGGTGAGTTATGTGCGTCAGAGGAATCCACGGCTCCTTAGAGCGCTCTTCCAGATGGTCTGTATGGTCAATCCGGAATTTCTCGTGCTTTTCCTCATCCTTGAATATCTCGTCCAGCTCACGGACCCACTTGAAGGCTGGCTCCGCCATGGCCTGGTCATCTGGACCCAGCCAAACCAGCACGTGGCTCGCATTCTTGTAGATGTGGTTCATGAACTGGACCTGCTGGCTTCGCTCCGTCATTTTAGCCTGGTTTATACAGATCTGGTCGGCCCAGAGACGCCGTGGTTGATCCAGCTGTCTAACCCGTATCAGAGCATCGTGGAGGCTGGTAGTGAGCCCAATGCGTTGGCCGTTGCAGATGATCTCGTGGTGGCGGTCCGGCTTGCCCCACACGTACGAGAGTGACTCGTAATCTTCAGAAGAGGTGATATTGAAGATTTCAAGATTACCCTCCAGTGGATCGTCTAGCGCTCCAGGATACAGGGTCAGCATTCGAATAAACGGGCCGTCGGGCAACGCGTCATATTGATACTCCGGCGCTTGTGCGGGAGCCTTGCCAGGCTGTGACATCGTGAAGGTTACCACCACGGGATTCGGGAGCCGATTCCTGACCAAGGATTTCCTCTCGAAGTCTTTTTCGGGACAGGAAGGATGAATGAGCCGAGAAATTTGAGAAATAATTGATGGAAGTAGGAACAGGGGCATTCAAATTATCTGTGTGACGGACCCCTAGGCGCGCGGGTGCCAAGACCAAGACCCCCTAAAAGAAATCCTGCTTCTTGATTGGCTGATCCAAATTAGGGTCTGGTGTGTGAAAGTGTTGTAAACCATCTGCTTTCAACCGTTGTCATTCCCAATTGATCCCGGAAGTGCTTTGATAAAGCCATCAGTTATCATTTGTTCCGTCAGCATGTAGTTGAGGATGGCAGAGTTATCGGCGACCTTTTCTCTGGCGTGGTGGTATTGGAAATCGGCGTAGCGGCTTCGCGTATGTTAAACTAGATCATTTGCCAGTGTCATGGCGCCAGTGTTGTCAGCGTTGATAACGGTTGGTTATATGATTGGCCTTCGCAGCTCATTTAAGAACTGGCATAGGTAAATTGCTTCTTTGACCGCGCCGCATTGTGTGGTGTACTCCGCTTCAGTTGAGGAAGTGGTGGTGGTGTTTTGTTTGCGTGATTCCCATGACATTGGCGCACCAGCGAGCATGTAGCAGTAACCTGTTGTAGGCCACTTGTCAACTGGGTTGTTATCACGTCAGTTACTGTCGCTTGAACCTTCGAGTTCGTCACGCTGGTCAGCGCGGTATGTGATACCGAGGTCGATTGTGCCGCGGAGGTAGCGGTATACATGATTGACCGCTTCCAGTGCTTGTAATGGTGGATTGGCAAGAAACTGTACATGTTTTGGAGTGACGGCGGAGATATCTGGCCGCGTCATGATCGCGAGCCGCATAAAGTATCCAACCATTTCTTGATACCTCTTCCGCGTGTCATGCGGGTATTCGTCTTCCCGAGGGGCGATGACGAGCCTTAGGCCGAGCGGAGTATGCACGGAATGACCGTTGGTAAAACCAATCCGATCTAGTATTTGAATATGGACCGCATTGTGCGATCTCATAATCTGAATACCAACGAACGGTGTTTAGTTCGCCGAGATCTCGTATTTGAAGTAGCTCATAAGCTTTTGCTTTGTTGCTTCAGTTGCCTTGGACCCAATTCCGGACATTGCAATATCATTAACATAGATGATAATGATGACACCGAGATCGGCTTTGACATTGCTTGAAGGCGAGTTTGATCAGTTGATTGGAGATTGGCAAAGGCCGTATAAGGTCTTGCGTAGGTGGCAACAGTAGCCCTTCTTGTCGTCGTGTAGACGGTTTCAGCATGGTTGCTGTTGAGGAAGGCATTGAGCGCGGCGAGCTGCGTTGTTTTGAGGCCTTCGGTTGCGGTAAGAGCCAAGAGAATTCGAAATGAGCCAGATTTAGCCGTGTTGGCATACGCTTCGTTGTAATCGATGCCTTTTTACTTGATGGTTGCCTTGTATACCTCAGCGAGCAGCTTTCCCAACTGCTGGAGGATTTCCTTCAGGCACAGACATTGGCGTGGCTCCATATAGAAATGGAGATGCCTTATTTGGATCTCCATCTGCCGAACCCAAGAAAGTTGTGCTGCGCTAGCCGCATTCAACCGAAAAGTCGCTTCTCGGCAATCAGAAATTTTTCGTAAGCTCGTCGATAACTGGCAGGTGTGATACCGTTCAGAGTTCTCCATCGACCAGACAGGCAACTGTGGTGCCTTATGAAAAGGCGAGGCCCCCCAGATCCTGGAATCCGAAATGCCATTTGAAGACTGTCGACAACCAGCGGGGCAGAATGTGAGGCCAGTCTTTGCATTGCGGCCCAACGCTCGTCAGCAAGTGGGAGACAAGTATGCTGAGAAAGTGGCAAGTGAGGTGCCACTTCAGGATCACCATCGACCGATTGAAAAGGGCGGCACCCAAATGTAGATAAGCTTACGTTATTGCTACACAAACGTCACAACTGCAGGACATGACGTTTCCCAAAACTCTTGAAGGGCAGTCGAGATGCCATTTCGGGGCTTCTATCGACCAGCCATGCAGAGATGTGCAGCCCAGCCTGAAGCTAGCTGCTGGTGCGATGAAGTGTACCAAAGATGGCGGGACTTGATTGTAGTGCAGAATTTCTCGTAGATGGGAGGATACGGGGGGATGGTATATTGCTGGCCTGATTATTGGTCACACGCACACGGTGTTGGACCACATGCATTGGTCCATCTCCAACCATGTGGAGCTGTGCGCTTGTCTCCGCATGCTTGCATACCAGTACTCGCCCTTATTTCTACGCCTCCCATGCTTCTGCCTCTTCAGTTTGTCATTTGATACTTCTGTATTCCACATCTTCGTGTGAGCACACTCCTACGCTCCACCTTCAGTAAATGAATCTTCTACCTCAACCTCACCACTAGTTCTCACTCATCTCGGATATAGCATCCGTGATCCGCGGCTTCGGGAAGTCTAACGAACCTTAGATTTCGCTCACCGATTGCTGAAAGAGTGCCAGTGACCATCTCGTTTGACAGACCTCCGTGAGGGTCGAGCGTCTGATGTTGAGGTTGCCGACTTGATACAGACTGGCTAAAAGGTATTCGGTCATTTCAACGAAGAAATATTCCGGGCCACAAGAATATCGCCTTGATTGTTTGAAAATTCATCTCGCGCGTTGCGCCAGATTGCCGTGATTGGACACGGTGCCGATGCGTTGCTGCCATACTTTCGTGGTTCCGTGGCTAACAGGCATATGAAGGATGTTTTCAAATTCAGCATTAGCTTCAATGACTTAGCAACGAGGTAGACAGCGGAGACGGCGATTTACTGTTCACTAATCTCAACAACACATTGCGAATTATTCCAAACTTCGTCCCCCGTGATCCAGCTCGACTCATACAGAACAAAGGGATTGCATAAGATCGCCGAGACCTTGACGAGGCGCATGTCACTGTGGTGGAACAACGTGGCCACGCTGATGAGAAGCGGGTGTATCTCCCGGTGGACAGACCTCACCTCCATTCGAAGCTTGCCGTTGGGGTCTTGTTCCACTAGGTGAGGGCGGTGTCAGAAGGCCCGTGAGTGCTGAATTCCCCGCAGGCCTCGGTTGCGCCTATATGGAGAATCTCGATTTTCCCTTCGACGTTGGGGCGGTGTGTGATGCATTCCCAATCTACAGAATGGGTTAGAGATGCTTCTGTAGATCTGTAGAGAGACATTGAGGATGGTGCTACGCGTCTTTGTGCTGGTAGAGGCAAATCTGATACCGAATTACATTTTAGCCGTAAAAGCTCGAGTTCCTAATATCAATGAATGCAAAAGCTTGATCAAAGACGGCAAGGAGCACTCTGTGCAAACTGCAGGGGAAAAGACCCTTTTCAGGCCGACGGAGGCAAAAGCGCAAGTTATCATCTCCGAGAAGTGCATGCCATGAGCTTTAATCACCGCAGCAGCTCACTTTGTAAACCAATCGGCGGGCAACAAATGGTTGAAGACAGCTATTTGCGGTATGGGAGATGACTCTCGACATAAACGGAGTAATCGCAGCCCGCAGCCTAAGGAATGCGCGACGACTAAATCCTCAGCGGCATCAGGTAACGCGCGCTGACCGGCATCATTTTTGCGGGGCAGGCTGGGTCAAATCCTACTTCAACATTCTGCGGCGATTGGGAATTTGAATGTCAGTTGGCTCGGAAAAATGCGAAATGTTGTCCTACACTAGGCAGCTTCGCATGATCGACGACAGTCAAAGCTAGCTAAATATCCTATCTCATGATCATTCCCTCAACCCTCTCCGACTTCACTACATTTTCTTCTGGCATTCCTGGCTGAGGATCTGCCAAGAGAGGGGACTATTTGGGGCTCACTGACGAAGCTGGACCTCTTTTTTCAAGAAACAAACCACCTGGCTCGCTGGCTTCTTAATGGGCTAACAGCGAACCCAATCGAGCTTGATCCTGAGTACTAGAATGATACCACCGATTGCTCCAACGCTCCTGGAAGCAAATCCTCAATTCGCATTCTTATACAAGCATGTGACCACTCAGTTGCTAAATCCTGACGCCTCCACAAGGTCGATATCACTTTCACACGATCCTGTTGCAAAGCGGCTCCGACAGCACCATGTACAGGCTGCCAAATATGACATTCTTAGGCGCAGTTTATACAGTTTTACTGCGGACGAGAGTCTATCCTCTGAGCTCGTGGAACTTGCTTTGAACATCGCCACCTATCTCTCCAAAGCACCAACAATGAATCTTAGCCCTGAAGCCCACGATTTCATGGTACCAGAAGTTGAAGAATTCCAAGACAGTCTAGACACCATCGCCCCACTGCTCTCCAAGCACATCCAAGAGCAACGGGACTCCTTACTCCCGCTGACTGCAACCTCGAGCTCGCCCGCAAAACCCGTCAAGTCAACCTCCTCACCATCCCTTGCCTCGACACTCTCAACTCGCCTCACCAGCCTTCACGCCCTCCAAACTCAGACCCTCCCAACCACCAATACAGCCCTATCCAACACCCTCTCCACCCTCCTGAACGCCCACACCGCCCACCTAGCCGCTCTCATCCGCCACCTTGAACTGCACACCCACGGCACCCAATCCCGCCACACCCACGCCCGTGCCGCCTACCTCTCGACTGTCGCCGCGGGCCTCGAAGCCAAAGTCCAGACCCTCGCCCTTCAGGCGCGGCACGCCGTATACACGCCAACCGTACAGCACGCTCTCGTCTCCTACTCTTCACATTTGCGGGATTTCCGGGAAAGGTTGAGGGAGCGGGAGGAGATGGTGAAGAGGGAACTTGACCTGTACGAAGATGTGGGCGGAGATGGGTTGAAGGAATGTGCGAGAAGGTATGGGACCGTATTGAAGGAGATTGAGGTCGTTAAGGGTGAGATTGCGAGGCTAGAGGGTGAGCGACGAGTCCCTGGAAGGAGAAGCAAGGCCTGATCAATGATCACGATAGCATTTGAAGGGTTCCTTATCTATTGAGGATGGAGAAGTGTTGGAGTTGAGACTTGTAAAACGACATAAGATCGTGGATCGCTGCCACTATAGATGAAACACGCCCACGGCCTCCCAGCGCGCGCATGAGGCGCACAACTGGATGGCCGCTCGGGGGGTTTTTACTGTTATTTTTGCTTCTCCTTCCCGCAGCGCACCCAAGCATCACAATGAGGTGGTGCTCGAATCAGCTCTTGGTTCCTTTCTTCATTTCCCAAATTCCAAGCACAGAACCCAGACCGTGAGGTGATGCTCGAATCGCTCGCGCACCAGCCAGATAAGGCTGAGCTTGCATGGGGCGGTTTAGACATCTGCTTGTTCACATAGTCGAATGACTTGTTTAATCGAGCAAGCGACGTCGAGTATAAGGGCTTGTCACCAATATTGTGGGTCCTCCAAGCCGCAGAGAGCGGTCGACAAGATCTCGTAGAACGAGGTCCATCGATGAAAGAATAAGTCGAGTCGAGCAATGTCAGCATACAACGAGAGAGAGAGAGACATTGAATTTGTCTTTCGCGGCGCGTTTCCGTTTCGAGAAAGGGTTATTCTATTTTCCCATACATCAGGTCTGTGGTCGAGCTAGAATAACCCCTCAACGACAAGGGCGTATTGTGTCAACAGCGAATTGTGGGAGTATGTCAAGCCAGCCATGACAACTTTCCTGCCAGGCGTATTGGAGCAGACGCAGTAGCTTAATAGTCTGCGGGGTTGTTGGCTTTTCGCCTGTTTGACTTGATTTGTGAACTCTATCTTGATGTAGCTGTAAGATCTGTGGTGACATAAAGGGGATTGTGGGCCCTTTTCGAAAAAGTGTGATGAGGTGATGCTCGAATCGGCTGCCTGGAAATAGGCACGGAGGGCGGAGTGGTCGTGATGTTCCATTCTTTGAAGGATAATGGAGACTGCTCACTTTGGCGGCCGTTGGTCCAGTGTATGAGATTCGGCATCGCGTGTTGTTCAAATTTGAGTCATGATCGAGGACAGTACTCGAGAAGCTCACTTTGTTACGATGAGTGAGATGCGAGAGTGGGATTAGGGGAGGGAGAACATGATCGGTGATCATGGGACTGTTTTGGCATGCACGGCTGTCCTTCCCCAGATGCTGTGTGTAGAAATCCCTTTTCAAACGACGTTCAAAGCAGCGACGTTTGGAGGGTGAGACAAGACTCTTCAGGGGCAAGGCGAAGGTAGATTGAATACCGTGGGCTCTTCCGTCGTTTGCAGGTTGTGGTGTTTCCTCCCTGACGACGGTCGAACGAAGGTCGTTGGCAATTTTGGACTTGGGATCCGGCAGAGTTAGGCCCATCTTCTCAGCGGAAGGCGAAATTGGTGGCGCTTTCCGAGTGACAAGATCTAGCAGATAAAGCAAAAGCCGCGCCTGGATCGTCTCTCACTTTGAAGACTTCGACCTTCGATTATGGGAAGTAAGGGCCTCAATTGAATCTTGTAACGAAGAAAGGCGATCAAAGAATGGTCTTCTAGACAGGAGGTAAGGCTCACAGAGCAGCCTCTGCCAACACTGGCAGAAGAAAGCCCAGCGGGACATTTGGTGCAGGTGGGGAAAGAGCGGGCGGCAGATAGCAGGGAGCAGCAAATTTATAGTGTGTGATCGAAAATTGGGTCAACTGCCCCATTTAGTGCTTGCCGCGACTAACCCGCGTCATGAAGCGGTCAGGTGAGTGCAAAAGTAAATTTGTCATTGGATCATTCTTATCGAAGAGCAGCCCGTCTGCAGGCGTATCGTAGTTGAACGCTATTAGCGGGAAGAGTTCTGAGGGGCAACGGGATACATCCCCCTTCCGTGCAATCATTCAAGAGCACATAATCATGAATTGCGCATGCTTTGAAAAACGAAGTCCGTGATAGTAATGCACTTGTGATCGAGATGAGATGAGTTTCTGGCGTTGGTACCTTGTACACTGATGTCATCCACCCCAGCCAGCCCAGGGTCGGACTGGCCGAGGCCATACTCGCTTGTACAAACTGACGCCAATTGCATCCATCGGATTGATCCTGCCATCAAAAGTTGCTTTGAAGTACCCGTGGGTCCCGAGACTCTCCTTGATGAAGCCTTGCCGGCCTCTCTTGGTCCATAATGGCAAAGCCGAGAACCAAGCTACATCTTCCTTATTGAAGAACATGTAACGCACGGTAACAAGCTTTTTGTGTATCTTGTAAGGATGACCAGTGAGTATGGCTCTTTTGGCGATTACTCGAGAGTTTGACGGTTGAATGGTTGTGGCAGTACCGATCAGTTGAAGAGTTGTCGATTCGCTTGAACGGTTGTCTACAGCCATTGCGTCCACCAAAGCTGGGGCGGCATCATCTGACGGTGCAGTAGGCTTAAAAACCAAGACTGGGATCGGACCCCAGCTCAATGGGCCAATGAACGATGCAACGGCCGTACGGCCAGGATGCAAAAAGCGCTCAAATTTGTGAACGTCGTTGGGGGTAGTGCCACCAGCTGAAAAGACGGGATTGATGAGAAGCCGCCGGGAGCCAATCTGAACAACGAGTTCTTCTTTTGATTTGATTGGCTCTGTGATTGCCGAGTCGAGAGTCATATTAAGATTGACAACCGTATGCTTATGTTCGTGACGAAGCAGAGAAAAGAGGCAGAGTGGTCTAGGCGTGTCCTTCGAAGAGCTCGAAATGCCGAGTAGTTGGACCTGAACCTTCGTCCCAGGTGCAGCACCGCCGACAAGTGCTTCATTTTTGGCCGCCTTCCTAGACTTCTTATAGTCGGCAATTTGGAGGAGGTGGCTGTAGTCGGTAGGTTGATACGGGGTATCTTCGTCCTTATTCCAGTCGCTTGTCCTGAGGCTCTTCAACCCTCGATACTTTGCTAGCCTTTCTCGGGCAAGTACATTTGGGTTTAGCTCGATTTCGTCTGGAAATTCCAAATCCTCTTCTGCTTCTTTCTTCCTACTCGCCCTGAACTCCTCCAGGTCGCGTGCCTCCTCATCTGGAGTAGGCTCGACGTGGATTTCTGACTCTGGATATTCTGAAGGGCCCGCGTCAATTGTAGCATTGTCTGCGTCCATCGCAACAACTCCGTCAGCGGGATCCAAGGACGCTGTACTTTCCATTACAACATCGCCATCTTGGTCCTCTTCATCCAGAATATCAGAGTCTGAATCAGAGACATCGTCCAAATACCACGCAGATTGATATGTAGACGTGCCTTTTGGTAGTTTTTTGGGTGGGGTGGGAAGATGCGAATCGTCGTCGGAGAAATAGTGATGGTCGTCGAGAAGTACTCCCTTATGCTCAGAAGTAGCCACAGTACTAGTCACATCCGCCATGTCTGCTTCCTCCGGTGCCAGGGTTTCCAAGTCGTCCCTTCCTGCCGATGGTACATACACTTTGGGCGCTTCTTCGGGGTTCATCTCGTCTGCCTTCCGCTTGCGATTCTGAGCTGGTAATTCCACGATCGTACCGATTTGGAAATCACCCCATCCAGGCACATGGACGAGACGGTCAGGGTTAAGTCCCTTGCCACGGACGACGCCAGTAAGCCTGACGGCTACATGCTGTTCTGATGAAGGCGCTGGCATCTCCCAGTCCATTCCTTCTATAAGCATCCAGCTGCGTTCATCTCGCCATCTGATGCCTTTGGTAGTAGCTGTGCAAAAACTTCGGACGAGATTGGCGCAGTCTGCTTTGTTTGCCGAGCTGTAGACTTTGTCTAGTGTTGGGAAGTAGCGGTTGATGCTCTTTTGGAGGTTGACTGCAGCTTTCGGTAAGTTTGATGTAGGTTGGCCTTGACTAGGTTCTTGGACAATGGCAACAACATTTGTGATTCCTTGTCCCTCGATCGCTCGCAATAGGGTATCTTCAGCCTCCGAAATGCTTTGGTTTGGAGTGGCCAGCAAAACCACCCAGTCTGCTAGGCGACAGATATCCAAAGCATTGATAAGGTCTAATTTCGCAGGCATATAGAGTAGATTTCGTTTAAACCTTTCCACCTCGACTCTCACAAATCCACTGTCAGAGAGAGTATTTGTGGCATTGACGCTTTTGTTCAACTCCTGGATCAAGGCTCCAGCATCGATCTTTTCAGAGAGCGGAAGGATCGCAACATGCTTGGGTGCGCCATTTTTGCCCTGGAAAATGACCGATTCGTTCTCTTTCTTCTCGTGGTGATGAATTCGCAACTGGCGTGCTTGATTACGCCGTGCGACTTTTGACATGGTCTGCTGGTGAGGTGTCTGACGCTTTCCTCGGTCTTCTCGGTGTCTTTCAACCTTGCCTAGGCATGTTAGCGGCTTGCCAGTGATACTAAGCAGCAAAAGATGAAACCTTTGGCAAGGTCCTTCAGCGCACTCTTGCTTGCAAAGCGCGATTTGAAAGGCTTCTGAATTTGTTTTGTAGTGCTTCGGTGATGATGTGCCCCGGTGTGAATTGACGCCATATTACTTGTGCTACCAGTGCCACCAGCTTTGAATCTGAATGGCAGGGACATCACAAGTACTCTTTCAAAACCAAGTTACGCCGTAGCTCAAAATTGATTGTGCCGCCAAGTTGGAGTGCGAAATCTTGGCAGCAAAATCTACCCCGAGCTTGGCGCTCTCCCCACCTTTCCGGCGATGAAAAGTCCATTTGAGCCCGGATTTTCTTGTAATTCGAATGAGATCTTGGGGAGTATGAACTATCTAAAGTGATGCCTAGAACGACAAAAGGCCTTCGAGTACATTAAATGCGGAAAACACGACTGCTATAATGTGCCGAAACATGAAACACAGTCGGCCGACGCTCCATTGGTCGGCAGCCATACACTGCGCAGATCTCGTGATTGCTTCAACAATTCCTGTTTTTGGGCCATTTCTTTTCCCCTCATTTCGTCCAAGGCAGCGTTGAAAATGGTGGCACCGAGGAACATTACTCTGTCAAACAAAATCTCAACACCGTCGAAATGGCCATCAACTGGGTCCTCCCAGTGCGCGTCGCTCAGCTCGTCCTCAGCATCATCGTGCTCGGCCTCACAGCCTACGGTAAGTTGCAACCCAGCATTATTCCCTCTGCCTTTAAGCGCACCCTTTCTCCCTAATGACTGACGTCAGCGTCTGCATAGTTGCAAGCGAATTCAACGGCACCTACTACAACGGCGGTTACTACTATTCACGCGGCAACGCATCTCCCAGCCAAGTCAATTTCCTGATCTTCTGCGCCATCTGGTCCATCCTCGCCGTCGCCTTCCTCATACTCTCCCCACGATACGATACTCGGGCCCGGCATGTCGGTCACAAGTTCGCGATCCTGGCCGTGGATGCCGTGACGGCGATTTTCTGGTTCGCCGGCTTCGTCGCGCTGGCGGTGTTCATTGGCGTGCCTGATTGTGGGAACAACCATGTTTGTGGGGCATTACAAGCTAGTGTGGCTTTTGGGGCGTTCCTTTGGTGAGTTACGCCGTAGCCCTTTCTCTAGAATGGGAGGATGAGGATGGTGTGGCAGTATTGACGATTCTAGGGTGCTCTTCTCGGCCACCACCGTGCTGGATACGGTGCACGTGTTTCGCACCCGAGATACTCACGATCCAAAGCCAGCGCGAGAAGTCCGCGTTACTGAAGGAGTTTGAAGGATATACCTTCCATCGCCCATCATTAAGATTGGATTTTCTTAGCGTTAGTTTCGGGGGGGGGGGCGTCACCAATTAACAGCAGTCCTTCTGGTTCGAATCTCTGCATTTGTTCTATTTCGGCGATATCCCTGATACCCAACCTAGCGAAGTTACCGCATTGTTTACTTTCCTGGCTTTGCATTCGCCTAGTGAAAGGATCATGTCATAATTATCTATGTACTCTGACCTATTAAACAGACTTCGGAGAAGAGTTATAACTTTGATGCAGAGTAGAAACAGGTTGGGAGTAAAGATCTGAGGTGTCAAGCCTCAATAGGCTTGATAGATTCCGAAAGCCCAACGTAGTCGTAAGCATAGGGCCAAAGCAAGCGCCAAACCTGTGGAAATAGGTATAAGGCCCTAAGTCCCTAGCTAGGAAATCAATCAAGTCGATACGGCAGAAGTCGGCTGTAATCCTGTAGAGATGATGCCAGCTCATATCGCTGGAGATTAGCTGGAGGCCTTTCTCTTGACCTATATGAAAGTCGGATTAGTACTTGATCAGCCCAATGCTCCGAATGATGTCTCTATGCAATCGAGTGCTAATATTTCTCCATTGCATCGCCGGCGAGTCAAATGGCGAGCGATCGTCACCGAGGCTCTTTGGGGTTCGTCAAGAGGGATCCAGGTTGGCCGGGGTAAAAGGCTAGCGTTTCTTTCTTTTCGTTGGAACTCGACAAATCGACCACCGCACAACCGTTTGTAAAGTAGGAGATCCTAAAACCTTTCGGACGTGCATCTCAAGGGGCGTCTATCTCATAAGCGTGTGTCTCATGGGCGTGTACGTCATAAGCGTGTGGTCTCATGGGTGTGTACGTCATGGGCGTTGCACCATTCAGGGGCACCTGATCACCCCACCCCATCCCATGTCACACAACACCCCAGCAGGCCGAGTGGCTTGTTCTATTGGAATGAAGGTACGGCGACCTCTAAGATACATGCCTGTGAGATACACGCCTGCGAGAGATATGTGCCTGTAAGAGATGTATGCTTGTGAGATGCCCACCTGTAACATGCACGCCTACGAGATGCACGCCTATGGGATACATGCCCGCGAGATGCATGTCTATGATGTGTAAGCCAATGAAATTCGAAGCGTGCGTCTTAGAGGTGTACATCTCATGGGCGGGCCCATCCCACAGGGTGTGCGCACCTCATGAGCGTGTATCTCATAGGTGTGCATCTCTCGCAGGCATGCGTAATCTCATAGACGTATATGTTATAGGCGTGGATCTTATGGGCATATCTCTTTTGCGGACATGCATCTCAACGGCCTGTATCTCACAGGCGTGCATCTTATAGGGGCGGCGGGTATGTATCTCACAGGCGCCTCATGGGCGTGCACCTCATAGACGTGTACTTTATGGACGTGTATATGTTTCCCAACCCAAAAAGGCCTTGGAGAACCTCCAGATCCCCCACCTTACAAACGGTGGTCGACTTGTGCGAGATCTGAGTTTGTGAAAGACGAGTTTGGCGCTAAGATAAAAGGCGTTATGGGCCGCCACACACTGGGGTCTACGAGTCGGGTTTTTCTCTAACCCCCCTACCCGGACGCGATGAACGGGGCCGGCCCCGACAGCCGCTAGTGAGGACCATTGCTTAGAGGGTGTGAATTGTTTGCCTTTATATATTCCCAGACTGTAGCCCTTCATCTTTTTGGCCGAGAGCCGCCTTTCCATGCCTTCAACAGTGCGAGAAGCTGGAGCATCAAGTCTTAGAATGTGGCTGTAGAGATATAGTGCTTCGTCTGTGTACAATTCATGCCATCAATTATAATTCCTCCTTGTGCTTGCTGTACTGTACGTCGCCGCCAAGCCAGGGCGGCCCTGGCTTGGCAGCTCGGTTTTCTCCTCATCTTCCACCGCCATCGTATCTCTTCCATTCATCTCCCTTAGCAGGAACGTACTGTGTAGGTTCATTATTCCGCACCCTTAGATATTTTGAGAAAGACGGCGTCCCTGAAGATGGCAAGCGGGACCTCATTACTGCGCATAAGCTGCGGAGCCAAGAATGTGGAAATTGCACTCAACTTCAACCGAAACTCCCTCCTTTTTAGTCCGACTCCCAATAAAACTGGCGCATCTTTCCCACATCCGGCGAGGCGCCGAACCACGCGATACATCAGAAATGCCACAACAATCTCCACCCAAAGCCACAGCCGTAGAGGTGCCGGCCATCTCCACACTATCGACGGCAATTTTTAATGGCCATCGGACTAGTAGATAGAGGCGCAAGGATACTCCCGCTCTAGCCTCTAGGTGGCGAATTTATACTCCGTATACAAATACTAATACCCTTTGACTCTTTCCTTTCTGATTCTTCAGCCCAGCTCTCGCCGTCATATTGTTGTTTACAGTCGCTCTTTGTAAAATGCCGTCCTCATCACTCTTTCTGAGGTCGAGCGCCACACTCGTTTCTGTTTTGTCTGTACTTTCTTCTCTTGCTCGGGGTGCTTCGAGCGCATACGTCCTTGATACTGAATTCTCCGGGACTACTTTCTTCGAAGGCTTCAACTTCTTTGACGTATGGTCTACTTGCACGAGTTGAGGCCTGCTACAAATTGCTGACCAAATTCTAGACAGCTGACCCAAGCCACGGCTTCGTCACGTAAGACCTTGAAATGCATACTGACTTTCATCCATACTGACCCATTCCAAGGTATGTCAATGAAACAACCGCGCAAAGTGATGGCTTGATCAAAGCAGGCGCAAGCACCTATATTGGCGTTGATTATACCCACACCTACAACGGATCTGCCCCCTACTACAATATCAATGGCGTTGGCAGACCCAGCGTCAGGATTGAAAGCCAGAAGTCATGGACTCATGGTCTTTTCATCGCCGATATTACACACATGCCCGGAGGCATTTGTGGGACTTGGCCTGCATTGTGGACACTGGGCCCTAACTGGCCGAACAATGGAGAAATCGACATTATCGAAGGTGCCAACAATCAGAACAAGGATCTTTCCAGTGCCCATACCGGTGGTGTATGCACGATTGCCGGAGGCTCATCGACCATGACCGGTACTCTCCAGACCAACGACTGTGATTTAAATGACAATGATAACACAGTCGGTTGCGGTATCTTGGATGATTCGACGCAGAGCTACGGTACTGGCTTCAACGCGATCAACGGCGGTGTCTACGCAATGGAATGGACGTCTGCTGCCATCCAGATCTGGTTCTTCCCCCGACGATCCATTCCTTCGGATATTAGCTCTGGCAACACTCCCAATCCCGCCAACTGGGGAGAGCCCGATGCTATTTTCAATGGACCAGACTGCAACATCGACAATAACTTCGCCAACAACAGCCTCGTCATCGACACAACCTTCTGTGGCGACTTCGCTGGTGCCACATGGGCTGCATCTGGCGGGTGCGCAAGCCTCACTGGTCAATCTAGCTGCTCCGTCTATGTTGGCAGCAATCCTTCTGTCTTCAAAAACGCCTATTGGGAATTCAACTACATCAAGGTCTTCCAGGCTCAAGCGGTGTCGACAACTTCAAGCTCAACGAGTACAACTACTCGCAGCCGCGGTTTCATGCCAGAGTCATCCACCTTCATGCCAACTTCGTCCTCCATGTCCTACGGAAATCTAACTACTACCTCGCCGAGCAGCTGGAGCATTTACTCGACCAGCTCCAGCTCCAGCTCGTCAATAACCGGAACTGTGACCTCAGGCTGGCCCGTCTCCACGCTTATGGCTCCAGCAATGGGCGGCGGTGTCGATGTCAACCGTGCTGGCCCATTCGGACTAGATGGCTACGCCTGGGGCCCGGCAACCACTGCCACAGTCACCGGCGATGACGGACAAGTATACACCACCGTCTTGACCGGTAAGTTTATCCCCACCAGATCACCAGCCTTTCCTGATACTAACGTCTCAACAGAAACATGGGTCGATGTCTGCGAGACCGGCTACACTACTCAGACCACCACCGTCACGACCACCTACTCCAGCTGCACGGAGACCCCAACTCCTACAATACCCATGAAGACCATCACCACGACCTGCCCTGACGGCTGGGCGATCACGGATCCCGTCACGCTGACTGTCCCGTGGACCGATGAAGATGACTGGACCACGGCTTCGACAGCTACGCCGACGTGGACCTGGACCACGACCTCATCCGTCCCCACCACGCTGACAGCCTGGCCCGTCCCCGCGTCCACGCCGACCTACGGCGTCTGGGCCACCGCAACCACCACACCTGTGAAAGTTTCCTCGACCACCGGAAACTCAACCTGGGTCGCGGGCCCGACGACGCCATGGCTTGCGACTTACACCGGTATGGCCGCCAGAGTGGACGGCGGCATGACCTGGTTCGTCACTGCGGTCGTTGCGGGAGGTGTTGCGCTTCTGTTGTAAAGAAGTCGTTTTGGGATGAGAGGGAATCTCATCCGCCCCCGAATGCTATATTTTAGTATCTTGGCATGATTTTATGCTTTTGACGCTCTGTATCCAACTCACCTATCGTACCTAATGCAACGCCCACTAAGGGCCAGAGAGCCTACAAAAAGAACCGAAGTTCAAGCTGAAACTGAAGAATTAGTCAATCGAATTTGCGATCCAGAAGTGGCAAGCAAAAGGCGTTTTTACCCCTCGTAGCGATCTGCAGCACTAAAATACGACATCTGTGGGGGTGGATAAGATAAAGAGGATGGCGTTGGCCTAAGCGTTAGGCCAGAGATAGCACTTTAATGTCGCCACTTTTTCCGACATCCCAAGCTCTTGACCTAGGTTTGCAGGGACTTCAGATTACGTCAGTCCCTGCAGGGAGTCTTCGGGGGGGTTTCGTTCCAGGCTACGTTCCTAGCGAAATCGGCTTCCGCTTTGAGCATGCTTAAAAGGTTTCCTTCCTGTTGTCAAGACCTGTCAACGTGTTCAGACGGCTTCCTTTTATTGACTGCCAACTCCTGTCACACACTTGATCACATCGTCCGCTAACACGTCCTATAATGTAATGGAGTAGTGTCGAAAGGGAGATGGCTGCAATTCGTTGTAGAATACTCCGTGCCTCAAGCCATATCTACAAGACCCTTTGCACATACATTCAGCTCGACCATCCACAACCTTCACCGTTCAAGTGCCATGCTCAGGTGCTAAATAGTAGATAGCAATGCTTTAGCTGGGCCTGATCAGAGGTTGATCTCACAAAATTACGCGAAATCATGCGCGCACTTTCTCCGAGCGAGGCGCAAGTCGACGCTACGCCTGAAATTCTGGCCGTTGATCTCGTAACTTACAGAATAAGCGAAATTGGTGGCGTGCAGTGAAATACGGTTACATTCCATAACACAGGCGTTATAAGAGTTCTAGGTGCGTGATCACATATGGGTTACCTTAGTAGACAAGCGCTTAGAGCACTGTCAGGTTAATCGAACAGATTTTGCAGTGAGAGTGTTACGAACGCAACGGATCGCTTCACTTCGTCCCGAGATTTCTTCCAGCGTTTTGTTGTAAAGTGACACACTTGTCCGTTTATGGCCTCCTCTATGCCGTTCCTAGCCTTGTGCTGCGCCTCGTCCTTGGTAGTTATGTTTTCTAGATAGCAGAATCAAGATCATTCGTTTTTGGTTCGTCTCTGGCCCAAGCGAGTTTCAAAATACGAGTTTTTGCGGGTGGTCCCTATTTGCCCGCCGCACTCCCCCCTAACCTGAGAGCTACGAAAGCCACGTCCGCGTCAAACTATTAGACCATCCGGGCCAGAAATGTCAACAAACCCACCAGGTATGAACCAAGTGTCAGGGTTGGGTTCGTGAGGAACCCAAATACCGGCGACATGGTATTTTGGGGGTGAACTACCACTTTCTCTAACGGTTTCGAGCAGGAAGCCCTCGTTGCGTCGAGATGCATTAACTGTCATTACACTTCCAGAGGCCCCCTGAGCAAAAATCTTTCGGTCCCTCAGGTCTAGTTTCGTTAGTCCAATGCAAGGGAACTCCTTTTAGTGACACCATCGGCCTTAGGCCGCTAGCTTTGCATTGTCTCTCGTCAAGCCCGAGAGGTGGCCACCATCTCATAAAATACATCATGGTGATCCACATCCGGGGAAATAGAATCCAGGATGGGTTCTCCAAGCGCCTTCTAAGTCATGTTCCGAACGGAATGACGCGCACATCTTTTTCGGCTCCAGCAAATAGCGGTCTCTGGAAGGACCTTTTTCAAAATATCGCCGAAGAGAATTGTCTTGATCCCTGAACTTGTGTTTCATTCCTGTAAAGCCTGACATGTTGCCCAGGACAGGCTTGAGTGTCTGGAAAACGGTTCTTGCGTCACAGTTTTGGAATAATTCCAAGTAGTCTTTGCTTAGTTCGCTAAGTGATAGGGGCATTGGCGTTAAGATCCGTAGAGGGATAGCTCCACCTCTGGTTGACTGACACCGATGCAGCAGAAATCACCGTCCCGTACACGTCTCCCATCTCATCGGTGATGGGTCTCCTCCCCATGAGCTCCCTAGGCCTCCAGAGTATAGGGCCGTTTGAAGAAAGCACAAACAACCGCGGAATGCTGCTCACTAGTACGGAGATCCCATGGTTTCCGTTCAAGCTGCCGCACAGCATCGTCCAATAAGCTTGGAAGACACTTTTTTTTTGAAATCCTTGGGCAGTCTTATGGCGGCAGATTAGGACCGTAGGGGCCAGTGCCAAAGTCGAAAATCGAAAATCAAAATTCCCATATAACTTGCACATATTCACAGGCAAGTTGCACCTTTGCGGGCGCGCAATAGGGACTACCCCGTAGTGTACGCCCATGAGATACACGCCTATGAGATGTACGCCCGTGAGATGCACGCCTATGAGGTGCACCTGTGAGATGCACGTTTATGAGGCATACACCCCATGCACGCCTGTGAGGTACACACCTATGAGGTGTATGTCCATGAGGTGCACGCCCGTGAGATACACGCCCATGAGGTGCACGTCTATGAGATACACGCCCGTGAGGTACACGCCTAAGAGATACACGCCCGTGAGATAACGCATATGAGACACCCGCACATCAAATGCACGCTTGTGGGATGCGCGCCCATGAGGTACAAATAAATCATAAGCGTCCTCATATGCGATTTTGTAGTTTTGCCCTAAGAGGTAAAAGGTCTCTATTGACCGCCGTAGCCGCCGTACTGGCTCGGTAAAGCGGCCGGGCTGGGACGAACGCAACCTGCGCTGAAGCTGCGACAGCGCCACGTCGCTCAGCAACTAGGCTGGAGTTTCACGCCCATATAGCCTCTTTGTGATGGCTCTACATCGTGGTCCTTCCCTCCTTTATTCGATATGACAAATCTCCAGTAATTGCTTCCCTCCGAACCTAATGCCACCTCGAACATGGCGCCATCTTCGTATTCACAACCTGCTCCGCATTCGCAACCTCTGAGAACTTCACGAACACATAAAGACTACACGATTGGAGTAGTATGCGCATTAGCGACGGAAAAGGCCGCCTTCGAGGCAATGCTGGACGAAAAACACGATCGTTTGCCAAACCTTAAGGGCGATGGCAATAGCTATACCCTGGGCAGAATCGGGATCCACAATGTTGTCGTTGCTTGCCTTCCGGCCAGCATGACTGGCAACAACTCTGCTGCTACTGTTGCAAAAGATATGCAACGTAGCTTCCCGATCAAAATTGGTCTCCTGGTCGGCGTTGGTGGAGGTGTATGGAGTAAGAAGGTAGACATGCGACTCGGGGACGTGGTTGTTAGTCAGCCCGACGGAACACATAGTGGTGTCGTGCAATGGGACTTCGGAAAGACGGAGAAAGGCGGTGTTTTTAGGCGCACTGGATCACTGAACAAGCCACCGCGTGTGCTGCTGAATGCTGTGCAAAATATCAAGGCAAGACACATGACGGAAGGCAACAAACTCGCAGAGCATCTTTCAACCATGGCCACGGCCAAGCCTTTTATGGCTGAGACTTTTGGGTATCAAGGTGCTGAGCACGATCAGCTGTACCGACCTACATACGATCACCAGAGCGGCGAGACGTGCGATAAGTGCGACAATAGCCAGGTAATTAAAAGGCTGCCTGCTCGGACAAGCTCGGCTCCTAAGATACATTACGGCAATATCGCGTCTGGTAACGAGGTGATGAAGGATGGCGCTACGCGAGATCAGATAGCAAAGGAAGAAGGGATTATTTGTTTCGAGATGGAGGCCGCCGGACTGATGGACAGTTTCCCATGTCTCGTTATAAGAGGCATTTGTGACTATGCGGACTCACACAAGAACAAGAGGTGGCAACCATACGCCGCGGCGACTGCTGCAGCTTATGCTAAGGAACTGCTCGGAGTTGTCGACAAACAAGAAGTAGAAGAGCTGAAACCGGCCAGTGAGTGAACTCTTCTCATTCAATAACATCAGGCTTAGATAACAACCTTCTGGAGCGGAATGCCATAAGAAGTCTTACTCTGCTGCAATCTAGATATCCCTCGTCAGTTATTCATACAGCGCAATTTCATCTCTCGGCCTTAATGTACACTTGAATATTGGTGGTACACAATCAGGTATCTTTAAAAGGAAACTTACGGCGCAATGTGTTGCCTGGAGCTAATCTTTTGGTCCAAAACAGATGAAGAAGCCGGAAACAGTGAATGTCTGCGCCACTGGCGTCTGACCGACCCTAAAGAGGATAAAGATAGAATCTTGAGCAGCAAAGATCCTTTGCTTCAAGGCTCGTGCACATGGGTCTTCCACGATCGAGCATTCACGGAATGGTGGGACAATGAAGGGGTCCCGCATGCTATGGATACACGGTCATCCCGGCAAAGGCAAGACCATGATGATGATGGCTCTTATTGACGAAGTGTCGTGGAGGCTCAAGTCGAAGCCTGGCTCAGGGATTCTGTCGTACTTTTTCTGCCAGAATACGGTCCAGGAGCTAAGCAGCGCTGTGAATATCATTCGAGGCCTTACCTACCTTCTAGCCAAAGAAAACCCGCCTTTGACCCGCCATCTGCGGAAAAGGTACGACGAAGCCGGCAGTCGCTTATTTGATGGTCTTAATGCACTCTATGCTCTTTGGGCAACACTCTCAGAGATGGTGCAAGACGCGAATGTCCCGAGAGTTTACTTAATGGTAGACGCTCTTGACGAGTGCGATTCCCGGTCGCTTGAGGATTTTCTGAGATTGGTAACTCAGGACAAGTCCGAGTTATCGAGCAAAGTTAAATGGGTGGTGACAAGCCGGAATGAACCGAGAATCAGCGAGCATCTCCAATATGTCCATGACACGAGCTTGGAGTTGAACTCGTCGTATGTCTCAGAAGCTGTAAAATCGTTCATCAACTTCAAGGTCAATGAATTAACACTTCGAAAGAAGTACAGCGATGAACTCCAGAGATCGATCAAGGAGTATCTTACCCATCATGCAGACGGAACCTTTCTATGGGTGGCTTTGGTCTGCAAAGAACTTGAAAAAGTGTCGGCATGGAGGACTTCCAGTATCTACAGAAAATTCCCAGCGGGACTAGAGCCTCTCTACAAGCGCATGATGGAGCAGATCCACGACAGAGATTCAGAAGAGGCAGAGGTCTGCATACAGATTCTTTGCACGGTCACACTCGCTTGTAGGCCTCTACATCTCAACGAGATAGGAGTCATTGCCGGCCTTCCAGAAGATCTCTACAAAGACTCACAAGCTTTGCAAGGCGTGGTCGGCTCTTGTGGTTCTTTCCTCGCGGAACGCGAGCAAATAGTGTACTTCGTCCATCAATCGGCAAAGGACTACTTTAGTACGGGCAATGGATCAAGTATTTTTCCATCGGGGCAGATCCAGGCACACGCCCAACTGGCTTCTCGATCTCTGCAGCTTATGGAGAAATCACTAAAAACAGACATTTGTGATCTGAAGATGCCAGGCTCTCTATTACAAGAGGTAGAGGGTGGCAAAGGAGGCAGCTGCCTTCCATTATATGTCCAGTATGCATGTTGCTACTGGGCTCAACATCTTAAACAGACCGAGGCTCGCCTACGCGACGACGACCAAGTCCGTGAGTTCCTACAAAAGCACCTCCTTCATTGGCTTGAGGCCCTAAGTTTGATTGGGAAGATGTCCGACAGTAGCCGCGTCCTGGCTGACTTTCAGCACATGGTGAGTAGCCTACAGAAGCTACCTCTGTACTTATATATACTGACATCAGAAATTGTTAAAGCCTGAAGTACCATCTGACTTACACGAACTAATTCACGACCTAAAAAGCTTCCTTCTCCGTTTTGGATCAATAATCAAAAAGGCTCCTCTGCAGGCGTATTGTGCTGCTCTTGCATTCAGCCCACTGAAGAGCGAAATCAGGCGACACTTCTGGCATCAAAGACATCGATGGATTAAACATGCTGTACATACAGAAGAAACCTGGAATCCTTCGCGAGGCACGCTTGAGGGCCATTCGGGTCACGTCACCTCTGTAGCATTCTCGCCAGACGGTCAGCTGGTGGCGTCAGGCTCGGAGGACAAGACAGTCAGGCTCTGGGACGCCGCCACGGGAGCAGAGCGAGGCACGCTCAAGGGCCGTTCGCATTACGTCACCTCTGTAGCATTCTCGCCGGACGGTCAGCTGGTGGCGTCAGGCTCGGGGGACAAGACCGTCAGGCTCTGGGACGCCGCCACGGGAGCAGAGCGAGGCACGCTCAAGGGCCATTCGCATTACGTCACCTCTG
>Ga0335072_10002684_pt1 | contig 27378 bp, 26 predicted proteins | sample Lox_Sample_21_FD_206725 | JGI IMG/M metagenome (GOLD analysis project Ga0335072, IMG submission 206725) | Soil microbial communities from Loxahatchee National Wildlife Refuge, Florida, United States - Lox_Sample_2.1 | ecosystem: Environmental > Terrestrial > Soil > Wetlands | place: USA...
CGCCGACGTTCACCGACGCCATCGTCGATGCCTTCCTGGCTGGTCGCGGCTCAGCCCCGTGACCGCCCGGATTCCCTGACTCCGTGGCGATGCATTAGCGCACACTACGTACGTCACGTACACTAGGAACATGAGCGAGAACGCTGTGCCGCTGCCCTATGAGGTTCAGGAGATGACCACGACTGAGGCTCGCAAGCACCTTCCCGAGCTAGTCAATCTCGCCGCATACGGCCATGTCACCACCGTGCTCGTCCGCGACGGCCGCCGACTCGCCCGCATCGTCCCCGAGGAGGACGCCTGGGTCTACAGCCCGGATTGGCAGGAAAAGCTCCGTGAGGCCGAGTCCGACCTCGCAGCCGGGCGCACGCGGCAGTTCGCGGATGACGAAGAGTTCCTCTCTCACCTTGATGCCATTGACGCCGAGGCAGGCGAGTGAGGTACCGGACCACTGCGGGATTCGATGCCGCACTGGCCAAACTTCCCCGCGAACATCGAAAGATGTTCACTGAGGCCGTCCGGCTCCATCTCATTCCGGCACTAGCTGACGGCGCCCACCGCGGCACTACTCAATGGCCGACGCGGTTGCGCATTCACAAAATCGGCGACGTCTACTCATTGGCGTGGAGCTTCGCCGGGCCCGACGGCAGAGCGTTGCTCATCATTGGCCCTGACAGTGACGGCGAACCACTACTGACGTGGCTAGCGGTCGGCTACCACGACATCTATCAGTAAGCCAGCCACCGAGAAACTCACGGACTGCCACCCATCCGGCTGATCAAGCCATCGCGAGTAAGGCCGTGCTTGATTGCCCATTCAGCTAGCCGGTCAACATCGACCGGATCAGGCAGAACCCGCTGCGCCTCCTCGGCCAGCTGTGAGTACCCCTGGCGATTGAGCAGGTCGATCACATGCTGCTTGCGGTATTCCTGCAACTCCATGCCGATCACCAAGCCCCTAACAGTTCGCCGAGATGTCGAGCTCACCGAGCCCGTCTCACGCCGCAGTACGGCGTCCGGGTCCTAATGACATCACGACCGGCCCGAGGCACGCCGAACCAGCCGGGTCGCCATAGAATGGAGTTCGGCGATGGAGCTCGTCGGTAACCGCCTCTGATGGCTGATGGCTCCTGTTGAGACGCCCTTGCGGCGAGACAGGAGCACGGCATGGTCCCCCGCGACCACTCGGCAGCCACTCCCCTGACTAAGTCTCTTCAATTCGCCAGCCTGCTCTCTGAAAACGGCACCGAGTTGCCCGTCGACGGCGGCGCGCCGGACCTGGCGGCACTGTCGGACCTGAACTTCGATCAGGTCATTGACAAAGTGGCTGGCAACCGGGAAGAGCGCGAGCTCATCAGCCAGCTGCTGAGCCGGCCAGCCGGAGATCTCGGCGCGGTGAGTTACCGGCACGAAGTCTTCCGCGACCTGGAAGATCCTGCATTGCTGCAGGGATTCACGCACTTCACCGAGCAGCTCAGCCGGGCACGCACGCACCTGAGACAGCTGAGCAAGATGTACTCAGGCCCTCAGCGAGAAGGCTGGTTCCTCGACGCAGCCACCATCTACTGCGACGCTGTCCGGGCACTGGCAGATGTCCTGGCCGAGCGGCCGGTTGCATCACGCGGGCTGGTGGCATTCCGTGACTACCTCGCGACCTATGCCGCCTCCGATGACTTCGTCCGGCTAGCCGCCGAGGCGGCGGACCGCAGGAATGAGCTCGCGAAGATCACTTATCAGATCCGGATCAGGGGCCTGCGGGTGGATGTCAGCCGCTTCAGCGGCGAGCCCGACTACAGCGCGGAGATCGAGAAGACCTTCGAGCGCTTTCAGCAAGGAGCGGTGAAGGACTACCTGGTGCGGTACCGCACCTGGCCGGGCATGAACCACGTCGGTGCGCAGATAGTCGATCTCGTCGCCCGGCTATTCCCCGACGAGTTCACCGCGCTCGCCGGATTCTGCCAGCGGCACCGCCAGTTCATCGACCAGGTGATCTGCCAGGCTGACCGTGAACTCCAGTTTTACCTGGCCTACCTGGATTACATCAGGCCGATTCGGTCGGCAGGACTGAGCTTTTGCTATCCGGAGCTGACCGCAACATCAAAAGAGATCAGCGCCAGCGGCACCTTTGATCTCGCCCTTGCGGCCAAGCTCACCGCTGGCGGCAGGCCGGTGATCACTAACGAGTTCCGGCTGACGGGGGCCGAACGAGTCATTGTCGTGTCGGGGCCGAACCAGGGCGGCAAGACGACGTTCGCGCGCACCTTCGGGCAGCTGCACCACCTGGCCAGGACTGGCTGCCCAGTACCGGGAGACGCGGCCCGGCTGTACGTCTACGACCAGATCTTCACGCACTTCGAGCGCGAGGAAGACATCGCCGACCTGACCGGGAAGCTGGAACAAGATCTCCTGCGTATCCAGAAGGCGCTCCAGGCTGCGACGCCGGACAGCATCGTCATCATGAACGAGATCTTCACCTCCACCACGGTGAGCGACGCCTACTTCCTTGGCCAGGAGGTACTGGCGAAGGTCATGGAGCTAGGCCTGCTGTGCGTCTACGTCACGTTCATCGATGAGCTCGCGGCCCTCGGCCCCTCGGTCGTCAGCATGGCCAGCACCATCGTTTCCGGTAACCCGGCTGAGCGGACCTACAAAGTGGTGCGCAAGCCGGCCGACGGGCTGGCATACGCGCTGGCCATCGCGGACAAGCACGGCGTGACCTACGACCAGCTCAAGGGACGGCTCGCGCGATGAAAGCCCGCCTGCTCTATCCAGACCAGGATTTCGACTTCGCAGCCGGCCTGCCGCCAGCCAGCGCCGACGTTATCAAGGACCTGGAACTAGACACGGTGCTTGCGGCAATGGCCGCGGGCGACAAGTTCCTCTACGAGACCTCAGCGAAGGTGATACTGGCAAGCGTCACTGACGTGCCCGCGATCCGCTACCGCCAGGATGTCCTTGCCGACTGCATCGCCGAGCCGGAAGTCATCCGCGAGATGTACGGGGTCGCAGTGGCGGCGCTGCAAGAGAAGCGCCGCATCTGGGGGTTTCTGTCCGCGCAGTACCCGGCGTCGATCCTGTCGTCAGCGGTCAGCCAGCTTGAGGTGCTGATTGCCCGGCTCAGGGATCTGCGCGAGCTGGCCGACGACCACGTCGCCAAGTTCCGGTCCGAAGGGCTCGTCACCCTGCTGCACACGCTCCAGCGCGAACTGGACGACGAGTACTTCCGCGTTCTGGGCAGCCACCTCAAGCAGCTGAGGTTCCGCACCGGCGAGCTGATGAGCGCGCAGCTTGACCGCGACAACAGCGGGATCAACTACGTCCTCCGTGACGGCAGCGCCAAGCGCGGCTGGAAGGAGCGAGTCCGGATCGAGCCGCGATCCGTCTACTCCTTTACCATCCCGCCGCGCGACGAGGCAGGCGGGCAGGCACTGCAGGACCTGGTCAACCGCGGCCTCAACCTTGTCGCCAACGCGGCGGCGCAATCCGCCGACCACGTGTCGAGCTTCTTTACCATGCTCCAAGGCGAGCTGGCGTTCTACGTCAGCTGCCTGAACCTGCACGACCAGCTCACGGCGCGGGGGCAGCCGGTGACCTTCCCGGTCCCGCGGACCTGGGACGTGCCGGACTTCACCTGCACTGACCTGCGCGACGCCAGCCTTTCTCTCCGCACCGATCGCGTCGTCGGAAACAACCTGGCCGCTGACGGGACGGCGCTCGTGATCATCACGGGCGCCAACTCCGGGGGTAAGTCAACCTTCCTGCGCAGCGTCGGGCTGGCCCAGCTCATGATGCAATCAGGCATGTTCGTGACAGCTGGCTCGCTGCAGGCCAGTCTCTGCCAGCAGGTATTCACGCACTTCATCCGCGAGGAAGATCCCGCTATGGTCAGCGGGCGACTAGATGAAGAACTCACCAGGATGTCCGCGATCGCCGACCAGATCGGCCCGCACAGCCTGATCCTGTTCAACGAGTCGTTCGCGGCAACCAACGAGCGCGAGGGTTCAGAGATCGGCCGTCAGGTCGTGCGCGCGCTGCTGGAAGCGGGCATCAGAGTCTTCTTTGTCACCCATCAGTTCGACTTCGCCGACAGTTTCCGCCGCTCGCTCCCGGACAAAACGGTGTTCCTGAGAGCTCCCCGCCAGCCCGACGGGACCCGCACCTTCAAGCTGATCGTTGCCGAACCACTGCCGACCAGCTACGGACACGATATCTACCTGCGTATCGGCGGATGGCTCGGCGAGCGCTCTGCCGAGGCTCCACTGGACCAGCGATAGCGCGGCACAGTGACGCGATCAGACCGCGGCAACGAGATACGCGACCAGCACCGCCAGGAACACGTAGAGGAGGTACAGGTTCACATCGCCCGACTGCAGCGGCCGCACCACGCCGGCCAGCCACTCCACGGCCCCGACCACCGGCCGGTACAGGTACTTCTCGAACACTGGCAGGGCCTGTGACTCGTAGTGCACCGGCCCGGACCGGCCCGCGGGGTCATCAGACGCTCGCTGCACCGAGACCTCCGGGCGGTACAGCGCGTCGAAGATGACTCTGGTCGGCGCCGAGAACGTCATCGCCGAGTACTGCATCCTCGGCTTGAAGGCCAGCGTCCCGCCATCCCAGACCGGCACTACTACTGAGCTCCCGCGCGGCCGCCCGGCCAGGTAGATCAGGACCGGAACAACGAGCACGGCGAGCAGGAACACCGTCAGGTACGTCGGAGAGAAACCAGAGAAGTTAGTGTGCGCCGGAATCACGGTGAGCTTGCCAGGCAGCAGTATCGGCCGCAGCGATACTCCCGTCGCCGTGCGGATAGCCCGCGCCAGGCCAACCAGCACGACGGGCGCGCCAACCGCAAGCGCCACGCACGCGACTGCCAGCAACCCCGGCCCGGCGACCGGCTGGCCTCGCTCGGTAGCCTCCGCCGCGCGCAAGGTACGCGGCATTCCCAGATAGGGGATTCCGTAGCCGCGGACGAATGCGTAGATTGCCAGCCCGCCAGTGAGGCCGAGCGTCGCCGCCGCCACGACGATCAAGATCGCCACAAGATCGCTGTGGGTCCGGAACCCCTGAAACAGGCCCTGGAAGATGAGCCACTCGCTGACGAAACCGTTCAGCGGCGGCAGCGCGGCGATTCCCAGGGTGCCGACGAAGGCGATCACTCCAGCTCGGGGCATTGCCCTGGCTAGGCCGCCGAGCCGGTCCATATCCCGGCTTCCGGCGGCATGCTCCGTTATCCCGGCTTCCAGAAACAGCAGCGTCTTGTAACAGCCGTGATTGAGCACGTGATACAGCCCGGCCAGCAGCAGGAACGCCCATAGTGCTCGCTGTCCGTAAGCGAGGAACGTCATCGCCGCGCCGAACGCGGTCACGATGATGCCGATGTTCTCGATCGTGGAGAAGGCAAGGAACCGCTTGATGTCCCGCTCCGCCATGGCGTACAGGATTCCGATAGCAGCGGTTATCGCGCCGATTCCCATGGTAAGAATTCCGCGCCAGGCGGCGCCTTCGGGCAGCAGGCGGAAGGCGAACAACGCGATGCCGTAAACGCCAAGTTTGACGATCAGACCGGAGAGAAACGCTGACCCGTCAGCGGGCGCGACCGGATGCGCCTCCGGCAGCCAGACGTGCAGCGGCACCAGGCCGGCCTTGAAGCCAAAGCCGGCCAGGGCCATCAGGTAAGCGGTGTTACGCCAGCTCGCGGAGATCAGGTGCGCGCGCGCCGCGATCACGGTCAGTTCCAGCGACCCGGTCTTGGCGGCCAGGATGACGAATGCCGCAACGATCAGCACGAAACCGGCCTCGGACAGCGCCAGGAACCAGAATGCGCCGCTGGCAACCTGACTGCTGCGGGGCCGATGCAGGATGAGGACGTAGCAAAGCAGCGCCATGGATTCCCATGCCACCAGGAATGTCGGCACACCGCCCGCGGCCAGCACTACAAGGCTGGCGACCAGCGCAAAGTTGTAGGCACATAGGTACGCCGGCGTGGCAGTCGCGGCATCTTTCCGGGAACGGGGCAGGTATAGCGCGATGGCGACGGCGACGACTCCGAGCAGGACTGCGAAGACGCCAGCGAGGCTCGTCGCTTGCAGCTGCAGAGTCCCCACGACGGAGGATCCGCCCGGCGAGACGACCCTGGAGTCGCCAGACAGCAGCGAGGAGATGCCGCCCGCAACGGCGACGACGCCTCCCAGGGCCGAGAAGCCGCAGCTAAGCCGCATCGCCCCGCCAAGCGTTCCGGCCGGCAGCGCGCAAATCGCCGCGACCGCCCACGCACCGCCCGCTATGCCAAAAAGCAGCAGCGCAGTCATAGCGTCCCGCCAGCGATGAACGTCAGCTGCGACGCCTTCTCCGCCATCCGGTCGACCGCCACCATCAGTCCTTGCAGCAACGCGAGCGGGCTCGGCGGGCAGCCGGGAATCCAGACATCGACCGGGAGGTGCGCGGCCACCGACCCGTAGCTGAACTCGTCTGGCTGGTAGACGCCTCCGAGCGCGCAAGCGCCGGTAGCGACGACGAACTTAGGTGACGGCATGGCGTCGTAGGTCTTGCGCGCCGCGCTAGCGAAAGCCCGCAGCATAGGCCCCGTTACCAGGAGCAGATCCGCATGCCTGGGCGCGGGAGTGAGGAAGAAACCGAGCCGGTGGAGATCGTAATGTGGCGCGGCGAGCATGCGGATCTCTTGTTCACACGCCGCGCACGAGCCGGTGTCGAGCGTCCTGATGTGCAGGCTCCGGCCGAACTGGCGGGCGATGCGGCGGCGCAGCTCATCGGCCGTCGCGTCGAGACCTGCGGGCATTGCGGCGGGCGCACCAGGTTCCGAGCTCATGCGGTCACCTCGTCTGTGCTTGCCTCACCGCGCAGCGGTATGCGCTTGATCAGGGCGGACCGGTCCGTTGCGGCGAGTTCGAACTCACCGCTGACGGTCACCGCAGCTGGCGCCTGGTCGCGGCACCGGCCGCACGCGGTGCACGCACCGGCATCGAAAATGAGCGTGCCACCAGCTCTGGCGAATGCCCGGCTCGGGCAGATGCGCACGAGGTCCTCGGCGATCCGGCTGGTCAGCGCATCGGGCCGGAAGGCCGGCGGGCCTGGCAGGATCGCAGCGAGCGGATCGGGGCGAGCCGGGTAGCGGGTGGTGACGACTCCTCGTCGCAGACCTTTGACGAACCACTGCGGCATGCCTGCTCCTCCTCGCTCTGTGCCTGCCTAGCGCGCCGTCCCGGCGACGGTCAGCCAGAAGCTCGCTTCGATGATCGGGATATCCGTGAACACGTTCTGGGACCGGCACGCGTCGTCGAAGCCCCGCCAGTTCCGCACTGCGGCCGGCCGCAGCCTGGCCCGGCTGATCCGGCCGGTCTCGTCCAGCTCGACCCAGGCCATCGCTTCGCCGCGGGAGGATTCGGCCCACCCCAGGCCCGACCTGCGGGCGACAATGTCCGAGCCGCCGGCGTCTCGCTGGCCATCGCCGGACATGACGCCGTGCGGATCGCCGTGCGCCCCGGTGGCACCGGGCACGTCGTCGCGGCCAGCCGGGTCGCCGCCGGCCGCATCGAGCAGCGCGCCGATCAGGCGGACCGATTCGCTCGCCTCGGCAAGCATGACGCGCAGCCGGGCGAGGGCGTCGCCACCAGGCTGGCTGGCCGCCACGGGCGCGAGCGCGGCGTACGGCCCGAACGAGTGATCGATCCGGGTGTCGGCAGTCACACCGCTCGCCCTGGCCACCGGCCCGACCAGTCCCAGGCGGCGCGCGTCTTCCCCGGTCACGATGCCGGTGGCCTCCAGCCGGTCGAGGAACGAGTTCGTGCCAAGCAGCGCGTCGCCTGCACGGCGCAGTTCTGAGTAGGCCTCGGGCAGGTCAGTCCGCAGCGCGGCGATTTCCGGCAGCAGCCGGGTGCCGCCGATGGACAGGACCCCGAAGAGGTAGCGATGGCCGAACACAGCCGCGTTCAGCCTGAGCAGGTGCTCGAGCGCGATCTCTGCCGCTGACCGGCCCACCGACAGGCCGCATGCCTGGCACATAGCGGCCATGGCGGCAGCATGGTTGTACAGCCGTTCCAGCTCCAGCGCAATCGCGCGGCTAGCCTGGGCGGCCGGCCCTGGCGCCAGGTTCAGCGCGGCTTCCGCGGCCGCTGCAAACGCCCAGCTATTGGCCACTGCGCCAAGGCCTTCAGCGCGCTCGATATGGAACAGTGCCTGCTGCGGGGTCTGGCCTTGCGCCCGGTATTCCACGCCGCGGTGCTTGTGCCAGGTGAACAGGTACAAGTCGACGAGTTCCTCGCCGCTGGTCACGAGGCCGTAGTAGAGCGATTCGACGCCCGCCTGACGTACCGGGCCGAACGGGAACTCGAACGCGTGCCCGCCTACCACGTGCGGGGCATGCACGTCATGAGGTGGCTCGGCCGGGGCGCGGCCGAGCCGCGGCAACGCGATATCGGACTGCGGCGGCATCGCGACACGGTTGAGCGGCTTGCCGCCAGCTGGCCTGATGCCGAATTGCTCGTAGATCTCGCATTCCTCGGCGAAGGCAGCGGGCGCGACATCGGAGAGCGCCGGGTATTCCGGCCCGTCAATGTCCGTCTGAGTGATCAGGTAGCGCCGGTCGTAATCAAGCGCCCAGACCATCCGCAGGGTGACAGGGTCGGCACCGGCGGCGAAGAGGTCAGCCAGCCGCGCACCTGGGAACGTCGCCAGCTCTTCCGTCACGGCGCCTAGCTGGCCGGACGCCACCGGAGCGACAGCAACCGGACCGCCGGCGTCCGCCTCCTTAACCAGCACCGCTCCGGCCAGCCCCGGCGGCATCGCACGCGGCGTATCTGACCTGACAGCTGTCATCAGAGCACCCCGATGGAGTGTGTAATCGCCGTACTCAGCCCGGCTGGGATCCACAAGCCGAGGACAAGGAGGGCAGCCAGGCCGGCGGCCGCAGGGGCAGTCGACGTCAGCCTGGCCGCCCGGCCGGGGTAGGGGCCGGCCCTGCCGGAGCCAGCTGGGCCGGTGGCCGGCAGCGGCGCTGGCTCGCCAGTGGCCATTCCAGTCGTGGTGCGGGCGAACGCGATGAACGCAACCGCGAGCAGCAGGAGAAGCAGCAGCGGCAGGGCGGGGCTAGCGGCCGCGAATCCGGCCCGGACGATCGTGAGTTCGGAGAGGAACAGACCGAACGGAGGCGATCCGAGTACCGCGAACGATCCGAGCAGCAGCGCGCCGCCGGTCAGCGGCACCGCCGCGAGGAGGCCGCGCACGCCCGCGGCTTCCCTGGTCTGGTACCGAACCGCGACGTCTCCGCTGGACAGGAACAGCACGGCCTTGGCGATCGCGTGGTTCAGGGTGTGCAGTAGTGCCCCGTACAGGCCAAGGACGCCGCCGAAGCCGAGCGCGACCGCGATGATGCCCATGTGCTCGACGGAGGAGTAAGCGAACAGTCGCTTGAAGTTTCCCCGGCGCACCATGAACAGCACGCCGACGACCACCGACAGGAAGCCGAAGACCAGGAGCACCGCTCGCGGGAAGCCGGGGCCAAGGCCGGCTTTCGTGATCGCGAGGAACCGGATGATCGCGTACATGCCGGTGTTCAGTAGCGCCGCCGAGAGCATCGCGCTGGCAGGACTCGGCGCCTCGGCATGCGCATCGGGCAGCCAGGTATGCATCGGCGCAAGGCCGACTTTCGTGCCGTAGCCGACCACCGCAAGAAGGAACGCCAGCCGCAAGCTGGCCGGGGCCAGCGCGTGGGCGTGCGCGAACAGGTATGGCCAGGTGAGCCGCAGGTCAGGGGCCAGGTGCAAGGCACTGGCAGAGTAGAACAAGAACAGCGTCCCGGCGAGCGCGATCGTCACGCCGAGGGAGCTGATGATCACGTACTTCCAGGCCGCCTCGAGCGAGCTGGCTTTGCCCTCCAGTCCGACAAGCGCGGCACTGGCCAGGGTGCTCGCCTCGATGAGCACGAAGAGCAATCCGAGGTTGCCCGTTTCCAGCGAGGCGAGCATCAGCGCGGCGAAGATCCCGAAGAAGATGAAGTAAAGCCGTACCTGAAAACCCGACAGCCTGCCTGCCGCTTCTTCCGCTGACAGGTAGCCGACCGACCCGACGGCTGCCAGCACGGTGACGACCGCGACCGTGAGCAGGAAGAAGCAGCTCAGCGAGTCCAGGTACAGGAAGCCGCCCAGGCCGCGTACTGGCGCGTGGTGAAGCAGGCCAGCGAGCAGCCAGATGGCTGCCGCGAGGGTGACCGATGCGCCGGCCGCGCCGGCCCAGCCAGCACGGCGGGCTGATGCGCCCGCTGCGGCTGCGATGGTGCCCGCTAGCGGGCCAGCGATGATGATGACCGCCAGTATCGTCATCCCTGCAGCTCCCTCAGCTCTGGAGCGCTGGCGCTGGCGAGCTGGCGGGTCAGGCCGGATACGAACACCAGCATGATCAGCACGCCCGCGACGACGTCGAGGAAGATGCCTGCCTCGACGATGAACGGGAACGTCGCGACCAGCGTGATCGCACCGAGAAATACTCCGTTCTCCACGATCAGCCAGCCGATGAGCTGGGCGACGGTATGCCGTCTGACCACCATCGCCAGTGCCCCCAGCAAGATCACTGCAGTTGACAGCGGGACGACCGCGGCGGCCACTACGCCGTGTGGCAGCAGCTGCGGCCTGGTCACCAGATAGGCGAATGCGGTGAGGCCGCCGCCGGCGATAAGCGAAGTGGACAAGCCAGTCGAGAGCGCGGCATCGCGTTTGAGGTCGAGCCGCCGGATGAGCAGCCTGCGCGCCGCAACCGGGATCGCAATGCCCTTGATCGCCAAGGTCGCCCCGGCAAGGATCCATAGCTCAGGATTGGCGAAGGCGTACGCCGCGACGGCGGCGGCGAATGACAGCACCACCGACTGCGCGCCGTAGTAAGCGACGTACCGGTTGAACAGCTTGGAACCCAGGCACGCGAACGCGAGCAGCAGAATCAACACTCCGGCCAGGTCAAGCAGTATCCCGGCCATGCTCGTCGCCGACAGACTCTGCACGCCTCACGCTCCGATCACGTAGGAGGTCGCCACTCCGACAAGCGCCAGCAGGAACGACGCGCCGAGAAACTCGGCGATCCTGAAGAACCGCAATTTGGCGAACGACGTGTCAATGACGACGATGGCTAGGCCGCACAACGCCAGCTTGCCGGCCAGCGCCACGATCGCGAGCGCGGTGCTGCCCAGGTCTGCCCCGTTGCCGAGGCCCCAGGGGAGCACGAAGACGTTCATGAAGATCGAGGAGAGCAGGAAGAGCTTCATCCAGCTCCCCCACTTCATCAGGGCGTAAGACCGGCCGGAGTACTCCAGGATCCGGCTCTCCTCGATCATGGAGATCTCCGTCGTGCCGCCGTGGCTATCTATCGGGATCCGGCCGTTCTCTACCAGCACGATCATGAAGAACGCGAGCAGGCCGAGCAGGTGCGTCGGGAGCACGAGCGCGTACGGCGACGCGGAGATCGCGTGGTTCATCAGGTACGGGTTGTCGGAGGCTGACACTGCCCCGACCGTGAAGAACACCAGGATCAGTGCTGGCTCAGCCATGCTGCCGATCCAGCTAGCGCGGCTTGCGCCTAGCCCTCCGTAGGGACTCGCGGTGTCCAGGCCCGCCAGCGAGGTCATGAAGCCTGCGAGCGCGAGTACGAAGGCACCGCCGATCAGGTCAGCCAGGAAGGCGAGCGGCAGCGGCGTGTTCGTCAGTACCGGGACGATGACCGAGACTGTCAGGTAACAGGCAAACGTTACGAACGGCGTGATCACGAACACCCAGGACGCCTGGTCGCTGGTGGCGCTTCCCTTGCGGAGCAGCTTGGCCAGATCCCGGTACGGCTGCAGAACGCTCGGTCCCCGCTTGGATTCGACGATCGCCTCAGCGCGGGCAAGCACGCCTGCGTAGAGCGGCGCGCCGGCTAGCACGGCCAGGCTCTGCAGAATCTGGGCGAGGACAGCAGACAGCAAGAAGCCTCCACCTGGGCGGATCATCCGTGCAGGTAGAGGCCATCAGCCTGGCGGCGTTACGCGAGCCTCATCGCGCCTTCATTTCGAGCATACACAGCGCTAGGCCGGCGCGGAAGTCGCTTCGTGGCCGACATCAGCATCCCGGCGCAGAGTCACTACCGACTGGAGGACGATCAGTCCTGCGCCCGGTAGCTGATCGATCTCGGCCACGAAGGCGCGCACGCGAGTGGCATCGTCAGTGACCACGATAAGGACAGGCTCGTGACCGGTCAGCCCGGTCAGCCCGGGTGCCCGCAAGCTCCCCGAGGCACCGAATCCCTGCAGTCCGCGCACGGCGGTCGCGCCGCGCAATCCCGCCCGCCGGGCGCGGTCGAGAATCTCGCGATGCAGCGGTCGGCCCGCGAACGTGTCACCAGCCCGGACGAAGACAGACAGCTGCAGTTCCTGCTGCCGGCGGAAATCGCCATGCGCAACCCGGCGAGAGCCCGTCCTCACCGCGCGCTCATTAGCAGTACCGGGACCGAGCATGTCTGGACTGCACTGTCAGCGACCTGGCCAAGCCGCGACTTGCGGCGCCGGCCGTCACCATGCCGGCCGAGCACGAGGACGTCGAACCCGTGCTCAGCGGCGTACTCAGTGACGACCTGACCGGTGCTGCGGCCGTCGGCGTAGGCGACATGGGCAGTCAGCCGCACCGAGCTACCCGGCGGCAGCTCGCGCCGGATGTCAGCGAGTAAAGCCTCAGCTAGCTCCGAAATACCCCGCGCCTGGCCGTCCTGCGTTGCACTCCCGTCCACCCGCAGGGGCGGGTGCGGGACGACGCATAGAGCGACGACGTGGCCGCCATCACGGGCTGCGATTGCTGCCGCGCCGCGCACCGCGTCGGCCGCGTCAGGCGAGCCGTCAAACCCCGCCAGCACGCGACGAAATGGCCCGACGAGTTTCACCTTGTCCGCCTAGCCGTCCGGACTGGTGCCTGATGGGTATCCACCATGACCTCCACGCTCCCCGGGAAGGAAGGACTGCTGCAGAAGCCATCAGCGAATGCACTCGCGGTTATGGTGAGCCTCATCACCACTGGCCATTGTCATGGCCGATTGTCATCACCACAAGGGCCGCCTGGACGTTGACCTACGCGGTGCGAACCGCGCAGAGTGCGGCCACCTCGTCCGGGTCGGTCTCGAAGTGGTCGTAGCCGGGCGGGACGCCGGCGTCTGCGTAGGACACGTCGCCCGCTCGGGTGGTGCCCGCGGGTCGGCGGGGCGCCGCGTGCAGGTCGTCGACGCCGGTCGCGGCGACGACCAGCGCGGCGTTGGCGGCTCGCACTCCGCCGCACGCCATCACGGTGACACTCGTCCGGGTGGCCAGTTCCTTGATGAGTGGCGCACCGTCGAGTGCGGACCGGCGCCGGCCCGAGGTCAGCACCCGCGTGAAACCCAGGTCCGCCACCCGGTCCAGGGCCTGACGGGAGTCCGCGCTGACGTCGATGGCGCGGTGGAACGTTGTCTCCAGTCCCTCGGCGGCGTAGACGAACCTGGCACAGTCGTTGGCGACCGTGCCGTCCCCGGCCAGCGCGCCGACGACCACGCCCGCCGCGCCGCGCCGCCGTGCGACGGAGATGTCCCGGACGACGAGGTCCACCTTGTCGCGCGAGTAGCGGAAGTCGCCGGGTCGCGGCCGCACGAGGACGTGCACCTGGGCCAGCTCGGCGGCGGCCTCGATGAGCGCGGCGCTCGGGGTGAGGCCACCGTCGGACAGGCCGGCGCACAGCTCGACGCGCGCGGCGCCGGCCCTGGCGGCGACCCGGACGCCATCGACCGACTCGACACTGATCTCGACGCGCATGAGGCCCTGTCCTTCGGATCTTTCTGCGAAAGTCTGCACCCAGCCACGATCCACCTTGCCGCCCGCACTCGCCGGGACGCGGCCCGCACTCACGTCCGGGGAGGCGTCCTAATACCGCTGCGCGTACCAGGTCGGCGGCTCGCCGAACATGCTCTTGAAGTCGCGGATGAAGTGGCCCTGGTCGGCGTAGCCGAGGTCCGCCGCCAGCGCGGCCCAGTCGATCGCCCCGCCGACGGCCATGCGTGCGGTCACCTCGTGCAGGCGGTAGCGGCGGATCACCCACTTGGGCCCGATGCCGACGTACTCGGCGAACAGCCGTTGGAGCCCCCGCATGCTCAGCCCCAGCTCGCCGGCGAGGCGTTCGACCCTAGTCACGGCCTTGTCCTTGGCGATCAGCTCGACCGCGGCCACCGCCTGGCGCACCTGGCGGTCGTCGACCGGGAGGTGTTTCAGCAGGAACGCATCCACGGTCGGCACGTCAAGCGTGGTGGGCAGGTCCGGGCCGAACACCTCGGTCGCCGGGACGACGCGGTCGGTGATCGTCGAGACGGAGGCACCGAGGAACGGGCGGAAGCAGCCCGGCCGGAACGCCACGCCGAAGACGTGGTCGCGGCCCTCGAGGACCTTGATCTGATAGCCGCTGCACACGCCGTTGACGTCCGCGCGGCCGCCGCCGAACGACAGGTGCACTTTCGGGTACGGCACGATCTTCTGCTGGTAGGGCTCGGCGTAGTCCCAGCGGGCCTCCCAGTACTGCTCCACCCATGGCGCGAGCGCCGGCGACGGGCCGTGGAATACGTGGCGCTGATACCTGGTCCACGCACTCCGCAGCTCACGAACGTCTCGCCCCACGCGCCAGAGTGTATGTCGCCTTTGTTCAATACCCGCCGGCCCGCGCCGCCTAGCGTGGCCGCCATGTCACACCTTTCCAACGCGGCCGATGCCATGGCCGCAGTCGCCCGCGCCATCACCGACGACCAGCTCGCCAGCAAGACTCCGTGCACGCAGTACGACGTGCGGGCACTGGTCAACCATCTCCTGTTCTGGGGCCCGTCGCTGGCCGGCGCCGGCCGCAAGGAGTCCGTTCCGCCGCCGGCGGCCGCCGAGTCCGATGTGGACCTGGCGGCGGGCGACTGGCGCGGTCGCCTGCTCGCCCTGCTGGACGACATCACCTCGTCGTGGGCGCCGCCGAGCGCCTTCGAGGGCGAGACGAGCATGGGCACGCCGCACACGCTGCCCGCGCCCGTCATGGGCGACATGATCGTCGGCGAGCTGGCTGTGCACGGCTGGGACCTGGCGGTCGCGACCGAGCAGCGGCTGGAACTGCCCGCCGACCTGCTGGCGCATCTGCACGACACGATGTTCGCCGGCGTGCAGCAGGGGCGGGAGATGGGCCTGTACGGACCGGAGGTCGTGGTGCCGGCCGACTCACCCACCTTGGCTCGCATCCTCGGCCTGACCGGCCGTGATCCCGCCTGGGCGTAGCCAGCGCGCTGCCAGATCCGGGCCCGGCCGCCCGGCGCCGTCTGCCAGACTAAGTGCTGGCGAAGGGGCTCGCCCTGGACCGCGGCAGCAGCCGATGACAGTCCCTGTACACGCGATGCGCGATGAGGTGATCCGTGTCCAGGGTGAGCGAAGACGAAGTCCTGTTGTTGTGGCGAGCCCTGCGGGCCTTCAGATCCGGTCAGCGGCCGCAGTGCGCGGCGCGAGGTCGTCCGCCTCGCAGCCGCTGCCCGCTCTACGACAACTGCCCGCGGTGGCACAGCCAGCCCGACGACTGGCTGGCCAGCATGGATGAGACGGGTGAGCAAACCGAGCGCAGACGGTCGGCGTGGCCCTGCACCAGACTGCTTGAGCTGCTCTCACCCGAACTGACCAGGATCGGGCCGTGAGGGCTGAAGAGCGGGGAGACTAGGGTGCCGGCCGCTACTCCCCTGCCGCGCGGACCGTCTGTCCTTTCCCTCTACGGCGTATCCGACCTGCTGACCGCGCCGGGCTGCCCGGTCTGCCGCTATGCCGCCGAGGCCAGTGACCGCTACCTCGGCTGGTTTGCGCTGGAGGGACACTCGCAACCCGACCTGATCACCACGCTGAGCGCTGCCCTGGGCATGTGCGCGCGGCACACACGCGGACTCATGAGCCAGCCCGGTGCGGCTACCCGGCTGACGGCCGTATACCGCTACGTGCTGACCGGCGTCAGGGGCCAGCTGGCTGCCGGAAAGTTGTCGCCAGCCGCATGCCCGGCGTGCACGCATGACGACGCCGCAGGTGAGCGTGCACTAGACACTCTGCTTGACGGGCTGTCAGACACCGGCGCCTTGCGACAGTGCCAACACCTCGGCGGCATATGCCTGCCGCACCTCAGCGCCGCAGCCGAGCACGGGCCGCGGCGGATCGCCGAGAGCCTCGCCGAGACGATGCGAGAGAGTCTCGCCGCCTACCGTGCTGGCTACCAGTGGCTGGCCGGCACCGACTACGACGCCGAGACCCGCGTCAGGCTCCGTCAGACGATCCCGGCATCGTCGGAAACGCGGTCCGCTGCCTGCGGTATCTGCCAGGCGGCGGCGCAGGCGGAGCGTGACAGCCTCGCGCAGGTGACCGCCGTCGTCGCCGGCAGTCCGGACAACAGCTCGTGCGACTGGCCCTCGCTGTGCGCCGGGCATCTCGCCGACGCCGTCATCATGAGCAATCCAGATCAGCACCAGGCGCTGCTCGCGCGGCAGTTCCGTAGCCTGGCGGCCGGATGGCGGCCACCCGGAGCCGGCATCCGTCCGCCGCTGGCGGCGCGGCTGAGCCGCAGCGCTCGCCGGCGCCGTTCCGGCGATTGCCCGGTGTGTTGCGAATCCAGCGACGCAGCGTTGCGGGCGCTGGCAAGTGCCGGCCGTGCCGTTCGCGAAGCGTCAGCGGCAGGTGCGTCCTATCCAGTTATGTGCGTGCGGCATCAGGCGGTCCTGCGCGGTACCGACCGGCAGGCGAGCCGTGCGCTCAGCCGTGATTCGGTAGCCGCGGCCGGCGAGCTCATCGCCGAGCTTGCCGAGGCTTTCGAGCTGGGTACCTGGGCCGGGCGGCGAGATGCCGGCATGCCGCGGGACTCATCCTCCTGGCGCCAGGCTGCGGCGTTCCTCAATGGCGGCGTCTTCGCAGGGCTCCGCAGGTAAGGACGCGAACGTCACGGTCCTCCACCACAGCCCCGCCGGTCAGCCCGCCAGCGGCGCAGGAACGGCGTCCTGCCGCCGGCCGGCCTTCGGGGGATGCCGTGCGTCTGCAGCAGCCTGAGCACGGTCTGCGCTGGCTGTCCCGTCAGCAGCTCAATGTGACGGGCCGACAGGCCGCACTCGACATACAGCTCCTCGGCAAGCTGCCCGCTTACCGGTAGCGGAACCGGGAAACGCTGCCAGATCGGCGCGCCTGCGGGGTGCCTGGCAATGCCATGGCGCGACAGGGCACGCCGGACGAGCGGGTCCGCATACAGCGCGTCGATCAGCTCGATTTCCGAAGGTCCGGAGCTCGGCTCTGGTCCGCCGATGCGTACCGGCAGGCCTTCGTCGTGCGCTATGCGGAGGACGACCTGACGGGAGACGCCAAGCCGCTCGCCCGCCTCGGCGGCGGACAACCCTGCGACGACGTACAGCTCCTCAAGCACTTCCGCGGGCACGGTAACCCTGTCCTCCCTGTTTAGCCGACCGCGGGTGCGCATGCGGACGCCTTGAGCGCGCAGCCGGTCCCGGACAGTGCGCTCGGCGACTCCAGTCAGCGCGGCGATCTGGGGCGAACTTCTTCCGTCGTCGGTGTAGAGGCTCACCATCAACTCGTCAAGCGCACGTTGCCAGGCAGAGCGCTGTCGCTGCCGGCCGGCGCCACGCGGCTTGACGACGACACCGGCATATGCCAGCAGCCGCCCGACGCGCTGCCTGTCGAGGCCCGTCAGCTCAGCGATCCGGTAAGTCGACATGGCCTGGCACACGTAGCAGTGGGCGACTAGCTCCGCCAGATCGTCGCGGGTGGCGCTACTTGCAGACAGCACTCCGGAAATCAACTGCCCGGCATGCGAGCAGCACGCCCCATCGAAACCTGGGCGCACGACGCCAGCCTCCCGCCTTGAAGGCAGGGACCGTTGGCGGCGCATCCGCAGTCGACGGCGGGCCCCTCCGCCGAATGCTTCAAGGGTAACCGGCCTGACGGCGCTTGCCCATCGACCGGCGCCGAGCAAAGCGCCCGAGCCCGACATGCCACGCGAATATGTACAGCGGATGATCACCGCGTTACGCTGGGTTCCGGCGATGGAGCTCGCCTGTAACTGCCGCCGCCGGCTGATGGCTCCTTGTGAGAGGAGCTAGCGTGCGTACGCATATCTGCGCCGCGGTCGGCATGCCGTGGCAAATCGGCTGTTGTTCAGTTCCGAGTACTGCCCTGCCTGCGTTACGCACGCTCGCGCGCGGGCTGACGGGCAGGTCCGGGGTTCTTCCGGCGGCCGCGTGCCAGCGGGCGCCTCCCGCAGTTTGCCAGCGCCCGCCTGCCGGCACGAACCACACCTTGGCATCGGAAGGAGACACGCATGTCACAAGCTGCTGCTTTGCCCGGCGAGGTCGGACCTGAAACGGTTAGCCAGGCCGACGCGAGGACCCTGGACGCAGCCGGGTCAGGTATGGCTGACCCCGGAGCGTGGGCGGTCACCGCATTCGCGACCACCTCATTCATGCTCGGCATGTACAACGCGCACCTCGTCAACGCAGGCGGCGCCGCAATCGTCATCCCGGTGGCGCTGTTTTTCGGCGGCCTGATTCAGATCATCGTCGGAGTTCTTGAGATCATGCGCGGGAACGTCTTCGGCGCCGTCGTGTTCGGCACCTACGGGCCGTTCTGGGTCATCTATGGCGTACTGCTCACGCTGTATGCCACTCAGATCCCGGCCAGCGCAGTCAACAGCGCGGTAGCTCTGTTCCTCGCCATGTTCGCCGTGATCACGTTCTACTTCGTCGTCGCGTCGCTGCGGACCGACATGGTACTCGTGGCGGTCTTCGCGCTGATCTTCATCGGCCTCGTGCTGCTGGCGATCGGCTCGGGAGCGGCAAACATTGGCTTCACCGAGGCGGGCGGCTGGGTGACGCTGATCTTCGCCGTGCTGGCGTGGTATCACGCAGCCGGTGACGTCATCGGCTACACATTCGGCCGCCAGGTACTGCCGGTGGGATCTTTGCGGAGTTGACCGCTGGGCCCGCGCGACTTCGCGCCGCGCGGGCCCCACTCTCCCGAAAGCGGAGCCGACCCGATGAGCCTTAGCCCACATGACCGGCATGCGCTGGAGTCCCTCCCGCAGCGCCTCGCTGGCTCTGACCACGTGCTCGCCGGGCAAGATGCTCGCCTGGCTACTGGTGACGGCTCTCTTGCTCTCTCAGCCGGCATTGTTCTGGGCGGATCCGGTCCCGCATGCACCATGTTGTCGGCGTCGGCCTGCGCCGGTCCCCCGCCATCGGATACCGCTGATCCGAGCCAGCGGGAACCTGCGACGGTCCGGCGGGCTATGTGAGAACGCCGCTGATTGCACGATGCCGCGGAGAGTGCCGCCAGCTAGCTAGCGGCCTGGCCCGGCGGCGCGTGCGAGATATAGGAGCGCACCTGCTCGGCCAGGGCGCTGCTTCGTACGCTCACCCGCAAGCGCGCAGAAGCAGCTTCTCAGGCTGGACGGCGCCTGCCGCGACCTTCATAGTGATTTCTCCCCGTGTGTCAATGTCTACGCTGTCCCGTCCTGTCCGATCATGATCAATATTGCGACCTCCGGGAAACCGCCTAGTGCGGTCGCGTCCGGTGCAGTCTCATCGCGGCTCCGCGGTCAGCATCACAGGTCGCTTCTGTAGCACTGGGCGCCGCAGCCGGCAGGTTGTGTCTTATCCTGGCATTGGTGGGTTCGCTCACCCGGCGGTGGACCTCGCCGGAGCCGCGCTGCTTCTCCGCACCGGCAAAATGCCAGGTGGCCAATGGGTCCTATGTCCTGAAGCGGAAGGGCCACCGCATGCCGTCTGACCGTGTCGCCGGTAATGCATTTGCCATGCCAGTGGGCGGGCAGTTGCATCTGCCGCATCCTGCCCGTCCCGCCTCGCGGACGTCCCGTTTGCCCGGCGGGAGCATAGCCGCGTTCGCATTGCTCACTGTCGTCGCAACCCGGCCACTAGATAGCTGGCTCGGCCGTATCGATGCATCGGTGACCGGGACAGTCGCCGACTCTCGGACGGCCTCGGCAGTCCGCGCCGCGCATACGGTCAGCGCACTAGCCGAGCCGGGCACGGCCGTGGCCGCGCTGGCGGCAGCAGCCGCTGTAGCGGTCCGCCGGGGTGGCTGGCAAGCGGCAGTTGGGCCGTCCCTGTCGGTGGCTGCCGGGATGACAGCCCGGCGGAAGCTGTCCGCCGTGGTCGCCCGACAACGTCCGCCGGCCGCGATCTGGCTGTCTGAGCCCGAGGGGTTCAGCCTGCCGTCCAAGCACACCACGCTGGCTGCGCTGACCGCCGGTGTCTGTGTCGGCAGTCTTGGCGCAAGCCAGGGCACGAGTCATGCTGCGGCGCTGCTGGCCGCGCTCGCCGTCGGGGCCGGCCGGGTGTGCCTGGGCGTGCACTGGCCGAGCGATGTACTGGCTGGCTGGCTGTTTGCTGCGGGGTGGCTCGAGCTGAACCGCTGGCTGCAGCCAGCAGCACAGCTGCCGGGATCGGGGCCCGGTCCGCAGGCGTGGGAAGGAACTGGAAGGAGCGGCCAGTGAGCATTCCCGATGGCATAGAGCTCCGGTGCTCGGCCGTGGTCGTCCGTCAGCAGTCCGTGCTACTAGTCCATCGCATCCGCGACGACGAAGATGACTGGGTGCTGCCCGGCGGCACCCCGCGGGCCGGCGAGAGCATGGCGGCGTGCGCGCGCCGGGAGGTGCTCGAAGAAACCGGGCTGCACGTGGACCCGTCCAGGGTCGCGTTTGTACTGGAGGTCATGGGGCCCGGTGGTGGTCCCCGCACCGTCGACATGGTGTTCGCTGCCACCGGTGCCGTGCCGGGCGCGGAGCCGAGGCAGCAAGAGCCGGGCCTGGTCCCCGCGTTCGTTCCAGTCGCGAAGATCAGCCAGCTGGACCTGCGCCCGCCGTTGGCCGGTCATCTCCGCGGGATGCTCGGCCACGGCCGGGCGCCGTACGCACCGTACCTGGCCAACATGTGGAGACCGGCCCGCAGCGGCCAGCGCGCGAGTGATGCCGCAGCGGCCGAGACCGGCCGTGGGCCGGCTGACTCGTGACAGGTCAGCTACCGGAGGTGAGGACGTGACCACGCAGTACCTGATCGGGGAGCTATCGGTCCGGCTGGAGCAGCTCCAGTCGGTAGCCGTGGGCGGCGAGGTCCGAGATGTCGCCCGCCTGCGCTACGAGGTCGAGGACGGGGGAACAAGTGGTCTTGGCCCGGCCGCAGCGCGGGCGATCGAGCTTGCCGACGTCCTGTGCTGGCGGTCCCTGACACGCGGTGACATGGCTGCGTTCTCCAGCCAGGCAGGCATCTCAGCGGAGCTGCGTTTGTTCGGCGTGTGTGCCCGGCTGCTCGGCGACGGGTGACGCCGGGATATGGCGATCCAGGCGGGTTGGCGAGTCTCCGGCAACAGCCGCCGGCGGGCGTGTTACTCGGGTGGCGCGGGCAGCGCGAGGGCGGGCTGACCGGCGATCAGCCGGAGCGCGTCAGAATAGGCGCTGGCCTCGTCGGCGGTGATCAGGCCGCGGCGCAGCGCTTCTCGCTTCAGCGCATAGGCCCTCATGTTCTCTGATGCTCGCTGCAGCGCTACGACAAGCGAAGCAGTCATGGCCCGGCCTGCCGGCAATGACGGGGGGTGGTCGAGGACCAGCGCCAGGTGACGCAGGCACAGTCGCGGCGGCTCCGCGGGGAGTGCCCGCTCCGCTAGCTCCGCAACTGCGTCCCGCTCAGTCACAGCGAGCACGGCGCAGGCGGGGCAGGCCCGTGTCCCGGCCAGGGCTGCGACGTGTCCGGCGAGCTCGGCTTGGTCACTGCTGATGGCCTCCGCTTCGCGCAGGGCGCCCGCGAGCCGTCTCGCGAGCCTGGCGTTTCCGGCGGATATGCCGACAGGCGAAGCCAGGTGGGCGTACTGCCAGGTGTGCAACGGGCAGAATCCGCCAGTCTCAGCGTGGCGCGCCTGGTCAGCTTCGCTCGTTGCGAGCAGGAATTGCCGGCGGGCGAGGTACTCGGCCTGTGCTGCCTCCAGCCGATCGCAGACCGCGCACGTTCCACCGATCCCGGCGCTGAGTGCCGCGTCCGGCGCGGTGTCCGGACTAGCTGCCAGGCCGGTGTTATCGGGGAGCCAGGCGGCTAGCGAATCGCGGAAGGCGGCGAGCTGTCCGGCGAGATTGGCGAGAGCCGCAAGCTCGTGGTCGTATGGCGGATCCGACAAGTAACGGCGGAACTGGGCGGCCTCTTCGGAGACCTGACGCCGGGCCTGCTCCCCTGTTCGTTGCGCCCAGTCCGCAGCGGCATCGCTCAACGCTAGTCCGGCGCGCTCTCCGAAGTCGGCTACTGCAGCATCAATTACTGCGGAGCTTGCCGCACGGGCCTCAGCGCCCTGACTGTTGACGCGGCCTCGGTGCGCCCGGCGCCCGGCAGGCCGCTCTGGCACGATCCAGTTCACGACGGGAAGGATGAGCTGCGGAATCTCCTCGGCTGCCCAGCCTGCCCGTGCCAGGTCCAAAGCCGGCATGCCCGCGAGGACGGTGCCCAGCTGCCGGGTTGATCGGGCCAGATCCAACAGCGTGCCGATGTCCTCGGCCGTCGCCATGATGAGCGCCTCGCGCAGCTCGGCGGCGCACCGCTCCAGCCAGTCAGCGGCGGCCTGTCGGCCAGCAAGGCGCACTGCATCGAGCACGCCAGAAGCCGGGTCGTGAACCGGCGCGACGGCTGCGCCGGATGGCGCCGCTGCGGGGGCGAGAATCTCGCTCAGTCCAGCTTTCCAGGCCGGCAAGCGCTCGGCGAGGACGGCGGTTGCCGCGGTGTCCGCCGTGCTGGCGATCCGCGCCGCCACCGCAGCGACCTGGTCGCGCAATTCACTCACCCGCGACTCGAAGCCGGCCACGATGCTGTCATGTTCCGGACGGCCGTCCCGGCCGACCTGCCCGGCCTGCAGGTCTTGCTGCTGCCGGGTCACGAGGCCTGCTGCCGCGGCGGTGATAGCGCCGAGAGCGGCGCGGCCCTGCTGGGCGGTGAGGAACCGGCTCAGGGCGTCGCGCAATGGCTCGATCCCGCTGTCAGCAAGCACCCCTGCGTTCCCGGCCATCGCGCCATTGAGGGCCTGCAGCGCAGAGGTCGCGAATACCGGAGGCTCAGCACGCAGGTGGTCGCGGATCCACCGCCGCACGTAGCTGGTGACGCTCGCTGCGTCGGCGTCAGTCACCAGGTCGCGCTTGTTGATAACCACGAACAGCCTGCCGGCCTGCCCGGCCGACCTGGTCAGGAAGTCCGCCTCAGCACTAGTCAGCGCGGAGTCGAAGCCGGTGACGAACACGATGGCGTCGGCCTGCGGCAGGTAGCGCAGCGTGGCCGCGGTGTTGGCGGCAATCGCGGATCCGACGCCTGGGGTGTCGACGAATTCGAAGCCCAGGCGCAGCAGCTCGGCCGGGATTTCCACCTCCACCGACGCAACCTGCATCCGGGTACGCTCGGCACTGGCGCGGGCCACGAACCGGGCCACCTCGGTCACCGGCACCTCGACGGGCAGGGCCGAAGCGTGGCTGCGGACCAGGGCGCGGGTCCGGGTGCCATACCGAACGATGGTGACCACCGACGTCATCGGCAGCGCGCCCATCGGCAGGTACGCCTCCCCCAGCAGCGCATTCATCAGCGTGGTCTTGCCTCTGCTGAACTGGCCGATCACCGCCAGTTGGAAACGGCCAGCCGCCAGCCGGGCCAGCAGCGCCCTGATCTCCTGCTTGCGCCGCTCGTCGCCATGCGCATGCGCGACTGGCAAGAGAGCGCGGATCATGTCTGCCAGCTCCAGCCGCCGCTGCTGGTAGCTAGTCAGCCCGTCCATCTGCACCATCGATCGTCAATCCGGCTGCCCGCCGGCCCGGCGGCCCCCGGGCTGAGACCGGACCGTACTACGGTGCACTGCGATCAGGAAGGGCACTGCGGCGAGTTGCACCGCCACAGCGAACGCGGTCACCGCGCCCAGCGACACATCGAACAGCAATCCGATCACCACGCTGCCGACGACCCACGCGGTGCCGTAGGCGCCAGTGAACAGGCCGTACGCCGACGCGCGGCGATCCGGCGACACCATCGGCGCAACCGCTGCGGGGATGATCGATTCCTGCACGCCCATGCTCAGGCCCCACAGTGCCACCCCGGCCACCGCCGCCCACACCCCGCCAAGGAACACCAGCGGCGCGTACGCAGCCCCAGCAACAGTCAGCGGGATCAGCACGCCGATCCCGGAAGTGTCATACAGCCTGCCGAAGACCAGCGATCCGGTGCCGCTGACCGCCATCGCGACCGCGTAGAACACCGGCACGACCGGCGCCGGGATCGTGCGGGCCTGGCCGAAGTGGAACGCGATCAGCGGGAAGTCCGCCAGGCCCGCCGCCACCAGCGCGGCCCCGGCAAGGTAGATCCAGAACATCCGCGGCAGGCCTGTCGCGCTCACCTCGGCCGGGCCGGCAGACAGGTCCTGCGGGCGGGGGAAGAACCGTCGCGCGACCAGCACCAGCGTAAGCGTTATCGCCGCCGGGGCCGCAAGGGCAGCGAACGCGAGCCTGTAGTCGTGGTTGCTGACCGCCAGCACAAGCGCGACCAGCAGCGGCCCGAACAGAGCGCCGAACTGGTCCAGCGCTTCGTGCGCGCCGAAACCCCGGCCGTAGCCCATCTCCTTCGCGGCATGCGAGAGCATCGCATCCCGCGGCGGGTTGCGCGTGGCCTTGCCGATCCGCTCGGCGATAATCAGGAGCGCCGCGACTTCCCAGTTCCCGGCCAGAGCCAGCAGCGGCACCGCGGCCATCTGCACCACGTAGCCGCCGATGGTGATCGGCCAGTACCGGCCGGTCCGGTCGGCGCCGCGGCCAGAGAACAGCCGCAGCCCGTAGCCAAGGAACTCGCCCAGACCGCCGATCACGGCGATCGCCAGCGCGCCCGCACCCAGCGTTCCCAGGTACGGCCCGATCACCGAGCGGGAGCCCTCGTAGGTGAAGTCGGCGAAGAAGCTCATCACGCCGACCATGAGAACGAACTTCAGCGGCGGCGAAGCTGACCGGATCCGCGATCGCAGGCCGGACCGTCGCGCTGGCACCGCACCGTCGGCAGAAGGTGCAGCGGTGCCTGTTTGACGCTGTTCGCCCTGGTGGCCAGGACCCGGATCGGTAGTGCTCGGCATTCCAACTGCCCCTCTGCTGCCGCCGGCTCCGGCGGCAAGCGCCTAACAGGCCTCATGTCCGATGAGCACCGAGCCGCGGATGAGCGACGCTGCGCGCCGGCCCGCAGTCGACAGGAGGATCTGAACGGGGAAGGCACAGCCCGCCGTGCTGCTGACAAGGTCTGCGGTCCGCAGTCACGAGTTCTTCAGGCGGCGTGTTGAGGAACGTGTCCTCGGCGGCCGGCTCCGGCCTGTACGCGGGGTAGTAGCGCCCGGCCATCATGGACAGCGCCGAGCCGGGAAGTAGAGCGCGCCGACTTGATCCGCTGGTCGCGACGATCGTCAACGTTTGCCTCCGCCATGCCTGAGAACGTGTTCATGGCAGAGGCCATTAGCCTAGACGGCGGTTCTGGGTTGCGACCCGACCGGAGCCTCATCCGGCTTTGTAAGCCTACCCGCCGGATCGAGGTCATGGCTGGCCTGGACTGCGTCACGGTGGCATGCGAGGGCAAACCCCGGCCCCGCCAGCACTCAACGGCGCTTCAAGCCAGCAAAAGGCACGCGCATGACCGAGGTCTGGCCGTGCCTGCCCGGCCTGACAGGCTGTTTCCTATGGCGGCGGAGGCAGCGTGGAGGCTGGTGCTCCTGCGGCACGCCAAGTCGGCATGGCCTGACGACGTCCCTGATCACGACCGGCCACTGGCCCGCCGTGGCCGCCAGGACGCCCCGGCGGCCGGACGGTGGCTCCGCCAGGCCGGTTATGTGCCCGATCTGGTCCTGTGCTCGACCGCTCGCCGGGCACGCCAGACATGGCAGCTCGCACAGGCAGAACTCGGCGCGCAGCCGCCAGCAGTCTTCGATCCGGAGATATATGAGGCTTCGGCTGACAGCCTGCTCGACGTCGTGCGCCAGCAGCCGCCCGCGGCCCGCACCATTATGATCGTCGGCCACGATCCAGCCCTTCCGGGACTAGCACTCGCGCTGGCCGCAGAAGGTGGTGCTTCGAGCCGCCCGAAAATCGCTCGCGCTCCTGCCGCGGCTCTCGACCGGATGCGGGCGAAGTTCCCGACCGCCGCGATCGCGGTTCTGGAGCTAGGCGGGCCATGGTCCGAACTGGCTCCCGGTCGCGCACAGCTGGCCAGCTTCGTCACCCCGCGTGAGGCTTCTGCCGGGCCACAGTAGCTGGTCAGGGCGCTCGCGAGTGCGTGGTCATAGCCGGGGAATGCGCAGTGCAGGTCTTCGCCCAGAAAGTGTTGCACGACGCTGCGCCACCACTGCTGAAAGCGACGGCCATCGAGATCATTACTGCAGTCACTAGCAGCCAGAGCAGCATGAGAGCGCGCGCTGGCCCGAGCCTGGTCAACAATCCACGGACAGGCGCTGGAAACCGCTTGCGTCGCGCCGGTATGCACTCCCGCGGGGGCATCTGCTCCCCTGCGGTCAGACGCGTGAAGGTGCCGATGAGCCCCGCCAGCTCAGGGTCCGACGCGGCTAGATCCTGGCTAATGGCATTCAGTACGCAACGGTCATGAGAACCCAGGCTCACTCGCCAACCTCCAGCCAAGCTGCGGCGTGACGCCGAAAGGGCTAGAGGCCATCAATCCAGCTGCGCGGATGTTACGCGAGCCTCATCGCGTGATGTTCCAACGATATACCGGCCGCCAAGTAGTCGAGCGGCCCGAAAGCGGCCATCGCCAGTTGCCGACATGACCGTCCGGCGCTGGGCTACCGTGACGGCTCCTCGCGCTACCGGCTGCCGCCGGGGCGGGTAGAGTTGGATCAGGCGGAGGGGCTCGCCGCAAACGCGCCAAGGCCAACGGTCCCTGTCGAACAGACAGGACTCCTGCGGCATGAACCAGATTCTGGCCCTCAGCCACGCCCGTAAGGCTTTCGACGGCAAGGTCATCCTCGATGAGGTCACGCTTGCGTTTTTGCCTGGCGCGAAGATCGGCGTAGTCGGTCCGAACGGCACCGGTAAGTCAACGCTGTTGCGGATGATGGCGGGGGTGGAGCAGCCGTCGAACGGCGAGGCCAGGCTGATGCCGGGGTTCACGGTCGGGATCTTGGATCAGGAGCCCGAGCTGGATGACTCCAAGACCGTGCTCGGCAACGTCGAGGAGGGGGTCGCGGAGACTAAGGCGCTGCTGGACCGGTACAACCAGATCGCCGAGCAGATGGCGACCGATTACTCCGATGAGCTGCTGGCCGAGA